>Ga0070697_100002009_pt1 | contig 15605 bp, 11 predicted proteins | sample KBSK1501metaG_FD_65475 | JGI IMG/M metagenome (GOLD analysis project Ga0070697, IMG submission 65475) | Corn, switchgrass and miscanthus rhizosphere microbial communities from Kellogg Biological Station, Michigan, USA - KBS K1-50-1 metaG | ecosystem: Host-associated > Plants > Roots >...
CTGGAGTGATTGCTCAAACGCCAGACGCTGTTGCTAATAAGACCCGCCAGCGACTGGTCTCGAAAGATCCGGAACAGGCCAGGTCTTCCAAAGAAGACTCCAAAAAGCAGCTTAACTCGACGCCGGGTGAAACTGATCCCTCCGGTGACTCCAGTCAGGCGAAAGTCACCGCTGCTGTGAATCCTGGTGACCCCTCAGTTGGCGCGCCACCTGTTCCCGAAGATACCAAGTCAAACCGTCACGAACAGGCATCCGAGGAAGCTGCCATCGTTCCGTACTACAATAACTTTTTCAACACTTATCGGCTTGGTCCCGAAGACGTCGTCTCAGTCAGCGTTTTCGGTCAGGATCGTTATTCTCGACAGGGGATCGTTATCCCGCCTAGTGGACGCATCTCGCTCGCACTCATTCCCGGTGGAGTTTTTGTGAACGGCAAAACCGTGGATGAAGTCGCCGAATTGATTAAGAAGAGCTACGACGAATACATCATTGATCCCCAAGTCTCCGTATCGCTCGACAAGGCCTCGTCATACAGGTACAGCGTGATTGGCGACGTTGCCCAACCAGGGATTCGTTTGATGAGTCGGCGCCTGACGGTAACGGAAGCGTTGGGTGAGGCAGGTGGTGTGCTGCAAACCGGTGACCGAAGCAAAGTCGTTGTCCTGCGCCGGCAAGCTGACGGAAACCTGACTCCCATCGCAGTGAACGTTAGCGCAATATACAAAGGCAAAGCACCCGATCTCGTTTACCTGGTTCCCGGTGATCAGGTACTCGTTCCGGGTAATAAGTTTAAGACTTTCCAAAAGGTAATGACCTTATTCCCGATTCTTAGCTTTGCGCGCATTTTTACCGGCGGATTTTAGGGCGCCAAATAAGGAACGCGGAGTCGAGGATCAGAATGTTTAGATAGCGCACTCGTGCGCCAGCTGGTGGAAAAGTCTGACTTCTAAACGGATGCGAAATGATTAAGAGTGCGCCCAAATTCATGAATCCATCCACACGTTCCAATTCGAATGTCACGTTCAAGTATTTCTGTTTACTGGTCTCCGGCTTTTGCCTCCTCGTAATTTCCGCAACCACTTTTGCAACTCCCGGCGCCTGGCGACGACAACAAACCCCCTCCTTAGCGTGGCTGCACGCGGTGTTCTTTTTGGACCAGAATCGAGGCTGGGTCGCGGGTAGTCGCGGTACGTTGTTCTCGACCACGGACTCCGGCATGACCTGGCAGAAGCAACCTCAGCCTACGCCAGACTCTATTCGCGACATCTACTTTTCAAATGAGGAAAACGGCTGGCTGGTTTGCGAGCGAAATATTTACGACCTGCGCTCAAACGATGAGCCTCGAGCCTACCTTTTGAAAACCGAAGATGGCGGTCAGCACTGGAGCCGTGTGAACATGCGCGGCGCCAACGTCGATGCCCGGCTAACGCGAGCAATCTTCAGCGGCGGCGGACGTGGCTGGGCTTTCGGAGAAGGGGGCGCCGTTTTCACAACCAACGACTCAGGCGCCAACTGGATCAGGTTGCAAGCCCCAACACGCTACCTTCTTCTGGGCGGCTCTTTCGTCGATGAAAACAGTGTTTGGCTGGTTGGCGCTGGTTCTACCATCCTGCAAACGTCAGACGGCGGCCAAACCTGGCATCATTCCCGACTCCCCGATGCGGCTAACGTGCGATTCAATTCTACGTCCTTCGTAAATGCACGATTGGGTTGGGCTGTGGGTAGCGGCGGCATGATCTACCGAACCGTTAATGGCGGCAGGAGTTGGCAGCCGCAAGTCTCCGGTGTTTCGGATGACTTACTGGACGTCAAATTCCTTGATGCAATCGAAGGATGGGCCGTCGGCGCCGAGGGAACGGTCTTACATACCAGCGATGGCGGTAATCATTGGACCAGCGAGCGAAGTGGCACACCTCACGCCCTGGAGCGCATCTTCTTCTCAGATCGTATGCATGGTTGGGCAGTCGGCTTTGGCGGGACCATCATTGCGTATGGCCGCGCGGAAGCGCCAAGGCTCGCGCGTTAGATAACCAATCAAATCAACCAGCGTCAGCGCTGAAAAGATACCGGGCAAACGTGGTGTGGCGGTTTCTTAGACTTAGAGCCTCTGGCGCTCAAGAAGGCGAGCCATCATTATGCGGTTTACTCTCCGGCCGACGCTGACGCGTCTTGCTCCTCTTCCATGGCAGGTTCCCCGGCCTTCCGTTCGGGCCGCATGTGCGGGAATAGAATCACGTCCCGGATCGACGGCCGGTTCGTCAGCAGCATGACAAAGCGATCAATGCCTATACCAATACCGGCCGCCGGCGGCATGCCATAAGACAAGGCCCGAATGTAGTCTTCGTCCATCACCATCGCTTCCTCGTCGCCTCGCTCGCGCTGCGTCATTTGATCCAGGAACCGTTGATATTGTTCAAACGGGTCATTTAATTCGGAGAAGCCGTTGGCATTTTCGACGCCCGCAATGAAGAGCTCAAATCGCTCGGCGATTGTGGGATCGGCAGGTGAAGCCTTCGACAAAGGCGATATTGGTTTTGGAAAGTCGGTGATGAAGGTTGGTTGCAAGAGTCTCTGTTCTACATGTTCTTCAAACAACGCCACCAGATTGTCATCTGTAATCTCTTCGTCAGGAGCAAATCGAGCAACACTCTCTCTCATCGTCAGGCGCTGAAACGGTTGTGAGAAATCAATGTCAAGGGTCGTATCGCCTTGCCCGTATCTGATGTGGGTATGGCCCAACGCGGTGAAAACCGTGGCCCGGATCATTTCCTCGCAGAAGTCCATCATCTGGTTTACGTCGGCGTAGGCCCAGTAAAACTCCAGCATCGTAAATTCCGGATTGTGTGTTCGGTCGATTCCCTCATTGCGGAAGTTGCGGTTGAGCTCATAGACCTTTTCGAAACCTCCGACTAACAATCGTTTCAAATAGAGTTCCGGAGCGATGCGCGCGTAGAGGTCAATATCAAGCGCGTTGTGGTGGGTCTTGAAGGGCCGGGCAGCTGCCCCGGTGGCCTTCGACGTCAGCATCGGCGTCTCGACCTCGACGTAACCGTGGTCGTCCAGGATCCGTCGCATTTCGCGGATAATCGCGGAACGCCGTTCAAAAACTTCGCGCGGCGTAAGTTCGCCTTCTTCGCGTTCGAGTTTCAGACTGCCGGCAATCAAATCGGCATAACGCTGCCGCTGGCGAATCTCAGGATCGTGGATGCCGTGCATCTTGTCCGGAAGTGGCAGCAGAGCCTTAGCCAAAAACTGTAGCTTCTGGACGTGAATGGAAAGCTCACCGGTCTTTGTGATGAACAAATAGCCTTCAACGCCGATGAAGTCGCCGTGGTCCAGCAAACCGAATAACTCCCAGCCATTAACTTCTCCACCGCCGGCGTCGTTGCTGAGGCCTGCTACATCCGCCTGGCGCACGTAAAGCTGCAAACGCGTGATCCCGTCGGACAAATGCACAAACGCGGCTTTGCCCATCACCCGGGGCGGTGAAGCAATGCGCCCGGCGATTCGAACCTGGACCTTATTCAATTGTTGGTTCGCGAGTTCAATCTCTTCTGATGCGGGGCGCTGACCCTCGGACGTTCTTGGTTCAAACGCGCGAAACTTTTCGACAACGGCCGTGATTGTATCTTCTTTCCCAGGCTCCGAAGTTTGGCTCCGCTCGAATTTGTTAGGGTAGGCGTTCCCAACCAACCGGCGCAGAGCAGCCAAATGGTCCTGCCGGGCCTGGGTCTGATCGTTCTCTTCTATGAAGGGTATAGACAAGATTTGCTCCAAAGTAAGGCGCTGATTATAGAGAGCGATGTGAAACAGAGCAATGAGCCACGATCGGACCTACAGGACACATAGGACCTATCGGAGCTCGTCCTATAGGAATCCGCCTGGTCTTCATTTAGCTAACAATGCCGCTCATGCTAGATTGTTATTCATAGATGATTGGAAAGATTCTGAGCCAGGACGAACTGCTCGGTATGCGCGAAGGTCTGCGCGCAGCGGGCAAAACCCTGGTTTTTACTAATGGTGTCTTCGATCTACTACACGTTGGTCACGTGCGCTATATCGCTGCGGCGCGAGCTCTCGGTGACGCGCTCGTTGTGGCAGTTAACAGTGACGGCGCCGTGCGGAAGCTGAAGGGCGAAGGCCGTCCCATTGTGAACGAGCACGAGCGGGCTGAAATTCTCGCCGCACTCAGACAGGTTGATTTCGTCACTATCTTCGATGATGAATCGCCTCGATCACTAATTGCCAGGTTGTTGCCCGACGTGCTTGTCAAAGGTGGCGACTACCGGCTCGATGAAATTCATGGACGCGAGGAAGTGGAAGCGGCAGGTGGCCGGGTCGTGAGTTTGCCTTTCATCCCGGGGGCATCAACAACAAGTATCTTAGATCGGATGTCGCAGAGTAAGGGAGGTAGATCATGAAATCGAAATTGTTGTTCATGCTGGCAATCGCAGTGGGCATTCTGATGTCGGCAACCGGCCCCGCTCAGGCGCAATCGGATGTACCAAGATTCGAAGTGGGAGCGCAGTATTCGCTGTTGAACTTCGATACCTTTGCCCAGTACTCAAAGGCTCACCGCCGCGAATCCGGGGTCGGCGGCAGGTTCACAATCAACTTCAATAAGTATGTCGCTGCCGAAGCACAGATCGATTACTTCCCGAATGAGGACATTGAGCGCATCGGACCCTTTGATGTGCCTTTGTGGGGAAGCAAAACGCTGATTGTATATGGCTTCAAAGCAGGAATCCGACGCGACCGCTTTGGTGTTTTCGCCAAAGCGCGTCCCGGTTTTATTCACTTCAGCGAGGTGCCTGGCTTTGCATGCGTCATTGGTGGTTCGTGTCGGCAGCCGGCGCATAACAACTTTGCGTTCGACGTTGGTGGCGTCTTTGAATACTACCTCTCGCGCCGAACTGTCGTGAGAGTTGACGCCGGCGACACGATTATCCGTCACCGGAGATTCTTCGGGACCAGCGGCCAGTTTCAGTCGAGCATTGGCGTTGGGTTGCGCTTCTAGGTTTGCTCGTTAGCGGTATTTTCAATGACCACAGTGGCAACAAAAACTACAGCGCTACAGAATATCTTGCGTTCGATCACTGAAACGCCGGAATTCAAACGTGTAGTTGATGAGATCAATCGCGGCGCTCGGGTGGTTTCTATAAGCGGTCTGGTGGCAGGTTCTGCCCGGGCGCTCGCGCTGGCGGCCCTTCAGCGAGCAACTGGGAAGCGGTTTGCCATCGTCACCCAATCAAATCGCGACCTCGAACCATGGGAAGGTGACCTCAGATTCTGGTATTGCGCGCTGTCAGGAAAAGGGCGCTGCGAAAACGAAGTGCTCACTTTGCCCGCTTCTGAAAGTGATCCATACGCCGGCTCCTCGCCGCACCCGGACACACTGGAACGCCGGGCTTTGACTTTGTGGCGCCTGGCAAGTCATCCACAGGATTTCGTTCTGCTGACGGCTCGCGCCATGGCGCGGCGGACGGTGACACCTGATGAAATCACTCGCGCGGGAGTCCGGTTGGCGCGTGGGGATAACCAGTCGCCGGAAGAGCTGGTCGAACGTCTCGTGGCTGCCGGTTACGTGCGCGAAGATCCAGTGGGCGCAGTCGGAGAATTCTCTATGCGAGGGGGTATTCTCGACATTTGGTCGCCGGGACAAACGAGGCCGGTGAGAATCGAATTCTTCGGTGATGAAATCGACTCCATCCGTGACTTCGACCCCGAGACTCAACTTTCCACCAGTCAATTGAGCGTCGTCGAGATTGTTCCGATGCGCGAAGTCCTGGTCCGAAGTGAAGATTTCACGCATTGGGCCGGGGCGGCGCGAGCGCGTTGGACCGACGAACGCTATGCGCGCGCCCTTCGCGATCGCACAGTGTTTGCCGATGAAGGAGAAAGCTTCGCGGGCTGGGAGTGGCTCCTGCCGGTAATCCGCGAAAGAAGCGGCAGTGTGTTTGATTATCTGAAGGATGCCATCCTGGTAATCGACGAACCATCAACAGTGGAGACTTATCTGGGCGAGGTCTTCCAAACGCTTGATGACCGCTACGCTGAGACTGACTCGGTGGACGATCTCGCGTTGCGCCCTGATGAGCTTTATCTGCCTCTGGAGGATCTGCGCGCGAAAATTGATGGGCTGCAAAAGGTTGAGCTTCGGGTCCTGGGACGCGCGGCTGCCGAACTTGATCAGGCCATCGCGCTGGACGCTGAAGCACCCAAATTTCAACTCGGGCGCGCTCGCAATGTACGGACGCCTCTTTTTCTTTTTCCCGTAGCGGAGCAAGTACCGGAAGTCGAGTGGAAAACGCAGTCAGCCCTCAAGTACCACGGCCGCCTGGCGAATCTTGCCAAGGATCTCCTCGACGCTCAGGAGCAGGGCACTACAACACTTTTTGTGATGCCGAGCGTGGGAGTTGCCGAGCGGGTCGCTGAGATTCTCGCGGAGTATGAAATCGACGCCAGGCTTTCATTGGTTGAGGAAGCGGCCGAACCATTGGAACCACCCACCGGACCCCAAACAATTGTAACTGTCGGTCGTCTGAGCAGCGGTTTTGAGATGGTCGCGGCGCGACTCTTAACGCATGTTGAAGCTGACTTGTTTGACGAGGCTGGAGCGCAAGCGCTCGAGCGACGGGCGCCGGGACCAGAACCAGACGGCAGACGGCAGACGGCAGACGGCCGGAAAAAGAAATCCCGGACCGCAGCGTTTCTTTCTGACTTTCGCGATCTAAAACCCGGCGATTACGTCGTCCACATCGATCACGGCATCGCGCGTTTCGGCGGATTGCAGACGCTGGATCTCGGCACCCGAAGCGGCGAGTTCATGCTGCTTTTCTACGCGGAGGACGCAAAGCTTTATGTGCCGGTCGAGCGGCTGGATCTGGTCCAGCGTTTTTCGAGCGCGGAAGGACACCAACCAACCCTCGATCGTCTGGGAGGACTGGGCTGGCAGAAGACCAAAGCCAAGGCGAAGCGGGCGATGCGCGACATGGCCGACGAACTCCTGCGGTTATATGCCGAACGCAAACTAGTCGGTGGTTTTGCTTTTGCAGCCGACACCCCCTGGCAGCGTGAGTTTGAGGACGGGTTTGAGTATGTCCTGACTCCCGACCAGGAAACGGCAATCGAAGATGTGAAGCATGACATGCAGGAACCGACTCCGATGGACCGGCTTCTGTGTGGAGACGTAGGTTACGGCAAGACAGAAGTGGCAATGCGCGCTGCTTTCAAAGCTGTCATGGAAGGGAAGCAGGCCGCGGTGTTGACCCCCACAACTGTGCTTGCTTACCAGCATTACGACACCTTCCGCAGCCGGTTCGCGCCATTTCCGGTGAAGATTGAACTGCTCTCGCGCTTTCGTTCTGCCAAGGAGCAGAAGGAAATTGCCAAGCGCGTGGAGTCAGGCGACGTCGACGTGGTTATCGGGACGCATCGCCTGCTCTCGAAAGATGTGAAATTCAAGGAGCTGGGGATAGTTGTAGTTGACGAAGAACAGCGCTTTGGGGTGGCTCACAAAGAAAGGTTGAAACATCTCAAGAAGCGCGTCGACGTTTTAACGCTTTCGGCAACACCAATACCGCGCACGCTTAACATGTCGCTCAGCGGGCTGCGCGATATGTCCCTGATTGAGACCCCACCACGCGATCGGCTGGCAATCCAGACTCAAGTCGTTCAGTTTTCAGAGAATGTAATCAAGTCGGCGATTGAACTAGAGCTCGGTCGTGGCGGTCAGGTTTTCTTCATCCACAATCGGGTAGAAACCATTGAAACGATTGCGGCGCTGGTCAAACGCCTCGTACCGCAAGCCCGTCTGGTCGTCGGCCACGGACAGATGAACGAGAAGGATATGGAGCGGGTAATGCTCGATTTTATTGAGCATAAACACGACGTTCTCGTCGCCACTACCATCATTGAGAACGGGATAGACATCCCCCGGGCCAACACAATCATCATAAACCGCGCCGATCAATATGGTCTTTCTCAGCTTTACCAGTTGCGGGGGCGTGTAGGCCGTTCAAATCGCCGTGCATATGCCTATCTCTTGATTCCGGGCGAGCAGGAACTGTCGCCCATTGCCAAGCGCCGGCTGGCTGCAATTAGAGAGTTCTCGGATTTGGGCGCGGGTTTCCGTATTGCGGCACTCGACCTTGAACTTCGCGGCGCCGGCAACCTCCTCGGGGGCCAGCAGTCGGGCCACATGGATGCGCTTGGTTTTGATCTTTACACGCAGATGCTCGAGCGCACCGTAGCCGAGTTGCGTGGCGAAGCCGTTGAAGATGAAATAAGCGTCTCAATCAACCTTGGAGTTGATGTCGCCATCCCTGATGAATACATCAACGACATGGGCCAGCGACTCCGAACTTACAAGCGAGTATCGTCGGCCAGGGACGAAGATACGCTTTCGAGTATTCGCGAAGAAACTCGTGACCGGTATGGACGGCTTCCGGAGTCAGTAGAACAGCTGTTTGGTTATGCGCTTTTGCGGCGGCTCGCGGAAGAAGTCGGTGTTCTCTCCATTGACCGGACAACTGACGGGGTCGCATTAAAATTTAGTGAAAAAGCGCTTATTTCTCTCGAAAAACTGGCAACATTCGTGCGCGGCCGCGAAGGCAGGCTGTTTTCGCCAACCGGCGTCTTGCGGCTGAACCTTAATGATGATGAGCAGGAACAGGTGCTTGAAACCGTACGAGACGTTTTGTTGGAGCTGAGGTCTTAGTCAGTATTCCTTGATTCATAGTCCCGGGGACCCTCAGCATACGTGTTTCCCGTTTGTGATAATGACCCCTCTATGGTCAAATCTACGGCGGCTACAGTACGGACAACCCGGCATACCACGCACTGCAAACAACGGACGGCTGACCACTTACAAATAATTTAGGAGTTTTTTGTGAAATCTAAACTTGTATCGCTCGTATTCGCGGGCATCTTCGTCTTAGCTATTTTGGTTTTTGTGCCGCAATCAGTACTGGCACAAGAGGGTGAGCTCCAGGTAGTTGACGAGGTGATCGCGCAGGTCAACGATGATGTGATTACGCTCTCTATGCTGAAGCGTGAATCGAAAGAACGCATTGAAAGCCTCAAGCAAGGCGGGATGACGGAGCAGCAAGCCACCGAAGAAGTTAATAAGCGACAGGCTGAACTGATTGCCACGCTCGTCAACGAGCAAATTCTGTTACAAAAGGGCAAAGAGCTCGATATGGCTAACGATGTCGAGGGCGAGGTTAATCGCCGCATGCTCGAGGTGGCAAAAGAGCAAGGCATCCCCACGATTGAAAAGCTTGATGCAGCAATGCGTGAAAGTGGCGTTGATCCGGTGGCAACTCGACAAACGCTGCGCGTGGAAATAATGAAGCAGTCGGTGGTTCAACAGGAAGTTGACCGTAAGATTTTCTTTGGACTGACGATGGATGAACTGAAGAAATATTTCGCTGCGCACCCGGACAAGTTTCGCAAGCCCGAGACAGTGACTATCTCGGAAATATTTTTGAGTTCTGCTGGTAAGAATGAGGCTGAAGTCAAAGCTCGAGCGCTGGAGTTGGTCAGACAGTTGCGCGCCGGAGCAGACTTTGGCGGGCTGGCTGCGTCAAATTCCGAGCGCGAGATGAACGGCGTGCGCATCGGGCCGCAGAACAAAGGAAAAGTCGGCACATTCGAAGTTCCGAACCTGCGCGAAGACATTGCGACCGCGATTAAGAGTGTAGCGGTTAATGGCGTCAGTGAGCCGCTTCGTGGCAATGACGGCTACCAGATACTTCGGGTGGATGAGCGGACCGCCGCCAGCAGTTCGGCAACTTTCAACGAGAATCAGGTTCGCGAGGCCATGACGATCGAACGAACACCCAAAGCGCGTGAAGATTATCTGAAGACCTTGCGCGACGATGCTTACATACAGATTTCCGAAGGCTATCGGGCCTCAGTGGCGCCGTTGTTGAACCTTCCGCCGGAAAAGACAGCCGAGAATAGTGGGCAGACCACCGGACGAAAGCCGGAAGAAAAGAAGAAGGGAAAACTGCTGGGAATCTTCCCGAAACCGTAAAAGACAGTAAGCAGGAGGCAGGAGGCAGGGGGCAGGAAGCGGAAAACGGAGCTTCTTAAACTCAGTGCTCATCACTCATCACTCATTACTTTTTCAAGATGCGTCTCGACCTTTTCCTCAAAGCGAGCCGTCTCTGTTCCCGGCGAACTGTAGCTCAAAAATTTTGTGAGGCGGGCCGCGTTTCAATCAACGGTGGTTCCGCCAAGTCTTCCCACTCGGTCAAACCCGGTGACGAAATTGCTATCCGCAGCCGGGACAAGTTGACTAATATTCGCGTTCTTTCCCTCCCCACCACACGCCAGACTTCGCGAAATGATTCCCGGACTCTGTACGAAGTATTAAGTGAGGAATCGCTTGAGGGCTGACATCCCCACCAAGGATTATCTGCAAAGATCCCGATGAACGGTCTTAAGTTATGAAACCACGAAGCATTTTCGACAGACGGATACTTGCTATTCCGGTCGTTCTAGTTTGTTTGGCAGCTACGGCTTACCTGGAGAAAAGCAGCCTGGCACGCCGGCCCGCCCAACGACGAGAAGCCCTAAAACTCCCGCTCATGGATCCTCGCATCGTGGTCTTAAAAGGCAGACGCCAGTTGAAATTGTATTCAGCGGGATCACTAGTTCGCACTTATAAGGTTGGGCTTGGGCTTAATCCTGTCGATGACAAAAAGCGCCAGGGTGATCGAGCAACGCCGGAGGGCGAGTTCTACATATTCACGAAGAACAATAAGAGCGCATACTACTTGTCTCTTGGCATTAGTTATCCGAATGTGGAAGACGCCGAACGGGGCCTGCGGGACGGTTTAATTTCAAGCGCGCAGCATGACACAATCGTGAAGGCCATCAAGCGTAAAGCGACTCCGCCTCAGCACACCGCGCTGGGCGGCGATATCTATATTCATGGCAACGGCGCGACCAGCGATTGGACATGGGGCTGCGTGGCATTAGAAAATGACGATATAAAGGAGTTGTTCGATGCTGTGGGCGTGGGAACACCAGTAACAATCAAGCCCTGAAGTTTAACCATGCAGGAAATCAAGCCTTTCAAGATTCGAGATATTGAGATCAACCCGCCATTGGTACTTTCGCCGATGGCCGGGGTGACCGATGTTTCTTTTCGGCGGCTGCTGAAGCGGCGCGGCGGCGTTGGTTTGAGCGTGTCTGAGTTTATTTCCGTTGAGGGGCTGACGCGGAACAATCCAAAGTCCAAGCGCCAGATGCGGTTTTATCCAGAGGAACGGCCATTTGCGGTGCAGATTTTTGGCGGCCAGCCTGAACGCATGCGGATGGCCGCGGAAATGGCCGAAGAGATTGGCGCGAACATTCTCGACATCAATTGCGGTTGCCCAGCGCCGAAGGTGGTGAAGCATGGCGGCGGCTCGGGTCTGCTGAAGGACCACGAAAGGCTCGCGACAATTCTTACCGAAATAAAGAAAGCGATCACAATCCCGTTAACCATTAAAATTCGCGCCGGCTTCTACGACCACACGATCAATGCAATCGAAACTGCGAAGCTGGCCGAAGGATGTGGGGTCGAACACATTGCGCTGCATGGGCGTACGAAGGAACAGGGCTATCGCGGTCTCGCCAATTGGGACCTGGTCAAACAGATAAAGGAAGCTGTGGCAGTTCCCGTGTCTGGTAGTGGTGATGTAACGACTATCGAACAGGCGTTTGCGCGTTTTCGGGAAACAGGTTGCGATGGGGTTTTGATCGGACGTGGCGCGATGGCCAATCCGTGGATCTTCCGGCAGATTGAAGACGTCATGCAAGGCAAAGAAGTCTTTCAACCAACGTTGGCCGACAAGCGCGCAATCCTGCTCGAGTATTTCGATATGCTGCGAGAAGATATGCCTGAAACGCCCGCCATCAACCGCATGAAGCAGTTGGCCGGACAATTCACGCGCGGGTTACAAGGGGGGGCGCTCTTTCGCACATCTGTCTACCATTCTCACTCAGTGGACGAAATCCTTAATCGCATCGAGGAATACTTCGAGGCGATCGGTGCTGGCCGGCCCTATTTCGGTGAAGCCGGCGCGCCGATAGAAGAAGCTCCAGAACTCGATTCCTGCGAAGCGGCCACAGTTGCGTAAATGAAACTTGCATTAGCCCATCCCTTAGTTCGCTCATCAGCTGCGTAGCGGGAAATCGTTTCAGACCGCGGAGGCAATAAACCGTCCTGGCCCCATCGGGAGCAGTCTATCGGTTGCTCAGAAATGGGCTCACAGTTCGCTGCTCATCAAAGGAACGACAAATGCGAAAAGTGACGTTTGGAGGCGCCAACAGTTTCGACAACTATTTCGCGCGAAAAGACGACTCCGTAGATTGGCTGATGTGGACCGATGAAGTGTCCATCATCATGGCGGAATTTTGGAAATCAATCGATACGGTTGTGATGGGACGCAGGACCTACGAGGTGGCGTTGCGCATGGGAGTAGGCGGAGGTTCGTATCCAGGCGTGAAAAACTACGTCTTCTCGCGAACAATGAAGAAGAGCCCTGCTAAGAAAGTAAAGAACCTGGAGTTCATTTCTGAAGATGCAGCTGATTTCGTTCGCAAACTGAAAGCCCAGGAAGGCAAAGGCATTTGCGTCATGGGCGGCGGGTTGTTGGCGAAGTCGCTTTTCGAGGCGGACCTGATTGATGAAATCGGTTTCAATATTCACCCCGTGTTGCTAGGTTCCGGTATACCGATCTTTCATGAGATGGACCATCAGATTGATCTGGAACTGCTGGAGTGTAAGGGCTTGAAAAATGGCTGCGTGATGGTTACTTACCGGGTGAAGCCGCCAGGCGAAAAGCCGAAGAAGAGAATAACCACTAAGAATACCAAGACGGCCAGGAAGTTAAAGAACGCCAAGCTGGCGACGAAGCGCAAGTTACGAAATAACCAGGGGCTGCTGAAAAACTGAGGACGATCCACGAAAACCACACGAAGCGGCACGAAAGGAGTTCTTATTTCGAGTCGTTTCGTGTGCTTTTCGTGGATCGTCTTATTCTTGTGGTGAATTTGCCAACAGAAACACTCACCACAGAGACACAAAGCACACTGAGGATGCACAGAGAAAGACAAGTTTCAATTTCCGATAGACTCTGCCGACGGAACGGCAGTTTCTTCATCAAAATCCCGCGAAGGCGTTAGCGCAGAGGCGGGCCAGGGTAATGACGACCCACCTCCGGCGCCCCCTAACAATCAACAGCAGAACTCGAGCAAGCTTTCAGGGACTCTTCACCTGGGCTACTGCGCCCGCTGGCTTTCCAGTTCCGGTATCCAGATTCGTCGCTGCTGGATATCCCTTGCCCTTAAGTGTAGCCAGCTCAATAACCACTTCCTTTTGATTTTTGCCAACGGGTTTTTTGACGCGCGCCGCGGCGACTTTCTTATTTGCTTTGTCAGACGTCGCGTCTTCAGTGGCCTGCGGCGACGCAGTCGGGGTGGAAGTAGCAGTCGTTTTACCAGCCGTGGTCTTCCGTGGATGCCGTGACATCGCATTGAGTGCATCCAACACCTCACCGCGTTCTGGCTCGCTCAAGTCTTCGAACTCAATGCCGTTCGCTCGCAATACGGCTCGCAGATTTTCCTCGGTGTTTGTATCCTGATCGTAAACGTCGCGATAGATGTGAAGCTTGCCATCCTCTACGACAATGGTTTCATAACGTAGTTCAACCGGAACGGCCTGGCCCAACTTCACAGCATGGGTCTTGGTTTTGTCCTTCAAGTACGACTGGAAAGCTTTGTCGGATATCTCGCCGCCGGCCACCTGGGCCAACAGCTTGGAAAAATCCTGAACCTGAGGCGTTGTAAGGCCAACGCAACCATGCGAGGCAAAGGTGCCTAGCTTAGCCGGCGATTTTCCTCCATGAATCAGCGATGGTTGACCGATGGGAATCTTGATTGGGCCAAGAGGATTCAGTTTACTGCCGGCCGCGACTTGTTCGCCGACGGCTACCCCTTTCATCTTCGCAACCCAGGGCTCGTCGGGCGGAGTCCAGGTCGGATTGAAGATAATGGTTTGCGCTTTCCTTAACCCGGTAGGCAGCGGAAATTCAGGGTAACCAATACCAATCTTGTACGACTTGACGAGCGAGCCGTCGCGGAAGACATCCATGCGGTAAGCTGGAATGTTCACGACGACCCGCGTGTCTTTCGGCACGGCATTCGGTCCCGCCATCATGCCATTTTCAGTGGCTCCAGGTTTCTCGTTAAGAGCGGTCTTATCGCCACCTTTGACCCAGTACTCGCGAGCCAGTGCAAAAAGCCCTTCAGCCTTTTGTTCGCCAAGAAGTCCGCGAATGGCTTCGCTGGCGCGCTGACGGGCTTCCTCGGCCTGAGGAGACTCGTTGGTGCCTTGTGCCTCCGTATTCAACTGTCGCAGCCGCCCCACCTCATCAGCGGCGAGTTTTTGTAGCTGGGTTATCTGATCGTCAGTCAGCTCGACTTTCGACTTCAACGTTGACTTAAACGCGTCATCCGAAAACAACGCATCCAGCACGGGCAAGGTCACAGGAATGGCCGTGGCCTTGCTGACTTCGCTGGTGGGCAAAGCCGATGCCGCCGGTGAAGGACTTGCTGCCGGACTGGGGGAGTTTGCTGGCGCGCTAATGGTTGCAGATGGCGACGGACTCGGGGTACTCGGGGAAGTTGAATTGTTTACGGGTTCGGTAGCGCAACCCACTGCAAAGGTCGCCACCAGTGTCAGGAGCAGTAGAGCGATGCGGCTGATTCCGTTTGTGTTTGGAGTACTCATTTTTTTCCTCGTTCGAGCAAGATTGAAAAGCAAGATCATCATTGCCCGACGGCGGATTGGCAGCAATGGGTGTTCCCACAGACGTTTCGCGGGGATCTCCGCTCGCCCTGCACCGAAACCCTCGTTTTCAAAAGGGTGCTTGCACGATTAGCGAACGCACAGCCGTTCGATAGGTCCTATTGGGCCTTTAGGACCTATCTCAGCAACGGGTAAGGATTGATGTTTTTACCTTCCCAGTAGCGCTTGGGATCCGCGAGAACGGCGATAGAAAAGTGGAGGTGATAATTGCCGGGGCCGGCGTTTCCCGTGTCGCCGACATAGGCGATGAGTTCACCCTGCCGAACAAATTTGCCTGTCACTACCCCATCGGAATAACGTTGAAGATGGGCGTAATAAAACACGAGCTTCTTATCCGGGCTGAGTTGATAGATTGTAGTGCCCCCGCGTTCACTCTGAAAAAGTCTGACAATCTCTCCGTCGCTGGCAGCCAGGACAGGAGTTCCAGCCGGCGCCATAATATCGATGGCATCATGGACACGTCCTTCAGACCGGGCATCCGTGAATGTGTCTTGCAACTGTTCGGGTTTCACTCCTGCGACCGGGATAATAAGCTTCAGAGTGCCAACGAAACTCCCAGACAGTATTGAGTCTCTTGGCGATTCAGTGGGCTGGGGGGATGGAGAAACTGCCGCTGAACTGTCTGCCGGCGGAGTTCCACCATGGGACGGCGCCGTCTCAGCAGGTGAGACATGTGGAACGGCTGAAATAGGTGACGGAGTTTCCGATCCAGAGCCTGTTGCGCTGGTCGCATCGTCGC
>Ga0070697_100002011_pt1 | contig 15598 bp, 13 predicted proteins | sample KBSK1501metaG_FD_65475 | JGI IMG/M metagenome (GOLD analysis project Ga0070697, IMG submission 65475) | Corn, switchgrass and miscanthus rhizosphere microbial communities from Kellogg Biological Station, Michigan, USA - KBS K1-50-1 metaG | ecosystem: Host-associated > Plants > Roots >...
CCTCCCGCGGTGCGGTAGATCTCAACCAACCGCGACTGGCACGGCCAGTCGACCAGCGCGCTGGTGGTCACCTCCCAGAACGTCTTGCGTAGCGTGATCCGGTTGGCGTGGATGTGGCCGTTCAGCCACAGGATCACGTTCTGGAACCGCCAGAGCAGCGCCAGCAGGTCGTCCGCGTGCTGGCCGCAGCGTGGGTTGGCGAGGGTGCCGTAACCGTGGTGTGAGAGCAGGACGACGTATCGATCCTGCCCCCGGGTCCGGACCAGCGACCCGTCGCGCGTGCGAAACGTCGAGTGCACCTCCTCCAGCCGGCGCTCGAGCCAGTGCAGCCGCTCGGGCTCGACGGTGCCGTCCGCGCCGCCCGCGTCGCAGACGGTGTCCAGGGTGATGAACCTGACCAGGCCCTCGTCGCGGACGTAGCACGTCGACTCGGGCAGCAGGTCCGCACGCCCGATCGGGCGCCGGCCTGCGTCGGGCGCGACCTCGAGGTAGGCGCCGGTCGTGAACCGCTCGGCACGCTGGACGAAGGTCTCGACGGCAGCGTCGGGGTCGATGTCCGGCGGCATCGCGACGGGCTTGCGCGAGCCCACCATCCACCGCGCCAGCTCCGGAGTGACGACGCCGACCCCCTGGCAGTGCTGCTCGTGGTTGCCCCAGCACCGCAGCCACGGCACGCGAAGTCCCTCGGACGCAAAGGGGAGCATCGCCCGGTCGAGGAGGCCAGGGTGGCGTGGGAACCCGAGGCCTGACTGGAACAGGTCGCCGTCCTCCGGTCCGTCCGGCTTCCAGTAGATCTCGGCCCGCCAGTCCACGCGCTGCACCCCGTCGTATCCCGGCGCGCCCGAATCGGGTCGCACCTCGCCACCGTCGAGGAGGGCGACGAGGTTGGCCAGCTCGTTCTGCTGGGCGTTGTCGATGCCGTCGCCCGTCACCGCGACAAGCGACGGAGGGGCGCCCGTCAGCGGACCGGTCTCGACGCCGTTGATCGCGCGCACCATCGCCGCGATGGCGTGCGTGTTCAACGTCTCGTGTGGGCGCTGCATGGTCAGGAGCTCGCGAAAGCGCGGGTCCCCCCACTCGCGGTTGACGAACTCGAAACGGGCCGGCGACTGGGCGTCGGTGACATGCAGGTCGGTGAGGTGGACGAAGCAGGCGATGGCCTGACCGTCACGAGCTGCATCCTTCGTCTCGGGGCCTGCGAGCTCGGTCCTGACGAGGTGCGGCTCTCCGGGACCGCGGGCGACCCCGCGGTATGAGGCCTGCGGGCCGTTGCGGAGCGCCGGTCCGGCGACCAGCGTCCTCTCCGTGGTGAGTACCGACCTCACGCGGAGGCGGTTGTCGCCTCTTTCGTCTCCACCAGAACGGGGTCGGGCCGCAGCGCGAGCCGGACGCGCGAGCCCGCAGGATGGTCCGCGGCCGCGGACGTCGGGAGCTGTGCCAGCACCGTGATGTCGCCGAGGTCGACGGTGACGCGGCTCACCGCGCCTAGAAACGCGACCGCGATCACGGTGCCCACCAGCGGGCCGCTTGCCGACTCACCGTCGCCCGCGATGGTCACGGCCTCCGGGCGCACCAGCGCCACGGCGGGACCGGCCGGCACGTCCTTCTGCACCAGCGGGAGCTGCGTGCCCCTCACCTCGACGCCGCCGAACTTCACCTCGCCCGGCATCCGGTTGCTGAGGCCCACGAACTCGGCCACGAACGGCGTCGTGGGCCTGGAGTAGATCTCGGTCGGCGGGCCGAGCTGCTCCAGCCGGCCGGCCTGCATCACTCCGACGCGGTCCGCGATCGCGAGCGCCTCCTCCTGGTCGTGGGTCACGAACAGGGTCGTGATCCCGACCTCGAGCTGGACGCGCCGGATCTCGTCGCGAAGGCGCCCGCGCACCTTGGCGTCGAGCGCGGACAGCGGCTCGTCGAGGAGCAAGACCTTGGGCCGGATGGCGAGCGCGCGCGCCAGGGCGACGCGCTGCTGCTGCCCGCCCGACATCTGGTGCGCGAACTTGTTCGCGTGCGCGGCGAGGCCCACCAGGTCGAGGACCTCGCGCGCCCGCCGGCGGCGCTCGTCCTGGTCGACCCTGTGCAGCTGCAGCCCAAATTCAACGTTCTGGCTCGCGGTCATATGCGGGAACAGCGAGTAGGCCTGGAACACCATGCCGATGTCGCGGCGGTTGGCGGGGACGTTCGTGACGTCTTTTCCCGCGATGATCACGCGGCCGCCGTTCGCCTCCTCCAACCCCGCGAGCAGGCGGAGCGCCGTCGTCTTGCCACAACCCGACGGACCGAGGAGCGCGACGAGCTCACCCGGGGCCAGGGTGAGAGTCAGGCCGTCGAGCGCAGTCGTCGTGCCGTACGTGCGCCGCAGGTCCTCGAGACGGACCTCGACCCCCGCCCGCGTCGCTTCGCTTCCGTGGCTGCCTGTCATCTTCCGGCTCTCCCTATGACTCCACCGCTAAGTCCGACCGTCTGCGCGAGGTCGTAATCCGCAGCCCCTGCCTGCGCGAACGGCGCCTGCCTGCGGCCGAGGTAGGAAAGGATCAAGAGAAGCACGAACGCGAACAGCAAAGACGCCACCGCGACGGCGATCGAGGTGCCGGCGTCGACAAGCCCAACATAAGCGATCGCGACCTGCAGGTTCTCATAGGCGAGGAGGTTGGCGAACGTGTACTCGCCGAGCACCAGCGCCACCGAGAGCAGGCTCGCGTTGAGGATCGCGGTCGACATGTTGGGCATGACGACCCGCAGCATCACCGTGGCCCAACCGGCGCCCAGGCTGCGCGCCGCCTCGGAGAGCGTCTTCAGGTCGATTGCCGACAATCCCGCGTCCAGCGCGCGGTACGCGTAGGGAAGGACGAGGATCAGGTACGCGAACGCGAGCGTCAGGATGGAGTCGTTGACGTTGATGTTGATCCAGCGGTAGATAGGCACCATGCCGACGACGAGCGCGATGGCGGGCACCGTGAGCGGGATGAGGCAGATGAACTCGATCACACGGCTCAGCCCCGAAAATCGCAGCCGCACCCACACCATCGTCGGCAGCACCAACACCAGCATCGCGAGGGTGGTGATCACCGCCAGCTCCAGGGAGGCGATGATCGCTTCGCTCAGCTCTGGCGTCTTGACGATGTTCAGCCAGGCATCGAGGTTGCGCGGCGCCGTGGCCGAGTTGCCGCGGGTGGAGAACTCGAACATCGACCCGATGGGCACGAGAAAGAACAGTCCCATGACGACGAAGACGGCGATCCGAAACACCTGCAGCCGGAATCTGCGCGCGCTGCTCATCCCCTCACCGCAGCCAGTTCGACGTCCTGCGCTGCAGCAACGTGTACAGCGACATGACCACCAGCACCACGACGATCATCGCGAAGGCGAGCGCCTTGGCCAGCCCGGGTTGGGCACGCCCCGTCTCACTGGTCAGGAGGTTCGAGATCTGCAGGGGGACGATCGGCCCCGCCTGGGTGATCAGCGCCGCCGCCGTCGCGTAGGCCGAGAATGAGTTGGCGAACAGGAGCAGCGCGCAGCCGAGGAACGACGGCGTGAGCAGCGGCCCGGCGACGTACCGCCAGTAGTGCCACGTGTTGCCCCCGAGGCTCTCCGTCGCCTCGCGCCACTGCGGACGGATGCCGTCCACCGCGGGCAGGAAGACGATGACCATAAGGGGAATCTGGAAGTAGAGGTAGATCAGGGTTATGCCTGACAGCTCGTACAGCCAGACGCCGTTCGCGTAGAAGTCGATGCCGCGGTCCTTCATCGTCTCGTAGATGAAGCTCGCCGGGCCGATGGTGGCGATGAACGCGAAGGCGAGCGTGACCCCGCCGAACTGGGCGAGCACGCCCGAAGCCGAGGTGACGGTCCGCCGCAGGACGCCACGAGGGTTGCCGGTCGCGACTGCGTAGGCGAGCAGGGCGCCGGCGACCGCGCCGACAAGCCCGCTCACGGCCGAGATCTGAAGGCTGGCCAGCAGGGTCCTGAGCAGGTAGCTCTGCGCGATTCCGTCTGGCCCGAAGTTGACGAGGGTGAAGCTGCCGTCCTTGTCCGTCAGGGAACCGACCAGGATGATCGCGGTCGGCAGGAACAGGAAGAGCGCCGTGTAGATGAAGAACGGGACCAGCCCGGTCCAGGAAAGAGACAGCCGCCGGCTGCCCGCGAAGGGGCGACCGGCGGCCGTTGCAGCCGCTGCTGCCGTCAAGAAACCGCCTTGGACCAGTTCGCGGCGACGTAGTCGCCGGCCTTGGTCTGCTGGTCCTGCGTCGGGAACTGCGGCGTGCCCGTGATCTTCGGCAGCGCGGCCGCGGCCGCGGCGTCGATCTTGCCCGACTTCTCCATCGCGGCCTGGCGCACTGGCCGCGCGCCGCCCTTCAGCCAGAGGTTCTGGCCTTCGTCCGAGTACAGGTACTCCTCCCACAGCCGCGCGGCAGCCGGGTGCGGAGCGTCCTTGTTGACAGCCTGGGCGTAGTAGCCGCCGATCGTGGCGTTCGCGGGGACGAAGATCTTCCAGCCGGAGATGTCCTTGCCGTGCGAGGTCGAGAGGTAGTCCCACTCGAACAGCACCGGGGTCGTGCCGGCCTTGACCGTCGCCGCCGTGCCGATGATCGGCACGTAGTTGCCGGCCTGCTTCAGCTGGTGGAAGAAGTCCACGCCCTTGCTCACGTCGTCGAGCGAGCCGCCGTTGGCCACCGAGGCCAGGATCACGCCGTTGAGCGCCTGGTTGGACTTGGTCGGATCACCCGCCAGGGCGACCTTGCTCTTGTAGGCCGATCCGAGCAGGTCCTGGACGGAGTTGATCGCGGGCACCTTGCTCGGGTCGTAGCCGATGCCCATGAAGCCGCCGTAGTCCTGGACCCACAGGCCCGTCGATTCCTTCTGGCCGCTGAGGATGTCCGCCCAGCCGCTCACCTTGTAAGGCGCGAAGAGCGTCGTGTTCGCGAGCGCGACCTTCATGCCTACGTCGACGACATCCGGGGCGCGGTTGGTGCCCTGTAGCTGCTTGATCGCGTCGACCTCCTCCTGGCTGGAGCCGTTCGGGTTGGCCGAGTTGACCTTGATGCCGTACTTGGCGGTGAAGCCGCTGATGATGGCTCCGTAGTTGGCCCAGTCCGGAGGCAGGGCGATGACGTTGAGCTCGCCTTCCTTCTTGGCCGCCGCCACCAACGAGTCCATGCCGCCGCAGTCGCTCGCGGAGGTCGCCGTCTTGGCGTTGCAGCTGGCGGTGCCACCGCCGGACGTGCCACCGCAGGCGGCTAGAACTATGAGTGCCGCCACGGCCGTGCCGAGGTGGCGCGTCAAACTACCCCATCTCATACTCAGTCTTCCCCTCCAAGAACGGGCCGGGCGCCCTACAGGCGGTCTGGAACCAGCCAATGATGGCCCTAGCCCCGCCACGTTGCAAGGACAGAGTTCGGGCGTGCGGTTGATTTCAGTCAGGCCCGGTTTAAGGCCCGCCGGGGGTCGGGTTTCAGCCCCGCCGGCCGCGAAACCCGAGGCGACGGGACAGGTCGGCCGCGCCGTCGCGCGTGAGCCGGTCCAGGTCGTGTCGCTCGCGCAGGCGGTGCGACGGGCCGGAGACGTCGAGCGCCGCGACCACCTCGCCGTCAGCCCCGAACACCGGCGCGGCGAGGGCGTCGAGCCCGACCTCGAGCTCCTCGTGGGTGCGGGCCACGCCCGCCTGCCGCGCCTGCTCCAGCTGCGCCGCGAACGCCGCAGGGTCGGTGATGGTGTGCGGCGTGACGCGGTCGAGCGGGAGCTCGAGCAGCCGCTCGCGCACGCCGTCAGGCGCGAAGGCCGCGATCACCTTGCCGCTCGCGGTGCAGTGCACGGGTGTGCGCTTGCCCAGCCAGTTGACGCTGACCACGGAGGTCGAGGCGGTGGCCTGCTCGATGGGCACGATCACGTCGCCGACCAGGACGTCGAGCGTCGCCGTCTCGCCTGCCGCGACCGCGAGCTGCTCACACACCGGCCTGGCGACGTAGCGGAGATCGAACTCGCCGGTCACCACGCTGGCCAGCTGCGGCAGGCGGCGTCCCAGGCGATAGCGGTTGGTGCGCTGGTCGCGCTCCACCAGCGCGTGCCGCTCGAGGGTGCCGAGCAGGCGCAGCGCCGTGGACCGGTGCACGCGCAGCTCGCGGGCCACCTCGGCCCCGGTCCGCATGCCGCCCTGGGCAAGGACGTCGAGGATGGCGACGGCTCGGTCGACGGACCGCACCCCGTCGTCGTTGCTCATGGCGCAACATTATCCATTCCGCGCAACGGCGAGGTAGGATTTTCGCCAGGGTGAGCCGCGAAGAAGAGATCCGCGCCAGCCTGTTCGAGCACACGCTCCACGGGCACGCGCCCGAGGTCAAGGCCCTGACCGAGGAGGGCCTGGGCCTGGGCATGGACCCGATGGACATCCTGTTCAAGGCCCTGATCCCGTCCCTCGAGGAGGTCGGCCGCCGCTTCGAGAAAGGCGACTTCTTCGTCCCCGAGATGCTGATCGCGGCCCGGGCGATGCAGGGCGCGCTGGTCATCCTCCGCCCGCTCATCGCCGAGACCGGGGCCCAGCCAGTCGGCCGCTACGTCATCGGCACCGTCAAGGGCGACATCCACGACATCGGCAAGAACCTGTGCGTGATCATGCTCGAGGGCGCGGGCTTCGAGGTCTACGACCTGGGCGTCAACACACCGCCGGAGAAGTTCGTCGAGGCGGTGCAGCAGCACAAGCCGGACGTGGTCGGATTCTCGGCGTTTCTCACCACGACCATGCCCATGTTCAAGGCCAACATCGACGCCCTCACCAAGGCGGGGCTGCGCGACAAGGTGCACATCGCCGTCGGCGGCGCACCGGTGACGCAGGAATACGCCAAGCACGTCGGGGCCGACAGCTACGCGCCGGACGCCTCGATGGCGACGCGAATGGCCAAGGAGCTCGTCGGCGACCGCAGCGGTCCCTCACAGGGGGCGCGGGCGCTCGAGCAGGCCGTGATGAAGATCGACGAGACGCTCCGCAAAGGCTGACGCCTGATGGAGACCCGTCTCTCCTCGCGCAGCCGCGAGGTCGTGATCGCGATCGACCGCCCCTTCGTGATCATCGGCGAGCGCATCAACCCGACTGGGCGCAAGGTCCTGGCCGCGGAGATGAAGGACGGGGTCATGGACCGCGTCCGCGCCGACGCGAGGGCACAGGCGGACGCCGGCGCCCACATGCTCGACGTCAACGCGGGCATCCCGGCGGTGGACGAGCCCGCGCTGCTCGTGGCCGCGATCAAGGCGGTGATGGAGGTAAGCGACGCGCCGATCTGCATCGACTCCTCGATCATCGAGGCCCTGGAAGCCGGGCTCTCGGCCTACGAGGGCAAGGCGCTCGTCAACTCGGTCACGGCCGAGGAGGACCGCATGGAGCGGATCCTGCCGCTGGTCAAGAAGCACGGCGCCGCCGTGATCGGCATGGCCAACGACGAGAACGGGATCTCGATGGTGCCCGAGGAGCGGCTCGCCCTCGCCCGCCGCATCGTCGAGCGCGCGGCCGACCATGGCATCCCGCGCCAGGACGTGATCATCGACCCGATCGCGATGACCGTCGCCGCCGACCCGACGTGCGGCGTGATCACGCTCGAGACCATGCGCCTGATCCGCGATGAGCTTGGCAACAACATGACCTGCGGCGCCTCCAACGTTTCCTTCGGGCTGCCCGACCGGCCCACGGTCAACGCCGCGTTCCTGCCGCTCGCGATGCACGCGGGGCTGACGTGCGCGATCACCAACCCGCTGGAGCCGCAGGTCCGGCGCGCCATCCTCGCCGGCGACCTGCTGCTCGGCCACGACGAGTACGCGATGCGCTGGATCTCCTCGTTTCGCGCAGAGCAGAAAGCACAGGCGATGACGAAATGATCGCCAGGAAGCTGGAGGTCACCTACCTCCCGTTCGACCGGACCACCCGCGTGCCCCCGGGGACGACTGTCTTCTCCGCCGCGCACTGGATCGGCCTCCCCATCGACTCCACGTGCGGCGGCCGCGGGACATGCGGCAAGTGCAAGGTGCACGTGATCAAAGGCCTGGCGGATCCCGAGACCGCGGACCACCGCCAGCTGCGGCCGCAGGAGATCGCCGAAGGATGGCGGCTGAGCTGCCAGGCGCGCATCTACGACGACATGACCTGCGAGGTGCCGCAGCTGCTGCGCGTGCCGAAGGCCGCGACGATGGGGCTCGGCCGGCTGGTCATCCTCGACCCCAACGTCCGCAAGGTCTACCTGGAGCTGAGCGAGCCGACGATGGAGGACCAGCGCAGCGACGTCGCTCGCCTCAGGGATGCGCTGACCAAAGAGGGTCACGACATGGTCGCCGGTGTGGCGGTGCTTCGCACGCTGCCGACCGTCTTCCGCGAGGCGGGGTTTCGCGTCACCGCGGTTCTCGGCGGAGAGCAACTGATCGCGGTCGAGCCCGGTGACACCACGGGCGAGTGTTACGGCGTCGCGTTCGACGTGGGGACGACGACGCTCGTCGGGACGCTGATGAACCTGCGCACCGGCATGGCGGCGTCGGTGCTGTCGACGCTCAACGGCCAGGCGCCGTTCGGCGCGGACGTGATCTCGCGCATCAGCCACGGCATGAACGGTCCGGAGGCGATCCAGGAGCTGCAGGCCGCGGTGGCCGGCACGATGAACACGATCCTCGCCGAGCTCTATCAAGAGACAGGCGTGACGCCTCAGCAGACCTACGAGGCGGTCGTGGTGGGCAACGTGACGATGCTGCACCTGCTGTTCGGCATCGACCCGACGCACCTGTCGATGTCGCCCTTCACTCCGGCGTTCATGGACCAGCTCACCGTCGAGGCGCGCGAGATCGGCCTGCAGATTCATCCGCACGGGTACATCCAGACGCTCCCCGCGCTCGGCGCGTACGTAGGCGCTGACATCGTGGCCGGCGTGCTGGCGACGGGCGTCGCGCGCGAAGACAAGCTCCGAGTCTTCGTCGACGTCGGCACGAACGGCGAGATCGTCCTCGGCAGCGCGCAGCGCGCGCTCGCCACCGCGGCGCCGGCCGGGCCGGCATTCGAGGGCAGCCAGATCAAGTGCGGCATGCGCGCCACGGTCGGCGCGATCGAAGGCGTCACGCTCGGCGACCGCGTCGAGCTGCAGATCATCGGCGGTGACGTGCCCGCCGAGGGAATCTGTGGCTCGGGCCTCGTCGACGCCGTTGCGCAGCTGCTGCTCGCGGGCTTGCTCGATTACTCGGGCCGCTTCAAGAGGCCCGAGGACGTTCCCGATCATCCGCTGCGCGACAGGCTGATCGACATCGACGGGATGCGCGCGTTCCTGCTCGCCGACGGCGTGTACCTGACGCAGCGAGACATCCGCGAGCTGCAGTTCGCGAAAGGATCGATCGCGACCGGGATCAAAGTCCTGATGGATATCCTCGGGGTCACGGCGGAGGACCTGGACGAGGTGCTGCTCGGTGGGTCGTTCGGTTCGTACCTGAACCCGGAGAGCGCGAAGATCATCGGCCTTGTCCCGCCGGTCGACGTCGACCGCATCATCGCCGTCGGGAACTCGGCTGGTGAGGGGGCGAAGATCGCCCTTCTCTCCTATCGCGAGCGGCAGGTCGCGTTCGAGCTCCCGGCGCGCATCGAGTACGTCGAGCTGTCGGGGCGGTCCGACTTCAACGACGCCTTCATCTCGGTGCTCGCGTTTCCTCAGCTCGAGAAGGTCACATGAGCGCCACGGCATTGGTCATCTGCGGCGCGCTGGGCCGCGAGGTGAAGGGCATCGTCGACCGGCGCAAGTGGGACGTCGACATCTACGGCGTTTCCGCGCTGCTCCACCTCTACCCCTCGCGCATCGTCGACGAGCTGCGTGAGAAGCTGCACGACCTCCGGCCGCGATACGAAAAGCTGGTGGTCGTGTACGGCGACTGCGGAACGACCGGCAAGTTGGAGCCGCTGCTCGAAGAAGTGGGCGCGGTGCGCCTGCGCGGACCGCACTGCTACGAGATGTACGCGGGGGAGCAACTCTTTGCCCAGGTCAGCGACCAGCGGCCCGGCACGTTCTTCCTGACCGACTGGCTCGTGCGCAACTTCGACCGCGCCGTGGTCAGGGGCCTCGGTCTCGACCGCCACCCGGAACTGAAGTCGATGCTGTTCGGCAACTATGAAGCGGTCCTGTACCTGCGCCAGGTGCCGAATCCCAGACTCGCGGACAAGGCTCGTGACATTGCTGCTTACCTTGGCCTGCCGCTCGAGATCACAGATGTCGGGCTCGGCGAGCTGGAGGACCGCCTTGCAGAATTGGTTGAAGCGTAAGCAAGCCCTCCTGGCCGTTGCGTTCGTGGCGAGCGCATGCGGCGGCTCTTCACCCGCGAGTCTCGCCACCGCGTCGCCCAGCCCGGCGGCAAGCCTGGGCACGGACGTCAACGGCACTCTTCAGTCGGGAGAATTCGCCAGGTCGTACATCCTTCACCTGCCGCCCGATTCATCCCGCCTGAGACCGACGCCGGTCGTGATCGCGTTTCATGGCTCTCCCATGACCGCGGACCAGATGAGCCGAATCACGCATCTTGCGAAGGTGGCGGATACGCATGGCTTCGCGGTTCTCTTTCCTCAGGGATACAAGATGAGCTGGGCACTGCCAGGCGGTTCGACGCCGGCCGCGCAAGCGGGAATCGATGACGTCACTTTCGTCCGGGCGCTGCTCGACGCCACGGTTCAGCCTTACGGGCTCGACGCCATGCGCGTGGTCGCCACGGGAATCTCCAATGGCGGGATTCTCACCGAGCTGCTGGGCTGTTCATTGAGCGGCCTGCTGGTTGGAATCGTGCCGGTGGCGGGGCTCATGCGGCGCGACACCGCCGCGAGCTGCGCGCCGCCCAGACCAATCTCGGTCCTCGGTATTCACGGCATCGATGACCCGATCGCTTCATATGCAGGCGTAGCTGGCGCTGACGGATTTCTCTCCTTCACGGACACCCTTGCCTTTTGGGCAAGAGTCGACGGCTGCTCGAGCACGCCAGCCTCGAGCCAGCTCGCGGCGGTCGGGCACGATGGCACCGCGGTGACGGCGATGACTTATACGGGGTGCAAGCCGGGAACAGAGGTCGTCGGCTACGCCGTCAAGGGAGGGGGGCACGCGTGGCCGGGCGGCGAACCAATCGGCAGCACCGAGGAAATGGGCGCGACAAGTCAGCAATTCGACACGAGCGAGGTGATCTGGTCGTTTCTCGACCGGCACAGATAGATGGCGAGTTATCAGGTCATGTTCTGGAAGCACATCCCGTCGCAGGTGAAGGCCTGGGATGGCGGCGCCGAGGCGAAGGCGATGCTGCCCGACTACTTCCAGGCCGCGATCGACGCCTACGCGATGAAGGACGGGTCGACCGAAATGGACGCCTACCTCGAGGGCTGGAAGTGGGGCCCGGTCGAGGAGCGCGACGGCTCTCCCGCCGAGGTCGTGAGCGCCGTGATCAACGAGTTGACGATCGCCAACCCGCGCACCAGACTGCTGAACCCGACATGAACGACGCCATCCTCGACGACCTCCTCAGCAGCCAGCAGCTCGTCATGGCCATGCTTCGCGTGTCGGTCGAAGACCCTTCGGCCCGCATCGGCGCCTGGGACGTGCGCGACATCGCCGCCCACCTGGCCGCGACCGAGCGTGACTGCTACGTGCCCAGGGTGCGGGCGATCGCGGCGGGCGAGCATCCCGCCTTCGAGCTCTTCACCCACGACGGGGCCGACTTCAGCGGGATTCACCTCGAGGACGCGCTCGACGAGTGGACCGCGACCCGCCTGATGCTGATGGGCTACGTGCGGACGCTCGACGAGGAGCAGCGGACGCGGCTGACCGGCCACCACGATCGCTACGGGGACCTGACCGTCGATCGCTATCTGGAGATTGCGTTGAAGCACGACCGCGATCACCTTTCCGGACTGGAGAGGCTTGCCGGCGAGCTGACGCGCTGACCGCACGCACCAGGCGCTGAGCCTCGGCGCGCTTCGGGTCATTGGCGGGTCCTACCAGGTTCACCTCGACGAGCATCGCCGCAGTGGCCACCGCGGCCCGGCCAAGGATCGACGCCGCTACCGAGTCGGCGAGCAGGTTCTGGTTGCCCTTCTTCTCGAGCACGCTCGCAAGCTCGACGACCTGCGCGCCCACGCGCGCAATGTCGAGCGGGATGTCGATCGTCCTGTCGCGTGCAGCATCGACGCCCTTTCCGGCACGTTTCGCCTCGAGGAATTCGAGGAAGGCGATCGAGTCGAGCTCGATCAGCACCTCGGCGCGGTGGCGCAGCGCATCGGCCTTGTCGTGCGCGGCGGGGGCGCCGATCCAGCTGTCTGACCTCAGGGCCACCTTCTGCAGCAGAGCCGCCGACGTGGCCACGACTGCCGCCGCGGCCGAGCCGCTCGCCGGCGCCGGCGCGCTCGATGCGATCTTGCTCAGGAGGTAACCGAGACGCCGTCGCGCCAGCGACTCAGGCGTCGCCAATCTCCTCCTTGCGTCTGGCGATGAACTCTTTCAGGTTCTCGTCGACTCCGGGATCGATGCCGGGGTCGGGGTACTCGGCCAGCAGCTGCTTCCACCTCTCGGCGGCGACGACGTCGGCGGTGCGTGAGCCGAAGCGCTGCCAGCGGTCGAAGTTCTCGGTCGAAGAGACCCACGGGCGGTAGAAGCCCGTGCGGTAGTGACGCATCGTGTGCTCGGCGCCGAGGAAGTGGCCGCCCGGGCCGACCTCGCGCAGCGCGTCCATGGCCAGCCCCTCGTCGTCGACGGGCATGCCGTGGCCCAGGATCCACTCGAACATGCGCAGCTGCTCGACGTCGATCACGAACTTCTCATAGGACGCGAGGAGCGCGCTCTCGAGCCAGCCTGCGGCGTGAAGGACGAAGTTGACGCGGCCGAGGATCGTCGGCCACATGCACATCATCGACTCGTACGCCGCCTGGGCGTCGGGCGACTTGGACGAGGTGAGCGCACCGCCGCCCCGGAACGGGAGGTGGTAGCGCCGCGCCATCTGCGCGCTCGCGAGGATGCCCATCGCCGACTCGGGGGTGCCGAACGCGGGGCTGCCCGACTGCATGTCGGTGTTGGTCAAGAACGAGCCGTAGACGCTCGGCGTGCCCGGCCGGATCAGCTGCACCAGCGCGATCCCTGCCAGCGCCTCCGCGGTCTGCTGCGCCACCGTGCCCGCCAGGCCCATCGGCGACATGGCGCCGGCCATCAGGAAGGGCGTGACGATGACCGGCTGCCCCGCCTCCGAGTACTCGAGCAGCGCCCCGAGCATGCGGTCGTCGTAGCGCAGGGGGCTGTTGACGTTGATCAGGCTGATCACCGCAGGCGTCTTCTCGATGCTCTCCCGACCGCCGCACACGATCGCGGCCATCTCGATCGTGTCGCGCGCGTTCTCGGACGAGATGACGCTGCCCATGAACGGCTTGTCGGTCCAGCGGATGTGCGAGTACACCATGTCCAGGTGCCGCGTGCCGAGCGGCAGGTCTTCGGGCTCGACGGTCGTGCCGCCGGCGCAGTGGATCTGCTCGACCGACTGGGCGAGCTTGTCGAAGTTGGTGAAGTCCTCGATCGTCGCCCCGCGACGGCCACGCTCCAGGTCGGTGACGAAGGGAGGCCCGTAGACGGGTGCGGTGACGACGTTGTCGCCACCCAGGATCACCGAGCGCGCCTTGTTGCGCGCCTGGAGCTCGAAGGTGGCCGGCGCCTTCGCCACCTGCTCGAGGACGAACTCGCGGTCGAGGTGGACGCGGTTCTCCTCGACCTTCATCCCTGCTTTCTGGAACAGGTCTCGCGCGCGCTCGTGGAGGAAGTCGACGCCTATCTCCTCGAGGATGGTCATCGCCTGCCCGTGGATCGTCTCCACCTGGTCGGGCGACAGCCAGTCGTACGGCTTGAGCGGGTTCTTCCACACGGCGATCCCAAGTTTGATCCAGGCTGGGGTGTGGTAACGTAGGCCGTGCCCATTGGGGCGCTAGGTCCTCGCCAGAGGACCCCACCTAGATCTGACTTGATCCCATTCGCACGTTTCGCCCCTACCACGGCCGAACCGGTATGAGCATGCCCATACCCGGCGACGTCCTGCCCCTCTGGAACCCGGAGATACCCGGCGAGGAGATCCAGGCCGGCCGCCTCGGCATCCGAGTCCGCCCCGGCACGCCCGCGGCGGCCAAGGTGACCGCCCTGGAGGCCCACGGCGGCGCCGAGCTGCTCCGCCAGGTCCTCCAGGAGCAGAAGCTGATCGACGGCACCTACACCGTCGTCAAGCCGGAGAAGCCGCTCGAGTTCATCGGCCAGGTCAGCACCACGCTGCTGACCGGAAAGCTCGGGCGGACGCCCATGGGCCTGGCCCTGGAGATCACCGACTGGCAGGAGCTCGAGGGCGCGTACGAGATGGAGAAGAACCGGTTGCGGCTCCGCTTCCAGGAGCTGCACGTGGTCAAGGAATGGGACGGAGACCTCGAAGGGTTCACGGCCATCGTCCTGCGCGAGCAGGCCAAGTCCGACCCCCTCCTCGACTCGACCATGCGCTTCATCGAGCACCTTCGCGACTACCGCGAGAACCTGGCCGAGGCCGCCGTCCGGCGCTACGAGGCCACCGAGCAGTGGATCGAGTGCCCGAAGTGCGAGACGGAGGTCCCGACCTCGAACGGCATCCACTGCCCCAACTGCGGCGAGGACATGCGGGGCGGCGAGTACGTGCGCGCGATCCTTCACCTGGTCGACGACGCCGACGGGCGCATCTACCGCGGCATCGACTCCCTGACCGTGCGCTCGGCGGGGTTTCCGGAGTACCGGGGCATGTCGCTCGACCGCATCCAGGGCTCAAACCTGTGGGTCAGCTTTCGCCGCTACGACCCGCTGCCGGACGAGGGCATCGTCCTGCCGACCGCGAGCGTGGAGATGTTCGAGGCGCAGCGGTCCTGCATCCGCCAGCTCCAGATCGGCAGCCCGCGCACCGGCTCCCTCGCCGCCGAGCTGGTCGATCCAGGCTGGCTGGGCACCCCCCCGCGCGTGCCACTCGACGGCAAGCGCGCCCATCACCTTCCCGACCCCAACGAGGAGCAGGCCGAGGCGGTCGCGCGCGTGATGGGCATGCGGCCAGGTCAGCTCTACCTGATCCAGGGCCCGCCGGGCACCGGCAAGACGACCGCCATCGTGGAGTCGATCCGCCGCATCCTCGGCCGCAACCCCAACTCGTCGATCCTCCTCTCCTCGCACTCCAACGACGCGGTCGACACGGGCCAGGAGCGGCTGCTCGGCTTCTCCCACGTGCGCCAGGCGCGCATCGCCGAGCCGGGCAAGGTGCCGCGGCGCCTGCGCCCCACGCTCGTCGAGGGCGACGACCTGGAGCCCTACAACCTCGTCGCCGGCACGGTCAACCGCCTCACGATCGACTCCAGACTTCGGTTCAAGGTGTTCGACTGGCTGATCCTCGACGAGGCCAACAAGGTCCGTGCCAACGAGGCGCTGGCGGTGATGCCGCTGGCCAAGCGCTGGGTGATGATCGGCGACCTCAACCAGCTTCCGCCCGTGATGGAGGAGGCGGCCTCGACCTTCAAGATCACGACGCCGCTCGACGAGATGGTCCGCGACGACAGCTTCTACGGCTGGATATGGGACAAGGT
>Ga0070697_100002015_pt1 | contig 15569 bp, 19 predicted proteins | sample KBSK1501metaG_FD_65475 | JGI IMG/M metagenome (GOLD analysis project Ga0070697, IMG submission 65475) | Corn, switchgrass and miscanthus rhizosphere microbial communities from Kellogg Biological Station, Michigan, USA - KBS K1-50-1 metaG | ecosystem: Host-associated > Plants > Roots >...
CAGCGCTCCAGTTCTTCCAGTGTCATGCCTCCCGCTTGCGCCGCTGTTTCGGCATCGTGGACGCCGTACGACGAGTTGGGGAGTCTCTTTTCAAAACGTTGCGTCATCCACCGAAAGAGCGATTCGACCGTTCCTTTTGCGGATGGTGCGTAAGGTGGGGCTTGCTCGGTGATAATCCCCAAGCGATCCACAAGCACTTGCCGCGCTCGCTCAGAGGTGAAGATCTTCCCTCGATCATGGAAGATAATGGCGGGCTTGCCAAAACAGAACCAGGAATGCTCACATCCATTGATGCCGACCAGGTGCTCTTTCCTTTCCAGGCTCACCTTGACCAGGCGCATATAGTCCTCTTCCTTCAGTGGTCCCAACGCCAGGACCGCGCCGAGGATGGCCGCCGTTTTGACACAGATAAGCACCGCCGCATGCACACGGCTGGCCACCGTCGTTCCATCAGGAGTAACGACATACAGGTCCATCGTATGTTCATCGACCTGGGTGAGCAGTGCTGGAGCCGGAATGGAGAGCACAAAGGACTCGGCAGACTCGCGTGGCCGTGCCACTGATTTGGCCCCTTCGCGCATCGCCAAGAGAATCGGGTCCATCTTCAAATGCTGCACGGCTGTGCGCACCTGCTTGTAGGAGGGAAGTTTGACGGGTGTTCCAGTTTCCTTTGATAAGCGTGCCGCGACCTGTTGCATTTCGGTATGCTCTCGAATTGCCGTCATGGCAAGCCGTGTGGGCAGTCCAAACAATCGACGGATACACCCGACGAAGGCCGGATGCAGGGTCGTGGCCCTACGGTAGCTGCCATGAGACACACAGGCAATCTGGCCTCTCTCGCGGGTCCGGCTCACCAGCCGCGAAAGAGTCGAACGGGGGATGCCCTCTTTTTCGGCGACGCGACTTTGCGTGGCTCCGGCCAGCACCTGTTCCACGGCACGCAGATTGCGGTGAAACTGTTCTCGTTGGGATTCTGGAAGCGTCGAGGCATCAAATGTCGGACCAGGAATGAGGGTGGGCGGCACACGTGAGATGGTTGGAACTTCCGTCGTATCTGGTTCAGGCAGAAGCGTGTCAGGAAGCGGTGAGGGCACAAGCACCGGAACATCAGGTGGGAGCAGGGCCAGAGGAAGCGTGCGAGAGAGGGTGTACTGCTCCAAATCGAGCAGCAGATGTCCCGCTGCCGCCGCATCTGCCACCACTTTCCAGATCGTTGCTTCCACCAGATCGACGGGAAACTGCTGTGAAAGTCTGCTCGCTACCTCGCTAACCGGGGCCATTTCTCCCCAAGGCCAGACCGAGTGTACAGCCTCGGCAATGTCAGCAAAGGCAGGAAACGTCTTGCGCCTAGCATGCAAGAAGACCAAATTGTAGTGGCGACGTTTTGTTAAGGTACGCTCGGTGCCAATCCAGAAGGTGCCTTGTTGCAAGCAGGCAAGTCGTCGTGCGGCCTCGGCTTTGGCTAGGTTACGATCTCCCCGTTTGTCATCCTCCATGCCCGCCTCGGCGAGGAACGATGTTCCATCGGCCAAGGTGCCCACGAAATCGGGCAGGTAATGATGGGGTTTGTTCTCAAACGTGTAGCCAATCGCGAACGGGGCGTGTTGCGGAATCGGTAGCCGATACTTCGTGGCAAACTCTGGGCCAATGTCGCCACGCGCGTAGTTCACCACGAGGGGATGATATTCAAGCCAGAGCAGTAAGCGTTCTTCGAGCTGGCTGCAAAACGGTTGTCTGATCACGGTACCCGTTTTGAGACTGGGAACCCATCCTGAAATGGAGCGGCCCGCTATTTTGAACAGATCAATGCCCTGTACTTCTGGTGCGACCATGAGCATCCTCGCCTGATAGGTGCGTCCGTCTTCCGCAATACCAATGGTTCATCAGTTCCCGCGATGAGGAGTGCAATTTACAGCTTTGGAAGAAAGTATACCTGATGGGGAGCGGTTTTTCCAGGAATTTTTGTCCCAGTGTTCAAGATTGAGGGCAATATTCCACGTTTGAGGGCCAGATCCGTTCACTTCGTAGGGCATTTACCACCAAATTCGCCTAAACGTCAAATGCTGGAAGAGGTAAGCCTATATGATCGTCTGCGAACAAAACGTTAGAGGAGGAACACATGATAACGCAACCCGTTTTTGATCAGGCAAAAGTAGAAGCATTCCTTGGTAAAGTGTTGGGCGATACCAGTGGTATGACTGTCACCATGATGGCCAGCATTGGTGATCGCCTGGGTCTCTTTAAGAATCTGGCTTCTGGGCCAGCAACCAGCGCGCAACTGGCGACCCGTACAGGAATCAATGAACGCTACGCACGCGAGTGGCTCGCAGCGATGGCAAGCGCTGGCTATATAGAGTACGACCCGGCGAGCGGACTTTTCACCTTACCACCTGAACATGTTCCGGTTCTGGCCCAGGAGAACGGTCCATTCTTCTTTGGTGGGGTCCACCAGATGCTAGTAGGCATGATCAAACAAGACCAGCAACTGCTCCAGGCTTTCCAGCAGGGTGGCGGTGTGCCCCAGTCTGCCTATGATAACAACCTGTGGGATGGTCTGGAGCGCTTCACTGCTGGCTGGTTCGAAAATCTTCTGGTACCGGTCTGGATTCCAGCTATGCCAGAGGTGCAAGCCAGCCTGCAGCGCGGTGCCTATGTCGCCGACGTCGGCTGTGGCCGCGGACGGGCCCTCATCAAGCTTGCACAAGCATACCCTAACTCTCATTTTGTTGGGTACGACAACTTCGAGCCAACTATCGCTCAAGCCACTGAGAGGGCGAAGCAGGCAGGAGTTGCTGATCGCGTGCGTTTCCAGTACCTGGATGTCTCGGCAGGACTGCCTGAACACTATGACGTGATCACGACCTTTGATGTGGTCCACGATTCGGTCAACCCCCGTGGGCTCCTGCGCTCCATCCGCCAGGCTCTGAAGCCTGATGGAAGGTACGTCTGCTTGGAGATTAATAGTTCGGACAAGCTGGAGGAGAACGCAGGCCCCTTGGGTGCTTTCTTCTACAGCGTCAGCATTTTCTACTGCATGACCACGTCGCTGGCCGGTCATGGTGAAGGCTTGGGCACTGTGGGGTTGCCAGAGTCGAAGGTAAACGAATTATGTAAAGAGGCTGGCTTCAGTAGTGTGCGGCGGGTACCGCTGGAGAACCCGTTCAACATACTGTACGAGGTCATACCTCAGTGACGAGGTAAACGCCAGGCGCAAGGCATATGACTTTTGATCCTCATGGCCCATCTGTTTCCGCAAGTCGTAGCCCAGCATGCAAGTGCTCAAGCTCCTCAACGGCACACTCCTCTTGGAAATAGCCTGGGCATGAGGATAGTAAACCATACAGGGTTTCAGGCCAAAGCTGCGGATACATAAGTAGAGTTGGACAAACGAACGTGCTCCACCTCGCTTCGACTCTCGTGGACAGGGCAAAAGGAACGTGTACGCAAAAAATCACTCCTTCTGGCGTCTTGCTCATTGGATCGCATTTTCTCAGGGAGAAACACCGTATGACGGTCCAGGTGTACATGTGTACAAACCACGTTGGCCGCAAACCCTGCTCATCTTCAAGAGGCAGTCAGCACGCCCTCAAGAAGCGCGGGGACACGAGTGTCAACGAGGAAAAGACGGAGGAAACTCATGTTCGAAGAACATCCCAGCACGGGTCAAAGAGCGCCCTTGCAAGACGAATCGGCAGCTGAAATTCCATGGGTCAAAAAATATGTGCGAGCCATTATTGCTGAGGCCGACCCGCAGGGCGAGATGCGCACACATGAGGGGGTCGTGACGCGGGACTTTGGCAAGGAAATGGAGGTCGTAAACCCACACCCGATGGGGACAGGATTTGGCCTCCCTCCTTGGCCGAAATATGTCACGAAGCGCTGTCAGAAGGAAGGGGCAACCGAGATCCCTGTCCCACTGGCCAAAGCAAAAGGGGTCGAGGACATCAGAGCGAGGCTGGATACACAGGTATGAAGATCTTCGGAACAGAACCAGGGGAAAAGACCAATGTAGGAGCGAAAGCGGCTCTCTGACTCTCTCGTCAATCAGCTTGAGAAGCCAATTCCTAACAGCGGAAGCAACAGCTCGCGTCTCAGTCTTGTTGTGCAGCAGGAGTTGTTTGCCAAAGATCCTGCATACGCTCACGCTCTCCTGGTCTAGATGCGCAAGAATGGGCAGTGACGTGATACCCTGTCCATGATCTTCATTTCTCAACAGGCTTTTTTTCTGTGTCCTCCCATGATTCCTTTCTATGTAGCTATACAAAATATGGAGTGAAGGAAAGAGGGGTTGAACAATAAGTGAGCATAAATATTCTTAGCAATATGGTCGATTGACATGATAATATTTATTGATTATACTGTACTTGGGCCAATTACGGGAAAGTCTTTCAAACGCGTCCGTCATCACCATCCCTGCACCAGTTATTTTTGTTCGGTTGTGAGAGGTCTGGTACCTGGTATTAACCACTTAACTCATGAGGCTGTGCTTGATCTAGCGAGTGGGGACCCGCTAGAGCCGTGGGTGCGACGATCTGCAGTCTGAAAAAGGGATCGACGTTATTGAGATGTAGGTAAGCTCTCCCTTTCGTTTAGTGCCTATCCCTACCTGGCCACCTGGACTGCAAGGAGCGACTGGTGAAACCGACCACGACTATTATGTCGTGTGCCGGTTTTTTTGTATGTCCGACACGAGCGCCGAGAAAGGAGAAAGAGTTGAGTAACAGACAGAGAGACTCCCCGTCTCTTGGGTAGTCCCGTGAGAGCCATCGTTAGGTTGCTCACACATACTTTTGGTAACGCCCCATACTGGGCGACTCCGCACGCGCTGGGTGTCCTTCCCAGGCACGAAACAGAAGCGGAAAGGAGAAGAAGCCATGAAGAAAAGAGCGTTGATATTTGTACTTGTGCTCACCCTGCTGGTTGGGGTGGGCCTCTACTAGGTCGTTTCTGTTCAGGCCCAGAGCACCACAGGCGCCTCCTTAGTTTCAGGGGCTGGAACCTCGCTCGTGGAAGGCGGGACCGGTGCTCCTTCGTTCCACCCGGTGGAGACTACCTTCGCCTTTCATTGGAGCCATGGGCAGGGCCACTTCGAGTGACTGGCACTCACGCCGAGTGCGCCTCCGGGTTCTGCAGGAAGTGGCAACTTCGACATCAACGCGATGTATGTCACCGGCCCAATCACCTCGGTCAGCGTCGAGGGCACAACGGCAGTGTTCAAGGGGACTGCGAGCGTGACCGGCCTGGGAGCCGATTCTAATGTGCCATTCGTGGCTACCGCTGTAGCGGGTGGGCCAGGCACCACACTGGTGCTCGAGGTGTCGGGTCTTACCTTTAACGAATTTGTACTTGAGGGCCAAATCACCGTGAAAGGATGAGGCTCAATAAACCATACATCGTATAGTTAGTTGAAGTCTCTCTTTCTTTGCTGGAGAGGCAGGTCTCAAGCGGACTCAGAGCCTCAAACAACGTCGTCCATTGACATCCGTTCTTCCATGAGTAGCAGGCTACTCATGGACACCAAAAACGGCTCAGCCGTTTACCACTACGTTTGTCCATGACAGATGTATAGAAGCCGCATCAGAGCTTCTCTCATCAAGTTCAACAGAGGGAAAAAGGGATACCTCAGTAAACATGAAAAGAAGGAGGAACGACATGAAAACGAAAAGATTCTGGCCGCTGTACCTCGCTGTGCTGCTGGTGTTGATGCTTCTCGGTAGTGCGCTGCTCGTCTCGCGTGCCAGTGCGGGAGGCACCAAGTACCGATGGGACATCATCAGCGTCGACTTCTCCACCGGTACTTTGAGTGCAGGCGGGCACGCGTCCGCGATCGCCAACGACGGCTCGTCGATCAGGCTGACCGGGGAGGGAACCTTTAACGCAGCCAGCAACTTCGGCAATCGCGACGTGACTGGCGGAGGGACCTGGCAGACCTTCGACCCCAGCGGTAACCCGACCGCTAGCGGGACGTACCAGGTCACCAGCTTCGTGAGCTTCACGGTGGCCCCTGGGACACCCCCGCTGCCGCATGACAACATCGGCAATCTGAAGGATAATCGTGCGGGCCTGTTGTTCGTGACCATTCAGTTCTCGGATGGGAGTACGGGAGTGCTCACCGTTAGTTGCCATCTGGTAGGCACGCCAAACTCTGTCTTCGAGGGGATCAGAGTCTCGATGGGCTTTGTAGACTACTGGAACGGGAATGCCCCGCCTGCTCCTCCCGGCAACGCTAACCGCACGACCTTCCATATCCTTGACTAGGATTAGAAGGATGAACTCACCGTGCTTCGAGGCGATGACCAGATTGTAGAAAACCGGGCCGAAGGGAGTGATCTGAGGGAACACCTCGGCGCGGACTCATCGGAGCAGGCCAAATAGTACCCGCTGTTGCCCTGTTCATCTGGCAACCAGGAGCTTGATAGCCTGGTGCTATCAGGCTCCTTTGACTTGAGTGTATCCAATGCTTTTGGTTCCCAGAGAGAGGGAGAGACCAGTTCGCTCCTCCATCAGAAGCCCTTGAGCAGAGAGCCACACATCTAGAAAGCTCACGAAAGGAATGGCTTTATCGGTGTATGTCACATATCCAATCCTGTTATGTAGTTCGTCATGAATGTCCATGTAAACCAGCTGGAGATCCCCTAAGGAAAATTATCAGTCTTCCATCGTCTAAATCGTAATGAACCAGATGTAGTATCACTTGTCGTACAGTAGGCAAAAGTCGGGGTACAGTAGTGCTGCCAGTTGTGAAAACAGAGGAGGACAGACATGAGCACGACGTTATACAAGCGGATGATCTCCATTCACTCCGTCCCGCTGCCGCTCATTTTGTTGACCGCTGGAATTTCCGTAGGCTTAGTGACTACTTTTTGGCTTGGCTGGGCGATCTGGCAAGTGGCCATCCTCGTGGTACTCGCCTGGTTACCGCTCTTTTTCCTCAAACCGTTATCGATCCAACGCCAGTACGGCTGGCTGGCTTTCTTTTTCATCCTGGTGATCACCTAAGGGGCACACGTTCTCGAACATGTCGCGCAGATGGTGCAGATTCATCTCTTGGGTCTCAGTGGGCTGCAAGCTCGCGGCATCCTTGGGATGCTTGACCTTGAATGGGTCCATTTCATCTGGAATGCCTGGGTGTTACTCTGTGCTGTGTTGCTGGTGTTTCTCTTCCGCAAGAACCCCTGGCTGTAAGTCTTACTGGTGATTTCAGTGTGGCATGAAATGGAACATGTCTATATCCTGTCGGTCTTTCTGCACACTGGTCATATAGGAGCACCTGGCCTCTTAGCTCGTGGGTGGGGCTATCGGTGGTGGACTGCCTCTTAGCCGTCCCGATTTGCATTTTTACTATAATTTGCTCGAAGAACTTGTTCTCATCATAGCCTATCTCTATCAGATCCAACGCCTACCGCTGTCTGATGAGATACTTCCTCCCCTCGCTCTCCATTTGTCACAGGAACATAGCAGAGCAGGCAGACAGTCAGGGTCTCATGCCAGTAGCCAACCCGCTTATCTAGAGCAGGAGAGCTTGAGCGTAGGCCAGGGAGTGAATAGGAAGTGAGACTTTTTAACGTTTACGCAACTGTACTGAGACATGCCAGGTACTTCCAGGGAGTGAAGCTTTTTGGCAATTGGCACAGATAGACTTGGACAAAGCCTGTGAAACTGCCGGGAAGAAAACGGTTAGAGGCAGTGGAGGAGGGGCTTCGTTGTCGATAGGCAGTTAGCGTGAACCGCTGTGTCTGACTCTAGATGCATCAATGCAAAAAAAGCTTCACTCCCTGTGGTACAATGCGGCGCAGAAGGGTACAGGAGTACCCGGAAAAGGAGGGAGAAATGGGATGAAAGACCGCCCTGATCGTGCCGCACGATTGCAGCTCATCGAGTCGATGTGTGCAGGTCAGTCGTGGCGGGCCGCAGCAGCTCAGAGTCAGTTGAAGATCTCTCGTTCAACCGCTTACCGCCTGGTTCAGCTTGCTCGCGATGAGGAGAAAGCTGCCTCGGCTTTTTTGGATGATCGCCACGGCCATCCGTACAAGCTGACCGAGCCAGTGCAAGCGTGGCTCGTCGATGTATGCACCAGAGACCCACAGATTCCTTCCAGCCGGATCCAAGCAGAGTTGAAGACTGGCTTTGGCATCCAAGTCAGTGTCGGTCACATCAATCATGTCCGGGCGCAACATGGAGTGACCAGGCAAAGGCGTAGTCACGCTCAGACGCCAGTTAAAAAAACCGTGGGGGCAAAGCATGCGTTGGAACCAAGAGAGTAAAATAGGAAAGGAGCAAACGAGAAGGGAATCCGAGACAGGCAAGGAGACAGCCCATGAAACGACGCCGAACCTATCCAAACGTGAGCAGACGCTGGTATCGACCCATCGAGCATGAGTGCTCGGTGTGCCAGCGGACTCTGCGACAAGCGATGACACTGACGAGGCGCACGGTGATCACGCTGGAGGGAGTGATCAAACTGATCCACGCTGGTTACCGTTGTCCGGATACGCAGTGTGAAGGGCAGCGGCGGACGTACCGCAGCCTGCAAGCGGATGCGTTGGCGAGGCCTCGCATGACCTATGGGTTGGATAGCGTGCTGCTGGTAGGACGGCTGCGTCTCTCTGAGCATCGGACCGTGGATGAGATCCACCGGGAGCTGCTCAAGCGACTGGAGCCGCTGGGGGTGAGGATGGCACGGCGGGAGATCTTGTATCTCTTTGAGGCCTATTGTGCGCTCTTGCGAGCGACGAGCCTGGTGAAAGACGACCAGGAGTGGCTCGCTCAGGTGGAGAAGAATGGGGGCATCATCGTTGCGGTCGACGGTATTCAGCCGGAGAAGGGGAACGAGACGGTGTACCTGGTGCGCGATGCCCTCACCGGCCGGGTGCTGGCAGCCGAAAATGTGCTGTCATCGGAAACAGCGGTGATGAAGGCGCTGCTCGCGCCAATAGCGGGGTTGGGCGTGAAAGTGCTGGGGACCATCACAGACGCTCAGGAGAGCGAGTTGCTGGCGGTAGAGCACCTGTGGCCGCAGGTCCCCCACCAGGTGTGTCAGTTCCACGCTTTGCGTGATGCATCCAAGCCGGCCGGGGATCGCCGATCGCAAAGTCAAGACGGCCATGCGTAAACAGCTGCAGCGCAAGGTCAAAGGCGTGCACCAGCAGCTCAGCCGGGACATTCCCAAGGCCTCGGCAGCGGAAGCGGAGCAGCTGTCGGTGCTGGCTGATTATGCCACAGGGGTCCTCTCGGCACTCAACCGGGATGGAACGGCGCCGTTCGACTTTGCCGCTGTACGAGCGGGTGAAGATCTCGACGAGGTGGCACAGAGCCTGGAGCGACTGGCCAAAAAAGGGGAGCCGTGAGCCTGCGGTGCGCCCAGAAGCTGGCGCGCCTGTGGGCCATCGTGGCAGAACGCGTCGCCTGGGAACAGCCGCTGGTGCAGCTCAAACGCATGCGCCAATGGGTCCTCGATGCCGAATACATGCTCTCTGGCAGGTGGGCGCAAACGGGAGATGTGGTGAGCAATGCCACCGTGGGAGAACGCCTGGATGCTTGGCGGCAAGAACTGGCCAAGCAGAGCACGGATGGCACGCTCTCGGAACTGGAACAAGCATGCCTGACCGAGTTCTTGCAGATCCTGGCTAACCTGCGACCGCATTTGGTGCAGTGCTATGACCAGCAGGACTTTCCACGCACCAACAATGAACTGGAACGCAGCATTCGCGCTCTCAAGATGCAGTATCGCCGCGTGAGTGGCCGCAAGAACTGGAACAGCTAGCTCTTGCGCTACGGGCGCTCAGTCGCCTACGCCGCTTGGTGGGAGCAGGATGCTGCTCATCATCAGCAACTGGAGCACCACGTCGCTCGGCTGGATCGCACTCGCTGGCACGCGTTCCGACGGGAAACCAAAGCCGCTCAGAGCGAGCAGCTCAAGCGCTTGCGCTTTCGCCACAAACGTCAGCAATACCTCACTTCACTGGAGGCTCGCTGGGCTGCTGCTTCGACGTGACTTTTGCCCCCACGGAAAAAAAACTGACTGAGCCGCAAACTTTCTGGCAAGAAGGGGTGGGCAGTTTGCTGCTGTTGGCTGCAGCCCAGCAAACGGGACTACTGGAGGCGCTGGTTGCGGCCATCATGCAAGTGTCTGATCCGACGATCCCGGGAGTGAGTCCACCCAATCCAGCGGTGGTAGCCCGTCTGGTCCTCACCTTGCTGTTTCTCCCATTGGCCGGCCTGGCCCGGACTTGGGATTTGCGCAGCTATACCGGGACGATGTTGGCTATGCTGACAGGCCGAGTGCGAGCCTACAGTCAGCGCTACGCCGAGCGGTTTCTCGCACGCCTGGCCCACGCCGGAGCAGCCGAACGCTTGACAGAGGTGATAGCCAGGTGGACCTGGTCGCTCTGGCAGGAGGATCAACCATGTGCAGAGCAGGCCGCTAGCACTGATGTGTTCTACATTGACGGGCATCGCAAGGCTGTCTACAGTGAGGTGCTCGTTCCGAGGGGGCCGGTGGGCAAGCTGGGCGGGAAAATCCTGGGCTGCCGCGAATTGGTCGTGTTACACGATGCCGACGGCCATCCACTGTTGGCAACCACGCATCGGGGTGATCAACATTTGACCATGGGCTTACCGCAGATGCTCTACTGCTTTGAGCAAGCGATAGGCCAGGTTGCTGTGCTGCGGGTGGTCGTTGATCGGGAAGGCGTTGCGGCTCGGTTCCTCGCGCAACTCCACCAGGAAGGACGCCAGGTGGTCACCTTGCTCAGAGCCGACCAATATCAGGCGGAAGAGTCGTTTGCACAGGTAGGAGAGTGGAAGCCGTGGCGTTACAACCGGAGCGGCCAGGTTGTTGAGTCTCGATATGTCGTACCCCCCTTCGCGTTGAAAGTCTCAGAAAGTCGTACCGGCCAAGACGTGAGTATACTCTAGCTGGCGCCAGGCCTCATGAGTGAAGGGGAGGACGAGTTGATAGGCGGGGAGGGCAAGCAGGTGTCCGAGTTCGCCCATCAGGTCGGTTTTCGTCAGACCCTGGGGTGCAATCGTGATGGTGGTTTCACTGCTTGCTGGTTGCCCAAGGAAGCAGCTCTGGATGGCATCGAAGTGCAGTTCGAGCATCTGGTTGCGCCAGGTGGTGCCGAGATAGTAGTCATAGCCACCAAGATCCAGTCGTCCGTTGGCTCGCACACGCCGAAACCAGCGACAGCGTGCCAGGTACGCAAAGACGCGGTCCAGGTCGAGCATCTCCGCTTCCCATTCTGGACGATACGAGCGACCGGAGCGCGCAGCTTCCGGATAGGCCTGTAAGGGAGCGCGATCCTGTAAGACCCAACTGGGGATATGCTGATTAAGCATGGCGCGGCGTGCGTCCAAGCCAGCCCAGAGCGCCGTTTGATCCGGCCAGCGTTGACCCAGCAGGGCTTGCAGTGTCATGGTCTGGTGTGTGCGCTCAATTTTGGCGTGGTCAGTGGGACAGCGCTTGCGCGTGAAGCAGACATCGATGCCCAAGGCTAGCAGCCACAAATGCAAGCGGGTTGGAAACGGCGACGTCGAGCTGTTATCGTAAAAGACCGTTCCGTGATCCAAGGTGATGCGCCGGGGCAGGCCCACAGTCAGGAAAGCACGTCGGAGCATCAGTTGATAGGCTTCCAAAGGGGGATTGGTCGTCTCCAGACAGGGATAGCTCTCGACCTTGAGGCGGCTCACTGTGTCAATGATGGTGATCAAACTGACGTTGCCCACTCCCGCCACGTGCATGCGGCCTTGGGCATCGAGTTCCCACTCGTCATGGGGTGCGCCTTCCAGCTGGATTGGAGCGGGGGGCAGTTCACTATGCTTCTGATAGCGGCGTGTGAGTTTCTCGGCATTAAGCAGCACCGCGATGCGGGAACGGCTGGGCAGGGGGTAATCGGCCCAGTGGGGATCAACCCGGAGTTCCGCCAGCAGGGTATTCGGCCCCCAGCCCGGGTGCGTCCTGCGCATCTGCGAGATGGCCTCGCGCATTCCTGTGGGAAGCGTCCTCAGCGGCCCAGTAGTGGGGCGACCCATGTGGGGGTTGAGGCCGATGCGTCCCTGGTGTTGCCCACGGCGGCGCCATTTGCGCACTGTCCAGACTGAGCAACCCAGCGCCGCCGCAATCTCTGGGTCGGACTGCCCAGCGGCTGCCCGTTCGGTGATGTCCAGCCGCTCTTGAAAAGTGGTCGTCTGTCCGTGCCGGAGCATAAAGCCTCCAATCGTACCGCCTCCAGCTCGATCCGCTGATCGCTCGAGCTGGAGAATCAGAGCCGCTATCAGTTGCAGCCACTTAGGTACGATTTTATGAGACTTTGGAAAGATGCGCCCGGTACGACATATCGAGACTCAACAAAAAGTTATCTCGACTTCTCGCTCTTTTCACGCTCGTTCTACGTTGTTGCTATATACATATCGAAGCTGCAAAACCGAGTAAGGTGAACAACAGCAGAGAGAAGTGACCAGGGAAACGAGCCAAGGAGTGAAAACAGTACTGATCCAGCAAGCAGGAGTGCGCCAGTTGCTCGAAAGCCTGCGTCAAAATGTCGCCTTACGTTTCCCGCCAACTAACCTAAGTTAGATTTTAAAGAGTCCTAAGTGATGGCTATCCTTCGGAGTTACTTGTTTAGTTAACCATTTGGTGTAGTATCGGATAGTCGGGGTAGTAACTATTGCATGCAGAAAGACCAGAGCTGTGTCCTAGCTCAAATGAACGTACCCGTTCGCTTGCTGTACCATGAGTTCGGTTTTCTTTGTCAGCAATAGCAGTCATAAGACCATCTATATTCTGAAGATCTTTTGGATACTCGATTATATGTTTCACCTGATCGGCCCAGAGAACCCATGCACCAGCTATACAGTCTGCCTGATTTTCATGGTTTACCTCTTCTGGCGAATTTGTTGGTGGTTCTGGTACACCTACCTTAGACTGAATGTGGTGTCCGAATTCGTGCGCAAGGCCAAGCACTGGAGCAATAGCACCATAATTCTGATATAACCACCATTCCGTCTTTTGCCCAATGTACACGGTATCATTTGAGGGACAATATGCAAATGCACTTTCTTCCACAGCCCCACAGTTTGAGTTATAAGTTTGTCCCTCAGGAATGTAAACATAATTGGGTAGGGGCATGTGAGCGTAACTATCTTGACTGAATTGGTCAACATATGGAATTGCCACATTATCAAGATAATCTTTCATTTGGGCTGCAGTGTAACAATTTTCAAGGCTTGGGGGGTGACAATTGCTTGGGGGACTCGTTGGGATACTCGTTGGGGGACTCGCGGATCCATCAGTTGGAACTGGAGCGCAGCTCATTACTAAAAAGCCAGCGATAATTGCAATGGGAAAAAGCCTCAGAAGAGCCTTCATCCTAGACTCTAGAGATGGCCTTGGATTGGGTAGTAAGTTGGAGAAAGCCTCGGTAGGCTTGGCTCGTGGTGCTTTGAGAGAGGCCAAGATCCATATGAACATAGAGGTGCCTCCTTTTCCTATTGTTTCCTTTCTAGGAAGTGTGAGTATCTAGGTCTGAGGCACTACTAGGTTAGAATACGGATGACAAAACGTGTAGAGAAAGCTTAATTTAAGTACAGATTACATTAGATTGGTAACAAACGCAACAAGCTGACAATGTTCTGCTTAATTAAGTCAGAAACACACTTTAGAAACTGACACAGAGGAGTATGAACGAAGCGCGAGCCTCGTGCGCTTCACGCTGTTCAAGCGTCATCCACGTACTCCTTTTTTTGTTGTTTAGACCAGGTTTCCACTATCGGTGATCTACATATGTTTCTGTTAATCCAAAAGTGTACCACTTACCCATTTAATGGAAATAAGGTAACTCATTTTTCCCCGCAAGGTTTGAGCTTCGCGCGTAAACTGTCATACTTCAGCTAAGCGCGGATTAGTGGAAATATCCCCTGTTTCATATAAGGTGCTGTTATGCAAACCGAGTACTTTTCTTTCTAGCTAACCTATCATATAATGAAGATTGTAAGATCATCTGTCTCTTTCCTCTATTAAAGCTAGAAAATACCTGTACGTTCAAGGCAGAGTCCATGACGGATAAGGAGGTATGAAGTGCAGTATATAGTTGTATTCTCTGGCCTTGTAACAGTCATTGTTGGTTACCTCACCATTTATCAATTGCTTAAGACCCAGAAAAGGCGAGGTGCTATTTTAGGGGTTATAACGGTGATATTGATCGTGGTTACTATTGTTCTTGCATCAGGAGGAGGCTCACCTAATCTCACCCCGCCACCTACTCCAACAAATAGTCCCTTTTCCTCGGTTGCTGCTTCCCCGACGCCTACTCAAACACCGCAGGTTATTCTGATCAATCAGACAATGAGCTGTACGGATTGCACCCCTGATGGTAATCTTTCTCTTAATATAAAGAATGCGACGATTGATCGAGCCCAAAGTCAAGTCACGCTTTTGATAGGAGTCAAGAACAGCTCTACAAGTTACCTAAGTGGAGTACAATTCAAATATCTCAAATTACAAGATACGCAAACAGGAGTTACTACTGGTGGAGGAGGAGATGGGTTTAGTAGTTTCTATATCTTAGTAAATCAACAAATACTCTTTCGTCCAACTTTTCAATTTGTACCAATAGCCGGACATGAGTATTCTCTTTCAGCAGAGCTAGACTACAACACTTTCTTTTCCGCCCTTTTTAGCCCTATCACTATTACATTCTGATAAAATATCCATGTTTCCGACTATCCTGGTATCAGGTAAGGAACAGGTGGAGTGGATGGGGTTATTTAATATTTCCACTAATCTGTGCCGGTTGAAGTGTGGCAAGTTATGGTTATCAAGCGATACTTTCGGTTAACATTTTGAGAGAACACTAGGGGGGCCTCATAGTTGCTGAGAAGCCCAACCTGTTCGCGTCGCACAAGAATGTAAGCTGTTGATTTTTTGGCAATTACTCTGTTGATCAGAGGGTACTCTTCCTCGACCAATGCCCCAGAAATTAGCTTGAGAAGCCGGAGGAAGAAAAGTGCTCTTACCAGGATAATTAGTGAATCTCCAGCAACTTAATTCCAACGTTTACACTCTCAAGGCAAAAGAGATGGGATGAGAAGATGAAAACACTGCCAATTGACGCAAGTGATGAAGAGATCTTGGAAGCTATCCGTCAATGGGTTGGTTTACTCATCGAAGAACGATACAAAGAAGCCTATGACTTGTTGTGAATCCACCCACGGGTTGCGCAACGTGTATGACTTTCCGTCATCGTCACTTCGGGCGAGGTGGCCTCATCGAAGCGGCTGAGTTTTTGGAAGGGAGGCTGCATGGCGAAGCGGGGGATCAAGAGGAGCCAACACCTGAGGTACAATGGAGCAGAAAAGGAGGTTGTTTGCTTTTCTTGAGGAGGAAAACTCCATGGAAGAGTGCGCCATTGAGGTGCAACTGCGCTTGTTGCGATAGTGCAACACCATTGGTGTCGAAATGGTTAAAGCAGCACCTGACCTTGTGCGCCATTGAGGCGCGTTGACGCTTGTTGCAGGAGTGCAATACCATTGATATCGATATGGTTAAAGCAGCACCTGACCTCGTGCCG
>Ga0070697_100002017_pt1 | contig 15536 bp, 15 predicted proteins | sample KBSK1501metaG_FD_65475 | JGI IMG/M metagenome (GOLD analysis project Ga0070697, IMG submission 65475) | Corn, switchgrass and miscanthus rhizosphere microbial communities from Kellogg Biological Station, Michigan, USA - KBS K1-50-1 metaG | ecosystem: Host-associated > Plants > Roots >...
CGGGGAGCGCGTTCGCGTTCGCCTTGCCGCCGGGCTTCACCGGCTTCACCACGCCCACCACCTTCATCCAGTTCAACCGGGCGCTGCAGGCGCGCGTGGAGATGTATCGCGTCACCCTGCTGAACTGCGACCTCCCCTGCTTGGGGGACGCGCTGTCGGCGCTCAATGCGTCATTCTTGAGCTTGCCCGCCGATACAATGCTCAAGGCGGCCGTGGATCCGACAGGGACGGCGGCGATGCTGGCCCGCGGCGCCTACTACAATTTCGGCTCGGAGTCGGGCGACCTCGCCAACGCCCTCAACGATCCGAGTGGGAGCAAGCAGCGCGGTCACCCGTCGTTGCGGACCCAGGCCGAGGAACAGTTCCCCTCGGGGCCGCTCGATCAGCGGTTCCTGGATAAGGTGGCTACCATACCGCCCGGTCCCGGGCGGCTGGGACACACGTCCGACATGGCGTTCAACATCTACGTCAGCACCAAGACGCCGCTGCCGATCATCCGGAACGAGGAGCTGCTCTTGCTGCGGGCGGAGTACGAGCTGGCGTTCGGAAACCAAGCCGGAGCTGCGGCGCTCATCAACTACATCCGCGTGAATTCGGGGAGACTGCAGCCGCGCGCCGGCCTCGACATCGCGCCGGTCGACACGGTCATCAACGAGCTGCTGCGGCAGCGCGTGTACTCGCTGCTGTTCGAGGGGGGGCACCGCTGGATCGATGCACGGCGCTACGGCCGGCTCTACCCGAACCCCCCCGCGTGGCCCGGGCTGCCGAATGAGCTCACGACCGACAACGTCTTCAAGGTGATGCCGATTCCCACCGACGAGTGCAGCGCGCGCAGCCTATCCGCCAACTGCACGCCGCTCGGGCCGTAGCCTGCGGATGGGCGCGGATCCTTGTGTCGCCGGGCGCCCCCGCGCCCGGCGGTTCTTTATGCGCCAGCGCGCATGTTCTGTCACAACCCGCAACCCGATCGCCCTGCTTGCGGGGTCGCGGATTCGACGACACGATATCGGGTGCTCGGGACACCCTCTTCATCCTTTCGCTCCTGTCGAGGAGGCACTGTGGGAAAGCGCATCTCGTTGCTGACGCTGTGTGCGGCCTTCACTCTGCTCGCACCGACTCGCCCCCTGGCGGCGCAAGGCGGCGTCATCCGGGGACGCGTCACCGATTCGACCGGCGCCGCGCTCGGCCGCGTGAGCGTCGCCATCGAAGCCTTGGGGGCGCGCGCCACCACCGACGATCAGGGGAACTACGAGCTGCGGAGCCTGCCCGCCGGCTCGCACACGGTGCGCGTGCGGCTGCTCGGCTACGTGCCCCTGCTCGTGCGGGTCAGTGTGGCCGAAGGGCAGCCCACGCGACAAGACTTCGCGCTTCACACCCAGCCGATCGCGCTCGCGCCCATCGACGTGGTGGTCGGCTCGCGGGCGCGGCACACGGCGTCGGAGGAGCTCGCCGTGCCGGTGGACGTCTTCACACGCGAGGAGATGCAGCAGCAGGGGACGACCGAGACGAGCCAGATCCTGCAGCAGCTCGCTCCCTCAGTGAACTTCCCCCGCCAGAGCGTCACCGACGCGGGCGACATCGGCCGGCCCTTCACCCTGCGCGGCCTCTCCCCCGACCAGACGCTCGTGCTCCTCAACGGGTGGCGCCGCCACCAGACCTCCCTCGTGAACAATTTCACCTACGGGATGGGCGGAGGCTCGAGCGGTGTAGACCTGAACACGATCCCGCAGAGCGCGATCGACCGCATCGAGGTGCTGCGGGACGGGGCGTCGGCCCAGTACGGCTCGGACGCGATCGCCGGCGTGGTAAACATCGTGACGCGTGAGGGCCAGTTCACGCCGGTCCTCGCCGTCGACGCCGGCCGCTACATCGCGGACAATTACCCAAACGACGGCACCACGGTCGACGTGAACGGCGGCTGGGGTCTGAAGCTCGGCCGCGGCTCGCTGGCCCTGTTCGGCGAGTTCCTCGACCGCCAGCCGACCAACCGGGCGTACGCCGATCCGTTCGAAGACGGCGGGACGGGCGTCGCGGACTCCGTCAACAGCCTGGGCCAGGTGGTGATCAAGCGCAACCCGGTTGCCCAGCCGAATCACCACTGGGGCGACGGCCTCGAGAAGGACGTCATGACCCTAGCGAACTTCCGCATGCCATTGAACGAGGCCCGGACGAGCGAATTCTACACCTTCGGGGGGTACAGCTTCCGCCGGGGAACGGGGAACGGGTACCGGCGCTGTGCGGTGGACTGCGGGAGCTTCATCACCGGGCGCGCCTGGCCCGAGATATACCCGCTGGGCTACCTACCCGAGTTCCACCCCGACGTCACGGACTATTCCGTCGCCGGCGGGTTCCGGGGCACGACGCACGGCTGGTCGGTGGACCTCGGGGCTTCCTTTGGGCACAACGACTTCAAGTACAACCTGCGAAACACCCTCAACGTGTCGCTGGGGCCGTGCTTGGACCCGGCCGCCCCGTGCGCCCCGGGACCAGATGGCGTCCTGGGCACCGCGGACGACCCGGGGATCCCGAATCAGACCTCATTCTTCGCGGGCCAGCTGGCGCGCGAGGAATTCGTGACCGGGATCAACGTCGCCAAGGCGCTCGAGGTAGGGCTCCGAGCTCCGGTGAACCTGGCGCTCGGCGCCGCGTTCCGCCGGGAGCGCTACCAGATCACGCGGGGGGAGACGGCCTCCTGGATCAACGGCGGGCACCTGTCCCCGGACAGCGCTGGGGCCGACGGGGTATTCGGTACCGCGGACGATGATCTGGCAACCCTCGCCGGCTCGCAGGTATTCCCCGGCTTCGCTCCCAGCGACGAATCCAACTCGCATCGCACCAACGTCGCGGTCTACGCCGATCTCGAGACCCAGTTGACCCCGGAGCTCCTCGCCGACGTGGCGGGACGGTTCGAGCACTACAGTGACTTCGGCTCCCGGATGACGGGCAAGCTGGCGCTCCGCTACCAGCCGTCAAAGCAGCTCACCCTGCGCGGCGCCGCGAGCACCGGATTCCGCGCCCCGGGGATCAGCCAGGAGTTTTTCAGCAAAGTGGTCACCAACGTCATCGCCGGCGTGCCTACGCAGGTGGGAATCTTTCCTGTGGGTTCCAAGGCTTCGCGCGTGCTCGGGGCGAACCCGCTCAGGGACGAGACGTCCGTAAACTTGAGCGGTGGCGTCGCCGTTTCGCCGTCGAGCAACCTCACGCTGACCGCCGACTACTTCTACATCAAGATCACGCATCGCATCATGCTGAGCGCGACCTTCCAGCAGGACAGCACACTCAAGATTCTGGCAGACAGCGGCATCACCGGTGTCGGGGGTCTCCAGTACTTCACCAACGGTCTGGACACCCGCACCCAGGGCGTGGACCTCACCGCCAATCTGCGACTCCCCGAGGTGGGCGGAGGCACGCTCGATTGGACGGCGGCCGTCAATTGGACGAAGAACGAGATTACCCGGGTCGATTCCCTGCCCCCGATATTCAAGGGCACGGGTGAGACCGGCCTGATCGATACCGTGACCTTTATCGGGATCACGCAAGAGCGCCCCGACTGGCGGGGGACGCTGACCGGTCTGTATTCCCTGAGCCGGTTCCACGCGCTGGCGCGGGCGTCCTACTACGGCAAGTTCTCCTCGGCGCAGCCGGGGTTCTGCGGCAACTGTCGGGACAGCTACGGGGCGAAGACCCTGTTTGACGCTGAATTGGGGTATCGGTTCAACCAGATCGACCTCTCGGTCGGGGTCCGGAATCTGTTCGACACCTATCCGGACCAGCCGAAGTCGACGGCCCTGGTCGACCCCTTGGATCCGAGCCTCGGCACGGCAAAGGACTTCAACAGCAACAGCGGGACCTTCCCCTGGGCGGCGGCGTCGCCGTTCGGGTACAACGGGCGTTACATCTATACTCGGGCATCGATACCGCTGAGTCGGTAGGCGAGGCTGGGCAAACGGTCCAGTAGACGAGGCGGGCGCCGGGGAGTCCTCCGGCGCCCGCATCGCATCCGGCTACATCTCGGTGTAGTACTTCGCGCCGATCACCGCCGCGAGGACGTACTCCACGAGGCCCACGATACAGCCGATCACATAGAGCCGCTGCGGGAACAGCCCCATGGGCGCCTCGCCCATGGCGTGGAGCAACCCGTACAGCACCCAGATCGCGAAGCCCGCGAGTACTGCGGTCCGCGGACCGACCCCGAAGCGCGGCCGGATCGCGGCGTAGAACCAGACGAGGAAGATGCCGAAGAGAAAATCAAAGATCACGAACCAGATGATCATCGATCCCGTCATCGGCCCTTTGCCTAGCGCTTGCATCGCCGCGTTGAAGTCGGCGGCGAGCACTTTGCCGTAGACGACCCAATCGATGACGTTAAGGACCAGCCCCGCCAACAGTCCGCCCAGCACCACGCGACCCCAGTTGATCTTGCCCATGTGCGACCTCCGTTGAGGGGGACGAGCAGCTTCAGGGACTCGCGGCCAGAGTAGGGCGTCGGACGGGCGGGGTCAAGCGCTAGGGGACGAGCAGCACCGCCACCAATCCCCCCAGCCCGTCGCGCACCGTTGCGACCCCGTTCGGCACCACCCAGTCCCAGCCGTCGACCAGGAGATTGAAGTGGTACAGTCCCGACTCGAGCAGGAAGGCGCCCTCCCACTCGTCGCCTGCGAGCGGCCGCAGCGGCACCGGCTGCCAGGCGTTCCAATCGCCGGCGATCGCTACTGCCTTCACGCCCTCGAAGCTGAAGCGGACGACCACGCTGTCCCCCCGCCGCTCGGGAACGAGGGGCGGCCAGCGGCGCGGCGCGTCAGGCTGGGCCCGCCGGGTGCCGTACAACCGCACGCCGGCCGTCAGAAAACCGGCCCGGGGCAGGCCTTGATACGGATCGGGGAGGTAGCTCCCCCCGCTTGCCTCGAGCGTCACGGCCGGGGACAGGACCCAGCGCAGGGACGCGCTCCCTGCCGCCTTCGAGCCGTAGGCGTCGGAAACTCGCGCGGCGGCCCAGAGCGTCGTGCTGACCGGCTCGCGCTCGATCGTCACGCCGCCGCTCACGTCCGTGAACCAAGCGCCGAGAAAGTGGGTCGGTTCGAGAGCGAGTTGCCAGGTCGTCCCGGGGGCCGCCCGCCACCAGGCGCGCGCGCGTGCGTGGAACGCGGCGACCGAGGGAGCGTCCTGGATCCATCCGCCCGAGGGCCCCGCCCCGACGGCCACACCCCAATCCGAGGTCCACCACACGAGCTCCCCGATCCCATGGGCCGCGGCGGTCCAACCGCCGTCGGTGCGCCTGGTGCCGGCCCAGATACCCTCAGCCCCGAGCCGCACGCGGCCCAGCAGTGGCCGCGTCGCGGCCCACACGTCGGCGCGCCCCTGGAGCGACCAGGCGCCTCCCGGGAGAGAGGCGAGGGAGCTCGCGAGACTCGCGTAGCGCGCCTCGGTCGCGTACTCCAGAGCTGGGGAGAACGTCGCCGAGCTGAAGCTCGTGCCGCCGGGGAAGCGCACCGTGCCGACGCCCACGCCGAGCGAGGCCTGGGTCTGCGCGAGCAAGCTCTGGGCGCACCGTGTTCCGAGCGCCAGCACTAAGAGGGCACGCTTCATTCGGGTGGAACGTAGCGGCTATGTGCGGGGCGGGAATGGGCCGAGAAAAGCGAGGGGCACGGCATGCCGTGCCCCTACACCTTTCTCCGTGAAGGTTCCCTTGACTCAAGCCTTACGGTCGATGGCTCGCGGACTGACCGGGACTCGCGGGCGGATGGGATTGCTGGGATCGCGGTGATGGCACGGCTCGGATCGCGGACCCCGGGGTGGCCGGGATGGCCGGGGTGGCCGGCAGCGCCGCGTTGGGATTGCGGTCCGCCATATGGGTCACCCAGCCGCGGACGTGTGCCGCCCGGTTTGCAGCTACCCTGGCGCGCGCCGCGGCCATCTTGGCCTGGGCGATGTCCGACGCGTGATTGGTGTGCGTGGCGGGCGCCTGTGCCGCGAGGATGCCGGGGAAAACCAGCACTGCCGCGACTACTGCGAGATTGCGAAGCATCGTGCGTTCCTCCTTCTGGACTTGACCCCTAGACCGCGGGCCGGCGTGCCTCGAGCCGGCGCTGCGCTAGCGCTCGTGTGAGGCTTGTGAGCCCGCCGCAGACGGAGTTGCGTTTCGGATCGAACCCCTCGGCGTCGCGCCACACGCCGTCGAACGCCTGGGCGACGACAGTTTCGGCATCCTCCGGATCGATCAGGATGGCGTACGCCACCGCGAAGGCCACGGTGTGGTAGCGGGCCATCAGCTCGACCAGAGCCGTACGGTCACCTCGCGCCATCCGCGCCAGGAGGATCTCGTCGGCTACCGGCTTGCTACGGGGTTGTCTTGGCGTCATCCGAGAGGTCCCTGTTGCAGTTCGGCACGCAACGCTGCCCTCGTTACCCGCCTGTCGCTCTAAAGACGCCCGCGGCGGTGCTCGAGTAACATGGGGGGCGTAAGCTGCGGGGTGGTGGGGTGTTACCGTGGCGGGTCGGGGAGACTCTTCTACGGTAGCGGTTGCCGCGGGTCCCCTCGCGGCCTAGCATCCCGGTCGGTCGATCGAAGCGCGAGGAAACCGGGTGGGTCGAGCGGAGACGGCGAGCGACGGCGACGTGGTGCGGGCGGTGCTGGCAGGGGACGTCGAGCAGTTCGCCGTTCTGGTGCGGCGCTATCGCGATCGCTACGCGCGGTACGCGGCGCACATGCTCGGCTCGGTCGACGCCGCGGAGGACGCGATCCAAGACGCGCTCATTCGGGCGTTCGACCAGTTGCGGCAGTGCCGGGAGCCGGACAGGTTCGCCGGATGGTTCTTTCTGATCCTGCGGAATCGCTGTTTCGCGGAGCGGCGCCGCGGGTCCCGGGAACCCCGGCCCCTCGAGGACGCGCAAGAGGTCGCCGCCACTTCCTTGGACGGGCCCGACGGCGCCGTGGAGCGGATCGAGCGCCGGCGCGCCCTCGAGCGGGCCCTCCTGGTGCTGACGCCGGAGCAGCGCGAGGTGTTCGTGTTGAAGCATGTGGAAGGGTTGCCGTACGATGAGATCGCGCAACGCACGGGCGCGACGGTGGCCTCGCTCAAGATGCGGATGCACCGGGCGTACGACCGGCTGCGGGATGAATTGGAGGAGCACCGATGACGCGGGAATTCCACCCCCTGGTGAAGCGCGTGCTGGACGGCGAGCTGGCACTCGGCGACCTGCCGCTCGAGCTGCGCCCGGAATGCGAGGAGGCGCTCCGCCTGCTGGCGGCGCTGGACCGCACGCCGCTGACGCTGTCCCCCGCGCTCGATGCGCGCGTGATGGCGACGGTGCGTCACCGGGCGGCCTCGCCTGCGACCGGGAGGGAGTCCTTTAGGGCGGGACGAGTGTGGCGCTGGATGTCCGCGCCGCGCCAGGTGGAGATCCGGCTGCGCGTGCGGCCCTGGGCGGTCGGCGCGCTGGCCGCGGCGGCCGTGCTCGCGGCGCTGGTCCTGGGCAGGCCGAGCGCCCCGCCGGTCGGCGGCGGCGCCGTCGCGGCGTTCGGCTCCACGCGCGCGGGGGTGCTGGTCCGTTTCGTGCTCTACGCGCCGGGTGCGCACCGCGTGGCGATCGCCGGGACGTTCAACCAGTGGGACCGGGAGGCGACGCCGCTCGCCCCGGCGGGTGCGAGCGGGGTCTGGACGACGACCCTCGCCCTCCCGCCCGGCCAGCATCAGTACGCCTTTGTGGTCGATGGCGATCGCTGGGTGCCCGACCCGGCGGCGCCCGCGGTGGACGACGGCTTCGGCCGCCGCAACAGCCTCGTCGCGGTTCCCGGGGCACGCACGCTGTGAAAGCGGCGTCCCTGGCAGTTTGCTTGGTGCTCGGCGCAGCGGGGCTCGCTGCGCAGGGGAACGTCGCGGCCCGGCTCGCCGGGCGTGTGCCTCCGGACGTCGCTGCAGCTGTGCGCGGAATCGCTGATTCGGCCGCGGCGCGTGGCCTGCCGGTGGAGCTGCTCGTGCAGAAGGCTCTGGAAGGCGGGGCGAAGGGCGTGCCGGCGGATCGGGTGATCGTGGCCGTACGCGCGCTCGCCGGCGAGCTCGACGCGTCAGCGGGCGCGCTGCGCTCGGCCGGTCTTGCGGCGCCGGACGGCGACGCCATCGAAGCGGGCGCGTTCGCCCTCACGGCGGGACTCAAGGAGGGGCAGGTGCGCGAGCTGGCTCGGGCCAGTCACGCGCCGTTCGGGGCCGCGGCGACCCTGCGCGTGGCGGCCATGCTCGCTGCCCTGGGAGTGCCGGCGAAGGAAACGGTCGCCCTGGTGCGCCGCACCGTGGAGCGTGGCCACGGTCCGACTGATCTCCTGGACTTGCCCGGCCGCGTGCAGTCCGAGATCGCGCGCGGGGAGACGCCCGCCCAAGCGGCCGCCGGTCTCGCGCGCGCGCCCGCCGGGCCGCCCACGGTGCCCCCCGGACGGGAGCGGTCCCGCAAGCCGTAGGGGCGGAGGACCTCCCCTCCGCGGCACCACTCCCCAGTTTCGGTTCTCCGGGTAGATTCCTCTCCCCATGCCAATTGCCCACAATCTCGGTTTTCCCCCTATCGGCGCCGGTCGTGAGCTGAAGCGCGCGACCGAGGGCTATTGGGGTGGCAAGGTGTCGCGCGAGGGTCTCCTGCGAACCGGTGCCGAGCTGCGCGCCGCCCACTGGCGCCTGCAGCGCGACGCCGGGCTCGATCTCGTGCCCGTCAACGACTTCTCCTTCTACGATCGCGTCCTGGACACGTGCGCGATGGTAGGGGCGGTGCCCGAGCGCTACGGCTGGTCGGGCGGGACCGTCGATCTCGACACCTACTTCGCGATGGCGCGTGGCAATCAGGGGAAGGGCCGCGACGTCACCGCGATGGAAATGACGAAGTGGTTCGACACGAACTACCACTATATCGTCCCCGAGTTCGAGCCGGGGCAGACGTTCCGCCTCGGCTCCACCAAGGTCACGGACGAGTTCCAGGAGGCCAAGGCACTGGGCCTCTCGGCGAAGCCCGTGCTCGTAGGTCCCGTGACCTTCCTGCTGCTCGGCAAGGCGCGCGGGGCACGCTTCGACCGACTGGACCTGCTCGACGGGCTGCTGGCGGTGTACACCGAGGTGCTGGGGCGGCTGGCGGCGGCGGGCGCGACATGGGTGCAGCTCGACGAGCCCGCGCTCGTCCTCGACCGCACGCCGGAGGAGCGGAGCGCCTTCCGGACCGCCTATCGCGTGCTCAGCGAGCGGACGCCGGGACTCAAGCTCCTCCTGGCTACGTACTTCGACGGGCTGCACGACAACCTCGATACCGCGCTCGAACTGCCCGTCGCCGGGCTGCATGTGGACCTGGTGCGCGCCCCGGCGCAGCTCGACGCACTGCTGGGCAGGTGGCCCGCGGGGCGCGTGCTCTCGCTCGGCGTCGTGGACGGGCGCAACATCTGGAAGGCGGACCTCGCGGCCGCACTCGCCACGCTCGAGCGGGTGAGCGGGCGCCTGGGTGTAGAGCGCGTCTGGGTCGCGCCCTCGTGCTCGCTGCTCCACGTGCCGGTCGATCTCGAGCTCGAGCGCAAGCTCGATCCCGAGCTCAAGGGATGGCTCGCGTTCGCCAGGGAGAAGCTGGGTGAGGTGGTGGTGCTGGCGCGCGCCCTGCGTGACGGACGGCGCGCCGCGGCCGCGGCGCTCGAGGCGAACGCGCGGCCGCTCGCGTCGCGGCGTGCTTCCAGCCGGATCCACAACCCGGCCGTGAAGCGCCGCGCCGCGGCCGTGACGGAGAAGGATCGGCGCCGCGCCGCGTCGTACGGCGAGCGGCGCCCCAAGCAGGTGCGCCTGCCGCTCTATCCCACCACTACGATCGGGTCGTTCCCCCAGACGGCGGAGGTCCGGGCGGCGCGCCGCCAGTTCCTGGACGGCAAGACGACCGCGGCCGAATACGAGCGCTTCATCCAGGAGCAGATCCAGCGGACGCTCAAGATCCAGGAAGACCTGGGGCTCGACGTGCTCGTGCACGGCGAGTTCGAGCGTAACGACATGGTGGAGTACTTCGGGGAGCAGCTCCAGGGGTTCGCCTTCACCGACCACGGCTGGGTGCAGTCCTACGGCTCCCGTTACGTGAAGCCGCCCATCATCTACGGCGACGTGTCGCGCCCCAAACCGATGACCGTGCGGTGGAGCACGTTCGCACAGTCCTGCACCGACCGGCCCGTGAAGGGGATGCTCACGGGACCCGTGACGATCCTGCAATGGTCCTTCGTGCGCGACGACCAGCCCCGGTCCGAAACCGCGCAGCAGCTCGCACTCGCGATCAGCGACGAGGTGCTGGACCTCGAGCGCGCCGGCATCCGCATCATCCAGATCGACGAGCCGGCGCTGCGCGAGGGCCTGCCGCTGCGCCGGGCCGACTGGCCCGCGTACCTCGACTGGGCCGTCAATGCGTTTCGGCTGGCGACGAGCCGGGTGCAGAACGCGACCCAGATTCACACGCACATGTGCTACAGCGAGTTCAACGACGTGATCCGCGTCATCGAGCGCATGGATGCGGACGTGATCTCGATCGAGAACGCGCGCTCCGGCTCGGAGCTGCTCGAGGCTTTTCGCGGCTACAAGTACCCGAACGAGATCGGCCCGGGGGTCTACGACATCCACTCACCGCGGGTGCCGGCCACCGAAGAAATCGCAACGGCGCTCGAGCGGATGCGGGGGGTGCTGGAGGACCGCCAGATCTGGGTCAACCCCGATTGCGGCCTGAAGACCCGGGGCTGGGACGAAACGCTGACGTCGCTGCGGCACGTGGTGGAGGCCGCGCGGAAGCTGCGGCAAGCTGCCGGCGCCCCGCATCCCGTTGCCCGCTGACGGCCCGGCAGCGATACTTCGATCGATGGATCCAGCGAGCATCAAGATCACCGCCGAGCCGATCGATGGCTCGCGCTGCAAGTTCATGGTGAGCCAGCCCTTGCACGCCGCCGGCGTGCGGCGGTTCGCGTCCGCCGCGGAGGCGCAGGGCTCGCCACTCGCCGCAGCGATCTTCGCCATCCCCGGCGCCGAGGTCGGCGAGCTGATCGTCTCGGGCAACCTCGTCACGGTGGTGAAGCGCGGTGCCACGCCCTGGACCGCCGTCGGGAAGTCGGTCGGCCAGGCGATCCGCGCAGCCCTCGCCTCGGGCGCACCCCCGCTCGCCCCCAAGGCCGAGGCTCCCGTCGCCACGGCGGATGACGACACGCTGTTCGAGCGGGTCGCGCAACTGTTCGAGGAGCAGGTGAATCCCATGGTGGCCCGCCACGGCGGCCGCGTGGAGCTGATCGACGTACAGGACGCCGTCGTGATGCTGCGAATGATGGGCGGCTGCCAGGGCTGCGGCATGGCGGACGTCACCTTGCGCCAGGGGATCGAGGCGATGCTGCAGCAGCACGTCCCCGCGGTGAAGGGCATCGTCGACATCACCGACCACACCGCCGGCACCAACCCCTACTTCGCCGCCGCCAAGAAGTAGTCTGACTCGTCGCCTCCTGCTGCTGCTGCCGACCACGACCTACCGCACCGCGGCGTTCGTGGAGGCGGCGCGACGCCTCGAGGTCGAGCTCACCGTCGCCTCCGAGCGCGCCAGCACGTTCGAGCGCGCGCAGTCCGCCGCCCTTCTCACCCTGGACTTCGCCGCTCCGGAGCGCGCCGCGGAGCAGGCGGCCGAGTTCGCCCGCCGTCATCCCCTCGCCGGCGTCGTGGGGGTGGACGACGACACGGCCGTCGTCGCGGCGGCGATCGCCGGGCGGCTCGGGCTCAAGGGCAACCCCGTGGCGGCCGCCCTCGCGGCTCGCGACAAGCACTTGCAGCGGCTCGAGCTCGCCCGCTACGGAGTGCCGGTGCCGCGGTTCGAGCTCCACAGGCTCGGCGAGGACGTGGCTGAAATCGCCGCGCGCCTCCGCTACCCCTGCGTGCTGAAGCCGCTGCGGCTGGCGGCGTCGCGCGGCGTGATTCGCGCCGACGACCCGGCGGCGTTCGCGGCGGCGTTCCAGCGGCTCGGGCACATCCTCGAGCAGCCCGACGTCGCAGGATGCGGTGACTGGGCGTCGCGCGTGCTGGTCGAGGACTTCATTCCCGGTCCCGAAGTCGCGCTCGAGGGCCTGGTGGTGGCCGGCCGGCTCCATGTCCTCGCGTTGTTCGACAAGCCGGACCCGCTCGACGGCCCCTTCTTCGAGGAAACGATCTACACGGCGCCGTCACGCCTGCCGGACCAGGCGCAGATTGCCCTGGGCGCGTGCGCGCGGGAGGCAGTCACGGCGCTCGGCCTGCGGGAGGGGCCGGTCCACGCCGAGCTCCGATGGAACGAGCGGGGGCCATGGCTGATCGAGCTGGCGGCGCGCTCGATCGGCGGGCGTTGCAGCGCGGTGCTCCGGTTCGAAGCCGGGGAGACGTCGCTCGAAGAGCTCATCATTCGCCACGCGCTCGGCATGCCGCTCCCGTCACTGGAGCGCGAGCGCCATGCGTCGGGGGTCATGATGATCCCGGTCCCTGGGGCGGGCGTGCTCCGCGAAGTGCGGGGCATCGCAGCGGCCCGGACGGTGTCGCTGATCGAGGATGTGGTGATCACGGCGCACCCGGGGCAGGTGCTCCTACCCTGGCCCGAAGGGTGGCGTTATCCGGGGTTCATCTTTGCTCGGGGGGGGACGCCGGAAGCGGTCGAGGCGGCGCTGCGCACCGCGCACCGCCGCCTCGAGTTCGTCATCGAGTAGGGGCGCAGCAGGCTGCGCCCCTGCACTGCTACACGGCCACCGCCACGCACTCGAGCCAGTTGCGCGGCACGTTCGCGACTCCCGTTTCCTCCCGGGCGCGGCGTAGCCCTTCCTTCAGGGCTTCGGCGCCCTGTTCGAGCGGCACGCCCGGGAGCGCCCCCTCGATGAACAGCGAGAAACGCCCGATGTCTTCGAGGCTCTCGGGCGTCATCTCGATGCGGACAAACTCGACGCTCGGTCGGGCGAACCCCGCCTGCACGCACAGGTCGGCGTACTGGTCGGCGGTGAGGAACTCGCGGGCGACGGCGTGCGCGCTGTGCTTCACGTCCAAGCCACGCTCCCGCAGCACCTGCACGGCCCGCACGATCCAGCGCCGCCAGAAGGCCGACGTCCCCTCGACGTAGGCGCCGTTGAAGAACGTCGTGTTGAAGGCGAACACGCCGCCCGGCTTGAGCGCCTTGCGGATTTCGGCGATGACCTGGGCCTTGTCGGGAACCAGGTGGATGGCGTTGAGGAAGACGACCGCGTCGGCCGAAGACACGAGGCGCGAGACCCACTCGGCGCTGCCCTCCTTGAACTCCACCCACTTGGCCTGAATCGCGGTCCGCGCCTTGGCGAGCGCCGACGGCGACGGGTCGATGCCGATCACCTCGGCGTTCTTGGCGTCGCGGCCGAGACGCTCGACAATGAGCTTCGTGACCGCACCGGGCCCGCACCCCAGGTCGACGATCTTGCGTCGGCCCGGGCAGATCACCCGCTCGACGATCCAGCGATTCACTTCAGTGAAGAAGGGGTGTCGTGTAAACGCTTCGAACGAAAAGCGTTCCGCCTCGTCCTCACAGCGAACTTGCATCCCGACCCCCGCGTTTACCGCTTGCGAACCACCAGCGCACCCAGGTGCACGTCCAGGTTGTGGTTAACACGGTAGCCTACAATGCCCTGCGTGTCCAGGTCGGCCGCCCTGGCGGTGTACACTTCCTTGCCGTTCGTGAGGAAGCTGACTGCGCGCCCCGCCACCACGACGCCGAGCTGGTTCGTCGCCTGCCCCGCGCTGTCGGCCTTCACCACGGCGTCGCTCGGCGTCCAGCCGTTCGTCACCTGCAGGGTCGAATCGCCCGCCACGCGCCGCTTGATGAGGAACGTCCCGTCTCCGCGCACCAGGAAGTAGGTGTAGCGGTTGCGCGAGTCACCGAGGCGGCTGCCGCCGATGATCAGGCCGTACCCCTCGGGGTGCCTGGGATTCTTGGTCTGGGTGAACGTCGCGGAAACGCTGTAGCTGCCGGTGGCGCGATCGGCGTCGCGCCACAGCACCACGGCCGGCCCGAGCGTGACGTGAAAGCCCCCACCCACCCTCACGAACCTGACGTCGGCGGTGGGTTTGTTCTTGTCGGTGCGCACGTGCCACCCTGCCGGGAACGCGCCACCGCCCTTTACCTTGGCGTCAGGGTCGGCCTGAGCCGGCAGGCGGGAGAGCCAGCCGGCGGACGCCAATCCGAGGAGGGGAACCACCAGCAGCCGTCCGGAACGCGCGACCATAGGCCTCGCTCTTGGTGTCGCCCTAGACGGGACTTATACCCGTGTTACAATGGAAATCTAAGTGAGCCAGCCAAAACGTCTTAGTCAAGATGAGGAGCGGTCGCTCCTGCGCCGCCTGCGGGCGCGGGAGGAGCGGGCGCTGGCCGAGCTCTACGACGTGGTGGGCCCCTGGGTGCTCGGCGTCGCCTTCCGCATCCTGCAGGACGAGGCGGAAGCCGAGGATGTCGTGGGCGATGTGTTCCAGCAGGTGTGGCGCCACATCGATCAGCACGACGCGCGGCGTGGACCGCTCGTGCCGTGGATCCTTTCGATCGCCCGGAACCGGGCGCTCGACGCGTTGCGGCGGCGCCGCCGCTGGTGGCGCAAGGCGGAGCGCTGGGAGCGCGCCCGGGAGGCGGCAGCGGAGGACGTGGTCCCCGCCCACGCGCCCTTCGAGGGATCGGTGGCGGGGTGGCCGCTGCACCGCGAAGTCCACGCGGCGCTCGCGGCGCTGCCGGAGGAGCAGCGTCGCGTGGTGCTGCTCGCCTACTTCGAGGGGCTGACGCACAGCGAGATCGCCCGGCGGCTGGGCCAACCGCTCGGCACGGTGAAGACACGGCTGCGGATCGCGCACCAGAAGTTGACTGAAGCGTTGCAGCATCTCAAGGATTGGATGGTATGACGGACTGGCTGGGCATGGCATCGGCTCCGCGGGAGCCGCCCCCCGAGCTCAAGCAGCGGGTGCTGGCGCGGGCGCTCGCGCCGCGGCGCGAGCCGGTGTGGCGGCTCGCGGCGGCGGCCGGGCTGGTGCTGGCCGTGGCGGGCGGTGCCTGGGCGGTGGTCACCGTACAGCGGCTCAGCATCGAGCGGGGCCAGCTCGCGGCCCGGGTCAGCGCGCTCGAGGACACCCTGTCGCTCATCCGCAGCCCCGCCACCCGCGTCGTGCAGATCCCGGTCTCGACGAACGGCCGCGTCGGTGCCGTCACCATCTTCGCCGACACCGCGTCGCACCGCTGGCTCGTGACGTGCCACGGGTTATCGCCCAACCAGCCGGGCCAGGCGTATCAGATCTGGTTCATCACGGAGCGGGGGATGAAGAGCGCGGCGGTCATGTCGATGGACTCGCCGCATCCCATGGTGCTCGCCCTCGACATGCCGGGGGGCGGGGTCCGGGTGATGGGGGCCGCGATGAGCATCGAGCCCATGTCCGGCTCGCGGGAACCGAAGGGCCCGATGGTGTTCCACTTGAGCCTGTAGGGCGGCCTACTTCTTACGTCGCCGTCCGCCCCTGTCCGTCCCCGTCCGTCCTTCCGCTAATTCGTGC
>Ga0070697_100002018_pt1 | contig 15534 bp, 14 predicted proteins | sample KBSK1501metaG_FD_65475 | JGI IMG/M metagenome (GOLD analysis project Ga0070697, IMG submission 65475) | Corn, switchgrass and miscanthus rhizosphere microbial communities from Kellogg Biological Station, Michigan, USA - KBS K1-50-1 metaG | ecosystem: Host-associated > Plants > Roots >...
GGCCCGAGCGACTTCAGGTCAAGCTTGAACTCGTAGTACGGATTCTGGTAGTTAGGCACGCCCTCCGGTTCGGCTTCGACAAACCCGCCCAATGAGGGCAATCGCGCTCCGCGGTAAGCGCCCATCTGCTGGAGGGCCGATTGGACGGCGGCCAACGAGAATGGGAACTCGCGCTCGCCCGTTTGCGGTGGTGACAGCTCTGCCTGGGTCGGACCATCATGTGCCGAACCAGCCTGGGCCGAACCAATCTGGGCCGAACCAGCCTGTACCAGAGTGGTGAGTACAAATACAAGCATCGCCAGCGGCACTAGCGATGGCGCAGGCTGCTTCGGTTTCACTGCGAAACCTCCACCATCAGGCGGTAGACCCATCCCTGTTCTCCGCTTCCGGTTCGTACGCGATACCAGTGCCGCGTCTGCTCGATGACCGTGACTGCCTCGTCGCGCGAAAGCAACCGGGCGGTTTTAGACTGGTTGTAGGGCGCGGCCTTGAGATCTGCACTCTCGGTTCGGATGCGCGCCGGTTGGCCCTTTTGGAGATCCTTTACTTCCTTCTCAAGTTGCTGCTGGCGGGCGATGGTAGCGCTCAACACGGCGCGATCCTGCTCCAGTTGTGCCCGCAGTTCCCCGGAGTTGATCTCCTGCTGTTGAGCAACGGCTTCTTCTTTTTTCTTGCGGCCCTGGTCGTCCTGTTCTTGCAGTTTCTGGGAGATTTCCGAGAACTCGGCGTCTTCCACGGCGCCCTCGGAGGGATGTAACCGGTGGCCGCTATTTTCCGCGAAAACCGCCTGGATTCGGAGATGACTAAGATTGGGGCCTGCCGGTTCCACGATGTAACGAACCTCGACCGTCCCTTGGTCGCCGCTTTCGTAAAAATGTTCCGGGGCCAAGGTATCCGGCTGCACTTTGTAAAGTACGGCTCCTTGTCCCTTCCAGGGTGCAAAGCCCACGGCGGTTTTCGAGGCCTTGGCCCCGTCCAGTTCGGTTGTGCCTTTGTATTGCCAGGTTCCTCGAATGACGCCGTCTTCGGAGACCTGTTGAACGATTTTGGCCAGCCGGTCGTAGGGCGCGTCCATATCCACCGACAGCTCTGCCCCCCGCTGCTGATGTTTGCGGGCATGAGCGGAATCCAGCGAGAGCGCGCTGGCCAAAATCAGCAATCCAATGCGGAGGAATCGGGCGATAACATGCCTGTCGGCGAAACTTGCGATCGGGAAGCTCGGAATTGGTATGTTCACGACCGCGAAGTTCAGCACCACGGAGACGAGACGCGGGACGTTTGACCGGTCCGATAACATCATTCATCCGGATTTTCGTCGCTGCGGAATTGATTGCGCTTGCGGTAAGCCAGGACCGTGATGCCCACGGACATGAACATGGGAGGAATTACGAGCACCAGGATTCCGCTGCGCAGTGCCTGAATGACCCGCCCCCCGGCCGAGGCCGCCTGGGTGTAACAAAGGGCGCAGTTCTGAGACAAGGCGGCGGGGGGCAGGAAAACGTTTGTCACCGTCAACGCAAGTACCGCCAGTAAAAGGCGCTTGTCGATTCTCATGTGCTTTTCGTCCGTGCGTCTTACCTGCGTGGCTCTTGCGATTCCGGAGGTTCCTAACATATCACTTTAGAAGCCGGAAATGCAGCAGCCGGAAACTGTCCGACCAGATCATGTTCATCATGGCCAGCACGAAAATCGTGGAAATGGTAAGGGAGAGACGAAGGTTTCGCCGCTCCGACCGCAGGTGCATGAAGAACATCACCGCCAGCCCTGCTTGCAGCAACGCCACGGAAAACATGCGCAAGAACAATTGCGTGCCTTCGGCATGGTGGTAGGCCAGAACGATCTGAAGCCCGGCCAGGGCTAACAGGCAGAGATACACGGCCACATATGTTCCCAACCCGCCGCTGTCTCGTCCGGCTGTTTCCATGGCCATGAACCCCCGTACTGCGCTAGCGCGCGATATTCATGAGATAGACGAACGGCACGACGAACATCCAGACCAGGTCCACAAAGTGCCAGTACAGCGCCCAGATCTCCAGATCATCAGAGTTGTAACGCCCGCGCCTGTAACCCAGGGCCACGGTCATGAGGGCGATTACGCCGCCGATCACGTGCAACAGATGCAAGCCGGTAATGCTGAAGAACGAGGCACCAAACAGTGGGACGCCCCAGGGATTCTGGAACAAGCGAACGCCTTCGCCGATCAGGCCCATCCATTCACGAATGTGAAGAAGGGCAAAAAGAACGCCTCCGCCGACCGTAATCAAGGTCCAGCGCAGCGCCCCTGCCTTGTCCCCCTCCCTGGCCGCCCGCAGCCCAATCAGCATGGTCAGGCTGCTGCTGATGAGGACAAACGTCATGAGCATTACATTAAGGACGCTGGGTGAGAACTTAAACGGTTCCGGCCAGTTCGGGTTCGCATTGCGTAAGTAGCCGTAGCCCATCAAGAGTGCGGCGAAGGTTACCGCATCCGAAATAATGAACAGCCACATCACCAACTTTTTGGAAGGGACGGCAAAGGGAGACTCCTCCATCAGGCCGGGCACATGTCCGCCCATGGCTAGGTTCGCTTCACTCACGGTCTCTCCCGGTTGAATGCGTTATAACTTCATCCACAGCACTAAAAGCAGGTACAACCAAAGCAGGCCCATGAAGTGCCAGTAACACGAGGTTGCATAGAGCGTGCTCCGGCGGAGCGAGGGAACAGGTCCCGTGAGCTTCGCTACCAGCCTGCTCAAGCCTCCGAGGCCGCCGAGTACATGCAAAGCGTGCACCGCGGTCAAAACGTAAAAGTAAGAACTGGAGGGACTTGTGGCCAGATAAAGTCCTTCGGATCGAAGTTGCAGCCAGGCCGAATATTGCCCCGACACAAAGATCAAGCCCAGCCCAAGGGTTGCGTAAAACCAAAGGCGCGCTGCCGCCGTCTCGCCATTTCGAGTGAAGCGGCGGCGGGCGATCTCGAGAGTGCCGCTGCTGCTGATAAGCGCCAGAGTGTTGAAATAGAGGACCGACGGAAGTTCAATGTGCGGCCAGGCCAGTGTAGAGCCCTTGCCTACCACCAGTGCGCTGGTGAAGGCGGCGAAGGACATGGTGATGGCGGCCAGCCCAACCCAAATACCGGTTCGAGCTGGGGGAGGCGAATAGTCCCGGGTGGTGTGCGGATTCCCATCCGCCGGAACCAGACTCCGCCAGCCTCCGCCTCCGGCATTGTCTCCCGGTGGCTTGGCCGGGCTGCCGGTATTTGGTGGTGCTTGAGTTACGGTTGCCATGGTTCAGAAATCCTCTTCGTGCTGAAACCATCAATCAGCCGCAGGTTCCGGCGAGTCCTGCATGATGTAATCCTTGGCCGCGCCCTCCACGCTGTATTGATAAGGGTCGTGGTAAACCACTGGATGCTTGCCGCCAAAGTTGTCGACCGGCGGCGGCGAAGCCGTTGTCCACTCCAGCGAGGTTGCTTCCCAGGGGTTGGCGGAGGCGGGAGCTCCACGGAACCGGCTGTGAATCAGGTTGTAGAGAAAAATAAGCTGGGCTGCGCCAGTGAGCAGCGCGGCGATGGTCATGAACTTATGCACCGGCATGAGCGGCTTCATGAAATCATCCACGAACGATGAGTAGCGCCGCACGTTCCCCGCCAGGCCGAGGTAATGGAACGGCATGAAGATGCAGTAGGTACCAACCAAAGTAAGCCAGAAATGTAGTTTCCCCAGCTTCTCGCTCATCATCCGGCCGGTCATTTTGGGAAACCAGAAATAGGTTCCGGCAAACATGCCGAAAATCGCCGCGACGCCCATCACCATGTGGAAGTGACCCACCACAAAATAGGTGGCGTGGAGGTAAATATCAATCGAGGGCTGCGCCAGGAAGAAGCCGCTCACACCCCCGCTGACAAACATCGAGATAAAGCCCAGCGAGAACAGCGAGGCCGCCGTGATTTGCAACCTGGAACCATACAGACTGCCCAGCCAGATCAAGGTCAGAATCGTCGCTGGAATGGTGATGATCAGCGTGGGGAAGGAGAATGCCAGCGAAGAAGCGGGGTTCATGCCACTGACGAACATATGGTGTCCCCAAACCATATAGCTGAGGAAGCCAATGGACATCATGCAAGCGATCACCACTCGGTGGCTGAGCAAAGGCCGACGCATACTGGTAATCAACACGTGGGAGATGATGCCCATGGCCGGCAGGATGGCAATGTAGACCTCGGGATGCCCGAAGAACCAGAACAGGTGCTGCCACAATAGCGGCGATCCACCGGAGTGGGGCTGTAGGTGGTCGCTGACCACGAGGTTGGCGGGGATGAAGAAGCTGGTTCCGGCCACGCGATCCAGAATTAGCAGCAAACAAGCCGGCAGCAGCACGGCAAAGGCCAGCAACCCAATGCAGGAAGTAATGAACCAGGCCCAGGTGCTTACCGGCATCCGCGCCAGGGTCATTCCTTTGGTGCGGAGGTCGAGGGTGGTGGCGATAAAGTTCAACGATCCCAGCAACTGGCCGATGCAAAAAATGGCGATGGAAATCGCCCACAACGTTTGACCAACAGCTTCTCCCGGGCCAGAATCGGCGCCCACCGCGCTCAGCGGAGCATATGCGGTCCAACCGGCGAGCGGCGGTCCATCGCCCACGAAAAATGCGGCCATCAGAACCAGGAAAGCCACAAACGTGGTCCAGAACGACATCATATTGAAACGGGGGAAGGCCATGTCTTCGGCGCCGATCTGGATGGGTAAAAAGTAGTTGCCGAAGCCAGCGAATGGAACATTGGTGAGTACGAAAAAGACCATGAGGGTTCCATGCATGGTCATCAACTGCAGGTAATACTCTGGCGTCATCACGCCGCCGGGAGCGCCGGTCTTCGAAAGCAGGCCCAAACCCGGAATCGGTGTGTTCGGCCACACTAGGTGAATTCGCATCAGCCAGGAGAGCACCATGCCGATCAGAACTGCCAGCAGGCCCAATCCGTAATACTGCTTGCCGATCACTTTATGGTCGAGACTGAAGACGTACTTGCGGATAAATCCGGTTGGAGCCGCGTGTTGCGCCGCCTGTGCGTGATCGTGCATGTCGTCCCTTGTCTCTTAAAGTCTGCTGGTAATGTCTGCTGCCCTTGTCTCCCTTGAGAAGGGCGCTACTGCAGCGCCGCTTGCTGCGCCAGCCACTTGTCGAAATTTTCCTGGGGCATCACTTCCAGGTACGCTTTCATATTGTAGTGCCCGAGACCGCAAAGCTGGGTACACACGATTTCATACTTGCCGGTTTTCGTCGCAGTGAAATGAAGCGAGAGGTCCAGGCCCGGCACAAAGTCCTGCTGGATGCGTAACTCGCGCACGTAAAACGAGTGCCCGAGGTCCTTCGAGTGCATGAGCAGATGGACGTCGCGGTTCACGGGAATGGCCAGTTCCGCGGTCACAATGTCATCCTTGGACTCGGGATCGTGATCGACGTCGACACCAAAAAAATTCTGATTAGCTTCGTCGATCTTTTCAGGGTGAAGGGGACCGAACTTTCCGTCCGGGCCGGGATAGCGGAAGTAGAAAGCGAATTGCCCGGCCTGAACCTGGACTGGGATGGCATTGGCAGCGGGAGGAGTGAAATAGACGCTGGCCCAGGCTTTCTGTCCCAGAATTCCGAGCGCAAGGATCTCCGAGCCCACCAGGATGAGGGCAGCGATCACCAGACCCTTCGCGCCGCCGGGAAATTTTGTGACCTTTGCGTCCCGGGGCCGGCTGGAAAATTTCCACACCAAAACCGCGAGCACGAACTGCGCCGCCAGAAAGGAAAAGCCGGCCTCGACCATGGTTTCTGACATTTGATCGTCAATGGCTGATCCGTGAACGGAGATGTTCTGGGGCGGCGCCCAGGTGTGCCTGACAATGGGAACCGCCGAAGCCAGCGCAATGATCACAATCGTGATGGCGAAGAATTTGCCCATGCTTTTTTACCGGCTTCTTTCTACGAAGCCACCTGGTGGAGATGCACGGGTTACTTGGCTTTAAATGTAAAATCCGCGGTGGCCGGCTTCCCTGCTCCGACTGACACTTTCTGGGTCTGGGTCCCGTAGCTTTCCTGCCAGGCAGTCAGAGTGTAGCTCCCCGGAGGCACGTTGTTAATGGTGAACGAGCCACTATTGTCGCTCCGGCCGTATGGTCCCTTGACCACCGCCATGTAGCCACTCATCCAGGGGTGAATGTTGCATTTCACGTGCACCGCAACTTCCTCCGTTTTCCAGGATACGTCAAAGGGCGGAGAGCCCGGCGGCTGCGATTTGTTCCACTCCTGGTTACCACCCCCCGGCTTGGGCATGGGGTGAATGTTGTGGGAGGTCTGATCGCTGTTGGTGACCCTGAAATGCTGATTCACATCCAGCGCCAAAACGTGGGGGATGTATTGGCATCCCTTCTGGTCAAAAGCCGGTGTCTCAGCCAGCACTTCGTTGGAAGCCGCGACCGGCAGACCTTCCGAGATGTACACGACTACGTTCTGCAAACCTCCGCCGGACCCGGTCACCACCGTCTCGGTCGTCACCGGATGTCCTTCGTGTATCTTCTGGCAACTCGGCTCCTTCGACATGTCGATCGGTTTCTGGTGCGGCGCCGTGCCGTCGAGCTTGATGGTGCCGGAAATCTTGCCTTCCGCGGCGGCGCTTACGTTCCGGGTCGAAAACAAAAGGCTGCACCCGAGCAATAGCAGGACGGAACTCACGGCAACGAAGTTGTAGCGGGCTTTCATTGACATCTCCTTGGTAAATTCTGGTGCAGCCTATTGCTGAGGTGTTGGCGCCGCTGGCGCGTTCGGATCAATCGGCTTCAAACCGAGTTGTTTCGCAATCGCCCTCTCCTTCGTTTTCATAGGTTGCAGGGTCCTCAGGTAGAAAACCAAGTCCCACGCTTCCTCGGGCTTGACGTTGTCGGCGAAGGATGGCATTGGCGTGCCATCCAGTCCGGTCATGAAAATGCGATACAAATCCTGATCGGTCGCGCCGCACTTGAACCTGCCGCCCTGGCTGAAGTCATAAGGTGTAATGGCCCGGTCTTTACTATCTGTGAGGGTGGGCGCTGAAGGGCCATCCCCTCGTCCTTCGACGCCATGGCACTTCCAGCACTCAAGTCGCTGGAAGAGCTGTTGCCCGGCCTTGACCCGGTCGGCTGTCACCTCGGGCTCGGTCGGAATGGGTATTGGATCTCCAGGCTTCTCCGTCTTCCAGCGAGACGAGAACGTCTTGATGTAGGCGACCAGGTCGTCCCAGTTTTCGGGAGTGAGCGGCAACCAGGAAGGCATGTTGCTGCCACGCACTCCGCGCTGCAGGGTATGAATTAGATCGGAATCCAGAGGCAGCGTGCCCGTGGGCGTCGACCGGCATTTGAATTGAGCCAGCGTGAAATCGCGGGGCTTGGGATCGATGTAGGGAGCGTTCTCGCCGTTGCCGTCTCCCTTAACGCCGTGGCATCCGACACAATAACGCTTGTAGAGACCCGCACCGGTTTGTTGCGGAGGCGTCAGGTCGCCCTTCGGCACGGGGTAACCGCTCGAAACTCCTGAATTCTGGGCAGTCGCTACTCCGGATGCCAGAACCACCGCCATGACTCCGAGAAAGACTGTGTTGTGACTGGTTCGCATGCTTTTCCTCTTTTCTCAGAAGGCAAAGTCGAAGCCCATGAAGTAGCTGCTGGTGCGTTGATCCGCGCCGCTGGAGGCAAGCCCTTTGTAGTTGATGCTGGAGAATTCCTGATGCCAGGCCAAGCCGTCGCGGCTATGGATGAACGGATAGTACCGGTATCCCAGTGTAAAGACGTTGGCATTGCCGAGGTCGGATGGATTGCTGGCCAGAGCTTGCCGGGAGATCCGGGTCAACTCGTAGCGGCCAATGAAGAAAAGCTGAGGAGAGTAGGTGTAGTGGGCCTCAATCGTGCCCGTATTCCAGACCGGACCCTGCGCACCGGGAGCAAGCGACCCCGGTTGATTTGCCGGAGTCGCGTTAGCCAGGAAGACATTGTCCTGGGCACGTTGATAAACCCCGGTCAGGTCAAACTTACTGATATAGAGAGTCCCGTAAGCGCCGGCTCGATAGAAGGAGCGATTGCCTTGACCGGCACCGGGTATAGCTAGGCCGCCGGAAGTGAGAAAGTAGGTTGGCCTAAGTCCCGTCCATGCATATACTCCCACACGTTGCAGCCCCAGGCGGGGCACGAGAAAACCCTGGCTGAGGTGGACATATGCGTCATAACTTCGTCCCAACGGCAGCCCCGGCGTGCCGTTTGTGCTGCTCATCAGTGACGCGGCAAAGCGGCTATGATCATCTTCGGAATGGCCCATGAGTTCGATGCCGAGCTGGTTTGAACCAAGGCTCGCACTAGCGTCATCGTTGGCATCGCCCGGAGGCACAAAATGGTAGAGCTGGTAGGCACCGCCGACGCTGGAAAGCGCCATTATGCGCTTCTCGGACAGCGGCAAATCCTGTTCGAACTTGCCAAACTTGAAGTTCAGCCACGGCGATCCCAACAGGTTGTCGAAGCGTACGTTGGCAGATTCGAAGCCGATGGTGCCCGATCCCACATCAATCGAAGGCACCAGCAGAAATGAGATGTTTTTGGCCAGGGTGCCGCCGGTCAGGATGTCAATGCCGGTCAAGTCGAAGCCCGATGTATTCACCGTCCGCTCAGCGACTCCGCCGCTGGTATCGACTGGCGTGCGACCGGCGCTTTCCAGGTGCCAATGGGGCGTGATTCGCATCGCGATCGGCCAGTAGGTGGGTTGCTGGTAGATGGGTGCGTCCCTCTCATTGCCCAGCTGGTAGCCTTCGTCCTTAAATCTTTGTCCGAAGCTGTTCAGTTTGGGCCAAGCTTCGTGGCAGGCGGAACAGGGGAGGCCATACTTGCGGGCAAAGGCGGGGATGGCTCGAGCTTCCTGGACGAGCCCACCCAGGAACAAGAAACAGACGAGAATCAAAACACCTGAGTGGCTCCTCCGAAGAGAGGTCATGCGAGTCCTCCTGGTGCTGAGTTAAACCATCCGTCAAACGATCACCAACGACCCATAACCAAAACCACCATACAGCCATACTGTCTGGTGGTTGGACCACTACTGACGAAAGACATCCCGGCAACCAACAAACCCTTTTGTCGGCGCGTGAGAGCGTTCCCCGATCAACATCCGAGAAAGTCTTCGGGTGACATGGTTGCCCACCGAAAACCGGAACCTGCACCCAATTTGTGCGTGCAGGCGCACTTAATACCACTAACGAAAGAACCTCGTCAAGAAAAAAACGGAGATCCGACTTCAGGTGGGTAAGTCTGCTCGTCTTGAGGAAGGTCACCGAACTGGAAGGTGCGGCCCAGCAATCTGGCAATCGCCGCGGCCATTTTTCTGGCATCTTCCCGGTCTTGTCGCAGGACAACCGGGCGCATGAAACCGAACATGAATCCCATCACGGACACAAACTGGGCCACAGCCTCAAGGTCTGAGTCCGACAGCGTCTGGCACTCTTTGAATTTCTTAAGCCGTTCTCCGATCGCGCGGCCCCGAATTTGTGGCCTGGTCTCTCTCAGTAGCCGTCCGAGGGCGGGGTCCAGCAAAGCCTGCGGGATGATTACTCGCAGGAATTCGCGGTCCGCCCACATCCTTTCTAATTCCCAATTCACCAGTTGATTGATCTCTTCTTCGACCGTCGGGGCGAGCGGAAGCCTTTCGTTCAGATCGACCACCTCTTGCGTCCCCCGATGTTGGATCAAGGCCGCCAGTAAACCCGCCTTACCTTTGAAGTAGCGATGAATCAATCCTTCGGCGCACCCGGCCAGCGCCGCGATTTCGCGGGTAGTGGCTGCGTCGTAGCCGCGGGACGCAAATAACTTCCCCGCCGCCAGTACGAGCGCGCGTTCTCGCGCGGCGCGGTTTCGTTTCCGTTTATAAACGGATGGGGCTGCAATCATCTGGAATCTCTTAAGGGTAAGCTCTCGACAAAAGGTGAATATAAAGCGACTTTCGATCCGAATTGCGCTTTGGCCAAAGATTTGACAAAAAATTTACTTTTGGAAGGGGGACAGCCTGGCGCGCCTCTCTCGTATCAAGCGATCCGAGCGTATTCTGTCCGCGGGTACCGCCTTTTGTCCGCGCGGAGGGTAGACGAGCAGTCCGGTCACGCGTCGGTCGCGACTTCGCCCTTGCGGACCATGTCAGCGAGCAACATGGCGGTCAAGACCTTGGTCGCCGAGCCAATCTCAAACCATCCAACAATCGCGGCTCTCCTTGGCTTAGATGGCCGCATCGGTAATATTTTAGAATTTCGGCTGTCGAACCGCTGGAGCTGGTCGTAAATACAATCACATACTTGGCAAATTCGAACGTTCCCGCTCTGGTGATCATTTGCTTCTTACTCGCTCTGCGCTGCAAGCGCCGATGAGCCTGTTGAATCGCGCAATCGCTCTTTCGTACTGCACACAACCGGCCCACAAATGCCGACCCTTGACCGTGCAAGACAACCCGCCATTCGCCGATCTGCCCCTCTTTTGGACAAAGTGCGTAATCGCGTAAGAAGCGAGATACGTCTACCGAACGCGGAGTACGCAAGGAAGCTCTGAGGGTTGACACGAACCAACACATCAGCACCGTGCTGCCGAACATAGTCAATCCCAGCGATTGAGCAGTAGCCGGCATCCGCTAGTATAAGTTCGCGCGGACCAACGGGCAGACGGTTCAATGACTCGCCGCTGCCTTTGCCTGTCGTGGCCGTCACTTCGAAAAAGTCACACGCCAAGATTGGCAGTCTGACGCTGTACAGAATCCTCCACTGGCTTCCCGTCTTGCCTGGTTCTTTGACGATCGTGCCATCCACAACACGGACTCTCCGACTGCTAGCGGCTTCGGGTGGGTACGGTGCGTTTTCTCTAAGCAATTCGACACACATAAAACGAAGCCACTCCTCGCTGTTACGCAGGCGTTTGAGCAAGGCAACATCCGAAATGTCGGTCCAGTTCGCCATCTTGGCACGCACAACCGTCTCCCGCAATGAGTAGCCTAGAGACATATGCAGCAGTAGCAGACGCAACAACACGTCCGGTGCGATGGGAACGCGCGCAATCGCTCGACCGCACCCGACTGCCACGCCATTTGCTGCCATCCTGCGGGAAACAATGAAGCGAGTACTTTCCAGTTCTCTTCGTCGATACGCATTCACCAAGCATAGGTTCACGAACACGAAAACCTGTTCCTTAAGCCGAGACCCTCTGATTTCGTTGGCCTATTGTTTCTGAATGGCGATAGCTGAAGACAACTGGAAGGTTAGTACGTCACGCTCCGTGTGTAGTTGCAAAATCCGCACAACGTGCTCATCATAATAGGTCCGAGAGGATGTAGCCATGCTCTATTACTCCTACGGGACGTCGATACTGACCGCGCAAGAAGCGAAGAAAAGCCAGGTGCGGACTCGCGCGGCGAAACTGCTGGAGGGTCTGCGCGGCGGCCGCAACCTCGCTCCACTGGATCTACCGAATGGACAGTTGTCGAGCGAAATGGTGGCCGCGTCGGCAAGGGATAATCGGCGGAAGATGGTGGATTGGCAGCCCATTGGTGTGGGTAAACCGCTCACCATCGAAATCCGGGAGGTTTACACGGGGAAGTTTCCGAGCTCGGCCTTTGGTTCCCAGAAGCCAATGCTACTCGCATCAGCAACCAAAAGCATCGCCGCCTTCGATGCGAAGCCCCTTGCGCTTAATTTCCTCACCCGAAAAACAGCAAAGAACAGTCGTATAAACCGCCCGGGGGCAAACCAGCAGGGGACACCGGTGATTTTTTATTCGCCAGCGATGACCGACCTTTCAATGACTGTAGACCTCTCGATGGTTTTCGACGAATTCCCAAAAGAGTTCTTCGACACTGTCAGTGTAGCTCTCAAGTCGGCCGCCGGCGTTCCCATCTTCTTGACCAAAAGCATGTATTTGCTCGCTGCCAGCGAGGTGACTCGAATCGCTGGGGCTGTTGGCGAGATGTTGTTCGATGGGAAACCGGCGTTTGCGGCCAGCGAAGCGATCGACCTCGCCCTGCCGGGAGCAGCGCCAGCGATCGCCGGTTTTATGTTGGTTACTCCAGGCAATTTGGACGCCTTGGATTCGAGCCTGCGGCGAGACTACCAGATTGAAGCAGGAAAACTGGTCAATCGCGAGGGGCAACCTTATCGAGGAGACGTTCCCTATGTGATTCTCGCCGTTGATGGTACGGCGAGACCGGACTTGGTGAACTTCGCGGCTAGCGCTGTGACGGCCGCGGCGTTGACGCAGTTCTATGGCCTCAAGGACGGGGCGAAGGCGGCCCTGGGTCCTTTGGTGGATGCGCTGAAGCTGTACAGTGACATGACCTTTCGCACCGAAGTCGATAAGATCAATTCCACGCTTGCCAAGACAAAGGACGAAAAGGGAAAGGCAGAACTGAAAGAACGGCGCGACGCGTTGATTAAGAATATAACCAATGACTTTTTGAAGCCGTGAGGGCGCGCGGGATCAACGAAGTGGCCATCACAAAATACAAGGCGCCGGACTCTGAAGCGGCCGCTTTCTTGGCTCAGGACACCTACAAGCAGATTGCGGCGCAGGTAGGAGAGTCTGGTCCGGAGTTGTGCGAGTCTCTAGCCCGCTACTACGTGGCAAGAATTAGTGCCTCCCTTCGGTCGCTCCGAAGACAGGGGCTCGGGCAATCGCGCGAGGCGCGGGAGTTGAAGCAACAGCGGGCCTTTCTTAGTGAGGAGCCTACCGCAGTCTTTCTGTACACTCAGCGAATCATTGATGACCGATTCGGTCATCTGACGAACTGCTTCGAGACCTGGCTAAAGAACAATCAGCCTGCACTCGCGATGATAGATCGCGCTCACTTGATCAACCTACTAGGCGATGCTGCCGGTCTGGGCGGATACCCGACGTGGCGCCTGTTTGGCGCGGCGGCGAGGACGATGCAGGTAGTATCCCCATTCGGCGACGGTTTCAATGCGAGCGCGCCCAAGCCCGGTGCTAGGGTTTTGGAGATCGGCGCAGGTATCTATGATGGCATCAGCGTCGCCGCAAAGCTAATTGTGGGAGCAACAGTCCGATTCATTCCGGGGAAGGGACTTCGCCTAAGAAACCTGCGTGAGCGCCCGGCCCTTTTCCAAAAGTTAACGGACCAGCTAAAGTTGGTGCTGGAACATGCGCAGGGAAAACAGATTGAATTGCAATTTTCGCTTCCCAGAGACGGGCCGAGCGTCCAACTCGCAAATGAACTTCAATGGGGAGCGGAGGCATTTGTGATCCTGCACGAACTGGCGCATGCCCTGTTGCCCGCATTGCCAGACCAGCATGAGGAGGAGCACAAGAGCGATGAGTTCGCTGCGCTGACTATTGCGGGCTCGTACAACCCCGGCCTAATGGCAGGTATGGGGCTAGGCCTCTTTATGTTAATCACGATTTTGCGCCAAACCAACAAGCACCGTATTACCGATACCCATCCCTCTATCTCCCGTCGCTACAACCGGTTGATGAGGAGTGCCAACCAGTCGAGCGCGCGAATCGGACCTTTTTTCGACGCGTTGTTGACCGCGCCCAACCGACTGGTCGAGGAGCAGGCATTCCGAGTCGAGACGGCCCCCGCGATCCGCGCGAACTTCGCGATCCGACTTGTTGATGCTTGGTGGAAAGTACGGCGTGCGAAGGCGGCCGCGAGCGTGGCCTCGGCGATCGTCGACCGAGGGCTGCGGCTGCCGACGTTGTCAGAGTCAACCGCACACACGCTGTGGACCCGTGAGGAATCCGGTCAACGCTCCATGGCGCTGGTCGTTGACCTCCCGTCGGCGATCGACTGTGCCCGGATCGTCTTGGCGGAGGAGGGTGGGACCGATGCGGACGCAGACGCGGAACTCGCCGCTGAGGCAACGCTACGACTGATCGCGATGTTGAACTATTCACGAGTCCCTCCGCTGTCCGCCACGAGGATTCTCAACGGGCTGACCTACCAGGGCGCAAAAACTCCCCCGGCCGATGCCCAATGTCAAGAGGGGCTGTCCTACCTCGCAGAGCTTGGATGCATTCGACCCAAGAACCGGAGCTTCGAGCTCCAACCTAATGTTGAGATTACTTTCTATGCGGATCCTCGCGGGTTCTGATCCTCCGCGTAACTGACCTCGATCCTAAGAGCCTGTAACAAAACCTCCTCTCCGAGGGAAATGCCGGGCCGGTAAACACTGGCGCGTCTATGGGGAGTAATCCGCTCGCGCCACTGACGGAGGTTCTTCGGGCGTACAATGAATCCGACCTACTGCTGTTGCCCCGACTTCGGCCCTTCGGCCCAATGCGCAAAAGATTCTGACTGTTATTGAGCCTCCGAGCCGGCAGATGCAATCGGTCGCGGGGAACTGGAACCTCCTAAACTCCGAGCGCGGAGGTTTATAATCGGCCAAACCGTCTCGCAGCACCGCAGGAGAATCTAAGTGGACCGGAGCTTTTTCAGCTTCGTGTTTTTGCTGATTTGCCTTCTCATGCTCTCGACCGAGGATGGTTCGGCGCAGCTTTCCAGCGCAACCCTCAACGGAGTCGTCCGGGACTCGACTGGTGCTGTGATCAACAATGCAAGCTTGGTTCTGCGCAACCTCGGAACTTCAGTCGAGCGCGTAACCGCCAGCAACGACACCGGCAACTATGTATTCAGTGACGTGACTCCTGGCCCGTACACACTGAACGTGGGCGCGCAGAGTTTCGCGACAAAGCAGGTTTCCGAGTTTGTCTTGGCGGTGAGCCAGACCGCTACTATCGACATCACGCTTAGTGCTGGATCTGAGTCGGAAGTGATGACGGTGACAGCGACTGGCGAGCAATTGCAGAGGTCAACTGCAGAGTTAGGCACGGTCATCGCCACCAGGCAGGTGAATGACCTGCCTCTCAACGGCCGTAATTTCACCCGCCTTCTATCGCTGACGCCTGGCGTGGCACCGATTAACGTCTCGCAGAATAATAGTAGTGATTTCGCGACTGCCATCGCTAAGGGCTCCGCATTCGAGTTTCCCGCCATCAACGGCTCGACCAACCGCAGCAACTACTTTCTGACCGACGGTTTGACCAACTTTGCCGCATTTCTAAGTACATACGCAGTACCGCCGATCATCGACTCCATTCAGGAATTTAAGGTGGTCTCTCACGCCGACAGCGCCGAGTTCGGCTCCGTATTAGGTGGAGTAGTCAATGTAGTGACCAAGTCTGGTACTGACCAATTTCACGGCTCGGGATGGGAATATATCCGCAACGACGCCTTCGATGCCCGAGAAAAGTTTCTGGCCCCGTCCGCCAAGAAACCGTCGTTCCGGCAGAATCAATTTGGAGCTTCGGTTGGAGGTCCGGTTGAAATTCCGAGGCTCTACAACGGCAAGAAAAAGACATTCTTCTTCGTCGCATATCAGGGTTTCCGGTATTCGCAGCCGGCCAGCAATAACCTGCTGGTCCCAACAGCTACCCAACTGAGTGGCGATTTCAGCACACTGTGCCAGACTGGCTTCACTGCCGGTATTTGCAATGACCGTGATAGCAACGG
>Ga0070697_100002019_pt1 | contig 15533 bp, 16 predicted proteins | sample KBSK1501metaG_FD_65475 | JGI IMG/M metagenome (GOLD analysis project Ga0070697, IMG submission 65475) | Corn, switchgrass and miscanthus rhizosphere microbial communities from Kellogg Biological Station, Michigan, USA - KBS K1-50-1 metaG | ecosystem: Host-associated > Plants > Roots >...
CCGCTCTGCACCTCGTCGGCGACGAGCAGGATCCCGTGCTCGGTGCACAGATCGCGCAGGTAGCGGAGCCATCCCTCCGGAGGCAGCACGTACCCGCCCTCGCCCAGGATCGGCTCGACGACGATCGCCGCCACCTCGGACGGAGAGACGATACGCGCGAACAGGACCTGCTCGATGTACCCGAAGTCGCCGAAGAACGTGTGCAGGACCCCGGGGAGCATCGGACCGAACCCGGCCCGGTACTTCGCCTTGCTGGCCGTCAGCGAGACACTGCCGAACGAGCGGCCGTGGAACGACTGGTACATCGCGATGACGTATTGCCGGCCGGTGGCGTATCGAGCGAGCTTCAGCGCGCCCTCGACCGCCTCGGTTCCCGAGTTCGTGAGGAAGCTGCGGGCCTTCCCGGAGAACGGCGCGATGCGGTCGAGCTGCTCGCACACGTCGGAGTAGATCGGGAGGTAGAAATCGCTCGCCGAGTAGTGGAGCAGTTCGGCGGCCTGTCGCTGGATGGCCTCGACGACCTTGGGATGACAGTGCCCCGTCGAGGTCACCGCGATCCCCGCGTTCAGATCGAGGAACAGGTTCCCATCCACGTCCTCGACGACCGAGCCGGCCGCCCGACGGGGGACGAACGGGTAGGCACGGGGAAGGGAGGGGCTCGTCACCTTGCCGTCCCGCTCGATCCGAGCCCGCGCCTCGGGGCCCGGCACCTCGGTGAGCAGGTGCGGAGCGTGCGCCTCGGCGAGATCGGCGATCGTGCTCTCGGGCGCGCTCACTCCTCGATCACCGTGCGCGACTGCTCGCGCATGTATTGGGTCACGTAGTAAGGGCCACCGCCCGCCTTGCCGGTCGTGCCCGAACCCTTCCAACCGCCGAAGGGCTGGACACCGGGCCACGCGCCGGTGGTCGCGCCCGCGCGGCGATTCACGTAGACGACGCCGGCCTGGATCCGGTCGAGCCATTCATCGACCTCGGCCCTATCCTCGCTGTAGAAGCCGGCCGTGAGCCCGTACTCGGTGTCGTTCGCCTTCTCGATCGCGTCGTCGAGCTCGTCGAACGGGGCCACCGAGACGAACGGCACGAACAGCTCGGTCTTCCAGAGCCAGCTGTCCTCCGGCGCCTCGACCACGGTGGGCTGCACGTACGCGCCGCGCGCCATGGCGCCGTCGGCCAAGCGCTCACCGCCGGTGATGACCTTGCCGTTCTTCTTCGCTTCGGCGGATGCCTCCTCGAACGTCTGCACCGCAGCATCGTTGATGAGCGGCCCGAGGTACACGTCGCGCTCGAGCGGGTCGCCGATCTTGATCTTCTCGGTCTTGTCCTTCAGCTGGGCCACGAAGTCGTCGTAGACCTCGCGCTCCACGTACACCCGAGAGCACGCGGAGCACTTCTGGCCGCCGAACCCGAACGCCGAGCGCAGCACCCCGTCGGACGCTTTGTCCAGGTCGGCGTTCTTCGTGACGATGGCCGGGTTCTTGCCGCCCATCTCGCAGATCACGGGCTTGGGGAAGTCCTTCGCGAAGTTCTTGTAGATCCCCATGCCGACCTCGTACGAGCCGGTGAACGTGATCCCGGAGACGTCGGGGTGGTTCACGATCGCGTCGCCCACGATCGAGCCTCGTCCCGGCATGTACTGGAAGACCCCCGCCGGGACTCCGGCGTCCCGGTAGCACTCGTAGAGCTTCCAGCCGAGCAACGCACCTTGGTGCGCGGGCTTGAACACGACGGTGTTGCCGGCGACGAGGGCGCCCGAGGACGGCCCTCCGGACAGCGCCATCGGGAAGTTGAACGGACTGATCACCGCCCAGACCCCGTAGGGACGCAGCACGTCGTAGTACTCGCCGGGCGACCCCAGCGACTGCATCGGCGTGCGGAAGCCGTCGTGGTCCTCGACCTCCTTCGCGTTCCACCGGATGAGGTCGGCCGTTTCCTCGACGTCGCCGAGCGCCTCGAGGCGGTTCTTGCCCACCTCGAGCGCCATCAGCGCCGACAGCTCGCTCCGGCGCTCGGTGATGAGGTCCGCCGCCTTGCGCATGATCTCGACGCGCTTCTGCCACCCCATGCGATCCCAAGTGAGCGTGGCGGCCTTCGCGGCGGCGATGGCCTCCTGCACGTCCTCGGCGGTGCCCTGACAGATGTTCGCGAGCAGCACATCGCTATCGATCGGCGAGCGCAGCTCGTACGTCTCGCGGTCCGACCGCTCCTCCCCGTTCACGACCACCGGGATCGTCGCACCGAGACCCGCCTTGGCCTGCTCGATGCCCTCGTCGTACTGCTTGTGGAGCTCTTCGTTGTCGGCCGACATCGTGGCGTACGTGATCCGGAAACCCTGCTCTGCCATGGGCCTTCTCCTCGTATGAACGACGTTTCGAACCTGCGCCCATGGTAGCCCGGAAGCGCAGATGGCCCCAAGTCGAGCGCGAGTGCCGAACTGAACGACGGATATCGAGATACGCCTCTTGGCCGGGCGTATCATCGGCCTCCCTTGAGGCTCCTGACCTTCGACCGGAGGGGGCAACGGCGGCTGGGAGCCCTCCTCGACGGACGGGTGGTGGATCTCCCCGAGTTGGTGGGACACCCCGCCTTCCCCACCACGATGGAGGCGCTGGTCCGGCGAAACGGCGGCACCGTTCTGGATGCCGCCCGAGCCGCCCTCGAACGCGACGACGCGTCGGAATGCGTCGTGGAGGACGCACGCGTGCTCCCACCCCTGCTCCCCGGCTCCCTCCGCTCGATCGACGCGGCCGAGGGCGATCGTCCACTCATCGGCCCCGACGGCGAGCTCGATTGGCCCGAGGGAGCGGGGTGGCTCGAGTTCCGACCGAAGATCGCCGCCGTGCTCGGCAGAGCCGCGGAGCGCATCGCTCCCGAGGACACCCCGGCCGCGATCTTCGGCTACACGCTCATCGGGGATTGGAGGGCACGCGATGAGAGCGGTGACCCGACGCCGGGGGCGGACGGGGTGCCGATCTCGATCGGGCCGTGCATCGTCACCCCGGACGAGCTCGACCCCCAGACGGCCGTGGTGACCGTTCGCGTGGACGGGGAGCAGTGGGTGAAGGGCAACCTGAACGGGACGGCGCGCTCGCTCATCCGTGCGGTCGCGGCCGCCTCGCGAACCGAGGCACTTCAGCCCGGGGAGGCGTTCGCGTCGGGTCCGTTCGAGATCCCGGGGTTCGAGCAGCGGATCTGGCCGGGCGCGGAGGTCGAGCTCGAGGCTGAGGGGATCGGGGTCCTGCGAACGCGCGTCGGCCGCCCGGCCGCCTGATCACTTCTTGCGGGCGGCCTTGCGCTCCTTGCCTCGAGCGGCGGCCGAACGCTTGTCGGCGTCTTTCTTCTTTCGCTCGCGGTCGTGCGCCCAGCGCACCCGAGCTCGATCCCCTCGTCCCATGTCGTCGCTCCCGTCGCGTCGTCGGTCGTGTGGCGTAGACGTCGGGCTCCCTGAGGCCCGACGGTCAGCCTACCCGTCGTCCTCGTCGCCGCCCTGGGCGAGCTCGGCGGAGCGGTGCCGGGCGGCATCGATCGCGTTCAGGAACGCGGCTCGCACGCCGGCCTCCTCGAGATGCCGGATCGCGGCGATCGTCGTGCCGCCGGGCGAGGTCACCATCTCTCGGAGCTCCACCGGGTGCTTGCCCGTGTCACGCAGCATCTTCGCCGAACCGAGCATCGTCTGGATGATGAGCTCGGTTGCCACGTCCCTGGAAAGACCCAGCAGGATGCACGCCTCGATCATCGCCTCGGCGAGCAGGAAGAAGTAGGCGGGACCGCTCCCGCTCGTCGCGGTCACCGCGTCTTGGTGCGACTCCTTGAGCCGGATGACCCTGCCGACCGAGCCGAGGAGCTCCTCGGCGGCCTCGAGGTGCTCATCGCTCGCGTGCGAGCCGGGGGACACCACGGACATCGCCTCGTCCACGAGCACCGCGACGTTCGACATCACGCGCACGACCGGGATGTCGCCCGACAGGTGCTTCTCGACGAACGAGGTTCGGATACCGGCGGCGAAACTGATCACGGTGTGCCCTTGGTGCACCTCACCGGCGATCTGCTGCAGGAGCGTCTCCATGTCCTGCGGCTTCACCATCAGGACGAGCGTCTCGGCCCACGCGACGGCCTCCGGGTTCGACAAGGTCGAGGCCACGCCGTACCGCTCGGCGAGCTCTTCCACGCGCTCCTGCCGGCGCCCGGTGACCATGATCTCCTCGGCCGTGCGCCCGCCCGAGCGGATCAGCCCGCTCACGAGCGCCTCGCCCATGCGACCGCCACCCAGGAAGGCGACCCTCCTGCCCGTCATCGCTTCACCCTCACCAGGTTGCTCATGAAGAACCACATGTTCGCAGGCCGCTCGGCAAGGCGTCTCGTGAGGTAGGGGTACCACTCGCTGCCGTAGGGCACGTAGACCCTGACCGGGTACCCATCGTTCGCGAGACGGCCCTGCAGGTCCCGGCGCACACCGTAGAGCATCTGGAACTCCACACGTGACCACAAGATCCCGCGCCGCTCGACGAACGCCGCCGCGCCGGTGAGCAGCTTCGGATCGTGCGTGGCGACGTGCACGGTGTGCCCGCGCATGAGCAGCGTCGAGGTGAGGTGCGCGAACGCGACGTCGACCTCCCGGCGGTCGTCGAACGCCACCTCGGATGGCTCGAGATACGCCCCCTTGACGAGCCGGATGATCGAACCCTCGGGCAGGCGATCGACGTCGCCCGGCGTGCGCCGCAGGTAGGCCTGGATCGCCAACCCCACGCGGTCGTGCCGGGCACGGAGCTCATGGAACACCTGGAGCGTGCGGTCGACGTAGACGCTCGACTCCATGTCGATCATCACGAGCGCGCCGGCATCGCGCGCCGCCGCCAGGACCTGCTCGAGGTTCGCGACGCAGAGCTCGTTCGAGAAATCGAGCCCGAGCTGCGTGAGTTTCACCGAGATGCACAGGTCGAGCGAGCGCTCGACACCGATGCGCTCGAGCGCTCGCACGTAGGCGCGCACGGCGTCGGCGGCGTGCTCGGGCGCGGTCACGTTCTCGCCGAGGTGGTCCAAGATCGTTGCCACCTTGCGGCGGTCGAGCTCGCCGGCCACGCGGATCGCGTCATCCAGGTGCTCCCCCGCGACGAACCGCGAGGCCACCTTCCACCCCAGCCGTCCCGTCGCCAGGGCACGGAACCATCGCGCGCGAGCGATGCGCAGCACCGGGGCGCGGAGCACGGGTCCGTTCATCGTCTCAGGTGGCCGCGATGCCGGAGCGCAGCAGCTCGGTGAACTCGCGGATCCGGGCCTCGCGACGCTCCGGCAGGAAGGGCTTGCGATGGACGAGCCCGGTGTCGAGCTCCTCGCTCCCCAGGGCATCCTGGAACCGTTCGGCCACCCAGTCGAGCATCGACGCGATCATCTCCACGTCCACGTCGCTCCTGATGTCCCCCCGCGCCACACCGAACTCGACGAACTCGAGCGTGCCGTAGGGGTCCTCGCTGCGCATGAACCGGCTGATGGGCCGCCGAAGGCCGAGACCCGTGTCGTACCGCCCGATCATCGCGACGCGGTTCGGCACCCATTGCTCGGACAGGAACTGCTCGGTGCGCTCGAGCCAGTAGTCCAGGACCGTCCAGAACCCCCGCGCCACGATCTCCTCCGGCGCATCGAGCCAGCCCGGGAGGAGGTTGACCGCCCGTTCGTACGCGGCGAGGAACAGCCCCTCCTTGCTGCCGAAGTGCAGGAAGACCGTCCCCTTGGCGACGCCGACCTCCGAGGCGATGTCCTCCACGTGCGCGCCCCGGAAACCGTGCTCGGCGAAATGACGCATCGCGACATCGACGATCAGATCGTTCTTGCTCGGAGTGTCGTGCGTGGACGCCCCCACGAGGGCCACGCTACCCGAAAAAAAGAACCCGAGGGACTTCGGGCTCGCCGGAAGCCGAAGCTTCTAGCCACCCTCAGCCCCTCGGGCTCAGGTGCCCCGAGCAACCTCTTGCCGCTGTCTTGGTTTCCTGGCGGTAGTACCCTTTCGTTGGGCTTTGGGGTGTCCCGAGCCTCCCCGCCCGCACAGCCAGTTAGCTTTCCCGACCGTACGACCAGGTGCGCCCAGTTCGCCTTACAGCTTTCCCAGGGGTCCCCGCTTCGGTTCCCTGACTCAGCCGCTCCAGCTGCTCGGAGCAACGTGAATGTAGTGCCGCCCCTCGGACCCGTCAAACGCGTGAACGCGCAGGTCACACGGCATGTGCGCCCTATATGCGCTGGTAGACGGCCTAGGACAAAGAGTGACAAGAAGGCGACGAGATCGTGAACATCGTTGCGGCGCAACGTATTCAGGACGAAGTGTTCCCAACGGCTCTGCGATCGAAGCGCTCTCGAGCGACCGGATACTCGTCGCGCGAGACGCTCATCACCGTGCGGTCCAGGAGGATGTCGGGGTGGACGGACGACTTCACCGGGCGGAAGAGCACCCGATGCCCCGGATCATCGTCATCCGACGGCAACCCGCCCGTCGAGCAACTCCCGGTAGACGGCGAAGATCTCGTTCGCCGTGGCGTCCCATGAGAACCGAGTCGAATGCGCGATGCCCGCCTCACCCATCCGGATCACGGCGGCCGGGTCGCGCAGGAGCGCGAGCAGCCGCTCGGCGTGATCGGCGGGGTCGTGGCCCTCGACGAGGAACCCGGTGACCCCGTCGGTGATGACGTAACGCAAGCCGCCGACGGCGGCCGCCACGACGGGGCTGCCGCACGCCTGGGCCTCGAGCGCGACCAACCCGAAGGACTCCGAGCGCGACGGCACGAGCACGACGTCGGACGCCGCGTAGAAGTCGGCCAGACGAGCCTGGGGTTGCGGCGGGAAGAACATCACGCGGTCGCCCACACCGAGCGCGGCCGCGAGATCCATCAGTCGGGCCACCTCGGCGCCGTGCGAGACGCCGCTCGGGCCGCCGACGACGGCCAGCACCACGTCCCGGGTGCATCCCGGGTCGCGCGCGACGGCCTCGGCCAGGGCTCGGACCGCGATGTCCGGACCCTTGTGGGCCTGCAGCCGCCCAACGAACAACACCAGCCGGACGCCCGTGAGATGGAGCCGGCCGCGAGCCTCAGCCCGGTCCCGCGGGAAGAAGAGGGCGTGATCGACGCCCGGCGGGACGATCCGGATCCGCTCCGGTTCAGCGTCGTAGAGGCCGACGAGCTGTGCCGCCTCGGCCGGCGTCGCCGCCAAGATGCGGTCGGCGTTGGCGATGACGGCCTCCTCCCCCGACAACCGGGCGGTGGGCTCGGGCGGCTCGCCGCGCGCGAGGGAGTAGTTCTTCACCTTGCCGAGCGTGTGGAACGAGGCGACGAGCGGCACGCTCCAGATCTCCTTGGTCGTGCGCCCGACCCAGCCCGAGAGCCAGTAATGGGTGTGGACGAGGTCGTACCCGCGGCCCTCGAGGCGCTCGCGCTGCAGGACCCCGCCCAGGAACTCGGGCAGGAACCGAGAGAGATCCTCCTTCGGGACGGGCATGCAGGGACCGGCCTTCACCTGGATGATCCGCGCGCCGGCGCTGAGCTCCTCGACGTCGCGAACCCCCCGGCCCCGGCACCGGGTGAACACGTCGACGTCGAGGCCGAAGGCCGCGAGTCGTGTCGCTGCCTCCCGGATGTACACGTTCATACCGCCGGAATCGCCGCTCCCCGGCTGATCGGCCGGCGACGTATGGAGGCTCACCACGGCAACCCGAGGTCGCCTGTCGCCGTCACCGTTCCCGGTCCCGCTCATAGGTCCGATGCTATCGGACGCTCGGGATAGGACCGGCTCGCTCAGCGTCGGACGGAGCGCAGGTGGAAGGGTTCGGCGCTGAGCTCGCCGACCACACGGCCGCCTCCCGTGACTTGACGGCGGACGAACGGATCGAGGCGGGCAAGCGCCTCGATCGACACCGCTCCGAGCTGCGCGAGCGCCCAGATGAGCGCCGGGCCGGCTGCCCGGTCGCCACCATCATCAATCTTCACCGCCACCCCGAGTCCCGTGTCGAGCACGGCAGCGCACGCGAGGCCTTCGGCACCGGACTTCACCACCAGGCCGGGAACCTCGCGCATGAGCGCGGTATCGGTGCGGTTCCTCCCGGCGACGAGGTACGGCTCGGCGCGCATCGCGGCCGTCGCCCGGGTCACCTCGGGCTCGATCGGCCCCAGTCGCTCGGGTCGGACCAGCCGCGCGAACAGCGTCGCCATCGATCCGAGCGGCAACCCGTGGACGGGAACGCCGCACCCATCGACCCCGACGTGGACCTTCGCGAGGCCCGTCGCGGCCAGCACGGCCTTCATCACCCGCCGCTGGAGCGGGTGCGTGGGTCGAAGGTACGTCTCGAGATCCCAGCCGGCCGATGCGCTCGCGACCACCATCCCGGCATGCTTGCCCGAGCAGTTGTGCAGGGCGCGGCGCGGACCCCGAGCACGCGCGCGCGCGCCGGTGTCCATCGGCCAGTCGGGGGGACACCGGAGCGACGACACCCCGAGACGAGACCTGCGCAGGAGCGCAGTGACCGTCCGAACGTGAACGGGCTCGCCGTTGTGCGATGCGCACATCACCGCCAGCATCCGGATGGGCAGATCCACGTCCTGCATGGCGGCGAGCGAGACCGAAGCCTGGAGCGGTTTCATCGATGACCGAGCGAACACGAGACGGCTCGGATCGCCGGCCGATGCGACCAGCCGGCCCGCGGGGTCACACACGGCCACGTGCCCGAGGTGCACGGACTCCTGGAGGTCCGAGCGGATCACCCGCGCGAGCGGCACCGCGGTGGCCACGGGGGAAGCCTACGCCGTGCGAGGGGTCAGCCCGCGTGTGCGAGCGCTTGTACGAACGCCGGATCGTCGACGGGCGGATCGCGCTCGATCATGTCGACGAATACCTGGACGACCTCGGGGTCGAACTGCGTCCCTGCGCCCGCGCGGATCTCGGCAAGGGTTCGCTCCACGGTCATCGGGCTGCGGTACGGACGGGTGCTGGTCATGGCGTCGAACGAGTCGGCGACCGAGAAGATCCGTGCGGCAACCGAGATGTCCTTGCCCCGCAGGCCGTCCGGGTATCCGCCGCCGTCGAAGCGCTCATGGTGGTGGCGGATGAGTTCGACCGCGTCCGCGAGGAAGGCGATCGGCGCCACGATCTGCGCGCCGATGATCGGGTGGTTCCGCATCACGGTCCACTCGTCGACGGTGAGCGGCCCTTCCTTGCACAAGATCTGCTCGGGGATGCCCACCTTCCCGATGTCGTGGAGGAAGAAGCCGTACCCCAGGACCGGCGCCTTCGCGAGCTCGGGGTCGATCCGCCGGGCGAGCGCCAACCCGTACGCCTGCGTGCGGTCCAGGTGCCCGCGGGTCGTGAGGTCCTTCGCCTCGATGACCTGGGCCAAGCTCTTCATCGTCGCGATGTAGGTGCCCTGCAAGCTCTCGAGCACCTGCTCGAGCTCGGTGCTTCGGCGCCGCTCGAGCCGGTACAGGTCTCCGAGCTCGCGCGCGAACACGATGAGCTGTTCGTGGACGGCCGGGAGCTCGGGGTCGCCGTCGACCTCGACGTCCGCAGCGGGTGTACGCGTGTGTTCGTTCATGAGGGTCCGCACGATAGCCTACCCACGAGTTTGAGCAGCAGAACCGGGGCGAGGAGTGTGCGACGTGTGCGGGAGGCGGGTCCATAGGGCCCTCGGCCCAAAAGGTCGTGGTCCCGGCCTATCCCCCGTCCGGCCGAACGCGGCGCGCCGCCTGAAACCGGATCAAGTGAGGACGAGCGTGGGGTCGTCCTTGTAGCGGCGCTTCAGCTCCTCCTGCAGCCGGTCCAGGACATCGAACACGACCGCGCGGGACTCGGAGAGCTCGTGTTCCTCCTTCACGAAGAGGTCGACGGCTTCGGCCAGGGCCGCGTCGTCGAGCGCGCCCGGGTCCGAGATACCGGCATCGGCGACGAGCCGCTCGACCCTGCGGCGGGCGAGTAGCAGCTCCTCTTCGGGCAGACCGACCTTGACTGCCTCACCGCGTGAGGAGCTCTGGGCATCGGACGCCAAGATCGTCCCGAGTCGCTCGATGAGGGGGCTCTGGTCTCCCGCGCCGGTGCGCCGTTCGAGCTCGGCTTTCAAGATCTCGGCACGCCCCTGCACGAGTCGCCGAAGGAGCGAGAGGTACTCCCGCTCGGCGACACACGAGTCTCGCCGTTCGCGCAGGTCCTCCAGGGACAGGTCGGCGAGCCCCTCGACGAACTCCGGCTGCCTGATCCGATCGATCCGCCGGTTGCCGCCATGCTCGCTCACGCCGCGCTCCTGGGTTCGAGACTGGAGGTCATGGTAACCCCTCGGCAGGAGACCGAGCGCCTCAGCACACCGCCCTGAGCGCGTTGTACGGGTCGACGGCCCCTCCGCCTCCGGGGTGGTACTCGAAATGGAGGTGGTTCACGTTCGTGTCACCGGTCGAACCGACGTAGCCAACGACCGTCCCGACCGATACCGAGCCCATCTGACCGTATGACGACAGATGCGCGTAATACGTGAAGTCGCCGCCGGGCCCGAACACGATCACGGCGTTCCCGCCGAGCGTGTTGGGGTGGGCCTCGGCCCGGCCCGGTTGGACGGCCACCACTGGGGTTCCAAAGGGCGAGATCATGTCGATCCCCTCGTGGATCCGCCCGCCCGGACGCGGCCAGCCGAACGAGTCGACGAACGAGTTCGGCCCCCGGACCGGGCACGTCGCGATCGCCGCGCCCGGGATCGTCCGCTGGCCGAGGAGATCGGCCTGATGAGCGAGTGCCAGCTCCTGACGGTACTTCGCGGTCAGGTCGTTCACCTTCGACTGGACCTGAGCGACGAGCGAAGACGCCTTCTGCGCCGCGGACTGCGCCTCGGCGGTCGCTTGCGTCTGGCGCTCGGCCAGGACCGCGAGGTCGGCGCGCTCGCGCTGGAGCTGCTCGGTCGCGACGCGCTGCTCGACCACCAAGTCGGAGTCGCTCTGTTGCATGTTGCCGAGGAACTCCAGGCGGTCGGAGAACTCGGAGAAGGACCCCGACGACAACAGCACGTCGATGGTGCTGGCCGGACCGTTCTCGAACGCGAGGACCGCGCGTTTCTCCAATCGCGTCTGGATCCGCGAGACGTGTGCTTGGAGCTGACCGATCTGCACACGGGTGTTCGCGATCTCGGCCTCGGTCTCACCCAGGCGGGTCTCGGCCGCGTTCCACACCGCCACGGCGCGATCCGCCGCCTGCTGCGCCCGCGCCAGGTCTGCCTTCGCGGCGTCGAGCTGCGATCGGGTGTCAGCGAGCGCGGGCGATGCCGCCAGCAGCCCCGCGGCGAGCGCGAGCACGAGGAGCGCGCGGATCGATGGCCTGGGAGCTGGCGTCGGAGCCTCCTTCCGGTCGGTCGGCGCCGTCTCAGGGAACCCGCGCGAGGCTACCAAGGGCCCCGGAGCAGGGCAAACGCGAGGCTCGGACCCCTTCAGTCCCCGCTCGCGCGCATGGCCTCGATCAAGATGTCGGCCACCTCGGGCCGGGAGAACTCGACGGGCGGACGCTCGCCGGCACGCAGCATCTCGCGCACCTTCGTCCCCGAGAGCGACACGCGGTCGTCCTCGCTGTGCGGACACGTCTTCGGGCTCGCCATACCCTCACATCGGTTGCACCAGAAGGAGTGCTCGAACATGAGCGGCGAGATCCCGAGCTCCCCCGGTTCGAACTCCTCGAAGAGCTTCTGCGCGTCGTACGTGCCGTAGTACGAGCCCACTCCCGCGTGGTCCCGGCCGACGATGAAATGCGTGCATCCGTAGTTCTTCCTGGCGATCGCGTGCCAGATCGCCTCCTTGGGACCGGCGTAGCGCATCGCCGCGGGGAAGACGCTCACCATCGCGCGGTCCTTCGGGTAGTAGCCCTCGAACAGGGCCTCGTAGCACCGCATCCGGACGTCGGAGGGGACATCGTCACCTTTCGTGGCGCCGACCAGCGGGTGCACGAGCAGGCCGTCCACGATCTCGAGCGCGCACTTCTGGATGTACTCGTGCGCGCGGTGGATCGGGTTGCGGGTCTGGAACCCGACGACGGTGTCCCAGCCGCGGCGGCGGAACTCGGCGCGCGTCTGCGCGGGTGTGAGCCGGTACGGTAGGAAATCGTCGTGCTCGGGCAGGCGGATCGCCCTCACCTCGCCGGCCAGGCAATAGTCGCCGGCCTCCTGGAGCGCAGCGACCCCCGGGTGCTCGAGATCCTCGGTTCCGAACACGCCGAGCGCTTCCTTCTGACGGTCGCGCTTGTAGATCTCGGCCACCTCGAGGACGGCGAGCGGGGCGCCGGCCTCGGCCGGAAGGAGTGCGACGGCTTCGGCACCACCGATGCGCTTCACCTCGACCTCGTCGAGGGACAGCGTGACCGGGATCGTCCACGCCGGTCCACTCGCCAGGTGCATCGAGTCCAAGATCGCGTGATAGTCGCGCTCCCCCACGAACCCGGTGAGCGGAGACAGGGCGCCGACCGTGAGCATCTCCAGGTCGGAGAGCTCCCGAGCGTTCACCACGATCTTCGGCAGGTGCTCGGCCTGCTGAGCGAGCGTGTCGGCGTCGGTCGAGAGCAGATCGACGAGCGTGCCTCCGTGGGGCGCGATGGTGTCGGGTTCGGGCATGGGTCGTCACCTTTCCTGCAGGTCGGGAGCTGGCGGACCCTTAGCATACCGACCAGGCCGAAGGGCCCATGCCGCCCGAGAACGCCCCGGAGTACACTGCGGCCCCCTGAGACGAGGCGGCTCATGCGGACCCTGCTCCCCCCGGAAACGATCATCGAGCTGAACGCGCGGTTCGAAGACGCACACCCCATGGAGATCATCCGGTGGGCGCTCGAGGAGCCTGGGCTCGAGCGCATCGCCGTCGCCTCGGCGTTCCAAGCGGAGGGCACATGCGTGATCCACATGGCCACCGCGGTCCTTCCCGAGATCCCCATCCTGTTCCTTGAGACCGGCTTCCACTTCGCGGAGACGCTCGCGTTCAAAGAACAGCTCACCGAAGCGCTCGACCTGCACGTATTGGACCTCGTCGGCGAGGAAACGGTTGCCTCGCAGGAGCAGCGATACGGGCCGCGGCTGTACGAGCGCGACTCCACCCTCTGCTGCGAGATCAACAAGGTGCGGCCGATGTTCGAGGCCCTCCGCGGGCTCGACGCGTGGATCACCGCGTTCCGGCGCGAGTCCTCCCCCACGCGCGCGGCGACGCCGATCATCGATCAATACGAGCTCGAGCCGGGCCGGTTCATCGTGAAGGTGAACCCGGTCGCTAACTGGACCCGCAAGGACACGTGGGCGTACCTGAAGGAGCACGACTTGCCCCGCAACCCGCTCTACGACCTCGGATACGCCTCGATCGGGTGCGCTCCGTGCACCCGGATGCGCTTCGACGGCGAGCCGGAGCGCGCGGGCCGCTGGGCCGGGCTCTCGAAGTGGGAGTGCGGTATCCACGAGCGCGAGGCTAAGCAGCAGGCCGAGCTCGACCGCGACGCCTAGGACCGCCGCGGGGAGCTACGCGACGACCCAGAGTACCTCACGGGCGAGGTCGATCTGGAGCCGGAGATGGTCGCCGAGCGAATCGCCGTCCACCTGCACGGGGAACGGCTGCGCCGAGGTGACGAGCACACGCGAGGCGTTGTGCCGGTAGTCGATGTCTCTTCCCTGGACGTGTCGCGCCGAGCCGAACACCTGCCAGGCGATCCTCGGCACGCTGCGCCTCGCGAGCTTGCGCACCGAGAGCACGTCGAGGCCGCCGTCCAGCGAGGCGTCCGGCGTCATGTGGATGCCACGGCCCTTGTAGTAGGTGTAGGGATCGGTGCGACCCACCATCACCGAGAGCGAGGGCAACGGTTCGCCCGCGTCCACCCGGACCTCGAGATCGGCGGTGCGCCCGGCGTACCCGGTCAGGAGCTCCCACGCCACCGCTCGGAAGGCGGCTCGGTCGAACTTCGACTTCGTCTTCGGGAACTTCGCGTCCATCCGTTTCATCGCCGCGGCATCGACGCCCGCGCCGCAGTTCACGGCGAAGTACCGGCCGTCGGCGCGGCCGAGCGACAACTTGAACGCATGTTCGTCGAGCGCCCTCCCGATCAGCACCCCGGTCGCCTCGACGGGATCGAGAGGCAGGTTCAGGGCTCGCGCGAAGATGTTCGTGGCGCCGCCCGGCAACGCGGCGATCGCGGTCTCGGAGCCCGCCAGGGCGTTCACCACCTCGTTGATCGTCCCGTCGCCGGAGAGCACGACGACGAGGTCGATCCCGTCTTGGACCGCTTGCGCAGCGATCTCGGATGCGTGACCGCGCTCCTTCGTCTCGATCACCTCGAGCGTGAAGTCCGCCGAGAGGGCCTTCTCGATCACCGCGAGCACGGGTTTGGAGAACGTCCGCGCAACGGGATTCACGATGAGGAGGAGCCGCTGGAAGCGCATGAGGGCCCGGCCAGTATGTCAGGGAGCGTTCGGATCGGCGCAGGCCGAGATCGGCACGGTCACCCGCCGGACACAGGAGGCAGGAGCGCCATCTCGTCGCCCTCGTCGAGCGTTCGGTCCGACCGTGCGCGCTCGCCGTCCACCACGACCGACCCAGCCCGAGCGACCTTCGCGAATCGCTCGCCGAAGCGCTCGGACAGCGCGACCACCACGTCGCCGACGGTGGCGCCCTCGGCCTCCACCTCGGAGGCCCCGGCGAACTCTCGCAAGGCGGCGAACAGCCGCACGCGGACGATCGTCATCGCAGGTCAAGGGTACCGTCGGCGCTTCGGCCCTGTTACCCTGCGAAGGGTCGTGGCCCGCATCGTCCTGCTCTCGGACCGTCTCCCCGACGAGGTCCTCCCGGCCGTCGGAGGGCTCCTGCTCGACCTCAAGACCGAGCCGCTGTCCGTCGACTCGCTCCTGCACGTCCGCGAGCTCGCCCCCGAGGTGATCCTCGTCGACGCGGCGGAGAACCCGGGCCAGGCGCACGCGATCCTGCGCGCGCTCGAGGCCCTTCAGATGCGCGGGCCGGTCATCGCGGTGGTCGGGCGTGCGGAGCTCGACCGGTTCCCATGGGCCGATCTCGCCGACGACTTCATCTACCCCGGCGCCCCCGAGGCCGAGATCCGACTGCGGCTGACGCTGCTCCGGCGTCGCGCCGGCACCGGCGAGGGCTCGACGGTCCGTCTCGGACCGATCGCCCTGGACGTCGACTCGTATCAGGTGAGCGCCCAAGGCCGACCGCTCGACCTGACCTACAAGGAGTTCGAGCTGCTCCGATACTTGGCGGAACGGCCCGGCCGCGTGTTCACCCGGCCGGCGCTCCTGCGCGAGGTGTGGGGCTACGATTTCTACGGCGGGACGCGGACCGTCGACGTCCACATCAGGCGTTTGCGGGCCAAGCTCGGTCCCGAGCTCGAGCCGCTCATCGAAACGGTCCGCGGTGTGGGCTACCGGGCCGCCGACGTCTGAGGCTCCGCACCGTCGACGGCTGAGGTTGTGTGTGCCGGACAGATGCGTGACACTGCGTACCTGAAACCTATGTGACGGATCCTGACCTGCGAACCCCCTTTCCGAGTGGGGCGTT
>Ga0070697_100002020_pt1 | contig 15528 bp, 16 predicted proteins | sample KBSK1501metaG_FD_65475 | JGI IMG/M metagenome (GOLD analysis project Ga0070697, IMG submission 65475) | Corn, switchgrass and miscanthus rhizosphere microbial communities from Kellogg Biological Station, Michigan, USA - KBS K1-50-1 metaG | ecosystem: Host-associated > Plants > Roots >...
AACTTCCTCGACGACGCGCGCTACAACGACGAGACCGGGCACGCGCCGCTGCCGACCGGGTACTCGGAGGTGGTCTTCGGCGAGCTGTTCCGTGCCGCGGGCTGGCGCCGGGACGAGGTGGTCGTGTCCAACAAACTCTGGTGGGAGTTCTGGCCGGACCAGTCGCCGGCCCAGGAGCTGGCGGGATCCCTGGGCCGGATGGGCCTGAACCACGTCGACCTGATCTATTCCGGCGCGCTGCCGGACGGCGTCGGGGTGGACGACGCGGTTGGCATGATCACGGGGCTGATCCGCGCCGGGGCCGCGCGGGCGTGGGGCACGTTTTTCTGGAGCCCGGGGCAGATGGAGCGGGCCTGGCAGATCGCCGACCGCGAGGGCGTTCCCGGCCCGGTGGCGACGCAGCCGCCGTACAGCCTGGTGCGCCGGGAGGTCGTCGACGATCCGGCGATGCGCCGCCTGGCCGCGGACCGCGGCGTGGCCATCGTGGCGTCCTACACGCTGGCGGGCGGCATCCTGACCGGCAAGTACGACGAGGATCCCGGCGCGGGCCGCGCGGCGGGCATGATCGACCAGCCGCAGTGGGCGTCCGCGGTGGCCGCCGGCCGCGAACTGGCCGTGCTGGCCAGGGACATCGGCGCGGACCCGGCCAGCCTCGCGATGGCGTTCGCGCTGCTGGATCCCTCGGTGGCCACGGTCCTGTTCGGGGCGACGCGTCCTGAGCAGGTCGACGCGAACCTCGGGGCGCTCGCGCTGGCGGAGCGGCTGACGGCGGACGAGCGTGATCGTCTCGCCGCCATCGGCGTCCCGTAGGCTGGTCGTGTGCCCCGTCTCGAAGCATGCCTCGTTGACGCCTACGACACGATTGTGACCTGCGATTTCTCTATCCTGAGGAACGAACTGTCGGCCCTGGCCGGCATCTCCCCCGATACCTGGGAGGTCGAGTACGCCCGGATCGGGGCCCTGGTATCCGACGGGCGGCTCTCCAAGGCCGAGGCGTTCGCACGGCTCCTGCGGGCGGCGGGCCGGGAGCCCCATCCCGGCCTGGTGGCCGAGTTGGTGCGCCAGGACCAGGACCTTCTGCTCGCGAACGCGCGCCTGTACGACGACGTGATCCCGTTCCTGCGCGGGCTCCGCGAGCGCGGCATCAAGGTCGCGATCGTCAGCAACTGTACGGAGAACACCCGCCCGCTGCTGGTCAAGCACGGGGTGGACACGCTCGCCGACGCGCTGGTGCTGTCGTGCGAGGTGGGTTCGGCCAAACCGGAGGCGGAGATCTTCCGGTGCGCGCTCGACCGGCTCGGGGTGGCCGCGGAGGCCACCGTCTTCGTGGACGACCAGCCGGGTTACTGCGCGGGCAGCGTGGCCGCGGGCATCCGCGCGGTGCAGATCGTCCGGGTCGGCCTCAACGGACAGGACCTCGACGGGCAGGGCCCGGACGGGCAGGGCCTGGACGGGCGGGGCCCGGACCCGGGAACCATGGTGGTCCGGTCGCTGTCTGAGGTCGAGCCCCTGTTCGGCGGGTAACCGGGCCTAGGCTTGGCCGCATGGACACTGGCGTAGCGATCTTCCCGACCCACGACGCCATCGCGCCCGCGGAGATGGCGCGGCTCGCCGAGGAGCGCGGGCACGAGTCGCTGTTCTTCCCCGAGCACACGCATATCCCAGCCAGCCGGAAGTCGCCGTGGCCGGGCGGTCGCGAGCTGCCGCGCAAGTACGCGCATACCTTCGACCTGTTCGTCGCGGTGACCGCCGCGATCGCCGCCACCTCGCGGCTGCGGGTCGGCTCCGGCATCTGCCTGGTGATCGAGCGCGACCCGATCGTCACCGCCAAGGAAGTGGCCAGCGTCGACTACCTGTCCGGCGGGCGGTTCGAGTTCGGCGTCGGCGCGGGGTGGAACCGGGAGGAGATGACCAACCACGGCACCGACCCGCGGCGGCGTATGGCCGTGCTGCAGGAGCGGGTCGAGGCGATGAAGGCGATCTGGACGTCCGACGAGGCCAGCTACCACGGCCAGTACGTCTCGTTCGACCGGATCTGGTCCTGGCCCAAGCCGGCCCAGCGGCCCCATCCCCCGGTGCTGGTCGGCGGGAACGGGCCCGGGGTGCTTGACCGGGTGCTCGCGTTCGGCGACGCCTGGTTCCCGAACTATGCCCCGGAAGGCATCCTGGACCGGGCCGCCGAGCTGCGCTCGCGCGCGGACCGGCCGGTCGAGCTGATGGTCATGGGGGTTCCGGCCGACGCCAAGGTGCTCCAGGCTTACGCCCACGCCGGTTTCCGCCGGGCGGTGCACTGGCTGCCCTCGGCCCCGCGCGGGCCGGTCGAGCGGGCGCTGGACCGGTACGAGGCGGCCATCGCTGAGTTCAACGGCGGATGAGGCTCAGGCACGCGGCGGCTTGACCGCGCGAGTGGCGAAGTAGCCGGGCATATAGCGGGCGGTGGCGTCGGCCTGATGCGGCGCCTCGACCAGGTGAGTCAGGACGAAGCCGGCCGCGAGCTGGCCGCCGATCTGCCCGGTCAGCGTGTGGCTGTACTCGATCGGGCCGTCGCCGTAGACGCGCAGGCGTTCGGCCTCGGGCAGGTCGAGGGTGGAGAAGGGGATGCGATGGCGGACGACGAACTCCGCCCGCGTTTCCAGCGCTTCGGTGTCGAAGATGTACAGGTCCGGGTTGGTGAACCCGGCCAGCAGCAGGCCCGCCGGGCGCAGCACGCGGAAGCACTCGCGCCAGACAGGAGCCAGGTCGGGGCAGAAGACGTTGGATACCGGGTTGAAGACGAGATCGAAGCTGCCGTCGGCGAAGGCACTCAGGTCACGCATGTCACCGAGCACGGTCCTGATGGCCAGGCCGTCCCGGGCGGCCACCTCCTCGTCGCGGGCGAGCTGCCGCGGTGAGTTGTCGAACACGGTGACGTCGGCGCCCGCGGCGGCGAGCACGGGACCCTGCTGACCGCCGCCGGAGGCGAGGCAGAGCACAGCGGTCCCTTTGATGTCGGCCGGGAACCAGTCGCGGGATACGGGCTCGTACCCGATGAGGACCACCGACCAGTCACCGGTCCGCGCGCGGGCCGTGACGTCGGGCCCGACCGGCCGGGTCCACTCGTTGCACCGGGCCACTTCGCGGTCCCAGGCGGCGCGGTTATACGCGACGGGATCAAGGTTCTCGGTCACAGCAGCGAGACTAACGCCCCCGGTCAGGATGCCAGTGAGAGCAGTGGTGCGCAAGCGGCGTACGGTGCGTCCCGCCGGAAAATAGCGTGGAGGATATGGCCTACGCGGAGGATCTGGTACCCCCTGGGGTACCAGATCCTCCATACAACCCCAATCCTCCACGTTAAAGCTGATAATCGTACTGGTGAGTGAATTAACGTGCTGAAGTGCGCAATGTGGTCAAAGTGTATGTAGGCGAAAGGCGGCGAGGATGCCGGGAGCGGAGCCAGGGGGCAACGGGCGGGTCAGGGGGTCGTGCGGACCAGGGTGTCGAAGAGGTGGGTGAGTTCGGCGGCCGGGTCGGCGGTGAGGCCGCTGTGCACCGGGCCGGGCTGGACGATGGTGGACCTGGGCGCGGTGAGCCAGCGGAAGCGCTCGCCGAGCGGGCGGCCGGCCAGCGGGCCTTCCGTGCAGGCCTTCTCGAACGCGGACAGGGCCGTCCGCACCGCGTCGAGGTCGGCCGCCGGGTCCACGGCCAGCAGGCGGGGCTCGTCCAGCTCGATCCGGGCGCACAGGTACCGGAAGGCCTGCGCGTAGACGATCACGCCCGCGTTGATGGCCTCGCCCCGCTCGACCCGCGGCATCACTCGGATCAGCGCGTACTCGAAGACGTCGGGAGCGGTCACGGACGGATCACCTCCGGCACGATGGAGGCGCGCTGCAGGAGGTGCTCGACGTAGGCGTCCGCGCCGCGGTCGCCGAACCATCCGGGCGGGACCAGGGTGGTCACCTCCGCCAGCAGGTCCGCGGTGACGTGCGGGGCAAGCGCGGCGTGGGCCGCGCCGAGGGCGGTGGCGCGGTCGCGCAGGACGTGCTCGGCCGCGTCGAAGGGCCGCTTGGGATCCGCGGTAGGCCAGTTGTGGTGGAAGTACAGCGCCGCGCCGTGATCGATGAGCCAGATGTCGCGGTGCCAGACCAGGAGGTTCGGGTTGCGCCAGGTGCGGTCGACGTTCTGCACGAGCGCGTCGAACCAGAGCACCTGACTGGCGAACTCCGGCTCGGCCGTCCAGCCCAGCGGGTCGAAGCCGAACGAACCGGGCAGGAAGTCCACGCCGAGGTTCAGGCCTTCGCTGGCCCGGAGCAGATCCTGGATCTCGGGGTCCGGCTCGCTGACGCCGATCCGCGGGTCGAGCCCGGCCAGTACCAGCTCGGGGACGCGCAGGCCGAGGCGGCGGGCGAGCTCGCCGGCGATGATCTCGGCGACCAGGGCCAGCGGCCCCTGGCCGGCGCCGCGGAACTTCATCACGTAGGTGCCGAGATTGTCCGCCTCGACGATGGCGGGCAGGGACCCGCCCTCGCGCAGCGGGGTCACGTACCGCGTCACCGTGACATGTTCGAGCACGCGGCAAGGTTACAGCTTGACTACTCCTCGCCCTGAAGGACGGGGATTCCGGTCCTCGCGGACCGGGGTTCCTGTTTCACTGCCGACTGCACCCGGGAGGACCCGGAGTGTCTGACATCAGCTCCGCAGGCATCGCCCTGGATTGCGCGGGCTACGGCACGACCTGCCGCAAGGATGTTCTTCGCCGCGTTAATGTCCCGGTCGTGCCGGGTGCGGCATCGAGGGCAGGTCCAGTGCCTCGTGGACAGGCTCAGCCCGGCGAGCAGGTACCCGCATGCCGAACATGTCTTGGACGACGGGTACCAGCGGTCGATCACGACCAGTTCCCGACCGGCGCGGTCGCACTTGTACTCCAACTGTCGGCGGAACTCACCCCAGCCGCAGTCCGAGATCACGCGGGCAAGATGCCGGTTACGGACCATGTTCCTGACCGCGAGGTCCTCAATCACGATCACGTCGGCGGAGCGGACTAGCCGGGTACTGGCGCGGTGCAGGAAGTCCTGCCTTGCGTTGCGGACCTTCCGGTGGGCGCGGGCGGCCTTCGCCCTGGCCTTGGCCCGGTTCGCGGAGCCCTTCCGGCAACGGGCCATGCGCCGCTGGTAGCGGGCCAGGCTGCGGGCCTTGCGCTCCAGGTGCCGGGGATTGGCGATCCGCTCCCCGTCAGAGGTCACGGCGAAATCCTTCACGCCGAGATCCATGCCGATCGTATGCCCGGTTTTCTCCAGGGGAGCGGGGGCATCGGTGTCGACGGCGAAGGTCACATACCAGCGGTCGTCCGGCTCCCGCGACACGACCACCATCGTGGGATCGAGCGTGGCCACGTCCGCGTCCAGCCAGGTCCACACGAACCGAAGCGGCGCGGCCGTCTTGGCCAGCAGCAGCTCGCCGCCGCGCATGGAGAACGCCGACCGGGTGTAGTGCGCTGACTGGCGGGAGCGGCGGGACTTGAACCGCGGGTAACGTGCGCGCCTAGCGAAGAACGCGGAGAACGCCTTGTGCTGGTGGCGGAGCGCCTGCTGGAGCGGAACTGAGGAGACCTCATTCAGGAACTCCAGGACCGGGTCCTTTTTCATCGCGGTCAGCGCCGCGTCGGACTCGGCGTAAGACATGCCCTTGCCCCGGCGTGGTACCGCTCGTGCCGGGCGGCCAGCGTCCGGTTCCACACGACGCGGACGCAGCCGAACGTGCGCTTCAGCACTGCCTGCTGTAGCGCGTCGGGGTACGCCCGGCACTTGTACGCCGTCCTCATCCTTACAGAATGCCAGCCGGGACCGTAAAAGCCCGGGAGGCGCGCCGGGCGCGTCCCCGCGTGGTTGCCTCGCCCCGCCTCGCGGGGCACCGGATTCCTCCCTGGCCTGAAGGCTGACGCTTCCTCCGGAGGCCATGGTGAGCTGCAGCCCGAAGGCAGGGAACAAGTCCGCGCTGAACGTGGTGATCTCGGCGATCATCCCGGCTTCGATCCGCATGACGTCGAACTTGAACGCGCGGAACTGGGTATCGCCCGGCCGGCGCAGGTAGCTGGCCGCGGCCGGCATCCGGTTGGCCCCCACCGGGACGAGCCGCCATTCGCCCATGGCGGCCGCGGTGGCCATGAGCGGGCGGAGTTCCTCGGTGCCCTGGTAGCAGTAGGGCAGCGGCGGCATGGTGACCCGGATATCCCGGGCCGCGATGGCCATGGCCGCGTCGGCGTCGAACCGCTCGTGCGCCGCGATGAACTGCTCGACCAGGTCGCGCTCTTCGGCGCTGGGCTCCCGCGCGGACCACTCGGCGCGGGCGCCGGGCAGGTGCGACTGCATCGTCGTCCTGGCCCGCTGCAGGGCGCTGTTGGCCGCGGCGACGCTCGTGCCGAGCGCCGAGGCGGTCTCGCTGGCCGGCCAGCCGAGCACGTCGCGGGCGATCAGCGCCGCGCGCTGCCGCGGCGGCAGGACCTGCAGGGCGGCCAGGAACGCCAGCGAGATCGTCTCCCGCGAGATGGCGACCGCCTCGGGCTGCTCGTCACTCGGCGCGGCCTGGTCGAGCAGCAGGTCGGGGTAGGGCTGCAGCCACGGCACCTCGGCAAACGAGTTCGCCGCGGTCCGCCGGGAGCTGCGCCGGAGCATGTCCAGGCAGACGTTGGTGGCGATCCGGTACAGCCAGGCGCGGAACTGCGATCCGCCGTCGAAGCCGGTCCGGCCGCGCCAGGCCTTCAGGAACGTCTCCTGCACCGCGTCTTCGGCGTCGTCGAACGAGGCCAGCATCCGGTAGCAGTGCACGTGCAGCTCACGCCGGTGCCGTTCGGCCAGCGCGGCGAACGCGGGCTCGTCGCCCGCGACCGCCGCGCTCACCGCCTGGTCGGTAGCCGTCATCGCGTCAGCCTTTGGTCCTGTCGACCTCTTGCAGCAGCCAGATGTTGCCGTCCGGGTCGGCGAAGTCGGCGAACGACTGGTAATTCTCCCGTTCCGGATGCGGTCCGTCCACCCACTGCCCGGACACCATGTGCCGCACCGGGCCGATCTCCGCACCGCGCTCGGCCAGCTCGGTGCGCGCCGCGACGATATCGGACACGACCAGGTGCAGGCCCTGCGCCGAGCCGGGCGCGGCCGAGGTGATCCCGGTGCCGAATCCGATCGCGCACTCCGAGCCCGGCGGGACGACCTGGACCACCCGCTGGCCTTCGCCGATAGGGGTGTCGACGATCAGGACGAAGCCCATGTTGTCGAGGTAGAACTTCTTCGCGCGGTCCACGTCGGTGACGGGGATGAGTACTAGTTCCAGTTTGTAGTCCATACGGGTGTAACGCGGGCCCGCGCGCGAACTCATCGGTGCCACGATGAGACCGCTCGCTCACGGTGTCAGTCTCACAGGCCGAACTGCTCGCGCCGGCCGGCCGGGAGCAGGTCAGCGTACTCGCGGTGCGCGGTGATCCAGCTGTTCACGAACGGGCAGTAGGGCAGCACCGCCAGGTGCCGCGCGCGGGCCTGGTCCAGGCTCTCCTGGACGAGGCGGCCGCCCAGGCCGTGGCCGCGGAACCGGTCGTCGGTCTGGGTGTGGGTGAACGCGATCACGCCGTCGCGCAGGTGGTACTGGGCGAAACCGGCCAGCTCACCGTCGGCGACGATCTCGAACCTGGCCTTGTCCGGATTGTCGATGACCTCGACGTCCATGGCGCCTCCGGGACCAGGTTATCCCCGTGACCCGCCCGTATGGCCCCGGTACTGGGTGAAGGCGGGAAACAGCAGCCCGATCAGCCCGGCGATGGCCAGGCAGCCGAGGCCGCCGCTGATCGCGCTGACGACCGGCGTGGTCAGCGAGGCGACCGTGCCGGACTCGACGTTGCCCAGCGGGCCGCCGCCGGTGCCGATGATGTACTCGACGCTGGACACCCGGCCGCGGAACTCGTCCGGGGTCACGGCCTGCACCATCGCGGAGCGGAACGTCACGGTGAGGGTGTCGGCCACCCCGGCCACGGCGAGCATCAGCAGCGCGACCGGCAGGCTGCCGGTCACCCCGAACACGGCGATGGCCGCGCCCCAGATCATCGTGCCGGCCAGCATGCCGCGGCCCTGGCGGCTGACCCGTGCGACCGGGCCTGACAGGGCGGCCGACAGCAGCCCGCCGACGCCGACGGCCGCGTTGAGCAACCCGAGGGTCCGCGGCGAGCCGCCGAAGTGCGCGGCGTTCAGCGCCGGGAACAGCGCCACCGGCAGGCCGAGCAGCATGGCGTCCAGGTCGGTCAGGAACGCGGCGACGAGCAGCGGCCGCCGGCCGATGAACCGCAGGCCATCCGCTGTCGCGCGCAGGCTGGGCCGGCGCCGGGGGGCCTCGTGACCCGAGGGCCGCATGGCCGGGAGCCTGGCGGTGGCGTAGAGCGACGCGACGAAGCTGACCGCATCGATGGCGTAGCAGGTCTTCAGGCCCCAGGCGGCGGCGATCAGGCCGGCCAGCGCCGGGCCGAACAGCATGGTGATCCGGCCCGCCAGCGTGTTCAGCGCGATGGCCGCGGTGAGCTGGTCCGGCGGCACCAGCCGCGGCACGAACGTGCGCCGGGCCGGGGCGCTGGCGGCCTGCAGCACCGCCTGCACCATGGCCAGCAGGTACAGCGGCCACAGCAGGCCGAGCCCGGCGTAGGCCTGGGCGGCGAACGCGGCCGAGACCGCCATCAGGCACACGCTGGCGACCAGGGCGAGCTTGCGCCGGTCCACTACGTCGGCGGCCGAGCCGCCGAGCAGCCCGACGACGAGCACCGGGACGAACGTCAGCCCGAGCAGGCCGACGGCCAGCGAGGACCGGGACAGGTCCCAGACCTGCAGCACGACGGCGAAGCTCGTCATCGAGCCGCCGAGGCTGGACAGCAGCCCGCCGGCCAGCAGCCGCCGGAACGCGCGATGCTCCCGGGCCGGGCCGAAGTCGGGCAGCAGGCGGGCCAGCATCATCGGCACAACATCATCGGCAGAGCATCATCCGGTCTCGCCCGCGATGGCGAGCAGTGCGGCGGGATCGGCTGCGGGGGCAGCCTCCCCGGCCAGCGTCCTGGCCGCGTCGGCGATCCGGCTGCGCATGGGGCGGGAAAGCACGGCCCGTTCGGCCTCCTGGAGGACCTCAGTGAGGGCGGCGGGAAGCTCGGCCTCGAGCTCAGCCGCCGCCGCGTCGGTGGCCGCCCATTCCGCCTCGATCAGCGGCAGCAGGGCGCGGGCCCGGCCGGTCAGCCGGGCGATGCGCTGCCGGGCGTCGGCGCCGCGCTCCAGGGTAAGCAGGCCGTGCCGGGCCATCTGGGCGGCCGTCTGGCTGGCCGCCGAGTGGGTCACGCCGACCGCGCTGGCCAGGTCACGGATGGACAGCGGGCCGGAGGCGACGAGCGCGCGGACCACCGGGCTGTACCGCGGCCGGTAGTCGGGGACGCCGAGGTCGGCGTAGACCCGGGCCACATCGCCGTCGAGCAGTTCGAGCACGTGCCGCATCAGCGTGCCCAATCCCCTGGTACTGAGCCCGGCGAACGTTTCCATGCGGTAAATTCTAACAGCACTGTTACATCATGCCAGGGCGCGCGACCGGAGGTATCTGGCCCGTTACCCGGAATCCCTGGCCATCGCGAAGTCCAGCGCCTCGCGGGCCAGCGGCGGCCAGGGCAGTGCGGAGCCGGGATCCAGGCTGAACCACTCCTTCATCGGCGTGCCCTTGTTGGCGTCGAACCGCTCCCCGTGACCGCTGGCGACGAGCTCGTCTACCCGGGGCGCGGGCAGCTTGACCACCAGCTGGCCGCGGACGAACATCGCGAAGATCTTCCGGCGGTAGCGCAGCGCGCCGCGGCCGAACCCGCTGCCGCCCGTCGGCGGCGTCACCCCGCCCTCGCCGGCGAACTCGTCGACTAGGTCCTCGTACCGCTCCTCCGGCGTCATGGTCCCAGCTTGGCACTGTCTCGCTGAGCCGCGGCCTGCAGGGCGGCGGCGGTAGGCGCGTCGGCCGGCAGGAAGGCTTCGAGCCGCAGCTCGGAGACCGTGACGTCGGCCGCGGTGGCGAAGCTGGTGATGGTGGTGATCAGGCTCAGCAGGACGTCCCCGGCGCGCAGCTTAAGCGGGACGGCGAAGCCCAGGTGCCCGGGGGCCGGCCGGTACGGCGGCACGTACCCGGTCAGCTCCTCATGCAGCGCGGCCAGCTTGTCCCCCGGCCTGGCGGGCCTGCGGGCCAGCTCGGCCTCCAGCGCGTTCAGCACGTGCCTGGCCCACTCGGCGAAGTTGACGATCCGGGGGGCCATGCCCTCCGGATGCAGCGCGACGCGGTACGCGTTGACCGGCGGGACGAGCAGCCAGTCCGCGCAGCCCTCGAACAGCACGGCCTGGGCGGTGTTGGCCGAGACGATGTCCCCGAAGCGGTCCACGACGATCGCCGGGTAGGGCAGGTGCGCGGTCAGGATGTGGCCGAGCGCGTCCATGACCGGGGCGAGCTCGGCGCTGTCCAGCGCCTGTTCCGGATAGGCGGGCGCGTACCCGGCCTTGAGCAGCAGCTCGTTGCGCTCCCTGAGCGGCAGGGCGAGTGATTCGGTGAGCCTGATCACCATCTCCCGGCCGGGCACCGAACGGCCGCTCTCGATGAAGCTGAGGTGCCGCTGCGTCGTGCCCGCCCGCACGGCGAGCTCGAGCTGGCTCACCCGGCGGCTGGCCCGCCGGTCCTTCAGTGCCTGGGCGAAGTCCACGACTTCCAGTTGTAGCGCAGCCAGGGGGCGCCGGCGATTCCCTGCCGGGAATTGCCGCCTGTCGTGTCGGCCCGGATGATGGCGGCCATGGATGACATATCGCCAGGGGCTTCTTCGCTCTCGCCGGGCCCGCGGGGTCAGCGGACCTGGGTGGCGTACACGACGATATTGCTCAGGTAGTGATTGGTGGCGGCGTCAAAGGCGCCGCCGCAGGTGATGAGGCGCAGCTCGGGGTCGGGAGTGGGGCCGTATACCGTCTGGGTCGGGAAGTGATCCTTCGGGTACGTCTGGATCTCGGTGACGCGGAACTCCGCCGTGGTCCCGTCGGCCCGCTTGACGAAGACGTCGTCTCCGTTTTTCAGCTCGGGCAGCCGGAAGAACACCCCGCGACTGCTCACCGAGTCGACGTGGCCCACGATGATGGCCGAGCCGACGGCGCCCGGCCGCGGGCTTCCCGTGTACCAGCCCGCCACCGTCGTTGAGGACGGTACCTGCATCTCGCCGCCCGAGGCCAGGCCCAGCGTGATCAGGTTGGTCTTCACGCCGATCAGCGGGATGGTCAGCGAGACCGGGCTGGCGACCGGGGCCGGCTCCGCCGACTGCGGCGGGGCCACGATCGGCCCGGTAGGTACGGGCAGCGCCGCTACCCCCGCCGCGACCGGCCGCAGGGCCGGCGTCGAATGCCGGGCCAGCAGCAGGCCCGCGGTGCCACCCACGATAACGACCAGGCCGGCCGCGAAAGCGATCGCGGCCGGCCTGCGGATCTGCATCCTTAGATCCCGGTGTTCAGCTGACGACGCAGCGCGTGACGACGCAGCCTGAGGCCGCCGAAGGTGGCGACGAGCGCGCCGGCCCCGATGACCGCCAGCCACGGCGCAGGCGAACCAGGACCGTGCCCCGCGGTGCCGCCGAACCCGGTGGTGACCCCGCCGAGCGGTGGCTTGCCGGCGCCCGCGGCGTCTTCCAGGTTGACGATCTCGAGGCCGCTAGCCCCGTCGAGGACCACCATCGTGTGCACGGTTCCGGCAGCCATGTTAAAGCGCGCCGTCGCGGTCGAACCGGAGCCGATGGCCTGCATGGTCCACGTATTCGCGGGGATGGCCTGGTAGGAGCTCACCGAGGCGAACGTCGCCTTGGGCACGATGGCCTGCCCGCCGCAGGTGAACTTGACCGTCTGCTGCTTCAGCGAGGCCTGGATCACCCGGACCACGGACTTACCCGACGGCGTGGTCAGCTGGTCGTTGATCACCTGGAGCCGCAAGCCCGACTCTGGCCCCATGCCCGCCACCGTGTACGCGTGATCGGCCTTGACCGTCACGCTGGTGGACAGGACCGGCTGGCTTGACGCGGCGGCCCCGGCCGACCGCATGGCCACGCTGTAGTCGCCGGCGCTGACGGCCTCGTAGGGCGAGACCGTCCCGTAGGCGACGTGGCGCAGCACGATCTTCGCATTGGAATTCCCGAACGAATACAGGTAAACGTCGACGGCAGGCGTGTTCGGCGACAGGTGCGCCAGCCTGATCCAGCCGGTGCCGGCGGCCGCGGCCGACGCCGCCGAGGCGGCAGCGGCGGGAATGCCGAGCAGCAAGGCCGAAGCCGCTGTAAGGACGGTGATTTGTCTGACAATTCTCGGAAACCTCACGTGGATCCCTCCCCAAGCTGTTGAATCTCTATGAGCCTTCCAGGCCCATAGGACCCGGAGCGGCGTACCGCACGGTGACCACACGTTGCCCGTTAGCGATCTGAATTATGCTGGCCACCGCTGGTGCGTACTGGTCTTGCTGCGCCCTGAGGAACGCGACCATCGCTGGCAAGCCCGCCGATGTGCCGGCGCCAAGTTCAGCGCCACGCAGCGGTACATCCGAGCTCGCGCCAGGCGAGGGGTCATCGAACGCTACCAGTTGAATCGGCATTAGGCCGGCAAGTGTCCCAAGCGTTACAAGAAGACGCGGATCGACCTGCCCAGCTAGCAGCGCCTTCCGCGCGTCCGCCGAGGCCTGGACGTGATTGTTGGCCAGCAATTGCTGGCCCGCGGCAATGCGGTTCTTCCGGTCGGTGACGAGCTGGGCCTCGAAGGCCTTGCTGCCGTCGGGCGCGATGTAGCGGATGTCGACCCGCTCCGCGCCCGAGCCGAAGCTGGCAATCACCAGCGGGGCGTAGACGCTGGCCAGGCGGGTGCCGAACTGGTTCCTGATCACTGGCGTGGCGACGACCAGCTGCGCGCCCAGCGGGTCGGGAGCGGTCGGCTGCAGTTGCATCAGCCTGGCCCCGGGGAAGCCGCTCTTCTGCAGCTGGTTGCACATCTCCAGGTCGCAGCCCACAACGATGTTGGAGGCCACTTCCCTGGCGATCCACCCCGCCGCCTGCTGCCGGTCGGCCTGCGCCACCTGTATCGCATTCGGTGTGTGCCTGCTGACCTGGGTACTCCCGGTCTCCCGCTGGGTAAAGGCCAGGGTCACGCCCGCGCCGAGGGCCATGGCCATCAGCGCGCTCAGCACGAGGACAAGACGGCGGTGGCCGGTCCGGCGCCGGTAGTGACGGTCGAACCACAGGCGGAGGGTGGTGCTCGCTACCGTCGGCCACGACGGATCGGCACGGGTCACCGCGCCCGGCGTACGTCGCTGAAGCTCCTGCCCCATCTCCGCTCCCCCACAGCCCCACGGCGGGTAGACGGGACTGTCTGTCAAGCTGTTCGATCATACGCCGTTCGCAGATATCCGCCAATATAATCATTTACCAACCTCTATCGCCAGGAACTTCGCGATCATCACCATCGATAGCCACGGTGCGCTTTTCCGCCTCATATCTATAGGACGGGCGGACTCCAGGCCAGAGAACGGGTGACGATTACGTCAGGCGAAGCGGCGGGACGAGGCGTCCGCCGATGGGGCCGCAGGTGACCCGGCGGCGATCCTGGCGGCCCGGCGGATCAGTGCTCCGGAGGGCTGACCGGCATCTGTTCGCGGAGCATCTCATCCCGCAGGGCGGCCCACTGCAGCGAGTGCCTGATGCCCTCGGTGACGTCGTACTGGGCCCGCCAGCCAAGCAGGCGCTCCGCCCGCCCGGCGCGGGTGTAGGCGCCCGCGACGTCACCGGGCCGCCTGGCGGCCTCGCGCGCCTTCACCGGACGCTCGGCGACCTGGTTGAACGCGGCGAGGAGCTCCCGAACCGTGGTGCCGGTGCCGCTGCCGAGGTTGATGGCGGTCACCGGCCCGGGCAGGGCGTCGAACCGGGTCAGCGCGGCGACGTGGGCCGTGGCCAGGTCCCAGACGTGAACGTAGTCCCTGATGCCCGAACCGTCCCTGGTCGGCCAGTCGGTCCCGGTGATCTGGAACGGGACGCCTTCGTCGTATGCCTGGATCATCTTGCCCAGGGCATGGGTCGGGCGCCGTAGCTGCAACCCGGTGCGCATCTTGGGATCGGCGCCGATCGGGTTGAAGTACCGCAGCGAAAGCACGCGGATGGGCTCGGCGGCGGCGATGTCGGCGAGTATCGCCTCGCACACCGCCTTGGTCCGCGCGTACGGGCTCTGCGGGTCGATGGCCGAGTCCTCGTCGACGCTCAGGTCCTCGCCAGCCCGGTAGATGGCGGCCGAGGAACTGAAGATCAGCCGCGCGCAGCCGTTGCGCAGCAGGTGCGCGGTGAAGTCCAGGCTCTTGGCGACGTTCGCCCGATAGTACCCGACCGGGTCGGCGACCGAATCCGGGACCACGATCAGGGCCGCGCAGTGGATCACCGCTGCGATGTCGGGGTGCTCGGCGAAGATCCGGTCGATCAGCCCGCCGTCGGCAATATCGCCCTGGTAGAAGGACAGACCCGCGGCGAACTCGCGGCGGCCGGTGACCAGGCTGTCCAGGATTACCGGGCTGATCCCCGCGTCCGAGCAGGCGTAGGCGATCGTGCTGCCGATATACCCGGCTCCCCCGGCGATCATGACCTTCATGCCGACGGAGCCTACCCGCCGGCCGTCAGGTGGCGTCGAGGCCGAGGATCTCCACCGAGCGCTCGCGCATCTCGACCTTGCGCACCTTGCCGGTCACCGTCATCGGGAACTCGTCCACGACGTGCACATACCGAGGGATCTTGTAGTGCGCCAGTCGGCCCGCGCAGAACGCGCGCAGCGCGTCGGCGGTCAGCTCGGGCACGCCCGGGCGCAGCCGCACCCAGACCATGAGCTCCTCGCCGTACTTGGCGTCGGGCACGCCGATGACCTGGGCGTCCAGGATGTCGGGGTGGGTGTAGAGGAACTCCTCGATCTCCCGCGGGTAGATGTTCTCGCCACCGCGGATCACCATGTCCTTGATCCGCCCGGTGATGGCCAGGTAGCCGTCGGAGTCCATGACCGCGAGGTCCCCGGTGTGCATCCAGTGCGCGGCGTCGACGGCCTCGGCGGTCTTGTCCGGCTGACTCCAGTAGCCGATCATCACCGAGTACCCGCGGGTGCACAGCTCGCCCGGGGTGCCGCGCGGCACGGTCCGGCCGGTCTCCGGGTCGATGACCTTCACCTCGAGGTGCGGCCCGACCCGGCCCACAGTAGATACCCGGCGGTCGAGCGAGTCGTCGGCGCGGGTCTGGGTGGACACCGGCGAGGTCTCCGTCATGCCGTAGCAGATCCCCACCTCGGTCATGCCCATCCGCTCGATGACCTGCTTCATCACCTCGACCGGGCACGGCGAGCCCGCCATGATGCCGGTGCGCAGGCTGGACAGGTCGTAGTCGGCGAAGTCAGGGACGGACAGCTCGGCGATGAACATGGTGGGCACGCCGTACAGCGAGGTGCAGCGTTCGGCCTGCACGGCCTGCAGGGTCGC
>Ga0070697_100002021_pt1 | contig 15527 bp, 16 predicted proteins | sample KBSK1501metaG_FD_65475 | JGI IMG/M metagenome (GOLD analysis project Ga0070697, IMG submission 65475) | Corn, switchgrass and miscanthus rhizosphere microbial communities from Kellogg Biological Station, Michigan, USA - KBS K1-50-1 metaG | ecosystem: Host-associated > Plants > Roots >...
CGTTCGGTTTATTGCTGGCGATACAGGGTGACATCAGAAGCGTGAGCTGGCGTGATTAATTGCCAGCACAGGCGCGGTCTGAGGACCCTGAACGTCGTCAAGGCTGGGGTGAGCCGAATGCAAGACCAGCGAGAACTATGGCTGACAACACCGTAAGGACGGCCATTACGAGGGTGTAGGTGCCAAAGGACATGCCGACTAATCGCCAACCAGGCGCAACGACACTCATGAATCGTGAATAGATTGCAGCACTACCGGCGAGACCTAACATGAACCCGCTTACGCCAAGAAGGAAGCCTCGCTGACCAGCCCACTCTTTCACCGCGAGTACCCACCATGCAATTCCGGCAGCCAGAGGGAGGTAGCTGAGCCAAACCCACTTCAACGATCGTCGAATTGCTGCGCGCCTCTCTGGGTCTACCGGCGATCGCGCCACGCGCCGGCTCCTGACGAGGAAGAGGCTTAGGCCAACAGCCGCCATGATCAGTACCAAGCCGGCTGCGGCCAGAACCGCTGTTGCAATCAAGGCTTTTGAACTCGTTGGCGGGCCGAGCCCGGCCCCGAGGCTGGCTCCGGCTCCGGCCCATGCCAAAACAGCGAGTGAGATAAGCGCGTAACCAAGGATTCGCCAGGGCAAGGGCCAGCGCGTCATCGACGCTAACCATGATCGTCGCGGGTGCGCCAGCGTGTCGAGAGTCAAACGGGCCTAGGCGAAAGAGACAGACCTACCTGAACTACTGCCCAGGTCACAAGCTCGCGATAGCCGCCACTTATCAGCACGCGACCGCGGATCAAAATACCTTTCACTTATCAAGACCAATTGGCCACTGTCGGTGCGCCCTTATCGCAGCGCCGGCTTGGCTCGGCAATAGAGCGCGGCCAGATCGCGTGGCCTTAGCCAGTCAGAATGGCCCCGCCGTCCCCGACGGCCCAACACCGGGTCGCGCTGCACGAGACTCCTCGCAGCAGGCTGTCGTCAATCAGCGCCAGGTCGGACCATGTAAATCCACCGTCGTTGCTGATCTGGATGTTGCCCGGGATTTCGCCCTGGCCGGCAGATCCCACCGCCACGCATTGGCTGGCCGACCCGCAGCTTACGAACTGCGGGCTGTCGAACAGCGGATCAGTCCCCTGCCAGGTCTTCCCAGCGTCGGTCGTCACCACGGCCTGGAAGCCGATGCAGTAGAAGATCGAGTGACAGGTGCCAACGCCTACGCAATGGGACTTGTCGGTGCAAGAGATGCTCCACACCAGCACACCGGACAGCGTGCTGCGCGACCAGCGAGCGCCGCCATCAATGGTGGTCTCGACTACAGATTGGCCGATTTGGGGTGATACGACGTAGCACACAGTCGTGGTCGGACAGTCCAGGCCTCGAAAGTTGAACGGGAAGCTGGAGCGTTTGGCCCAGGAGCGACCGCCATCGGTACTCCTGAAGATGAGCCCGCCTTGGGTTGCCGCGTAGCAGATCAGTGTCGACGGGCAGCTGACGCCAACGAACATGTTCAGGTTGGTGCCGGTGCTGACATTGGTTACGTGCCAGGTCGCTCCTCCGTCGGTGGTGCTCGCGACATTGGCGTTGAGGCCCACGGCTACACACACTTGCGTTGACGGGCAGGAGACGCCGGTGAGGGAGTCGTCGACCGGCACAGTTGGCAGAGCCCAGCTGGCTCCCCCGTCGTGAGTGACCGCAATGAACAAGGTCGCCGCATCTGTGCTCCCTCCCACCGCCACACAGAAGGAGCCGCCGCTGCAGGAGATGGCGGCAAAGTTGTTTCGCGTGAAGGCGGTGTCGAGCTCGCTCCAGTTGAGTCCGCCGTCGCTGGAGAGGTAGAGCACGCCGAGCGAGCCGCCAGCTACGCAGACGAGTCCTGTCGTGCACCCGATCGTATTGATGAAGTTGACCGGATACTGGACGTGCAAGGTCGTCGTCCATGTGCTGCCTCCGTCGGCGGTCGCCAGCAGAATGGCATCGCCCACCGGCGTGTTGCCGCTCTGTAGGCAGTGGGACTCGTCGGCGCAGGAGATCAAGTAGCGAGTGGCGCCAGAGACGGCCTGAGCCGACCATGTCGCACCGCCGTCAACTGTCTTGTATGTCGGGTTGCCGGCCACGTAGCAGACCGATGCGGAAGGGCACGAGACCGCTTGCGTCCACTGCCTCAAAACGACGGCCCAACTGTTACCGCCGTCTGTTGTTTCGAGGAGACCGTTGGAGCTGCCCAGCAAGCACTGCGTGGATGTCGGGCAGGAGATGCTCATCGCCTGATAGAAAGCGGGGCCGTTTTGGTGCGAGACCCACGTCTGCCCGCCATCGGTGGTGCCGACGATGCTGCCGGAGTCACCAACTGCAAAGCACGTACTCGTGCTCGAACAGCTAATCGCCACCAGAAAATCGTTGACGACACCGGTCGTCAACGCTGTCCAGGTCTGCCCTGCGTCGGTCGACACCGCGGCGTCGCCAGTGGCTCCGGTTGCATAACACACTGTCTCGGATGGGCACGAGAAGGCGGTCGCACCCCCTTGCAGCGGAAACGACACTTGCGCCCAATGCGTGCCGGCGTCGCCAGATCGCAAGACCTCATGGGTTGCATTCGCGACGCAGACGCTCGGCGAACTGCATGCGATCGCGGTGACCGTGTTGCCCTGAGGCTGGGGGTTGAGCCACCGCCATGTGGTACCCGCGGCGCTGGCCGGCGAGATCGGCAGGGCGGAGGCAAGTGATGCGAGAACGAGAATCGGACATGCGGCCGACAACATCCGCCTGGAGCTCAAGGCGCTCGGCATCTTAAGACAGTGGTTAACGCTCGGATCACGTAGACCTTGCGAGGCTAGGGGATAGCGGGCTCGACTCAGCGTATCCGGCCGAAGGGGCGGCCAGAACCCGAGCTCCGCTGACTCTCAGAATTGCTTGATGTCTATTACCTCGGCAAAGGCAACGGTACGCTCGCCCTCGACGAATGACACTTCGGAGCCAGGTCTCAACAGAGACTTCACCAGATCCGACACGTCTTTATGGAAACGAAGGACGCCGTCACTCGATGAGCCAGGCTGGATTGGGGCCTCCAGAAGGAGTTCGCCCAGACCGATCAAAGTCCTTTTGCCACCAACCTCTATGACAGTGACGGGCCGGTAGCCACTTTTTATTGGCGTTCTGCGCCCCGACGCGTGCACGCGGACTGCAACATCAAGGTCAAACCCTGGGCGGCGATGGGGTGTTTGCATCGTCATACGAACTCGACCGGCGCTAATGGGAAGAACTCAAGCATTGTTCAACCGCCAACGCTTCTGAGTTACTTGTCGCGTTTGATCACGATCTGTGCAGGGAATCCCGTTGCGACTCCGGGCATGGCCGGCGATGGCGGCGCGAAGGGAACCTGCTGCATGGGCCCACCGGCCGGTTCCGGCTTGAAGCCCAGGATGCGTTCAGCCAGTCGTCCGCCTTGAGCCATTTCTTCCAGCGCGGCGTCTACGTTGGATTGGCGGAGTGCGGTGCCCGCGCCACCCTCTTCCAGAACATGCAGGGTCGCTTTTCGCAGGAGTTCCTTGATGTAGGCGGGCGTGGCGCCTTCGGTGCGCTCGATGAGCGCGGGAATGTCAACCTCCTCGAGCGACAGTCCGCGCGAATAGAGATCCAACAGACGCTTACGGCCATCGGCATTGGGAAGCGGCAGCTCGACGGCCAGGTCGATGCGCCCGGGTCGTGCGGCCAGGGCCGGCTCCAGTATGTCGGGCCGGTTGGTGGTCAGGACAAAGATGACGTCCTGGTCGTCTCGGAGTCCGTCCATTTCATTCAGCAGCTCGAACAGGACCGGGCGGGCGCCGAAGCCTGGCGTCGTGCGCTCTTGCGCTACGAGGTCGACGTCTTCCAGGACGACCATCGATGGCGCCAGCTGACGGGCCATTGCCGCGACAGTTTGAATTAGCCCCATCCCGCTGCCCGTTGTCAGCAGCGTGGTTCGTTCGGGCATGCGGCCGATCAAGTACATCAATGTCAGCGTCTTGCCAGTGCCCGGGAGTCCGTACAGAAGCACACCGCGCTTTAGCGAGCGTCCCGACTTGAGTAGCTGCTCTGCGTGCTGCGAGAAGTTGACGGTTTGACGTTCGATCTGCTCGAGTAGACCGTCCGGCAGCACAACGTCGTTCCGTCCGATTTGTGGGATCGCCTGGAACTGGACCAGGGTTTGGGGACCAGGGCCTATGTGCATTCCGGCCGAGAGTGTGATTGCGTGGCCGCGATACACGTTGACCCGATCCATGAGCCTGCGGATGTCAGCGATGAAGGCCACCGCATCCTCAGGTCGCGCCGCCAGCACTTCTAATCGCAGCTTCTGGCGGCGAGGGTCCCCCATCTCGCTCGGCCCGGTCACGAGCGCCGCCAACCTGGCATCTCCAGCTGTTACCAGGTAGAGACCCAATTGAACGCAGGCCAGGACCTCGTCACCAGCCAGGTGGTAGTTGACGTAATCGACAGGGCCTTCGAGAAGTGGCGGCCGGTAAATACCGCCGGTGCGGACAACCAGCTCTGACAATCCGACCGACATGAACCTCTTGTTCTCCATGCTGACGCCGAATAGGTCGGCCGAATTGCCGTCTTGTTTGAGGTAGGCATCAATTGCCAGCTGCAGGTTGGGTTGCTCGAACGTGTCGATCTGCTCGAGCGTGACCGGAAGCTCGGCTGGATCGGTTCCGAGGTGCTCGCGGATCTGGTCGAGGAGAGGGCTAGCCTGCGCGGCGGCTGAGGTCGCGATTTGCTGCACAAATGCGGCGAACACGGACGCCAATCGCTCAGGCGGAAGGTCGTCGTCGGTCATGGACCGATTATCCAACGCACTGGGGGCGGGACCACGGCTCTCCGCCAGGTTTCGCTTTGTGACTAGAGTGCGGCGGATCGCGATAGCGAAGTCTCCTGTTTCGGCCCATGGACACTGTCACCGGAGTACGTTCGCTCCTATGAGCGATTCCGACCCCAATGAACGCTTCCGCAACGACGTGGCACTGTCACGGCTGGTCGATCCACGCCCGACGCTAGAGAGCCTCGCTCGCACGACCGGGCTAACTTACGAGGACGTCGTCCACCACGCGCTCGCACGCTACGCCAGCTCTGGCGCTGAAGCGCTCTTGTCTATCGAACCCCACGCGTTGGGCGAGCTGATCGATGCCCGTAAGGCGGGCGACTGGGCCAAGGTCGGCGCCATCATCGACTGGCTCGAGGCCGGCCTTCGGTCGCCGGAGTGGCGCTGATCGCCACGTCCAGCCTGACCTACCGGTCCTTCCGGCGCCGCTCGCCAGTGCAGAGCTAGAGATCGGTCTCATCAGCAGCATGTTCCAAATCAGCGGCCCCATATAGATGGACGCGCGCCCGCGAGGCTGGCGCGGCTACGAAAGCGTTTCGCCCGCAGGTCGGAGACTGTTGGTGTTGGACCAGGTCCCTGGTGTTACGAAAAGAGTAGGCAGGTCGACGTTCCGTGGGCCAACAGTTTCCCCGTGGATTCGGATATGAGCCGACCTTCGGCTGTCGCCACCTTCGTTCCGCGGTGGACGACTGACGCCTCGCAACGAACGGGTCCCGTTTCGACCGTAATCGGACGGACGAAGTTGACCTTGGTCTCTAAAGAGGTGTAGCGCTCTCCAAGCCCACAAGTGGTTTGAATCGCGCAAGCCATGGCGGAATCGAGGATGGTCATGGCGAACCCTCCATGAACTACCCCGATCGGGTTGTAAAGGTGTTCGCCTGCCTCACCGCGAAACACCACTCTTCCCTTTCCCGCCTCGATCCCGGTGAAGCCGAGCGAGGACGCTATCGGCGGCGGTGGCAGGCGCCCCTCAAAGATTTCGCGGAGGTACTCCAAGCCCGTGAGGGAGGCAGCTCGCTCGAGTCCGGGAGCAGGGTCTTCCCAGGTAATCGTGCGGGTCCGCCGAACCGCCTTCATGGCTCCAGGTACCGCCGGATGACCAGTGCGGAGTTGTTTCCGCCGAATCCGAATGCGTTGACGAGAGCGTTGTCCAAGGCGGCGCTCCGGGCACGGTTGGGAACAAAATCGAGGCCGGGCTCTGCGTCGGGATTCTCGAGGTTGATGGTTGGTGGCAAAGTCTGGTTGAGCATCGCGAGGATGGCCGCGGCCGCGCCCATCGCACCCGCGCCGCCCAACAGGTGACCGGTCACCGACTTGGTCGAACTGATCGGCACCGATTGGGCTCGATCGCCCATTGCCCGTTTCAGGGCCTTGACCTCAGCCGCATCGCGGCGGGTGTCGGGATCGTTTCCGATCGGCGTGACCAGTCCAAGGCCCGTCACCGCGACCCGCGTTCTCATGCCGGCATCGTAAACCATTGTGGTTGCTTCATGCAACCTCGCTGCGTAAGAGAGGTTGCATCAGAAGACCACCCTGATACCATTGGGGCGATGCTCAAGAGTGAGTACGAAGGCCAGAACTGCTCGATCGCGCGAGCGCTCGAGGCTGTTGGCGAGCGCTGGACACTGCTAATCGTCCGCGAGTTGCTCCGGCGCCCGCACCGTTTCGCCGAGCTCGAGAACAAGCTCGCGATCGCGAAGAACGTGTTGGCCGCTCGCCTGACCAAGCTGGTCGACCTGGGCGTCGTCGAGAAGGTTCCCTACACGGATGCGCGGGACTGGAATGACTACCGGCTTACTCGTAAAGGCAAGGACCTCTTCCCGGTGATCAGCGCGCTAATGGCATGGGGCGATCGCTATGAGGCTCCTGATGGCCCGCCGGTCATCTTCGAGCACGACTGCGGGCACCCGGTCGGCCACAAACTAGTGTGCGTCCATTGTGGGACCGGGGTTTCACTGCGTACGCTGCACGTCGTGGCAGGCCCAGGCGCGACCAACGAAACCATCCTCGCTTAATCCGGGCCAGTCAGGTGCCGGCTCGGAACCGATCTGCTTTCGGCCGGACGGCGTATAGGCTCTCCAGCTGCTCGCCGATTTCCCCGAGGCGCCGCCGGAGATCATCAGGCTCGAGCACCTCCACAGACCGGCCAAAAGGCGCCAGAAGGCTGACCGCGGCCTGGTCCGCGGGAAAGTCGAGCACGACGACGTCGTTGCCACGTCGCTCCACGATCTGGTCCCCAACAATGCGCGTGAACGGTCCGGAAGCCTCGGCGTCGACGCGCACCTTCACGAGCATGTGGCCCGGACCGGAAGCCTTGAAGCGTCCCACCTGGGAAGCCCACAGCGCGCGAAGGTCGAAGCCGGCGGGCCTCTGGAACTTCTCGTCGGAGATCTCCGCATCCTCGATTCGCGAGACGCGATACACGCGCGGCGCACCATCGACGCCGGCGAGCAGGTACCACGTGCCGGCTTTACATACCAGTCCGTAGGGCTCGACGATGCGTTCGACGACGCGATCCAGTGATCGGCGGTACCGAAGCCGTATGCGCCGGTCCAACCACAGCGCGTCCTGGACCCTGGCGAGATGCGGCGGCACAGGCGCCGTCCGGAACCAGCGTTCGCTGTCGATCAGGACTCGCTCCCGGAGGCGTCCCGCGCTGTCGGGGCGAGCCGCCGCCGCCACCTTTCGTGACGCTCGGTCGAGTTGGGGTCCGAGCCCCAGGTCAGCGGCCGGACCCTCGCTGCCGAACGCCAGAAGGGCCTCGAGCTCGGACTCGGTAAGGCCGGTCAGGTCCGTCCGGTACCCGCCAAGCAAGTAAGCTCCACCGTTCGGTCCGCGATCGCTGACCACGGGGACACCGGCGCCGCTCAGCGCCTCGAGGTCGCGGAAGACCGTGCGTCTCGACACCTCGACCCGGCGGGCGAGTTCGGCGGCGCTCATCCGGCCATGAGCCTGGAGGAGGAGAAGGATCGAAAGAAGGCGGTCTGCACGCATCCCCGGAAATTATTCCGCCGATGATGACAGAAGTTGTCATATATCGCAGCGCATGCTCGCCCAATGAAGAACAAAGTGCGGAATCCGGTCGTCCACTTCGAGGTCCTGGGGCGCGATGCGAGCGTGCTGCGCAAGTTCTACTCGGCAGCATTCGGTTGGCAACTCGGCCCTGCTGATGACAGCCCGCTGGAATACAGCATGGTTCACCAGAAGGAGCAGGGGATTGGCATCGACGGCGGGATCGGCAAAGCCCCACAGGGTCCTGGGCACGTGACGTTCTACGTAGGTGTTGACGACGCACAGGCGGCGCTCGACAAGGTCGAACGCCTCGGCGGTAAGACCATCCAGCCCCCGGTTCAGGTGCCTGGCGGGGTCACGTTCGCTCTCTTCGCCGATCCTGAAGGCCACGTAGTGGGGCTCGTCAAGGAGCGCGAGTAGGAGTCTTGGGGGGAATCTCGGGATTCCCCCCAACTACGCGTGCGCGCGCCTCTTTTGAGTCAGTGAACCGATGGCGGACCCGTAATGAGCGTCAAAAGCGGCCAAGTATGGGGATCCGCGGCGCCAGAACGTAATTGAGCTGGACCAGAGTGATCAAGGCGATGCTGACCCACGTCGGAAATATCGCGCACAGCAGAGTCGCGCCGGCATACAGGGACTGCGCGATCAGAATGCGCCCACGCATCAGGCCCGCGAAGTCGCGGGCGGCCTCCTCCCCGAAGAGGTGGGCGCGAAGGCCATACTCCAGGCCCACGAACAATGTCGCACCAAGGAGCACGATGTTCAGCCAGTACTCGATCAGCGCGAGCCTAAGCCAGTAAAAGCTACCCAGTAGAAGAGTCGAGAACGGCACCATAGTCACAGCGAACAGGAACACAAGGTGGATCCAGACATAGTTCCGATTGCTGCGCACCAGCTGACCAAGCTGGGTGCCCTGACCTAACCAGAAGATCCCTAGTGTCATGAAGCTCATCGCGTAGATGAGGGCGTGCGGACCGAGGCCACGAATCGTGTCCCACAGTTGGCTCTCGGTGGTCGCGGAGCCGTTCAATGCCGGCACAACGAGCCCGAGGACGAGCAACGTCATGCCCACAGAGAAGATTCCATCCGAGATACCCGACAGCCGGTCCGGATTGGTGCCGGAGAGGTCAGCCAGACGGCGTCGGGCTTCTGGCTGACGGCTCACGACGCAAAGGATGCCAGAGCTAAGTTAAGGCCGCGTCGTAGCGCCGGCTCGCTACTGTTCGATGGAGCGTTCCAAAACACAGCGGTAACTATCAACCACCACGTGGTGGTCGTCACTCGGGAAGGCCACCCGGTCGAGATTGAGACGGCGGAATTCGACCATTCGCAGTTCTGCGTTGGTGAAGTCGACGTCTTCCATCGGGTTCGCGTCGGACTTGCCGGTCTTGTAGCCGTGGTCGTAGAAGATGCGTGTGATTCGCGTCCAGCACGCACCCAAGAGAAGCGCCCACGTCGATAGCGACACGGCGAATCCGATCTGGTCAAGGTCGGGCACCAGGTCGGAGGCCCACTCCGCCTCCGATCCAGCGCCCAAGGCTCCGGCAATCATTCCGACGAACCCCCTCCACCGCTGAGGCTTGACGAGGAATACCAGCTCACGCTTGTGCTTCAACTCGAGTTTCGAGCGAATGGCCGCGATATGCGTCTCGGCCGTCCGCCGACTGATTCCAAGCTCCTGCGCTATCTCAACGCATGTATAGCCGGCCGCCGCGATGCGCGCCACTTCGAGTTCGCGAGATGTCAGCGACCAGACGCGAGAAGGGTCCCCCACCTGACTGCGGACCGGTGAGAAAGTTCCATCGCCGTGACCACGGAGGATGCTGAGGTCGCGGCTGCGCGGGTCCACAACGGCCAGGTCAAGCGTGCCGTCCCCGTCAATATCCGCCGCAAAAAGAGCCTGCGCATGAATGTCAAGGCGACATCGGAAAGACTGGCGATACGAGCCCTCTTCAGCCTGTAGCAGGACGATGAGCTCCGCGTCGGGCGTAATCAGCGCCAGGTCGACAAGGCCATCTTGGTTGAAGTCGCCGTCAACCACGTTGGTGCCATGAATTTCCTGCGCCAAGGGAACCTTGGCACGCAACATGTCCTCCAAAGTCAACCCCCAGTGGGAATGAGTGTGCAACCTGCCCGCAATGGCTGTCAACGGTGTCGGGACTCAGACATTCCCATCCTGACCTGTCGGAAACGTAGACCGTAGTAAGTACTGACGACACTGCCGGCAGCACGAGCTAGCTTCTTGGAACGATCGGCCGCCTTGTATTCACAGGACGTGCGGCTTCCTACCGACAACCCTCGGCGCACGACGGAACATCTCTGGAGGCCAGGTATCGCGTATGGGATGGATCAACAGATCGTTGGCCACTGCGCGCGAGACGAATGCTTGGGGCGGTGCGTGATTCCCAAGTATTCCCCGCACATTGAGCTCACTTGCCCCGGCCGACACGGGGACTGGTAGGTGCGATCGCGGGGACCGCCTCAGGTCGGCGGCTATGAAAGCTCAACGCAAACTAAATAGGAAGCAACAGAGCGTTAAGGAGGGCGAGATGCCAAAGGTATTCCGTGCGCTGATGGCGCTGTGCTTTGCAGCAGCGCTACTCACGGTTGGGGCGATCGGAGCTCAAGCAGGCACCTCGGGCGCCCATTTCATGCCCGCCACTTCAGCAGCTGTCAACGATGCCGGCGCCCTGGTGGTCACCATCGACGAAGCGGGTGTTGGCAACGAAGACGTGACCTACTCGCTGACTGCAAGCGCGCAGGCCGTGTATGCCTGCATCAACGGCGGTGACAACCACCCCAAAGCCGCCAATAAGGAAACCGTTGCAGGACAGGTGAGCGCTGGCGGGACCTTTTCACCCACCAACGGTCGTATCGATGCCAGCCTCACGACTGGGCCGCTATCTGCAGGCAACTTTGAGTGTCCGAACGGTCAGAGGCTCGTCCTTGCAAGCGTGTCTTACAGCAACATCGTGCTGACTGACACGACGAATGGCGTGATCGACAACCTCGGCAGCGTGGCGAGGACATTCTTCAAGATCTGATGAGGACATTCTTCAAGATCTGATTTCGTGCTTTGGGGATGTGACCGGCGTGGGTCGCATCCCCTAAACGTTGAACAACCGTAGGTCCGAGCGGTTGATGTCGATGTCCAGAACGAGTACGCAAAGCTGAGCTGGAACGGCGGCGATTAGCCGCCGTCATCGCTTGACTCATTGAAACACCTGACGGAACTCCAAAAGACCAGTACTAACTACGGGAGACGTCAGCGGATTCGCTGGCTACGGTTCGATGGCCGGCGGGCGCCGCATTCCTGCGCAGAGGATGGGTAGTCCCGAGGCCAGAGTACGTCCCTGAGGCGACCTGCAGCCAGTCTCATAGGAGGAGTCTGAGTTGAGCCGATTGCTGTGTCTGAACACGGCCCTCTCCGGCCGAGGGCGAAGACGGCACCGATGGGGAAAAAGCATCGTTTGGCTGGCTGTCGGAGCACTTGCGCTCTCGGTCGTCCTTCCCGCGTTTGCAGTCGGCCCGGTAGGCTCGGCAGCGGGGTTCGAGGACGACGACGCCAACCTCGTTGTCGAATCCTCGATGGACTGGAACGGTTTCAGTCCGGTGTCCTGGGTGGGAGCAGCCCCCTATCAGAACGCCAGCACAACAGTAAACGGCTGGAGGTTCACTGGCCTCACCGACGCCCAGAAAACGAATTCCGACACCGGGTTCAAGGGCGGCGTCAAGCAAGACGATAGCTGTGCGGCAGTGATCGGAAGCAGCTCTCCTAACAAAGATGACCTGATGCGCATCTACCTCGCACACAAGACGGTCAACGACCACATATATCTGGAGCTGGCGTGGGTGCGGATCCCGCAGAACACGACATCGCCGTCCGCCCACGTCGCATTCGAATTCAACCAGGGCACCACGCCCTGTGGCTCTGGATCGGACGGGCTCGTTCAACGGACATCCGGCGACATGCTGATCGTCTACGACTTCGAAGGTGGCGGCAGCAGCAGCCCGACCCTGACGGTGCGGCGGTGGGTGACCGTTGGCAGCTGTGAGGTAGGCTCCAGTTCCCCGCCTTGCTGGGGTCCGGCCACGAACCTGACCGCGTCTGGCTTCGCGGAGGCGAAGGTGAACACGACGGCGGCAGCTCTGGACACGGTCGCCCCAAGCAGTCAATCACTCCTGCTAAACGAGTTCGGAGAAGCTGGCATAGACCTGACTGCGGCCGGCATCTTTTCATCGAGCGTCTGCACCTCCTTCGGAAAGGTCGAAGGAGTGAGCCGGAGCTCAGGTAACTCTGGGACCGCCGCGATGGAGGACCTGGTTGGTCCAGGCAGCATCCGTATCTCCAACTGCGGCACGCTCGTCGTCAAGAAGGTGACCGACCCATCACCGGACCCGACGAACACCTCGTTCCCATTCAATGTGAACGGCCCCAACCCACCCAACTCGAGCCTGCCGAAGACGTTCAGCCTCCAGAACGGCGGAACAAACGCTACCCAGGTCTTCGCAGGCAGCAGCTATGACGCGGGCGAGGATTTGTCGGCTCTGCCCAGTTGGTCACTAACCAGCGCAAGCTGTGACAACGGGACCGGGACGCTCACTGGGACCACGATCAACGGAATCTCGGTCGGCGCCGACGAAACGGTCACCTGTACGTTCAACAACAAGCTGCGGGAAGGCGCAATCAAGGTCTTGAAGATGTCAATCAAAGGTCAGGCACTGGCTGGGGCACAGTTCTCCATCACAGGCCCGAACAGTTACTCCAACCTTGTGACGACAGGCAGCGACGGCACGATCTGTGTGGATCACCTGACCTTCGGCACGTACGTGGTTCAGGAGACTGCGGCTCCAGCCGGCTACAAGATTGACGACACTACCGCCCATAACGTCACAGTGAGTGCCAACTCGACGTGTGGGGACGGGCACGAAGCGACGCTCGCCGCAACTGACACTCCGCTCACCGACATTACCGTGACGGTCACCAGCGAGGCGGTCGGCGGCACCGTTTCGACGATAACGTGCACGCCACAGATCGGGAATTCTCCTCAGGGTCCTGGGGAGTCCGTTTCGATGACGGCCATAGGTCTTCCGCCCGGCGATTACGTCTGCACCATGCACGTCGACCCCTAACCTAACGCCCAATATCGACCAGGCCGCAGGGTCGAGAAATCTGGAGAGGCCCCCTGTTCCGGGGGCCTCTCGCGCATCTGTGACCGGCATCTATTGGCTGTCAAGAGCCGGCGCGGCCGGCCATATGTGACTGCGCGCCGCAGGAGGTTTGGGGAGCAGCCTGGCCACGGCTGAGGTCGGTCGGCCTATCGGAGGCTTATCGTCAACCCGATGGATATCCCGATGGAGACCCCGCGAAGTCTATGGCTCCCGTGGGTGGCGGCGAACGCCCTCGGGCTCGCCGGAGGGATGGCCCTGTTCGGGGTCCTGGATGACACGGTTGGGGAGTTGGGCGACACGGGCGACGCGGTTGCGCATCTCGGCGGACTGCCACTTGCGGCAACCGTGTTCGGACTCTGCCAGTGGCTCATCCTTCGTCGCTTCGTTCAGCGGAGCGCATGGGGCATCGTCGGGGCGGCGGTAGGCCTCACTCTCGGTTACGTGGGCGGCTTTCTGATAGCGGACGGCGGCACGGATTTCGTGGTGGGGTTCGCGCTGATGGGAATCGGATCCGGACTCGCACAATGGCTTGTCCTCCGGCGACACTACAGGCGCTCGGGCTGGTGGGTTGCCGCTAGTGGAGCGGGCTTCGCGATTGGCGCCATGGTCGCCGTTGGGATCGCGATCGCTGGACTTGCAGATCTCTTCGGCAGCGGCATCGTCGGCTATGTGGCCCTAGTCAGCTTCTTTGGGATCGTTGCGGGTGCGGTCGGCGGTGGACTCACAGGCTTCGTCTTCGGCCGGCTCAGGTTGCGTACAGTCAGCGCCTGAGGAGCTCAGTCAGCCTGGGCATGACCAGCTTGGTCGTGAGAGTGAGGACACCGAACGCAACAGCATGACCCGGATCGGCCAGCGCCATCGCGGATATGCGTGGAGCACTCCAGCGCGGCTTGGTTCAGGAATATGAGGGCAACCTGCTGGACATCGTTGAGATTTCGGGCGATGCGCAATCAAGCAGCGGAGGCGCGCCTTGCCAGCCACAGGTCGAAAGAGCCCAGCCCGTTGCGGCGGTCGGACATGAAATACAGGATTGTGCCGTCGGATGTGATGTCCGGCCTTTCGTCCGAAAATCCGCTGTTGACCTGAGGTCCTGCGTTCACCGGCTGGCCGAAAGGCCGCGAACGGGAGCCGCGGACGCTAAGCCATATGTCGTATCCGCCACTCCCGCCCTTGCGATCAGAGGCCAAGAAGAGCGTCGTGCCGTCGCTGGAGATGCTCGGTTCGCAGTCATTCGACGCGGCGTTGACGGTTGGCCCGAGATTGGCAGCGGCCGCAAACGCCGACCCGGCAGCCGGTCGGCTGGCCACCCACACGTCGTCTCCGCCCATCCCGCCCGGGCGGTCCGAGCAGAAGTAGAGCTCGCGGCCATCGGCCGACACGTCCGGGAAGCCATCGCAGCAGCCAGTGCGACCGAGGTCCACGACGTGCGGCTTGCCGAAGGCGGCCGTGATGCTCGGTCGTGTCGCGACATAGATCCGCCCTTCGGGAGCGCGGTCGAAGAAGAGCTCGAGGCCGTCAGCGGAGATGCTCGGCGAACCCTCGTCCTCACTCGAGTTGACAGCGGCCCCGAGGCTCGTCGGCGGGCCGAAAGGTTCCGTGGTCGAGTGCCGAACGGCGACCCAGATGTCGCCGCCACCGACGACTTCCCGGTCGGTGATGAAGTAGAGGCTGAGGCCGTCGGCCGAGATCGACGGGCCGCCGTCAAAATCCTGGCTGTTGATGGAGGAACCAAGGTTCACGGCCTCGCGAAATCCAGCCCGCGAGGGCGTGCCTGAGGACGGGGCGTTCGTCGTGCCACATCCGAGCAGGAGGGGCACAAGCACTACGAAAGCGGCAAGCTCGGCACCTAGCGCCCGGCGATATGGCGACGCGCGCCTGGCCTCGCTTAGATAGTTAAGGAGAACCATCGTTTTTCAATCGGACCCAGATCATGGTGCTCGGCTTTTTCGTCTTTGGACAGCGGGCGCATGAGCCAGGTTTCCATTATCGACAGCTACTTCGTCGGTGTACGCCAGGTTTCGCCGAACTAGAAGTTGAGCACGCGCATGCAAGCAATCGCCATTGAAGTGGTATCCGTCGGTAGCGCGCTCCGCTCGATGCGGCGAGTTGTCCCAGACTGCCAGCCCGTCAGCCTCGATCATCGCCAGATCGAACGGGATAGGCGGAACTCGAACACCGGCGAGGACAGGCCGAGCTCGGGCCAAAAGCAAGCTTGTCGGTTGTACTCACGTCGGCTACCGTGCTTCCGTGCGTGGGCGGCTGGGGTCAGTTTGCATCGTCGCGGCCCTGGTCGTGCTCTTTGGGGGTTTGTCGAGCACCTTCTGGGTGGATCACACCCAAGCCGAAAAGGTCGCTTCCGGGCCAGCGGCAATGAGCCCACCCATCGGCGTGACTCTTGGATCTCTATCTGAGCCGGCCTGCCCTACTGCCCCCGCCGCCGAGGAGGTCGCCGCTCCCGACTACTTACAAGCGAGATGGATTCCGGCGGCG
>Ga0070697_100002023_pt1 | contig 15520 bp, 14 predicted proteins | sample KBSK1501metaG_FD_65475 | JGI IMG/M metagenome (GOLD analysis project Ga0070697, IMG submission 65475) | Corn, switchgrass and miscanthus rhizosphere microbial communities from Kellogg Biological Station, Michigan, USA - KBS K1-50-1 metaG | ecosystem: Host-associated > Plants > Roots >...
ACGATAACTCTCAGTTCCAAGCCGAAATTGGAGGATACTGCCTCGATGGGCTTCTCGATATGCTCAGGCACTGCCCCATCCACACAAGAAATCCCCGAGCAGCCAAGTTAGGGGCTCGTTTCTGGCTGTGCCAAGGAGGCGAGAGATTGGACGAATCTGTTCATTGGAAAAATACAATGCTTCGACAGAAGCATCTGCCTTTGTTCGACCGACCTCTCTAGTGCACGGAGGTGGGGGCATGAATTCCGGGCAGTTGTAGAGGAAAGAAAGCAGGAAAGCACGATTGAAACAGGTAGCAACGCCGGGCAGGGCAGAAAATCCTCAGCTAGAGCTGATTTAGACCTAGCCCAATTGTTGCAGGGGAACGGGCGTTTCTTTGTCCGGTTCTGCGGGTGCAGCGCCCTTGGGTTCTGCGAAGAGCCTCTGCTGCTCAAAGAGCCCAGATGGAGAAACAGTCGCGTGATAGGCGCGGGACATCAGCTTCGGGGCCTCAGGGTGGTCGGTAGCTTGGATCATGAGGTACATGAGGGCGCCGCCGTTGAGAGCTCCAAAACGGCCATGCCTTTACTGAGCGGTAGCCGAGGCCGCGCTTGAATCTATCGACAAAAGCGTCCCGTCTTTCATCGCGTGTCATGTCGCGCACTTCCTTCCAGTCATCCCGTCCCCACCAGGCTGCTGGAACATACATCTTCTTTTGCGCGGCAAAGGCGCGCTCCTGTTCGTTGAAGTTGCCCTCGTAGATCTCGATATTGCGGGCGTACTGAGCGGGCGGCTGGCCGGCCTTCATTTGCCTCAGTAGCTTTACCTGAGAGCGCTTTGCATCGCAAAGATGAAAGTGGCGCATCCAGTGGGCTCACTTTCGATGACGAGCTTCGCCGCCCACGTATCACAGGTGCGCTCTTCCTGCGGTCCGGCGAAGCCGTCGATGTAAGTTCCATGCTTAAACTCAGTTCACCGCTTTCGAATCGTTCCGCAAAATCGCCTTCAGCATCGATTCCTGACGCGTCCACCATGCACGAATTCGCGCTGTTCGCGTGGTCGCGGCGTGCGGAAAAACCTTCGACGTGGAGACAGGCACTTGGATTGAGATTGCTAAACGACCCCCTCAGGAGTAAGCTTCCACCACCTTAAGAGCGTGGTTCCCCGCCAAACGGTACGACGGCATACCAGCCCCCGAGGAAGGCCGAGTTTAGCGGAAAGCGGCAAGACTTCCACCAGTTCCTAGAGGAGGACTGCATGCGTAGGCTCTTCCTGGTGTCCCTGCTTGTTTCCGTTCTGATTCTGTCGAGCGATTTACCTGCACCTGGCTGTGGTGACAAGCTTCTGGTCTTAGGCCGCAGCGTAAGCTTCGGCGCACTTACTGGGTTGCGGCCCGCCAATATTCTCGCCTACCTGCACGCGGGCACCCAAGGCTCGACGGTCCTTAGCGATCCTCAGCTCCAGTCGGTTCTGAAGAAGGCCGGGCATCAATTGCGCTTGGTTGAGAATCCCGACGAGCTCAACATTGCGCTGCATTCTGGCAAGTACGACTTGGTCCTAGCCGATCTGGCCGACGCGACGGCGATGGAATCCACACTAAAGCTGAATCCCGGCAGCCCCGTCGTCGTACCCGTTCTCTCCGACCCCACGAAAGCCGAAATAACAACTGCAGAGAGGCACTACCAGTGCGTGCTCAAGAGTGAGAGAAAGAGCAGCAATTATCTTTTCGCAATAGATAAAGCATTGGAAGTGAAACTCAAACGCGGCCGCGGCAAGTTCGGCGGCGTCCACTAGCCTCCTCTGCTAAAAGGTCTCTATGCGTGCCACGGCTCGTCCATTGGTGTATCTGGTTTCAGTGTGGATTGCCAGCGCGCTTGCCGTCCCCGTTTTCGGTCAAGCTTGGGTGCCTCCTAAAGGTGAAGGCGAGATGGCAACCAGCTACCAGAACCTCTTTACGAAGGACCACTTCAATGGGGATGGCTCACACCACGATTATGGGCATATCCGCCTCTTCGGCGTCATTCAGGAATTCGACTACGGCGTGACCGACAAACTGGCGGTCAATTTGAGTGTGCCGTACGGCTTTGGCAAATACCACGGTCCGTTCCCACACCTGCTCCCGATTGACAATGGGGATTACCATGGCGCGCTCCAGGATTTGCACCTTGGTTTCCGGTACAACGTGCGTGCGCGTCCCTTTATGTTCACGCCGTTCCTGGCGGTTGCTTTTCCCAGCCACCACTACGAACATTTCGCGCACTCGGCGGTGGGCACCGATCTCTGGGAGGTGCAAATGGGCATGAATGCGGGAAAGCGCCTGGATCCCGTCCTGCCGAATGCCTATTTTCAGTTGCGCTACTCGTACGCGATTGTACAGCGCGTCATTGGTATTCGCCCCAATCGCAGCCGCGTGGAGACTCAGTTCGGTTATTTTTTGACCCCCCGTGTATCATTGCAAGTAACCGCAGCCTCGCAGATAACCCACAGCGGTCTTGATTTCCCGAACGACTTTCCGTCGAGATCACCAAACGATGTGCGCTGGAGACATCACGATCAGATCTCCACCATCAATTTTCTAAATGTGGGAGGCGGCGTAAGCGTTGCACTTACCAAATCCCTGCAGGTGTACTCGTCACTCCTCACCAGCGTCTGGGGTCAGAACGGACACGCGCTGCGCACGGGGATGAGCGTCGGTGTAAGCTGGGGCTTCCGGACTCCGTGGGCCCACCCACGAGCACAGGCCGCCCTCGAACCTCAAGGCGAGCTAGCCGAGTGGCGCAACAAGTTCGCTCCGCCAACCCAACAACCGTGTCACTGATTTAGACTACTGCGGCTGCAAACTCCTATCAAAGCAATGGCGGGCGGCGCAGTTTTCATAACTTCCCGGCTCGCTGATGCGTGCTCCAACGAGACGACACGCCGCCCATAAACAAAAGCACCCGTTGGGATTGACAACGGGTGCTTCTCAGGGATGGAACTTCCTCAACATACAGGTCCTGGCCTAGTCCACGCCGACTGCGTACCCTCCAAACCAGCCATTGGGCAACATGCCTGGGGCATTCGCATGACCGGAGTAATTGGTGCGGAACGATCTTCCGACGTGTCCTAGCTGCCACCCTACGCTACCCAAGGAGAAAACCGAAGTCGCAGTGATGGTGTTCAAGTGAACCGTCGTGAAGGCGCCGGTGATGGTGTCGGAGACGACTTGCTGGGTATAGCCGGACACCAGGATGGGTACACCCAACCGGAAAGAACTGGGGTTGGTGAAGTCCCCTGCTGGGTTCGGGTTGAAGTAGATCGTGGTTGTCCCGACACGGTTTATGATCCTCAGCGCGCCGTTCACAATCACGCGCACGGTAGTGGCTTGGGTGAAAAATGTAAACATCGCCGTGGTTTCGTTTTGCAGGGTGCCACTGAAAATCGGACTCAAGCCTTTGATCTTCGATACATACCCGAACTGTTGTGAGCTCGAGCCAGAATTGATGAATTGACCAACGAACTCCAGCACGGGCTGGTCTTCGCGAATGGGGACCTGGACTGCATCATCCTGCGCGGCCATTGATCCACATGTGAGTACGACAAGCACCGCAAACGCCCACAGTTGTTGTTTCGCACGCATAAAAAACCTGCTCTCTCCTGGGAGCTGATCTCCAGGTTGTGTCAGCGGCCCCTGTGTAGTTCGGCGCTCAGATCGACACAAGGACGAACAGGTGAAGATCGCATGAAGTTCTGGTGAAGGCTGTAATTACTTGAAAACGTGAGACATAGTGCGCTCTCGGCGGCGCGATAGTATAGTTACCAACTGACTTGGGGGAAACGTGCCGGAACGGTTGCTTAAATTTGGAGACCTGGAATTGGATCTGGGCTCCTACCAATTACGACGAAACGGTGCCGTTCTTAAGCTGGAAAAGATTCCCATGGAGCTCCTCATTCTGCTGGCCAGCAGGAAGGGCCAGCTGGTCAGCCGTGTAGAAATCATCGACAAGCTGTGGGGCAAGGATGTTTTCGTCGACTCTGAGCATGGGGTAAACACCGCAATACGCAAAATCCGCCAGGCCTTGGGAGATGACCCCGACAAACCCAGATTCATCGAAACCGTATTCGGAAAGGGTTACCGTTTTGTCGGGCAGATAAGCGTCTCTACGGAACAGCAGGTTGATTCTGGAATCTCGCACATCCTTGGTACGCGGTACGGTATGCGCTCGGTGTTGATTGTGGTTTGTGCTCTCACTGCCCTCGCCCTGGGTTCCTATTTGGGCATTCGGCGCTTTTGGCTATACCGGTCGGAGCGAACAATGCTAGCTGTATTGCCTTTTCAGAATCTGAGCGGCGATTCTGAGCAGGACTACTTCAGCGATGGCATGACGGAGGAAATGATCACCAACCTGGGCCGCTTGGACCCGAAGCGGCTCGGAGTAATTGCCCGCACCTCAGCCATGAGTTACAAGCATTCGAGCAAGGGTGTCGACCAGATCGGCAGGGAATTGGGAGCGAACTACATTCTCGAAGGCAGTGCGCGCCGTGAGGGCGATCGAGTGCGTATTACTGCACAACTCATCCAAGTGAGCGATCAGAGCCATCTATGGGCTGCCGAGTATGACCGCGAGCTGGGCAGCGTTCTGGAGCTCCAGACCGAAGTAGCCAGCGCGATAGGCAATGAAGTCCGCCTGAAGATCACCCCGGGACAGCGCGCCCGCCTGGCGAGTGCCCACTCGGTTAATCCTGAAGCGTACGAGGCGTATCTAAAGGGCCGCTATTTCATGGAGAAATGGACGGAAGACGGAACCAGGATCGGGCGCGAATATTTCGAGCAGGCCATTCAAAAAGACCCGAGGTACGCCCTCGCGTACGCCGGGCTGGCTGATTCTTACGTATGGGGGCGAGTTGGATTGCCTCCGGAAGAAGCAGTTCAGCGGGCAAAGGCGGCGGCGAGCAAGGCGCTGGAGCTAGACGACACGCTGGGCGAACCTCATGCTGCATTAGGGCAGATCGAGTTCACGAATGACTGGGACTGGGCGGGCGCTGAAGCGGAATTTAGCCGAGCTATTGAGCTAAACCCCAACGACACAAATGCTCTCCACATGTACTCCCATTATTTACTTGCTATGGGACGGTTCGATGAATCCTACGCGATCAGCAAGCGGGCTTTGGAGCATGACCCAGTTTCTCCGACCATGCAACTTCACCTCGGATTCCATTACTTGACGGCCCGGCAGTATGACGCTGCCATACAGCAATATCTAAAGCTTCTGCAGATCGATCCCAGCTATCCCGATGCCCACAACCAACTAGCCGTGGCTTACCGGCAAAAAGGGATGTTCGACCAGTCCGTGGCCGAGTATCTGCAGGTTGAAACGCTGCTGGGAATGACGCCGGAGCAGATCGCAGCACTGAAGACCTCATATGTCGCTTCAGGAATGAGAGGTTTTTGGCTGAAGGTGCTGGAACTCACAGAACCCTCGGAGCAGAGCAACATCTCGCCTTACCAGATCGCGTCGTATTATTCGATTCTCGACAAGAAAGATGAATCATTCGTCTGGCTGAACAAAGCCTTTGAAACTCACGATGGCGGGCTGGTTGCAATTAAAACCGATTCCGATTTTGACCACCTGCACTCCGATTCGCGATTTGCTGAACTACTACGCCGCATGAAGCTCCCGGAATGAGAACGTCACCTGTAAAGCTCAGTTTACCGTGTTCGAATCGTTCCGCAAAATTGCCTTGAGCATCGATTCCTGCGCTTCGACCATAGACGAATTCACGCTTTGCGCGTACAGCCCGAGCGTGGTTGATATGTTCGCACGGCGGAGCAGATCCTGAACCGTCTTGGTGTCCTTCTCCTTATTAATAAGAAACGTTGCCAAGAGCTGTGACGAAGATTATGAAAACCGAAACGTTGACCCGGCTTGAGCACAACGCCAGCTGCGATAGCAGCGGGACGAAGGTGATCTGCCGCAAGAATGCTGGCAGTTCGAGGTTGACGGCCCTTGAGTCTGGAGGACGCAAAAATCCAGTCGTTCGGTTGGGCGTAAGGGGTCTCGAGGTGCCAACACTTTAAAACCTCTGCCAACGTAGGGCTCATCGTGGCGGGCGCTTCGGACTGTTCAGTCTTCATGCGCTCCACAACTTTATTGTCTAACCAGACACGGTGAAGACTAATCCTCTGATTGGCATAGTCAACGCCTGCCATCGGAGTCCCAAGGCCTCAGAAATACGTAAACCCGTAGCGGCAATCACCAGGGTGAGCACCCGCTCCGGCTCGGATAGCGCCATCAGGATTTTAAAGGCTTGCTCCGGAGTAACGATCACTGCCTTGTAGTGACTCTTGCCGGACTGCTCAACCCAGTTCGGGGGATTGGTTTCCTCTTTTGCAGGGAATCAATCCGTACTTCTGTGCCTTGAAGTACATCCGAAACATTACTCTGCGAAGCTTATCCCTTGTGGGATTCGCCAGCGGGAGCGAACCGAGCCAGGTCTCAATATCTAAAGCGCGAATACTGAGCGCGGGTTGTTTACCCCATCTTGGAACCAAGTGATCGTCAAGAATGTGGCGGACAGTGTACTGTGTTGTGACGGCGAGCTTCGGCACTGCGTGTTGTTCGTAGCTTCGAGCCAGTTCTCCAAAAGTGACGCACCCCGTCTGGAAGTCCGGCTCGTTGATATTGTGGTTCAGGCTCCGACGTTCCACTTCCTCCCAGGCGTTCGACTCTTTCGGAAAGCTGGCAACCCGCCCGACCACGACGGTGTTCTCGACGTGCTTGCCGTCGCTGGGCCGGACTTTATACCAATGGAAAATCCAGACCCTTCCGTCCTTCTTACTTACGCTTCTGCTTGGTCAACCAGCTCCTTTGCGACATTTCAGCCTTCCGTCCCGGTAGCGCCGGGGACTGACCGGGGGCGAACTATACTGGCTCGCTGCATAGAAGCAAAGCAAGATTTTCCTGTTGAGGAAACTGCGGCGGCGATTTCGCTCAGACGAAAACGCCAAATATGCCGTGCACGATCACCGAATATGGAGACGAGGATTGTACTCTCTTGGCGCACTGGGAGCATCAAGAGCGATCGTTGTGACGCCACCAACCAGAAGCAGCGTGGAAATGAGCAATGCTCTCTTCAATCCACACTCCGTTCTTGCTGCGCTCTCCGTCTTCTTCCGCCGGATACTGTAACGGCGCGTAATAGGGCTTTGCGAGCGCGGTGACGTTCCGTCTTTCCAAATTTGCACACAACATCTGACACATGACCAAGTACCATTTTCGGTTAATTCCTGTGCGAGGTTTTGTTACGAGCTGTCTCTACGATGCGCAAGAACCGCCTGGCTAGTTCACTGATTCGTTCGGGTTGCCGCTGTTCAAAGGCAGCTTTCGGTATTAGTCGTCCACCGATTCCAAGCGCAGCCGCCCCTGCCAGGATGAAGTCAGCGGCTGTCTCTTGATTGACGCCTCCAGCAGCGATCATGGGCACGTGCGGAAAAGGCCCTCTTAGTGCCTTTACGTAGGCCGGGCCCCCGATCGGTGCACAAGGAAACACCTTCACTAACTCTGATCCCGCCTGCCACGCGGTAATCACCTCGGTTGGCGTCATGGCGCCCGCGATAACTAGGATGTTTTCTTTGACGGCGAACTCGACGATCTTCAAATCGAGTCCTGGACTCGTGAGAAACCCAGCTCCCGCATCTAAACAGCGCCGCGCTGTTTCAAGGTCCAACACAGTTCCAGCGCCAACGATGACGTTCGGAGAATTTCTCACCATATCGAAAATCATGTCAATTGCGCTGGGCACGGTCATTGTGATTTCGACAATGGGAATTCCACCCTTGGCGATTGCATCGGCGGCAAAGCGGCCATCTTCAGCCGAAGATGTGCGAATACCGGGCACGATCCCAATCTCGTGAATCTTGGCGAGGACCTCTTCCTTTTTCACAGAATGTTCTCCCTTTTGCTGCGACGTGCACCTCAAGAACATTGCACTGTAACCGCTTGCTGTGTACTATACCCCCTTAGGGTAGACGTACTCCGATGTCTCACACAACCGCAGAAAAGATTGATCTAGTAAACCGTACAAAAAAGATTATCGGCCAGCTCGAAGCCGTGCTGCGTGCTCTCAATGAAGACGAACAATGCGCGGAAATGTTGCAGCGCCTGTCCGCCGCCCGGGGAGCCATCAATAGTTTGATGGGAGAATTGATGGAGGATCACATCCGCAACCATATGCCCCGGCATTCGAAGTCGTCCGAGGAAGCGGCGGACGATCTTATCACAATTGTCCGCACATACCTTAAGTAACACGAGCCATTCGCTGTAGTCTCTGGACTCAAAAAGAAACATCCCACATTGCTACAGCCTCTTCAAGAGTCACGAGCGCATTCGCGTGATCGGCAAGCGCTTGCGAATATGCAAGGTAAATGGTTGCAGACGTTTTCTGCGCATCGATGACTTCGAGTAGAGTCGCGCCTCCGCGTTGGTAGGCGTAGAGTCGAGCCTGAAGGACGCGATCTGCCTCCTTTAACACACCTCCTTGATAAAGCTTCAGACGCAAGACACTGGCCTGATAGCGAGAGTAGGCATCGCGAACCTCGGATTCTACCTGGATCCGTGCGGAGCGTAGTTGGAGTTCGGCTTGGGTCCGCGAGGCGCGCGCGGTTTCAATCTCGCCTTGATGTCGCCAACGGGAAAATGGAAGATTGACGGAGAGTGAAGCGCCAAGCGTATTGTCTGGTGGCTGGACAAATCCCGCGGTGCCTGTCCCTGTATGAGAATACGATCCGTTAACCCCGAGGTCCGGGATCAGATTCGCTTGCGCCAGCTCGATACGTAGATCAGCGGCCCTGACGGCGCGCTGGCGCGAAAGAACGTCAGATCTTTTCTGGAGCGCGCTAGCCACCAGTGCATCGGGATCGAAGGTGCGGACCGGAACTTCCAGGCTTCCGGTTGGTACGGGCATCTGGGTAGACAATTTCTCCGCCTGTCCGAGCTGCTGAGCCAGCGCTAGATCAGCGCTATAAACGTCAGCTCGGGCGCTGATCACGCCCGCCTTGAATTGGTCGCGATCAACCTGCGATTGCATCAGTTCGATTTCCCCGATATCGCCGACCCGAACGCGCTGTTCATTGACCTCTACAATCCGATCGAACTCCCCGAGACTCTTGACGCTCGATTGAAGGATACTGCGGGCGCTTAAGGAAGCAATGAAAGCGCCCGCTGCCGTCGCTCGAAACTGCCGCACTGCATCGTCGTAATCGAACCCTGCCGCGGAAACATCGGCTAAGGCGGCGTGGACACGCTTTCCGCGTTTACCGCCAAGTTCAATCGGAATGTTAAGCCCCGTGCTGAAATTCGTAGGTTGTCCTTGATTCGAAACGTCGACTGTTGGCAAACCGAGATCCAGCGACCAATCGGGCGTTACCCTGGCAGAAGTGACCGCAGCTTTCGATATATCGACATTGGACTTCTGGACTGCGAGAGCAAGGTTCGAGCGCAAGACCTGGGTAACATAATCCCCGAAAGTAATACGCGGACGCGCCGATTCCGATGGCTGATCGAGAGTTTGATTCGCTCCCTGCGCACTGATCTGGCTCAACGCGAGGATCGGATTGGCCAAAGGACAAAGAGCAAGTGCCACAATAAGCTGTCCTAGCTTCATCAGACGTCCTCCTGATCAGGCGAAACCCTTGGATGAGCTCGGTCGAATCTGCGCTCAAGTAACAAATAGATCGAGGGGACGACCAGAAGGGTCAATAGTGTCGCAGTGACAAGCCCGCCAACGATCACCGTGGCAAGCGGCCGTTGAACATCGCTTCCAACTCCGCGGGCCAGCGCGGCAGGAAGCAGACCGATGGCGGCGACCGTGGCTGTCATCAGGACAGGACGCAGGCGTTGTGAAGCACCGAGAACGACCCCGTCCTGCAGATCTTTGTGTTCATGGCGCTGGTGGTTGAGGCTGGCGACCATAATGACGCCATTCTGCACCGCGACGCCAAAGAGCGCGACAAACCCCACGGCACTGGACACGTTCAAGGTCATACCGCGAAACGTCAACGCAATTAACCCTCCCAGCAACGCCACGGGAACGATCGTCAAAATTAAGCCAGCGTGGCGCAAAGTACCGAATGAGGAATAGAGCAATACGAAAATCAGCGCCAGCACGCCGGGCACGATAAATGCCAGGCGCTGCTGCGCGCGTTGCTGATTCTCGAATTGCCCGCCCCATTCAATCTGGTATTTGGCGTTATCAAATTTCACTTCCTGCGCGATCTTTTCCCGTGCTTCCGCAAAGAAGCCAGACAGGTCCCGGCCTCGCAAGTTGAGTCGGACGGTAAGATGTCTGCGATTCATCTCCCGAGTGATACTGCTCTCGCCCGTTGCGGTGCTGATTTCAGCCACTTGTGAAAGAGGAATACGAGCTCCGCTCGGCAAAGTGACGGTAAGACTACCAATGGCGTCTGAGCTCGAACGGACCGATTCAGGAAAACGAACCGCAATGTCGTATACCCGGTCGCCGATAAATAGCGTGGATATCGCCTTTCCACCGATCCCCGACTCAATAATTGTGGCGATATCGGCAATGTTTATTCCAAATCGCGCGGCGGCTTCCCGGTTCACTCTCACCTGAATCTGCGGAAGGGGCGGCTCCTGGTCAATGGTCACGTCGGAAGCGCCAGGAATCTTCTCGAGGAGGTCAACCAGCGCGCCCGCGATTCGGCGTAGTTCTCCGAATTCATGTCCAAAAACCTTCACCACCAGATCACTGTGCGCTCCGGAGATCTTGTCGTTTACTCCATCGATCATCGGCTGTGAAAAACCTACGGTCGCGCCAGGGATTCTGGAATACCGCTCGCTCATTCGTTTGATCAAATCCTGTTTGTCGCCATGGTTGGGCCAGGAATCGTAGGGTTTCAGGCCGACAAAACACTCGATGTGGGACGGAGTCCACGGGTCGGTACCGTCGTCATTACGCCCAAGTTGACTAACGATCGTTGACACCTCCGGGAATTCCAGAGTTGCAGCCCGAAGTTCGTCAGCCATGGTGGCGGCTTTTGCAAGGGATAGACCGGGCGGGAGCTGCACCTGGAGCCAAAGTGATCCTTCATCCAGATAGGGGAGAAATTCCTTGCCGATCGTCACTGACAAAACGCTCGCAACAATTCCGGCAAGAACCGCAGGAATGATGGCATGCATCGGGTGGTGGGTGAGGTGCCGTATAGCGCGTTCGTAATGCCGGGAAATAAACACCAGGACCGGATTGTGGAAGGGTTTTCCAGGCCGCTCATAGGTGACCAGCGCAAGGCCAGGAATAATCCCCAGAGCCATGAGCAAGGCGCCAATTAGCGAATACCCCACGACATACGCCATCGGAGAAAACAACTTTTTCTCAACACGTTGAAAGGCAAACAGCGGCAAGTACGCTGTAATAATGATCAGCGTGGCGAAGAAGATTGGGCGGGCCACCTGAATGGCCGAGGCCGCCGCATCGTCTTCACCCAAGACCCACTCTGGGTTCTCTTCCCGGTGACGGAGAATGTTCTCCATCACAACAATCGAAGCATCCACAATGATGCCAAAATCAATTGCCCCGAGCGACAACAGGTTGGCGGGAATGTTGGTGAAGCGCATACAGATGAACGCAAAAAGAAGCGAAAACGGAACCGTTACGGCAACCATAAGGGCAGCCCTGGCGCTACCCAGGAAGAGAATCAAAACAATCAGGACCAGCCCCATACCTTCAAGTAAAGTGTGCGATACACGAGTAACCGTAGTGTGAACGAGATCGGTGCGATCGATGTACGGTACGACTTTCATATCAGGAGGCAGAATGCCGTTGTTCAACGCGTTGACCTGAGCGTGAACCCCTTCCAACACTTGGGATGGATTCATGCCGCGCAGCAGCAGAACGATCCCGGACACGCCGTCACGGTTTAAGTCCTTTCCGAGAATTCCCCGTCGTTCAAGCGCGCCAAGTTGCAGCGCCCCGAGATTCTTCACAAACACCGGCGTACCATTCTTTGCGAGGATCACAATATTGCCCAGATCCTGCAGGGAGCGGACCAACCCAATTCCACGTACGACGTAACCTTGCTCGCCACGGACCACAATGCTGCCGCCGGCGTTCGCGTTGTTCGCCTGAATCGCCGCAATTACTTGTTGGAGTGAGACGTTGTACTGCGCGAGTTTGGCGGGGTCCACGATCAGTTGAAATTGTGTTGTTTCACCACCAAAGTTGGTGACGTCGGCAACTCCCACGGCCTCTTTTAGGCGTGGAATAACGACCCACTGCTGTAACTCACGAAGTTCGCGCTGGTCCCGAAATTTCGACTCCAGTGTGTACCTATAAATTTCACCAATCGGCGACGTCAAAGGATCGAGGCCCGGATTGGCGTTTGGTGGAAGACTTACTCCGGCGATACGCTCAGTGATTCTCTGCCTCGCCCAATAATCATCGACTCCATCTTGAAACACTAGTGTGATCAAGGACAGGCCAAACGTGCTGTGCGAACGCATGATCTGCAAGCCAGGAATTCCATTCAATTCCCGCTCTAACGGTACGGTGACCTGCTCTTCGACTTCTTCAGCGGCGTGGCCTGGATACTGAGTGATAACTTGGGATGAGACATCGGCGATGTCCGGATAGGCTTCGATTTTTAGCGCCTTCCACGAGGAATAGCCGAGGATTGCCATCAGAATTGCAATGAGCCAGACGACTTGGCGACGTTTCAGGCAAAGAGTCACGAACCGGTCGATCATTGTAGAAGTGCCCCTTCGCGAATGAGGACCTTGTCGCCGATCTGCAACCCATCTTTGACAACGGTGCGTTGTCCAATCTGCTCGCCAGTGCCTACCCGTCGCTGTTCAAAAGTGTTCGGGGAAATCTGAACAAATACTGTTGTTTTGTCGCCGGATAGTACCAGGGCCGTTGTAGCAACGGTCAGCTCCTTGGTATCCCAGGTTTTCAAAGTGACCGTGGCAAACATTGCCGGACGCAGACGGCCGTCTCTGTTCGGATAGGCGATTCGAACTTTCGCTGTCCGTGTATCAGGATCGAGAACGTCTGCAACGAATAGAACCTTTCCGCCAAACCTTTCCGTTGGGTAGGCGGCAAAAGTCGCGACTGCCGGATCGCCTCGATGAACAAAGTGGATGTCTTTTTCCTGAACGTTCGCGGTCACCCAAATATCGGAAAGATCTGCTACGGTCATGAGCGGAGCGGTGGGATCGTTTCGAAATTCACCAGTGGCTGCCAGAATATCGAGCACTTTCCCGGTAAGCGGGGAGCGCACGATTAGTGGTGAGCCGAGGGTCGTCTTGTCAGGGTCCATGCCGAGCAGCCTGAGGCGATCTTTAGTCCGATTAAAGTCACTCAGAGCGGAGTCACGGTCAGTCTTCGCCTGTTCAACCTCGCGTTGTCCTACGATGCCGTGCGCCGCCAAATCCTGCTGTCGCTCCAAGGAGTGTTCAGTCTGAGTTAACGCAGTGCGGGCGCGAGCATAGTCGGCTTGGGCGCCTCCGAAATCCGGCGAGTCCAATAGAAGCAACTCATCGCCCTTATTTACTGAGTCGCCAGGATGCACAAAAAGCTTCAACACTCGACCATTCAAAGGCGGAAGGATTCGGGCGTAGCGTGCGGGGTCAGCCTCAACCGAGGCTGGCGCGGTAACCTGCCGCGTAATGCTGGTTAGTTGGATCAGTTCCACCTCCAAACGATTGGCCAGCGGAGATGAAGCCGGAACGATGATGCGATTACCCTGACGCTGGATCGCGGCTGCATCATCGGCCGAAGCCTTTTTTGGCGTGTCAGTGCAACCCACAGAAAAGAGGATTGCTAAAAATAGGATTGGTGACGATCGGAGTAGTTGCGGCATAAGCTTTCTCTGACTTTCATTTCAGACAGGACCGGACACTCATTAGACCTGACCATCATTAATGGCGTGTAAACAGCTGGCACCCTATCCTACCCGGGTAGGGTATGTCAACCGCGAACGCAATCCCGCTCGCGGAGATGGGACTCGCAAGACGCGTCTTTTGCCGGAGGAGGAGAGAATGAATCAAGCGCTAATAGGACAACTAAGAGATCTGACACGCAAGATGAAGGTCAATATGACTTCATTCGAAGGCAGGCAGATGTTTTACACGCTTGTAATTGTGAACCCATTGGCAAGCATCGCTACGCAATCGCAGTGGGAGCGGGCACTCGCTGGATAGAAATGATTTCGACAGTTTCAGGGCAGGTAAGCGGTATGCCTACTTTTTCACTATGTCGTGATACGATCTATAGTAAGCATGGTGGTGACCGCACATAATCAACAAACGGAGAAATCGCTCTCCCTTACTGACTATCAGTCTTTGGCGGAGCTGCGGTACCAGATTCGTCGTTTTGTCCATTTCAGCGAGCAAGCCGTACGGGAGGCGGGGCTCGAGCCTCGCCAGCATCAGCTGATGCTGGCCCTGAAGGCTCTCCCCAAAGGCGTGCGCCCTCGCATTGGAGAGTTGGCGGAGCGTTTACTCATTCAGCACCACAGTGCCGTGGAGTTGGTGAACAGATTGGCGACGGGGGGATATGTCCGCCGCGATAGAGGAGGTGCAGATAGGCGCGAGGTGTTGATCTCGCTGACACCTAAGGGTGAAAAGGTCTTGAGACAATTGTCCCTGCACCACCGAGCGGAACTTCGAACGCGGGGACCGGCGCTGGTTGCGGCACTCAAACGCGCGATACAAACTGCAAGAATCGGATAGCAGCATATTCTAACTTGGGCAAGGAACTACTTACACATGTCGGAAGCCAATATCGGGTCCACAGACGGCAGCGGTGCAGTGAGTGATAGAGCTCGCCGTCCAACGATCGCGGCCAGCGGGGTTCAGGCTAAAGGCGCTGCGCTCACTGAACCAGCACAGTTTCGAATGGTGCTAATTTCTTTCCTATCCGCTGGAATCGGGCTTATAGCAGGCCTTATCGCGTATTTGCTCTACAACCTGATCGGTCTGTTTACCAATATCGTCTTCTATCATCGCTTTGTTTTTGCCTTTAACAGCGCCAGAAATAGTCATCTTGGTGCGTGGGTCATCGTCATGCCAGTGATTGGCGGAATTATTGTCGGTTTCATGGCGGAGTATGGATCCCCCAAGATCAAGGGCCATGGAATTCCCGAGGCAATGGAAGCAGTACTGATCAATCGCAGCCGTATTCAACCACGGGTTGCGATCCTGAAGCCTATCTCGGCGGCGATTGCGATCGGCACTGGGGGACCCTTCGGAGCGGAAGGACCCATTATTCAAACGGGCGGTGCCGTCGGTTCTCTGGTTGGGCAACTTGTTCACACGACGGCGTCCGAGCGCAAGGTTCTGCTGGCTTGTGGCGCGGCGGCAGGTATGTCAGCGACGTTCAACACCCCGATAGCGGGAGTGATCCTGGCTATTGAGCTGCTCTTGTTCGAATTCAAGTCACGGTCATTTATTCCTCTTGTCATTGCAAGCACCATCGCAACCGCTGTCCACATGCAGCTCCTGGGGACTGGCCCGATGTTCACGGTAGCCACTATGGATTTTGGCAT
>Ga0070697_100002024_pt1 | contig 15517 bp, 16 predicted proteins | sample KBSK1501metaG_FD_65475 | JGI IMG/M metagenome (GOLD analysis project Ga0070697, IMG submission 65475) | Corn, switchgrass and miscanthus rhizosphere microbial communities from Kellogg Biological Station, Michigan, USA - KBS K1-50-1 metaG | ecosystem: Host-associated > Plants > Roots >...
TCGCTCAGCGAGTTGCGGCGGTCGGGCCGGTCGAGGGTGACGGTGGCAACCGCACCGTCGCGGGTAAGAGTGACGTTCATGCCACCACCCCTCACCATCGAGCCCCTCACCCTACCCTCTCCCCTAAGGGGAGAGGGGGGAGGGTGGCGTGCTCGTCGGCGAGCATGCGCTCGCGGCCCTCGCGGACGAGCTCGATGGCGTGGTCGAAGCCGCGGCCGGCGCGGCGGTCGGCTTCGATGGCGGGGCGCACTGCTTCGTCGAGGAAGCGCGCGACCGCGCCGGAGAGCCGCCGCCTCACCTCGCCGTAGCCCTTGACGACATTGGCCAGCTCCGCCACCTCCGAGGCCAGGCGCTCGTCGACGGCGGCGGCGGCGAGCACCGTCTCCTCCCACCGGCCCATCAGGGCGAATTCGCGCTGGCGGCGCAGCGACGATGGCCGCAGCCCGCGCAGCCGGGCGAGCAGCCAGACGCGCAGGAAGCCCAGCACCGAGGTGGTCTTCACGTGCTGCCCGATCGTCGGGCGGCCCTCCGGCCAGCGCCGCTCCGCCCAGCGTGCGATGGGCCCGCCGATCGAGGCGGGGAGGATCCCGTACATCTCGTCCAGATCGGGCTTGAGATAGTCGGTCACGACGAGCACCGCGCCTTCCGGCGTCCCCTGCTCCCGGCGGATGCGGTCGAAGCGGGCGCGCCGGGTCTTGAGGTCGGCCACCCGGATCGCGTCCTCGTAGGTCATCCACACCGCGAGCCGCCGCGCGAAGATCCCGGTCAGCCGGGTGCCGGAATCGAGCGCGCGCACGCGCCGGACGCGCTCCAGGAACAGTAGGGCGTAGCGCGCGTCCTGGTAGTCGATCAGCCGCGCGAGCGCCTCGCCCACGACGGCATGCAGCGCCTCCGGGAACTCGGCCTCGGCCCGCGCGGCCAGCGACCCGAAGACGGCCGCGCGCGAGCCCAGCGCGGCGGCCCGCTCGGCCTTCGTCTCCGCCCACGGCCGCTCGCGCCGCGCCCCTTCCCTCACTTCACCGGCGGCCACCAGCTCCATGCCCGCCTTGAGGCCGCGGACGTTCCGATCGACGGCGACGCCCCCTTCGCGGATCGCCGCCTCGAAGTCGGCCGCGGTCATAGGCACGACCTCGGTGGCCGCGAGCGCGCCGAGCAGCAGGGCATTGACCTCGGTCTGGTGCTGGCGCGCGAGGGCGAGGGCGTCGAAGCCGACGAACCGGTGGCTGAGCTTGCCAGCGGCCGCCTCGAGGCTTTCGCGCGGATAGATCCCGTCGCCGGGGACCGACTTCTCCGCGATCGAGAACAGGCGGTGTGTGCTCGCGATGAGGGTGGTCCGTCCGGGCGAGGCGTAGTCCATCTCGATGGTGCGACCCGCCTCGAGCAGCTCCGAGGCGATGATGACGTCCACGTCCCCTGGCGTCGGATAGAGCGAGAAGACGGGCTCGGGCCGGCCGGCCTCCAGGCGCTCGGGGAAGATCTCGACGTAATAGGTCGTGGCGCCGGTGCGCTGGGCCACGCCGGGGATCGAGGTGGACTGGGCCGCGTAGCCCGCGTGGGAGGCCGCACCCACGATCCACTCGGTGAGCACGCCGCCGCCCTGCCCGCCCAGCGCGGCGATCAGGATCGAGACGGGACGGTGCGCCATCACGCCGGCTGCAGCCAGCCGATGACCCGGCGCCGGGTCGCGGCGAGCCCGCGCGTCCACGCGCCCGGGTTGTGCACGACGCGCGCCTCGTAGAAGGACGGGCAGAGGACGGCGGCGTGCGCCACCTCGCCACAGAGCCCGCAGCCGACGCAGCTGCCGTCCACGTGGGCCACCGGATCGTCTCGCAGCGGGTCCGGATTCTCCTTGAGGGTCAGCGACGGGCAGCCGTTGAAGCGCATGCACGACTTGTCGCCGGTGCACACGTCGGGGTCTACCCCGAAGCGCGGCGTCTCCACCCGCGCGCCCGCCTTGAGCCGCGCGGCGGTTTCCGGCTTCACGCGCCGCTGGCGCTCCAGCTGGCACTCGGCCCGCGCGATGATCACCTTGAGCCCGCCCGCCGCGGTGGTCATGGCCTCCTTGACCACCTTCAGGGTGTCGCCCACGCGGTAGGGGTTCACCGTCTTGATCCAGGACACCCCGAGGCTCCGGATGGTCTCGGCGATGGACATCCGCACCTGGTCCCCACGCGGGTTCTTCCCCGACGAGGGATTGGCCTGCTGGCCGGTCGCCGAGGTGTAGAAGTTTTCCAGGATCACCACGATCGAGTCCTGCTTGTTGAAGACCGCGTTGGCCACCCCCGCGGTGAGCCCGGAGTGCCAGAACCCACCGTCGCCCAGGATCGAGATCACCCGCTTCTTGAAATTGGGCGCCACCGCGCTCGCGGAAGCCAGGCTCATGCCGTAGCCCAGGATGGTGTTGCCCTGGTTGAACGGCGGCAGCGTGGCGAAGGCGTGGCAGCCGATGTCGGCCGCGACGTGGGTCTCTCCCAGCTCCCGCTGCGCGATCTTGAGCGCGCTGAACACCGGGCGCTCCGGGCAGCCGGTGCAGAACGCGGGCGGGCGCTTCGGCAGGGGCGTGCGCAGCAGGGCCCGCCCCTGGCCCGCGTGCCCGGTGAGCGCCCGCCGACGCCGCTCGGCGTCTTCGCCCAGGAAGCGCGCGAGGGCGGCCAGCACCACCTCCGGCACGTACTCGCCCTGCGCGGCCACCACGTCCTTGCCGTGGATGCGCGTGGTGAGCCCGTGCTCGTAGGCCAGCGCCTTCAGCTCCTGCTCGATGAAGCTCGGCATGCCTTCCTCGAGCACCATCAGCCGCTGCTTGCCCTCGAGGAAGCTCAGCAGCTGATCCGGCACGAGCGGGTGGATCACGTTCAGCACGAGGAGCGGGATGCGGCTCTGGCCGAAGGCGTCGGCCCACCCGAGCAGCTCGAGGGCGCGGAGCGCGGTCGGGGTGAGGCCGCCCTGCAGGATGATGCCGAGGCCCTTCTCCTCGCCGGGGCGCACCTCGTTGAGGCCGCGCTCCACGATGTAGCGCCGCGCGCTCGGGAGCCGGCGCTCGAACTTCTGCGCCTCCTGCGTGTAGGTGGAGGGCGGGTGGCTCAGCCGGCTGTAGTCGAAGGAGTGGCGCTCCAGCGGGGTGTTCATGCCGATGGCCGGCCGCACGTTGTCGCGGCAGACCATGCTGCCGCGCATGTGCGCGGCCCGTATCCGCAGACTGATGACCGTTGGAAGATTGGAGGCCTCGGACATGCCGAAGCCTTCCTCCACCATGCGGGCCAGGTTCTGCAGGGTCGGGCGCGGGTCGATCAGCAGCAGCGAGGACTTCAGGGCGAAGGAGTGGGTGCGCTCCTGGATGACGCTGGCGCCCGCCCCGTAGTCCTCGCCCACCACGATCAGGGCACCGCCGATGACGCCGGGCGAGGCCAGGTTCGACAGCGCGTCCGCGGCGACGTTGGTGCCCACGATGGACTTCCAGGTCACCGCGCCACGCATCGGATAGTTGATGGACGCGCCGAGCAGCGCGGCCGCCGCCGCCTCGTTGGCGGAGGCGTCGAGGTAGACGCCCATCGGCCGGAGCAGCGATTCGTTGGCGTCGGCCAGGACGTCCAGCAGGTGGGAGACGGGCGCGCCCGGGTAGCCCCCCACGTAGGAGACGCCGGACTGGAGCAGGGCCTTGGTGATGGCCAGGATGCCCTCGCCCCGCAGCACTTGGCCTTCTCCCATCGCCAACTGCTTGACTTCCTCGGCAAAGGACCGTTCCATAGAACCCTCTTGTACCACAATCCCGCAGGGAGGGGCCCGTGGCGCACTTCACCACCAGCGACGGCGTCCGGATCTACTACGAGTCTCACGGCGATGGCGACCCGGTCCTCCTGGCTTATGGCATCGGCGGCAACGCGCGGATGTGGCAGCCGAATATCCACGCGATCTCCGCGGGCCACCGGCTGATCCTCTGGGAGCCCCGGGGCCATGCCCGCTCCGAGAGCCCGGCCGATCCCGCCAAGGTGACCTTCGGGCACTGGGTGCTCGACCTCCGCGATCTGATGGGGCATCTGGCCCTGACCCACGCGGTGGTGGGCGGCCTCTCGCTGGGCGCGGGTATCGCCACCCGCTTCACCCTCGCCCATCCCGAGCGCGTGCGGGCCCTGATCGTGGTGGACTCGTCCTCCGCGGTGGGGCTACCGCTCTCGGTCGAGAATCTCGTGATGCGTGCGCGGTCGATCGAGGTGACGCTCAAGGGCGGGATGGACGCGATGGCCGAGTTCGCCATCACCTCCAACCCGAACGTGGCCGGACGGCTCAAGCTCGACCCGGGGGCCCGCCAGGAGGTGTTCGACTACTACCGCATGCTGACCCCGATCGGCTACGCCAACGCGCTCCGCGCCCTGCTGCAGATGGACTACATCACGGAGCGGCTGCCCGAGATCAGCGTCCCGACGCTGCTGGTATGCGGCGACGAAGACCCGTCGCTCCAGCCGATGCGGGTCATGGAGAAGAAGGTCAAGCAATCGCGCTTCGTGCTGCTCTCCCCGGCCGGCCACTTCGGCAACCGGGACCAGCCGGAGGCCTTCAACCGCGCCGTGCTGGACTTCCTGGACGAGCTCGACCCCGCTTGACGGTGACCTCCGCCCCCCGGACCGCTTCCCCGCAGTCCGGGCAGTAGTAGCCGACCGACACCGGGTGACCGCACCCGGTGTGCACCAGCTTGGCCTGCTTGTGCACGTGGCGGCCACCCCACGCCGCGAGCGCGCCCACCACCATGCCGAGCTCCCGCCCCTTGTCGGTGAGCCCGTACTCGGCTCGCGGCGGGTGATCCGAGTAGAAGCGCCGCGCGATCAGCCCATGCTCCTCCATCAGCTTGAGCCGCGCCGACAGGATGTTGGGGGCGATGCCGGGCAGGGTGGCCAGGAGATCCTGGAAGCGCTTGGCGCCGGACAGGAGGTCGCGCACCGCCAGGAGCGTCCAGCGATCGCCGATCACCTCGAGCGTCTTGGCCACCGGGCAGGACTGGTTGTATCGCTTCGGCATGGAGGCAGTATAGACGGGCGCTTGACATTGGAGCAAGTGACTATTATTTTAGTAGTGACTTGTCGCTATCTCGGGAAGGAGGTCCGATGCCGAAGGCGATCGACTTCATCCGGATGGTCCAGCGCGGGGAGGCCCCGCCGCCGCCGGTGGCCCGGCTGATCGGGTTCACCCTCACCGAGGTCGAGCCCGGGCGCGCGGTGATCGCGCTCGACGCAGACGGCCGCCACGCCAATCCGATGGGCACACTCCACGGCGGCGTCCTGTGCGACATCGCGGACGCGGCGATGGGCATGGCCTACGCGGCGACCCTCGACGAGAACGAGACGTTCACCACGCTGGAGCTGAAGATCAACTTCCTCAAGCCGGTGCGCACCGGCCGGCTCGTGGCCACCGGTCGCGTCGTCAAGGGCGGTCACACCGTCGGCCTCGTCGAGTGCGACGTGCTGGACGACAAGGAGCGCCTCGTCGCGCGCGCGTCCAGCACCTGTATGACCCTCCGGGGCGAGCAGGCGGTGGGGCGCTAGGGTGAGCCTGACCGCCGCGGCGGCCGTGGCTACGCCCAGGACCGCCGTCCTCTCTCCGGGCACCCGGCTCCTCCTCGAGGGGCCGGTCGCCGGGACCCTGCTGCGGCTGGCCGCGCCCAACGTGCTGGTCATGGTGCTGCAGGCCGCGGTGAGCACGCTCGACGCGGTCTTCGTCGGCTGGCTCGGCTCGGACGCCCTCGCGGGCGTCTCGCTGGTCTTCCCGCTCATCATGCTGATGCAGACCATGTCCGCGGGCGGCATGGGCGGGGGCGTCGCCTCCGCGGTGGCGCGTGCGCTGGGCGGAGGCCGCCGCGCCGAGGCCGACGCGCTGGTCGGCCACGCCTTCGTGGTCGCGCTCGTGATGGCGGCCGGCTTCACGCTCCTGCTCGAGCTGGGCGGGCCCGCCCTCTATCACGCCATGGGGGGCCGGGAGGCGGTCCTCGACTCCGCCGTCCTCTACTCGCGGGTGCTCTTCGGCGGCGCGCTCGCCTACTGGCTCTTCAACACGCTCGGCAGCGTGATTCGCGGCACCGGCAACATGGCGCTGCCCGCGTCGGTGATGGTGGGGACCGGCCTGCTCTACCTCGCGCTGTCGCCCGCGCTGATCCTCGGCTGGGGGCCGCTGCCCCACCTCGGGATCGCGGGCGCCGCCATCGCGAGTGTGGCGTCGTTCAGTCTGGGGAGCCTCGCGCTGCTCGTCTTCCTGTTCTCGCGACGCAGTCTGGTGCGCCCCACCCTGCGCGGCCTGCGGTTCCGGCGCGCCCTGTTCTGGGAAATCTTGAAGGTCGGCGCCCCCGGCTCGCTCAACACGATCCTCACGAACCTGACGGTGGTCCTGCTCACGTCGCTGGTCGGGCCGTTCGGCGGCGCGGCGCTGGCCGGCTACGGCATGGGCGCGCGGCTCGAGTACCTGCAGATCCCGATCGTCTTCGGCCTCGGCTCGGGGCTCGTCACCATGGTCGGCACCAGCGCGGGCGCGGGCGACCGCGCGCGGGCCCTGCGCGTGGCGTGGGTCGGGGCCGCCATGGCCGCCGCCATCACGGGTACCATCGGGATCCTGGCCGCGCTCTTCCCGCATGCTTGGCTTGGTCTTTTCACCACCGATCCGGAGGTGCTGGCGGCCGGGACCCGGTACCTGAGAGTGGTCGGGCCCTGCTACGGCTTCTTCGGCGCGGGCCTCGCCCTCTACTTCGCCTCCCAGGGGGCCGGACGACTGCTCTGGCCGCTCCTCGCCGGCCTCACGCGCCTCATCATCGCGGGCGTGGGGGGCTGGCTCGCCACCCGCTGGCTCGATGGGGGGCTCTCCGGATTGTTCGGGGCGATGGCGGTGGCCCTTGTAGTCTTTGGGACGATCAACGTCTTGGCGGTCCGCCTGGGCGCATGGCGTAGCCGCCGCAACCGGAGGGCATCATGACTGGCCAACAGATATTCGGGCTCCAGGTCGTGCTCAGCTTCGTAGTGTACGGGCTCGTGGCCAAGTGGTACGTGAGTCCACGCCTCGCGACGCTCCCGCTCGGGATCGCGCTACCGCCCTTGCTCGTGCTGCACGCGCTCCGGCACATAGGGCTCGTCTTCCTGGTGCCGACCGTGGTCGGCCCGGCGCTCCCGGCCAGCTTCGCGGTGCCCGCCGCCTACGGCGACCTGCTGGCCGGGCTCCTCGCGCTGGCCGCGATGGGGGCGCTCCGCGCGAGATCGAGCATCGCGATCCCTCTGACCTGGCTCTTCAATGTCGTGGGCCTCCTCGATCTCATCAACGCGTTCTACCAGGGGCTGTCGAAGAACGTGCTGCTCGGCGCCGCCTACTACATCCCGACCTTCATCGTGCCGGCGCTGGTGATCACGCATCTCATGATCTTCCGCATGCTGGTCCGGCATCCCCGCTGACCGCGCGCGCCGGGCATTGCCCGGATCGTAACAGGTGTGAAACAATCGCGGCGTGAGCCGCCGCGCCCGCGCCGTCCTCGCCACCGCCTGCGGGGCGCACTTCATCCACGACGGCTTCTCCGACATTCTCTACGTGCTGCTCCCGGTGTGGGCCTCCGAGTTCGGCCTCACGTTCGCGCAGGTGGGACTCCTCAAGACGCTCTACACCGGCGGCATGGCGAGCTTCCAGGTTCCCGCCGGCGTCCTCGCCGAGCGACGGGGTGAAGCCCGCCTGCTCGCGGCGGGCACCGCGGTCACCGCGCTCGGCTTCCTGGCCGCGGGGCTCACCGGCGGCTTCCTCGCTCTCCTCGCCTGCCTCGTGCTGAGCGGGCTCGGCTCGGGCTGCCAGCATCCGCTCTCCTCCTCGCTCGTGGCGAAGGCCTACGAGACCGGCCCGCGGCGCACCGCGCTCGGCACCTACAACTTCTCCGGCGATCTCGGCAAGGTCGCGGTCCCGGCCGCGGTGGCGCTCGCGCTGCCGTGGATCGGCTGGCGCCGGGCCGTGGAGGTCTACGCGCTGATCGGCCTTCTGGCCGCCGGCGCCATCCTCGTGCTGCTCGCGCGGCTTGGCGCGGGGCGAAGGGTCGAGGCACCGCCGGCCGACGCCACCGCGACCCGCCCGAGCGGCTGGGGCATCCGCGATGCGCGGGCGTACCGCGCGCTCTCGGTCATCCACGTCATCGACAACTCCACGCGGACCGGCTTCCTCACCTTCCTGCCCTTCCTCCTGATCGCCAAGGGCGCGCCGGTGCAGTCGGTGGGGCTGGCTCTCATGCTGGTCTTCATCGGCGGCGCGATCGGGAAGTTCGCGTGCGGGGCCCTCGCCGACCGGGTCGGCGTGATCCGCACGGTCGTGATCACGGAAGCGGCCACCGGCGTGGGCATCCTGCTGCTGCTGACCTTGCCACTCGGCGCGTGCCTGTTCGCCCTGCCGCCGCTCGGGATCGCGCTCAACGGCACCTCGTCGGTGCTCTACGGCACCGTCGCCGATCTGGTCTCGAGTGACCGCCGCGCCCGCAGCTACGCCATCTTCTACACGCTCGGCGTCGGCGCATCCGCCCTCTCCCCCTTCGCCTATGGTCTATTGAGTGACTGGGGCGGGGTGCGGCTCACCCTGACCGTCGTCGGCCTCGTCGTCTTCCTGACCCTGCCTTTCACCCTTCCGCTCCGCCAGCCTGCTTCGGTTCCTGCGCCTCACTCCGCCTAGCTGGCCCGGCGCGAGGTCTTGGCCCCCTTCCCCCACCCCGCCTCGCGCCTACCGTTAGCGAGGGATGCTCGGGACTGATATCCGTTCGCTGACCGGTGTTCGGTCGGCTCCCTTCAGCCAAGTGAATGTCAGGCGGCCGTCGGGGTCGAAGTGGATCGTGGTCAGCGCCACCTCGAGCGATGGGCCGGGTACCCAGTCGCGGTCGATGCGGGCTACTTCGCGACCTGAGAAGATCTGGCGGACGACGAGGGTGCGGGTGTCGGCCTGGGCCACCAGGAGACGGCGCGTATCGACGTCGAGCACCTGGGATCGGGGCGGGGAGAGACGGCGGCGCTTGGCTTCGAAGAAGTAGCTGACGCGGCAGGGTGGGCCGCAGTCGAAGCGAATCTCGGCGAAGGTGGCCTGATGCCAGATCACGTCGGGCTTCGGAAGCGTGGTGAGACCGGGTGGGAGGTCGAGCCAGACGGGTTTTTCGGGGTCGCCGTAGTAGTAGCCGACGCGGCAGTCGCGATCGGAGCGGCAGTGGGCGACGAGGCCCGTGCTGGGGAACGCGGAGCGGTAGATGCAGCGCGAGGGTTGTTCGGGGCCGCCCCCCGCGCAGTCACCGGGGACGGCTTGAGGCGTGGCGGCCTCAGCGATCGAAAGCAGACCGGCCAGCAGGAACGGAGGCAGGGTGAACAGCGTTACGCTTTTTGCGACGTGAGCAGCTCGGTCATGCGGGTGAAGAACTGATCGAGCATCATCTTCGTGACGCCGCCGAGCATGCGCTGCCCGACGCTCGCGATGAGCCCGCCCACTTGCACGTCGGCGTCGTAGCTGACGCGGGTGCCGCCGTCGACGTCGGAGAGCTGCATGCCCGCGTCCCCGCGTACGAAGCCCGGCCCCCCGCTGCCCTCGACGGCCATGCGATAGCGGTGGGGCGGCTCGAGATCGCTCAGCTTCACCTTGCCCTCGAACGTGCCCTTGATGGCCGCCACCCCCACCTTCATGGTGGCCTTGTACTCGTTCGGTCCGATCGCCTCGAGCTTTTCGCACCCGGGCAGCGCCTGGGCGAGGATGTTGGGATCGAGGAACGCCGCCCACACCGCGTCACGCGCCGCCGGGATATCGGCGGAGCCTTCGATCTTCATGTCTCAGCCCTCGAGAGCGTGCGGACGGCGGTGTCCATCCGCCGCAGCCCTTCCTGGATGGTGTCGAGCCCCGTCGCGTACGAGAGGCGGATGTGGGCGTCGGAGCCGAAGTCCACCCCGGCCACCGTGGCGATGCGGGCCTCGTCCAGCAGGAACGCGCAGACGTCGGCCGAGCCGCGGAGCACCCCGCCCTTGCCGCGCTTGCCGAAGAGACCGGAGACGTTGGGGAACGCATAGAAGGCGCCCTTCGGCATCACGCACCGCACCCCGGGCACCGCGTTCAGCGCCGCGATGATGACGCGACGGCGACGATCGAACTCGCCCGCCATCTTGGCCACCTCGTCCTGCGGCCCACCCAGCGCCTCGACCGCGGCCCACTGGGCCACCGAGGTGGGGTTGGAGGTGACCTGGCTCTGCACGTCGGTCATGGCGCGGATGATCGGCTTGGGCCCGGCCGCGTAGCCGATCCGCCAGCCGGTCATCGCGTAGGCCTTCGAGCAGGTGTTCACCACGATGGTGCGCGCCTTGATCTCGGCCGAGAGCGACGCGATGGAGACGTGGCGGCCCTCGTAGGTCAGCGACTCGTAGCACTCATCCGAGATCACCCAGAGATCGCGCTCCACCGCCAGCTTCGCGACCTCGGCCAGGGCCGGCGGCGAGAACACCGCCCCCGTCGGGTTGCCCGGGCTATCGAGCACGATGATCTTCGTCCGCGGCGTCACCGCTGAGCGCAGCGCCGCCGGGTCGAGGTCGAAGCCGGTCGCCTCCTGCGTGATCACCGGCACCGGGACGCCGCCCAGGAGGCGCACCTGCTCCGGATACGAGACCCAGTAGGGGCTCGGGATCAACACCTCGTCGCCCGGGTTCACGAGCGCCATCACGATGTTGTAGAGGGTGTGCTTGGCCCCGCACGAGACGGTGACCTCGTCCGGCCCGTAGTCGAGGCCGTGGTCGCGCTTGAACTTCTGGCAGACCGCGGCGCGCAGCTCGGGTATGCCGCCGACCTCGGTGTACTTCGTCTGGCCGCTCTCGATGGCCCGGACCGCGGCATCCTTGATCCGACGGGGCGTATCGAAGTCGGGCTCCCCCGCGCCGAAGGAGATCACGTCGATTCCCTGCGCGCGCATGGCCTTGGCCTTGGCCTGCATCGCCAGGGTCGGCGACGGGGCCAGCGTCTTCATCCGGTCGGCGAGCATCGGGCTCCTTACCGTCGGCTGGCGAACTTCTGGGCGAGGCGCTCCTCCACCAGCGGCGGCACCAGGCCGGTGACGGGCGCCCCGAGCGAGGACACCTCCTTGATGAGGCGCGAGGAGATGTACGTATAGCGCTCGTGGGGCATCATGAACACCGTCTCCACGGTATGGCGGAGCTTGCGGTTCATCAGCGCCATCTGGAACTCGTACTCGAAGTCGGAGACGGCCCGCAGGCCGCGCACGATGCAGTCCGCGCCCTCGCGCTCGACCAGGTCGATCAGGAGCCCGTCGAACGACGTGAAGCGCATCCGGCCCATGCCGAGACCGGTGGTGCACTCGTCGATGAGCTCGAGGCGCTCCTTGACCGTGAAGAGCGGCTCCTTCGAGGGGTTCGCGACCACCGCGACGATCAGCTCGTCGAAGATGCGCAGGCTCCGCTCGATGAGATCCAGGTGCCCGTTGTGCATCGGATCGAACATTCCGGGATACACCGCACGCTTGCCCACGCTCGCCCCCCGTCGCGCCGCCTCGAAAACGTTCGAAAACGCTGCTCAGTCTACGCGTCGGATCGAAAGAAAGTCAAGGTCGACTCCCCGAAGCGACGCGTCTTCCAGCGCGCGAGCGCGCCCGGCGATTCGGAGGGTGGCGTCTTGGTCCCGTGCTGGATCACGACCACCGCGCCCCCGATCAGGATGTCGGCGGCCGCCACCGCCTCGAGAGCGGGCGCCGAGCGCGGCGAATCGTAGGGCGGATCGAGGAAGACGACCGCGAAGCGCTCGCCGGCCGCGCCGAGCTCCGCCACCGCCCGCACCGCCTCGCTTCGCACCACACGCGCGCGATCCCGCAGGCCCAGGCGCTCCACGTTGTCGCGGAGCGCGCGCAACGCCGCTCCGTCTTGCTCGACGAAGACGGCTGACGGCGCGCCCCGGGAGAGGGCTTCGATTCCGACGCCGCCCGCGCCCGCGAACAGATCGAGGAAGGGGCCGGCGTCGAGGAACGGCATCAGCGTGTCGAGGCAGGCGATACGCACCTGGTCCGCGGTCGGCCGGGTGGTGCGCCCGCGCGGCGTGGTCAGCCGCTGGCCCTTCAGCTCACCGGCGAGCACCCTCACGGAGCCATCTCGGACTGACCAATCCGCAGGCCGTCGATCCTCCACTGACCGCCCTCCCTGAGCAGAGCGTATTCGACGCGCTCGCGAAGCGGGCTCTCGTCGCCGTCGGCGGTCGCCTCCACCACGAACACGACTCGCGACGGGCTCCGCCGGATCTGAAGCACCCGAAAGTCCGAGTAGCGGGTCGGCCCGGATCCCTTCGCTAGGGCGTACTCGGCGACCGTCCCCCGGCCTTGCTTGGACCAGTCCCCCTGCACGCGCTGGGAAAGCAGAGTCCAGCACGGCGCGAAGTGGCGCGTGCGCTCGCACGCCTGGTAGTACTCCAGCACCTGACGGGCTCGAGCGAGCTCGGCGCTGTCTTGCGAGCTCACCGGAGCTGGCGCCCCCGTCACCCCGAGGGCGAGCCCGGCGACCACCGCCCGCCACCAGCGACGCGTCATCAGCCCACCCCGGCGAGGTCGAGCTTGCCGCGCCAGCGCTGGAGCAGCGCCGCGCGCAAGGCCCGGTGCTCGGGGGCAACCAGATGCGGGTCTTCGCGGATGAGCGTCGCCGCGTCCCGCCGCGCGGCCTCGAGGGCGGCCGCGTCGCGGAGCAGGTCGGCGACGCGGAACTCGGGCAGCCCGGACTGGCGGGTGCCGAAGAAATCGCCGGGTCCGCGCAGCGAGAGATCCACCTCCGCGATCTTGAAGCCGTCGTTCGTGCCCGCCATCGCGTCGAGTCGCAGCTTGGCCTCCGGCGAGGAGGCGCCCGAGAGGAGGATGCAGTAGCTCTTCCACGGCCCGCGTCCGACGCGGCCCCGGAGCTGGTGGAGCTGCGAGAGACCGAAGCGCTCGGCGTGCTCGACCAGCATCACCGAGGCGTTGGGCACGTCGATGCCCACCTCGATCACGGTGGTCGAAACCAGGATGTGGATGGCGCCCCCCTTGAAGTCGCGCATCACGCGGTCCTTCTCCGCGAAGCTCATCCGCCCGTGGAGCAGCCCTACCCGCAGTTCGGCGAAGACCTCTCGCTGCAGGCGCTCGGCCATCTCGGTGGCGGCCCGGAGGTCGACGGTCTCCGACTCTTCCACCAGGGGACAGACCACGTAGACCTGGCGGCCGGCGCTCACCTGCTCGCGCAGGAAGCGGTAGATCTTCCCGCGGGCCGATCCCGGGCGCGCCCTGGTTACCACCGGCTTCCGGCCCGGGGGCAGCTGGTCGATCACCGAGACCTCGAGGTCCCCGTAGAGCGTGAGCGCGAGCGTGCGCGGGATGGGCGTGGCGGTCATGACGAGCACGTCGGGGCTCTCCCCCTTGCGCTTCAGGGTGGCGCGCTGGTGCACCCCGAATCGATGCTGCTCGTCCACCACCGCCACGCCGAGGCGGTGGAAGCGGACCGCCTCCTGAACGAGCGCCTGAGTGCCGATCACGCAGGCGATCTCGCCTCCGGCCACCCCGGCCAGCACGCGCTCGCGGATCTTCCCCTTCACCGCGTTGGTGAGGAGCGCCACCTCCACCGCGAGGGGCTCGAGCAGCTGGGCGAGCGTCATGAGGTGCTGCTCGGCCAGGATCTCGGTCGGCGCCATCAGGGCCGCCTGGTACCCCGACTCCACCGCGGTGAGGATCGCGAGCGCCGCCACCACCGTCTTGCCCGAGCCCACGTCGCCCTGCAGGAGCCGGTTCATCGGATACGGCTCGGCCATGTCCGTCCGGATCTCACGCCACACGCGCTCCTGGGCCGGGGTGAGCGCGAAGGGCAGCGAGGCGAGCAGGCGTCGGGCCAGCGCGCCGGGCGGGTTCATGCGGAGCCCCGGCCGGCGCCCCTGCCGGTGGCGGCGGATCGCGAGACCGAGCTGGAGCAGCAGGAATTCGTCGTAGACGAGCCGGCGGCGCGCCGCCGCGTAGTCGGCTTCCGTTTTCGGGAAGTGTCCGGCGCGCAGGGCCAGGCTGAGCGGCTCGAGGCGATGGCGCGTGAGGAGCCCGTCGGGCAAGGGATCCTCGAGGCCGTCGACGTAGCCGTCCACGAGCCGCTTCATCAGCCGGCGCATCGGCCGCGCGGTGAGCCCCCGGGTCAGCCCGTAGACCGGCACCAGGCGGCCGGTGTGTAGTGTCTCGTCCGAGGGATCGCCCGCGGCCTCGTCTTCGCCGATTTCGAAATCCTTCACCTGCATCTGCAGCGGCCCGCTGCGGTACCGCTGCGCCTTGCCGTGCACGATCAGGCGCTGGCCGCGCTGGAAGACGCGCTCGAGATAGGCCTGGCCGAACCAGACGCAGGTGAGAAAGCCGGTCCCGTCGCTCAGCAGCACCGACAGGGGTACGCGCGGGCGGCCGCGCGGCGGCGGGCTCACCGCGCGGATCGTCCCGCTCACCGTGGTCACGTCGTTCGGCTTGAGGCTCCCCAGGGGGGTGAGCTGGCTGCGGTCTTCGTGGCGCGCGGGCAGATAGTAGAGGGCATCCTCGACGCTGTGCAGGCCGAGATTGGCGAGGAGCTTGGCGCGCTGGGGCCCGACGCCCTTGAGAAACTGGAGCGGCGTCGCGAGCGGATGCGTCGTCTCCGACGCGCGCCGGCCCGGAGCGCCGGCCGGTCTAGTCGGGGGCAACGGTTTGCCTCATGCCAACCCTCATGCTATAAAAGGAGGCCGCATCCGGCAAACCACACTCAGATCCGAGGATCACCAGGGGATCAGCATGGCTCAGCGTTGTGATGTCTGCGGGAAGGGTCCGAGCGTTGGACACAAGATCAGTCACGCCCACAACGTGACCAAGCGGCGGTGGCTCGTCAACCTGGTCTCGATGCGCGCACTGGTCAAGGGCAAGGTGGAGCGCCTCCGGGTCTGCACGCGCTGCCTCAAAGCGGGTAAGGTCGTCAAGGTCGTCTGAGGGCCCAGCCGCAAGAAAGGGGACGGGGGGTGTCGCCACCCCCCGCCGTACCCTGCAGAACAAGTCCCGGTGGGAGGCCGCCACCCCCCACCGCACGACAACCGCGTTACTTCTTCTTCTTCTTGGCCGCCTTCTTCTTCTTCGCCATGAGGTCGTCACCTCCTTTCGTAGGGAGTCGCGTCACGTCCAGCTACTTCCGCTTACCCTTCTTGGTGGCCTTTTTCCTCTTGCCACCCTTCTTGACGGCCTTCTTGCGCTTCGGCATGTGGGGTCTCACCTCCCTCCGGTCCGAGACTCAGTAACCCATCGCTTCGCGACGGAGGTGGGCGGCCTGCTCCCGGCCTCGACGCTCGTAGTGGTAGAGATCCGCGTAGAGCTGAGGCAGGCACACTACCGGCAGCCCTCCCTTGGCGATCGGAGCGTAGAAGACGCCCTGGTCGTACGGCGCGAGCAGGTGCACGTTGCCCTCGCCCTCACCCGGCCTCAGCCCGAGCGCCCGCGCCACCGGCTCGGGATCGCCCTCCAGGTAGCAGTGGATCGCGGGAAATCGCACGTTGGGGG
>Ga0070697_100002026_pt1 | contig 15514 bp, 17 predicted proteins | sample KBSK1501metaG_FD_65475 | JGI IMG/M metagenome (GOLD analysis project Ga0070697, IMG submission 65475) | Corn, switchgrass and miscanthus rhizosphere microbial communities from Kellogg Biological Station, Michigan, USA - KBS K1-50-1 metaG | ecosystem: Host-associated > Plants > Roots >...
TAGGGATAGTGGTCGGTCACCGTGAACCCGTCCAGGATCCAGTAGACGCGGCCGTCGACCACCACCACGTAGGGGTCCTGGTCGAAGCGCAGGAAGGGCGCGAGCGCCGAGACCCGGTCCTGGACGGCGCGGTTGAACAGCACTTGCGTCTGGGCGGTCAACTGCGGGCTGATCAGGACGTTGATATCGCCGAAGCGGACCGCAAACGCCAGGCTACGCAGGCCCGAGGATAGCGTCACGCCGGTCTTGCCGGTCCAGTGGGTGAACTTATCCGTCTCGAGTGGGTAGTCGAACTCGAACTGCTTCGAATCAGCCAGCACGTAGTCCGTCGTGTGCCGGCCGAAGTAGATGCCCGGCTGGGTGACCTCCGGCTGGCCCGCCGGCGGGATGTCCTTGAGGGTCAGCACCGGGTAGCCCTGGGCGGTCGCCTCGTTGGCGCGAGCGGCGACCACCCCGTAGCCGTGCGTGTACTGCAACTTGAGGTTGACCCAGTTCTTGACCTCCGGCGGCAGGTTTTCGGGCTTGAGCTCGCGCGCCGCCAGCAACAGTTGTAGGTACTGGCCGCCCAGCTGATAGCGGTCGACCGCCACCTCGTTGGGATAGAACTGGTAGTAGGTGCGCAGACTCTGGATGTTTTCCAATGTCTGCGGCAGCGCGAGTTGGGGGTCCCACAGACGCGCGTTCTGCACGGTCTGGGGATTGCGGGCCACCGTATCCGCCGTGAGCGAGTCGGTCGGCGTGAAAGGCCGATCGGCGATCGCGGCCAGCCCGTAGGCCTGTCGGGTGAAGTCGATTTCGTTCTTGATGTAGGGCGTCTCCTTGGAGAGCTCGCTGGGCTTCACCTGGAACGATTGGACGAAACCCGGAAAGACCACGGTCAGAAGGAAGGCCGCGCCCAGCCAGACAACCAACGCCGCGGCCAACGGCGTGAGGCGCGCGCCAATGGCATTGATCAGCAGGCCTGCCGTGATCAACACCATCAGCACCGTCATGATCCAGTAGGCCGGAACGCGGGCGGCGAGGTCCGCGGCGCCGACGCCGTACACGAAGCCGCGCTTGCTCAACAACAGCTCGTAGAGGTCGAGCTGATAGTGGACGGCCCAGAGGGCGGCAAAGGCTGCTGCCAGGACCGAGAGATGGCGGACCGCGCGCGGCGGCAGCGAGAGGCTCTGGAAACCTGATCTCGAGGCGTAGATGCCGGCGACCATCAGCATCATGAGGATGACCACGCCCAGCAACCATCCCCAGAGCAGGCGATAGAAGGGGAGAGTGAAGACGTAGAACGACACATCCCGATGCCAGATCGGGTCCTGCACGTTGAAGGGCTTCTGATTGAAGAAGGTCAGGAAGGTCTGCCATTGGCTGGCCGCGATGCGGCCGAAGAGGAGGCCGAGGAGGAAGACCACGAGTAGGGCGAGGATGGTGGAGGGCGCCGTGAGCGGGCGCTGGCGGATGCCGATCGACGACAGCCGCCGGCCGGTGTTGGCGTTGAGCGCCAGCACCACGTTGGCTCCGCCGATTACCCAGAAGACGATGGCGAAGATGAAGAATGACCAGATCTGGGCGGTGAAGCGCGTCCCGAACACGCCGCCGAAACCAAGAGCCCGAAACCAGAGGTAGTCGGTATAGAAGGTCGCGAACGGCTTCAGCAGAAAGAGAAGCAGCAGTAGGACCGATATGACGATGATCCAGATGACGCCGCGCCGGGACACCCGGATGGTGGGGAAGCCAGCTTCGGTTGGCAGCCGACCAAAAGGCGATTCGCCGCCCTCGAAAAATCCGCGCGGAGGGCGTCTAGACACCGACGAACGCGGCGCGCCTCGGGTACGGTGCGGTTCGACCCACCTCTTCCTCTATCCGCAGGAGCCGATTGTACTTCGCCACCCGCTCCGAGCGTGACGGGGCACCCGTCTTGATCTGGCCGGCCCCGGTGGCGACAGCCAGGTCGGCGATGAAGGTGTCCTCGGTTTCACCCGATCGGTGCGAGATCACGGTGGAGTAGCCCGCGCCGCGCGCGGTCGCAATGGTTTCCAGGGTTTCGGTCAGGGTGCCGATCTGGTTGACCTTGATGAGGATGCTGTTGGCGACGCCGGTCTCGATGCCGCGGCGAAGGCGCACGACGTTGGTCACGAAGATATCGTCGCCGACCAGCTGCACCCGTTTCCCGAGTCGACTGGTCAGTAACCGCCAACCGTCCCAGTCGTCTTCGGCCAGCCCGTCCTCGATGGAGATCACCGGGTAGCGATCGATCCAGGTGGCCCAGCGATCGATCAGCTCACCAAGCTCCAGGCTGCGACCTTCGCCGGCGAGCTCGTAGCGGCCGTCACGGTAGAACTCCGATGCGGCGGGATCCAGGGCGATGAAGAGATCCCTGCCGGGTTGGTGCCCGCTGCGCTCGATGGCGTCGACCAGGAGCCGCATGGCGTCCTCGTTGGCGTCGAGCTCGGGGGCGAACCCACCCTCGTCGCCCTGACCGGTGCTCAGGCCCCGCTCGTGAAGGATGTTCTTGAGGGCGTGAAAGGTCTCGGTTCCCCAACGGAGGCCCTCGGAAAAGGTCGGGGCGCCTGCGGGGACCACCATGAATTCCTGGAAATCGACCTTCGTCTGCGCATGCCGACCGCCGTTGAGGATGTTCATCATCGGAACGGGCATCATCAGCTCGCGGTCGGAGGCGAGATAGCGATAGAGCGGCTGGCCCGCTGCCAGGGCGGCGGCGCGTGCGGCCGCCAGCGACGCGCCCAGCACCGCGTTGGCGCCCAGTCGCGACTTGTTCGCCGTCCCATCGAGGTTGATGAGCCGCTCGTCGATGCCGCGCTGGTCGCTGGCGTCGGCGCCGCGCAGGGCGGCCGCGATCTCGTCATTGACGTGGCCGGCAGCCTTGAGAACGCCCTTGCCGCCGTAGCGGCCCTTGTCGCCGTCGCGCAGCTCGACGGCTTCGTGGGCCCCGGTGGATGCCCCTGACGGCACGGCCGCGCTCGCACGCTCCCCCGACTCCAGCACGACGTCCACTTCGACTGTTGGATTCCCGCGCGAATCGAGGATCTCGCGGCCGTGGACGCGCGCGATGCGGGCCGCGGTCACAGGTCGTCGTCGTCCATATTGGCGCCACCGTCGGGGCCGGTCTCTTCCATCTCGCCCATGACCTGGTCGAAGTCTTCGCCCATCTCGTCGCCGCCCATCTGCTGACCCATCTTCTTCGCCCAGCGCGCCATGCTCTTCGGATCGTTCTCGTCGACGTCGGAAAGGTCGCTGTCGCTCATTCGCTCCAGCCGGCTGTCCTCGGAGAGGACCTGGGCGGTCCGTGAGATCAGGCGGGTGAGGTGGCGGCCACCGCAGAGGGGACACGCCGGCGATTCCTCCACCGCCGTCAGGCTCTTGAAGAGGATGGAGGGCCGCTTGCCGCAGTCGGCGCATCGATACTCGTAAATGGGCATCGGTCGCCCTAAACTTAGCGCATGGCAGAACAGCATTCGCATTCCGAAGGCACCGAACGCGTTCGCGAGGCGATTCGCGACGGCTTCACCATCATGCTGGGCGCGGCTAGCTGGGCGTTCGAGCAGGGCGATCGCCTGGTCGACACCTGGTTGCAGCAGGGGCAGATCAGCCGCGAGCAGGGCCGCCGGCGTTTCGAAGAGTTCGCATCGACCACCCGCCGTCGGGGCGAGGATCTCACCCGCCGCGTCTCCGACAGCATGCGGTCATCGATGCCGGTCGCAACGCGCGATCAAGTCGCCAGCCTGGAACGCCAGGTCGCCGAACTCAAGCAGCAGATCGAATCGATGAAGAGCGCCAGCGCGACGCCGCCGTCTCCTGGGCCGGCCGCGACGCGCGAACGCTCTCAGCCCTAGTCGTTGACGATCCGGGCGCCCAGCACGCCCTTGAGGTGGGCGAGCGCCCAGCGCTGGACCTCGTCGCCGGGGTGGCCCCGGCCGTCGAACGTTTCCACGGCTGCGGCCGGCACCACCACCCGGTAATCGCGGTTGCGCAGGTCGGCGACGGTGTGCAGCACGCAGATGTCGGTGCAGACACCCACAACCGTGACCTGCTCGGGTTGCGCGGCGCGCAGCCGCGCCTCGAGGTCGGTCTCGAAGAAACCGGAGTAGCGGCGCTTGCGGATCAGCGTCGCCTCGTTGAGCAGCGGCTGGAGCTCGGGGACCACCTCGGACTCGACAGTCCCACGCACGCAGTGCTCGGGAAAGACCTCGAACTCACGGTCGTTCGGGTCATGGGTGTCTGCCAGGAAGATGAGGTGGTCGCCCGCCCGCCGGCGCTCCTCGATGGCCTCGCGGATCCTCGGGATGGCCGCGTCGAGGCGAGGAGAGGCGAGGTTCCCCTGTTTACAGAACCCGTTGAGCACATCGACCACGATCGTGATGTTAGGCATGGTCAGGTCACCGGCTCGAGCCGCGCGTTGGGGCGGTACCGCCGCCCGGCCTTGGCACACGGCCGGCCTTCGACCATCACGACGTCCGCGGTGAAGTCATACGTCCCCTGGAAGAAGGCGCTTCCCACCCCGTAGGCGTCAACGGGGACCCGCTCGCGTTCGAAGCGCTGGATCTTGTCGACGTTGAAGCCGCCGCTGGCGACGATCTTGACGTGCTCGAAGCCCTCGCGGTCGAGAGCCTGCCGCACCAGGTGGCAGAGCTGCGGGTTGACCCCGCGCGGGTCGAAGTCCCCCATCAGTTTCTGGACGCTGACGTCGACCATCGTCTCCGAAGTGTCGAGCCGCACGCCCCAAAGCCGATCCTTGAGCGCCCGCGCCACCTCGAGCGAAGTCCGCACGCAATCGTTCTCCCAGTCGACGAGGACCACCAGGTTCGCCGTCGGCGCCATGTACTCGGCGTATTTGCGCGCCGCCAGTACGGTGTCGCCGTTGTAGGCGGCGATCAATCCGTGCGGCACCGTTCCGATTCCCCGGCCGCCCCACCATGACGCCTGCGCGTCCGTGGAGACTCCGATCGCACCCGAGACGTGGGCCGCATAGCCATCGCCGGTCTGGACCAGGTGGTGGTCGTGACGCGCGGGAAAGAACATGATCTGTTTGCCGTTGGCCGCCTCCACCACGCGCCGCACGTTGGTGGCAACCTTGGTCCGGCGCGAGAGGACGCCGAGATAGACGGTTTCCAGCCGGGCGAAGAGAGAGTAGTCGCCCTCGATCGTCATCGTCGTCTCCCAGGGGGCCGCCTCGTCGCCGTCGTAGAGCGCATGGACTCGCAGCTGCGAGAAGTCCTCGGAACAGAGCTTGACGATGGCGATCGCCTCATCCATACCGCCGACCACCGCCTGGTTCTTCTGGAAGACCTGCATCAGGACGTGCGGATGGCGGTTGTCCGCGTTGAGGACTTCCACGGTTCGGTTGAAGTAGACGTCGCTGTAGTAGCCCTCGCGGATCCGCTCGACCGGCAACCGGAAGACGGATGGTTCGAGTCGCTCGCGTTTACGCGTTGGGGTGTGGGTTATCGTTTCCGTGGCCACGGCAGTGGTTCAGATATTAGGCGCCGATCTTCCGATACCGCTGGTAGCGCTCCTCGACCAGACGGTCGATGGCGATCGCCTCGAGCGAGCCGAGATGGCGCCGCAGGGCAGCGCCCGCCGCATCGGTCGCCACGCCATAGTCATTGTGCGCGCCGCCCGCCGGCTCGGGCACGATCTCATCCGCGAGGCCGAGCCGCTTGAGGTCGGCGGCGGTCAGCTTGAGCGCGTCGGCGGCCTCGACCTTGCGGGCGATGTCGCGCCAGAGGATCGAGGCGCAGGCCTCGGGCATGGCGACGCTATAGATCGAGTGCTCCATCATCAGCAGGCGATCGCCCACGCCGATGCCGAGCGCCCCGCCGCTGCCGCCCTCACCGATGACCAGCGTCACGATCGGCACGCGCGCCTGCGAAAGCGCCACCAGGTTGTCCGCGATCGCCCACGCGATGCCGCGCTCCTCCGCCCCCGCGCCGGGAAAGGCGCCAGAAGTGTCGACGAAGGCGACGATCGGAAACTGGAATCGTTCCGCCTGCCGGATCAGCCGCAGGGCCTTGCGGTACCCCTCGGGGTTGGCCATGCCGAAATTACGCATCGCCCGTTCCGCCGTGGTGCGGCCCTTCTGCTGCGCAATCACCATGACGGTCCGCTTATCGAGGGCGGCCGGCCCACCGATGATCGCATGGTCGTCGCCGAAGACGCGATCACCGTGCAGCTCGAAGAAATCACTGAAGATCGCGTGAATGTAGTCGAGCGCGTAGGGGCGGTCCGGGTGCCGGGCGAGCTCGACCTGCTCCCAGGTGGCGGCCGCGACCGATCCGTTGTCGCTCACCGGGGGACGACGGAGGCAGGCGCGGGCGTCTCCGTCTGACGCTGCAGCCCGAAGTCCTTGGCGATGCCATTCCTCGCGTAGAGGTCGAGCAGCTGGCGTAAGACGGCCGGCAGCTCGGGCCGCGGCACCACGAGATCGATCATCCCGTGTTGCCAGAGGAATTCCGCCGTCTGAAATCCCTCGGGAAGCGTTTCGTAGGTCGCTTGCTGGATGACGCGCGCCCCGGCAAAGCCGATCATGGCGCCCGGCTCGGCGATGATCACGTCGCCCAGCGAGGCGAAGCTGGCCGTGACCCCGCCCATCGTCGGGTCGGTCAGCAGCGAGACATACGGCACACCCGCCGCGGCCAGCCGCCCGAGTGCCGCCGATGTCTTCGCCAGCTGCATCAGGGCGAGCATGCCCTCTTGCATCCGGGCGCCACCGGAGGCGGAGATGATGAGAAGCGGGAAGCGGCTTTGCAGGGCACGCTCGATGCCGTTCGTAATCTTTTCCCCGGTGGCCGCGCCCATGCTGCCGCCCATGAAGGCGAAGTCGAGGCAGACGATGACGAGCCGGTGACCGGCGAGCATGGCTTCGCCCCAGATCACCGCCTCATTGGCACCGGTGGCGGCGCGGCTCTGTTCGATCCGCTTGGTATAGGGCTGCGAGTCTTTGAAGCCGAGGACGTCCTTCGCCACGATTCCGAGGTCTTCTTCCCGGAACGACCCCGGTTCGACCAGCATCGCGACCCGCTCGGGCGCGCGCAGCCGGAAGTGGTAGCCACAGCGATAGCAGACACCCAGGGCCGCGGTCAGGCGGGGGGGCTCGAGCGAGGTGTCGCACTTGGGGCAGGTGAGCCGGTCGACCTCTTCGCCCACGCCGGCACGTGGCGACGGCAGAGCGACGTACCGCGTTTTCGGACGAAACATGGGTCAGGCCGCGGCCCTGACGGGCACGCCTTCCCACTTGATGACGCAAGCACCCCAGGTCAGCCCGGCGCCGAACCCGACGAGGACGAGATGGTCGCCGGTTTTCAGCCGGCCCGCGGCGAGCGCGTCTTTCAGCGCCAGGGGAATGGAGGCGGTCGAGGTGTTGCCGTAGTTGGCGATCTCGTTGACCATCACGTCCGGGCCAACCCCGAGCCGCTTACCGGCCGCCTCGATGATGCGGGCGTTGGCCTGGTGAGGGACGATCAGCCTGACGTCCTCCAGGGGAACGTTGGCCTTCTCCAACGCCTGGAGCGTCGCCTGGGCGAGGATTTCGGTGGCGAAGCGGAACACCTTGCGTCCGTCCATGCGGATTTCTGGGCGGCCGCGGCCTTCAGGACCGTCGGGGCCGGGCGCGACATAGATAAGGTCGCCGCCCGAGCCGTCAGCCCCGAGGACGCAAGCCTTGATACCGGTGCCGTTCGAGCTCGGCCCCAACACCACCGCGCCCGCGCCATCACCGAAGACGACACAGGTGCCGCGGTCCTTGAAGTTGATGATCTTGGTCAGGGTCTCGCTGCCGATCACGATCGCCTGCTTCGCCTCGCCGCCACTGACAAAGCGGTCGGCCACGCTCATCGCATAAAGGAAGCCGGTGCAGGCCGCCTGCACATCGAAGGCGGGGCCGTGGGCGCCCAGCCGCTCCTGCACGCGCGAGGCGACCGAGGGAAACATCGAGTCATTGGTCGAGGTGCTGCAGACGATGAGGTCGGTGTCCTGCGGACGAAAGCCCGCGGCGGCCAGCGCGTCCTTGGCGGCTTCCGCGGCGAGGTCCGTTGCCGTCTCGTTGACGGCGGCGATCCGCCGCTCGTGGATACCCGTTCGCTCGCGGATCCACGTGTCGGACGTTTCGACCATCTTCTCGAGGTCGGCGTTGGTCAGGATGCCGGACGGAACATAGCTGCCGACCGACTTGATGCTGGTAAGCATGCGTCTCCCCGGCTGAAGAATCTGGCTGACCAGTATATACCGGCATGCTCAGACTAGTTACGCTTTTTCACCGACCGTCAACAGGACCGTTGCCGCTGCCGGCAGCGCGCGTTTCAGGCGAGGACGGTGACCTGGAAATGCCGCTCGCGGGGGCCGTCGAAGTCGGCGAAGAAGATGCCCTGCCAGCGTCCGAGCGCGAGGCGCCCGTTGCGCACCGGCACCGTCAGTGAGGTGCCGACCAGGGTGGCCTTGATGTGCGCCGCGGCGTTGCCCTCGGCGTGCCGATAACCGTTCTCCCAGGGCACAAGTGTCTCGAGTGTCCGAAGGATGTCGGAGAGGGCGTCGGGGTCGGCGTTCTCGTTGATGAAAACGCCCGCGGTCGTGTGCGGCACGTAGACCTGGCAGAGCCCGGTTTGGACGCCGCTCTCCCGCACCACAAGTTGCACCCGGTCGGTGATGTCGATCGCGTCCGCGCGCTTGCCCGAGCGGACCTCGAGCGTGTCGATTTTCGCCGCGCTCACCACGAACGACATCGTAACAATGGCGGTTCCGATCTCCCACGGCGCCGACCTGCAGCCGATAATGGCGCAACGTGTCACGCGACCTGCCGATCGGAAACGGGTCCCTGCTGGTCAACTTCGACCGCAACTACCAGCTGCGCGACATCTATTACCCGCGCGTCGGGCAGGAAAACCACACCAGCGGCGAGCCATGTCGGTTCGGGATCTGGGTGGACGGACGGTTCACCTGGTTGGACGACCCGGCGTGGTCGCGCAACCTCGTCTACCTCCCCGACACCCTGGTTACCAACGTCACCCTTCGTCATCCGGACCTCACGGTCAGCCTCACCGTCAATGACATGGTCGACCTCGGGCGCGACCTGTTGCTGCGCAAGGTCACCGTTCTGAACGAAGGGCCGGAGCGCGAGGTCCGCCTCTTCTTCCATTTCGATTGGCACATCTACGGCACCGACGTCGGTGACACGGTCATGTACTACCCGGCGGTCAAGGGGCTGGTCGCCTACAAAGGCCAGCGCTGCTTCGCCGCCTGCGGCCAGGTTGGTGATCGGATCGGGCTCGATGGGTACGCGTGCGGTAAGAAGGACGTCGGGGGCGCGCAGGGAACCTGGCGGGACGCCGAGGATGGAGAGCTCGGCAACAACCCGATCGAGCAGGGATCCGTCGACATGACGCTGGCGCTCAAGCTGGGGCGCATCGCCCAAGGGCAGACGGGCACGGCCTACCAGTGGCTGATCGCCGCGCGCAACCTCGCGGACCTGCAGACGGTCGCCGACGTCGTCACGCTGCGCGGACCGGAAGCGTTTCTGGTGCGCACGCGGTCCTACTGGACAGCGTGGGTCAACAAAGAAGAGCGCGAGTTCGGGGATCTTTCGCCACAGGTCGCCGACCTCTTTCGCCGCTGCCTGCTGGTGGTTCGCACCCAGATCGATAGCGGCGGCGCCGTGCTGGCGGCCAATGACTCCGACATCATCAAGTTCGCCCGCGACACCTATAGCTACATGTGGCCGCGCGACGCCTCAATGGCGGTGTACGCCATGGACCAGGCCGGGTACGTCGACGTTCCCCGGCGCTTCTTCGAGTTATGCGCCCGGATCGTCACCAGGGAGGGCTACTTCCGCCACAAGTACACCCCGGCCGGCGACCCGGGAAGCAGCTGGCACCCCTGGGTCGATGCCACTGGGAAGCCGCAGTACCCGATCCAGGAGGACGAGAGCGGGCTGGTCCTCTTCGCCCTCTGGCAGCATTACGACCATCACCGCGACTTCGAGTTCTTCAAGGCCTACTACCGGCCGCTGATCATCCTGGTCGGCGATTTCCTAGCCAGCTACATCGACCCGCTGACCGGGCTGCCGCAGCCCAGCTACGACCTCTGGGAAGAGCGTCGCGGGGTGATGAGCTTCACGGTGGCCACCGTCTGGGCCGGCCTGCGGGCCGCGGCCAACTTCGCGGCGCTCTACGGCGAGACCACGCTCGCCGACCGCTACCGGGGCGTGGCGGACGGGATCAAGCAGGGAACGCTGAAGTTCCTCTTCGATGCGGAGCTGAACCGCTTCATTCGCCGGATCTACGTCAAACCCGATGGCACGACGGCGCGCGATCTGACGATCGACTCCAGCGTCTACGGGCTGTGGTACTTCGGCATGTTCACGGCCGATGATCCGCAGATCGTGAGCACGATGAAGGCAGTCTATGAGCGGCTCTGGTGCAAGACCGAGGTGGGCGGCATCGCCCGCTACGAGAACGATTGGTATTACCAGGTGAGCCAGGACATCGGCAACGTCCCCGGCAACCCGTGGTTCATCTGCACGATGTGGTACGGGCAGTGGTTGGTGAGCCAGGCGCGCTCACTCGACGACCTCAAGAAGGCCCACGAGATCCTCGAGTGGGTGGCGGGCGCCGCTTTCCCGAGCGGCGTGCTCTCGGAGCAGCTCGACCCGTATACCAAGGCGCCCATCTCGGTGTCACCGCTGACCTGGAGCCATGCCACGCTGGTGTCCCTGGTCAACGAGTACGTTCGCAAACGCAAGGCGCTGGCGACCTAGGGCCAGGACCCGATGTTTGCCTTGGGCTCGCTTTGCTATTCTCGACTGCGTGCGCGCCGTGCTGGTGGCGATCAAAGCGGACTTCGGCTGCCTGCTCGTCGCCGTGCTCTTCATCATCATCATGGCGTCGACGATCATCTTCGCGACCATCCTCACGCCACCAGCCCATAACCCCTTCGTGTGATGGCTGCCTCATGGCGACGTTTGATCGAGGACAGCCGCGAGATGTCGCGGCGGAGCTTCCTGGCCATCACCGGCTGGGTCGGCTTTTCCGTAGCGTCGGCGATCGCCCTTTATCAGAGCCTCAAGTTCGTCTTCCCGAACGCGACCTACGAGGACCCGCCGGCCTTCAAGGCGGACTCACCGAGCACCTACGCGCTGGGGTCGACGACGGTCCTGATCGACAAGCGCGTGGTCATCAATCACGACCCGAACGGCTTCTACGCGATCAGCTTGATCTGCACCCACCTGGGCTGCACGCCCCGCTACTTCGACGACGTCACCAGTGACCTGGTCAATGCCGGCACCTCGATCTCGAAGGATCCGGATACGGGCCAGCTAGCGAGCAAAGCCAACCCGGCGCTCCCCGGCTTCAAGTGTCCATGCCACGGCAGCCGGTACTTCCGCGACGCCGTCAACTTCTTCGGCCCGGCGCCCCGGCCGATGGACCGTGTCCACCTCGAAGTGGCCCCGGATGGGAAACTGTTGATCGACCGCTCCGTTATTGTGGACCGCGCGTTTCGCCTGAAAGTCTGATCAGCTAACGGGAGGGTTCATGACCGTTATCCGTGCGGCGCTGGACGAGATGTTCGCGGTCATCGGGCAGATGGTTGCTTCGGTCTTCCGCCACGGCCTCCCGCTCACCGACAAGATCGCCGCCCGCACGGCGCTCACCAACTTTTTCCTTCACATCCACCCGGTCCGGGTCCGCCGCTCCTGGATCCGCATGTCGTACACGCTCTGCCTCGGCGGACTGTCCTTCTTCCTCTTCATCGTGCTGACCGTCACCGGGCTCTTCCTGATGTTCTATTACGTGCCCTCCACCCAGCACGCCTACCAGGACATGCGCGACCTGCAGTTCGTTGTCACCTTCGGCGGCGTCATCCGCAACATGCACCGCTGGGCGGCGCACGCGATGGTGATCACGGTCTGGCTTCACATGGCGCGTGTCTTTTTGACCGGCGCCTACAAGAAGCCGCGCGAGTTCAACTGGGGCGTCGGCACCCTCCTGCTGCTGATCACGCTGCTGCTGAGCTTTACCGGCTACCTGCTGCCCTGGGACCAGCTCTCCATCTGGGCAGTGACCGTCGGGACCAACATGGCGAAGTACGCGCCCATCGCCGGACCGTACACCCGGTACCTGCTGATCGGCGGGCGCGTGGTCGGTGACAACGCATTGCTGCGCTTCTACGTGCTGCACGTCGTGGGGCTGCCGCTGGCGGCCTTCCTGCTGATGGTGGTCCACTTCTGGCGAGTTCGAAAAGATGGCTTCAGCGGGGGGCTCTAGCTAAGCATGGCCACCGAAGCGCGCGACCGGATCGCCGCCCGCGAGCGCGTGGAGCAGCGCCGCCGGCAGGTGGAGGTGCCGTCGACCGTTCGCGACGACAGCGAAGACGAGATGGTCGTCTCCTTCCCCGAGTTCGTCTTCAAGGAGTTCATCGCCGCCGTCGCGATGACCGTGTTCCTGATCATCGTCTCGATCTGGTTGCAGGCGCCCTTGCTGGGCAAGGCGAACCCGGGCATGACCCCAAACCCATCCAAGGCACCCTGGTACTTCCTCGGCCTGCAAGAGCTACTGTCCCGCTTCCCGCCGCTGATGGCGGGCGTCGCCTTCCCGACCTTCGTGATCGTGCTGATGATCCTGGTGCCGTTCCTCGATCGCAACCCGAGCCGGCGACCGTCGGAGCGAAAGGTGGCCATCATCCTGTTCGCGCTCTACACCGGAATCGTGGTGGCGCTCGTCATCATCGGCACTTTCTTCCGCGGCCATGAGTTCGTTTGGGACTGGGGCTGGGTGCTCGGCAACCCCCAGACCTGCGGAGGGAAGCCGTGCTAGGCCGGGCGTTCCTGGTGGTCAGCGTCGCCTTCCTGCTGCTGCTCGGCTTCGCCTTCTACCAGGACCTTAGCCGGCCGTGGGTGAGCGACCAGCAGAAGTACGCTGCGACGTACGGTCAGGACTTCCCCATCCAGGTGCAGCAGCTGTTTCCCAAGGTCCAGGTCAACGGGCAGTTCCTGGTGGAGCGTTGCATCACCTGCCACGTGCCCGACATCCAGAAGATCGGTCCGCAAAAAGCAGCCGAGCGACTCGGTCCCAACCATCCCTCCATGATCACCGACGCGGTCTTCGCGAAGTACGGCCAGGAGACCCTGATCTGCCGGCCGGTCACCACCGCGGCCAGTCCTCCGGCCAGCCCCTCAGCGAGCCCGTCGGCCACGGCCTCGCCGTCGGCGAAGCCGTCGGCATCGCCTTCAGCGTCGCCGTCGGCCACAGCCGCGCCCGCCGCGTCTTCCTCTACACCCGCCGCCAGCTGCCAGGATCCGCGGGCCACGCCCTATTACGTGCTCGACGTCAACGGCAAGGTCGTCAACGACCCCTCGACGAACAAGCCCGTCGTCGCGCAGCTCACCGGCTTCATCCCCAATGCCTACAAAGGCTTGGGGATCGACGAGAGCGGCTGCATCATCTGCCACAACGGCAACCGCCAGGCCACCGACCAGGCCGGCGCGCACCAGAACCTGGTGGCGAACCCCTTTGGGACCTTCGACAAGGCGCCCCAGCTCTATGAGAACAACTGCGCCCAGTGTCACGGGGCGACGGGTGAAGGCGGCAAGGGACCGCCACTCAACGACCAGAATCGGCTCGGCTTCTTCAACGACGACTATTACTACCGCTGCATCTACCTGGGCAACACGGGCGAGGAACACAAGGGAACGATCATGCCGGCGTGGGGCGTCAACAAGCTGCTTCCACAGCCAATCAACGACAACATCAACCTGCTGGTCCACTGGATTCGGATGTGGCAGCAGTACACGAGTCAACCGTGAGACGCCAGCAGCTCAAGAACCTGATCGGGACGGTGTTCGCCTTCGCCGTGCTCATCGGGTTCACCGCGCTCGTGATCGTGGCGGAGAACCTGCTCGACGTGACCAAGGCGCATAAGGCGGGTGGCTGATGGCGCCCGCCCTCGTCGAGCTGATCAACCTTTCTCGTGACCCGGGGGCCGGCGATTTCTTCTTCGTGCTGATCTGGGCCGTCTGCACCCTGCTGCTGGTCGCCTACTACTGCTACCGCATGTTCCAGCGGTAGCCGTTCCAGCGCCTGTGGTCGAGCTTCACCGTCCGCCGGTCCTGACGCCGCCCCAACGCCGGGCGAGTGTCCGGCTGGCGACCTGGCTCTCGGCGGTGCCGGGTCTGGGTCAGCTGTACAACCGTCAGCCGAGGAAAGCCCTGATCTTCCTGGTTGGGGTGGTCGGTCTCTTCCTGGTCACCCTGAATATCCCGGGCGCCACCGGCGAGCTGCTCGCATTCTGGAAGCCGCGCGGGAGCGCGATGGTGCTCCTTTCGCTGTTGCTGCAAATGGTTTCGCTGCTGGTCTTCATGAGCACTTTCCTGCTGGCGCTGACCTTCTGGTACGACGCGATGCACGACGCGCGCCGGACGGCGCAGGAACGGAACGGTGAGCGACAACCGGGTGGCCGGTGGTGGCTTTTCCACCGATGATGACGGCTCCGGTCGGTACACTGTCGTGAGCGTGCCTGCGGTCAATGTCGGCCCGCTGGATTGCGCCGGCCCAAACGCCTGCGACATCGTCAGCGTCTACACCAGCATCTTCTGGATCGCGATGGCGGTACTCGTCATCGTGGGCGGACTCCTCGTCTACGCGGCGTTGCGCTTCCGCCGGAAGGACGATCGCGAGCCCGCACAGGTGCACGGCAACCCGCGCCTGGAGATCGTCTGGACCGCCATCCCAGTGCTGATCGTTTCCTTCCTCTTCATCCGCACCACGCTGCGAATCGACTACGTCAGGAACGGACCGCCACCGCAGCAGACGATCCAGGTCACCGGCGTCCAGTACGCGTGGTCGTACAAATACCCCAACGGGAAGACAAGCTTCACTATACTGACGATCCCTGCCGGCCAGGTCGTCCGCCTGGAAGTCACCAGCAAGGACGTGCTCCATTCCTTCTGGGTTCCGCGGTTGGGTGGGCAGATCTACGCCAAACCGGGTTTCCAGAACAACGGCTGGATCGAGGCCAGCCAGCCGGGCAAGTACTACGGCCAGTGCAACGAGCTCTGCGGTATCGGTCACCCCACGATGTTTCTCGAGGTCGATGCCGTCACCACGGATCAGTACCAGGCGTTTCTGAGCGGCACGGCTCCGTCCGGCGGTGCTGTGGCGGAAAAGGTGAGTGGCCTGCCCGCCAACGTCAACGTCGGCGAGACCGAGGCGCTCAAGTTCGTGCCCGACAGCGCGACCGCGAAGGTCGGCGACGTCATCCAGTGGAAGAACGAGGGGCCCTCGCTGCACAACGTGGTCTTCGACAACCAGCAGGTGCCCAGCTCGGATCCGATGAACCAGGGCGACACGTTCGCGGTCAAGTTCACGCAGGCTGGGACCTACACCTACGTCTGCAAATTCCACGAGGCCCAGAACATGAGGGGAACCATCACGGTGAGCCCATGATGAAGGAGGCATATGGCTAGCATCGCCCTGCCACGGAGCGAACCCCGGTCCTCCAGCGGCATCATCTCGTG
>Ga0070697_100002027_pt1 | contig 15504 bp, 11 predicted proteins | sample KBSK1501metaG_FD_65475 | JGI IMG/M metagenome (GOLD analysis project Ga0070697, IMG submission 65475) | Corn, switchgrass and miscanthus rhizosphere microbial communities from Kellogg Biological Station, Michigan, USA - KBS K1-50-1 metaG | ecosystem: Host-associated > Plants > Roots >...
GGTTCGCGACCGGCGCTGGAGACCGTCGCCCGCGCCAAAGTCGAGGTCGCCTACGGCCGCCGCAAGCTCGGGCCCGAATCGCTGACCCCGCTGCGCGATGCGCAGCGACGGCTGCGGCTGAGCCTGCTGCGGCTTGCGTTCCTTCGGGAGGAGCGCCGGCGGCGACGTCGACGCCTCTGACGGTCCGCCGCGCGTCCGCCGTCGGACGCGCTTCGGCTAGAGCGCGCCCAGCCGCTCGCGCTCTTCGCTGATTTCCCGGGCCCGCTCCTCGAGCAGCGGGGCGAGGTGCTCCGTCAGGTTGTGGGCACGCAGCCGTGGCACGCCGTCGACGAACTCGACGATGGTGATCCCGCAAACCGCGAACGGAAAGACCCAGAAGCGCTCGAGCGGCAGGTCGAGCAGCGTGAGCAGCACGACCTTGAAGGAGCCGTCGTGGGCGACGATGATCGACCACGGGCCACCCGGAACGTGACGACCACCCACGAACCGCGACGATTCGGTCGATGGCGGCCGCTGGTGCGGAACGAGGCGGTCGAGGGCGTCGCGCAGCGCCGGACGGATGCGCGCGTCGACGGCCGCCAGCGATTCGCCGCCCGGGGCCCACGTTTCCGTTGGCCGCCGGTGCCATGCCTCGAGGACGTCGCCCCAGCGTTCGACGATCTCCGCCGCGAATCGGCCTTCCCACTCGCCCTGGGCGATCTCGGCGAAGCGCGGATCAGGCCGCAACGGGACCTCGCGCCCGAACCCATTGCTCGCCGCCGCGGCGGCTGCCACGAGGGTCGCGGTTTCGGTCGTGCGGGCGAGCGGGGAGTGAACGATCTCGACCGGCGGCCCGGCGGGGATCGACAGGGCCGGGGTCGCTTGGGGTCGGGCGAGGCGGGCGGCGGCCAGCGCGGCCTGCCGGCGGCCGACCGGCGAGAGCGGTGTGTCGAGCTGGCCCTGGAAGCGGCCCTCGACGATCGCGGTCGACTCGCCGTGGCGAAGGAGGACGAGCGTCGCATTGAGCCCGCCCGGGATGATGGGCTCGCTCAGCGCTCGCGCCCCAGGCGGATCGTCCACAGGTCGATGACCGCCTCGTTCGTCCGGATGGCGTCGGCCACGGCTGCCGATACGTCATCGTCGAGGGCGAGGATCATGAAGGCGTCCTCGCGCGGCCGGGTCCGGGCCAGGTGCATCGCGCTGATGTTGACGTCGGCGTCACCGAGAATGAGCCCGATCCGGCCCATCGTGCCCGGCTTGTCCTGGTGGCGGGTGATGAGCATCACCTCGCTCGGCGCCATGTCGAGCCAGTAGTCGTCCAGCCGGGTCAGGCGAGGTTCGCCATTGGCGACGGTTCCGGCCACCGTGACAGGCCTGCCGTTCGCCTCGCCGGACAGCGTCAGCTGCGCCGCAAACGCGCCGGCATCGGGGGTTTTGCGTTCCACGAGCCTGATGCCCCGGGCGCGGGCGAGCGCGGCGGCGTTCACCAGGTTCACCCGTTCGGTCGTCGCGGTCTCGAGCAACCCCCGAAGCGCAGCCGCCGCGAGGGGCGTGGCGTCGAACTCGGCGAGCTCGCCGGCGATCTCCAGGGTCATCGTGCGGACCGCCGTCCGCGCGAACTGGGCGAAGAACCGGCCGAGCGACTCGGCCAGCGGCAGGTACGGTGCCAACGCCTGCGCCGTCTCGGGCGTCATGAGCGGCGCATTGACCGCGTAGCGCGCGGGCCGGCCGGCGAGGACGTCGAGGACCTGGCCGGCGACCTCCTCGGCGACGAGGACCTGGGCCTCCTCGGTTGACGCGCCCAGGTGCGGCGTGAGGACCGTGTTCGGCGCGTCGAGCAGCGGCGAATCCGTGGGCGGCTCGTGCTCGAAGACGTCGATGCCCGCCCCGCCGAGCTGCCCCTTGCGGAGCGCCTGGGCGACGGCCGCCTCGTCGACGATGCCGCCGCGCGCAACGTTGAGGATCAGCGCACCGGGCTTCATCTTCGCCAGTGCCTCGATGCCGATCAGCCCGCGGGTGGCCCGCGTGAGCGGCACATGGACGGTGATGACGTCCGAACGCGCGAGCAGGGCATCGAACTCGACGAGCTCCACGCCGTGCAGTGCTGCCTGCTCAGCGGTGACGTACGGATCGACCCCCAGGATCGGCATTTCGAGGGCCCGGGCGCGATCGGCGATCGCCTGTCCGATCTTGCCGAGGCCGACGATCCCCAGCGTTCGGCCGCGCAGCTCGTTGCCGGTGAACTGGCTGCGCTTCCACTCGCCGCGGCGGACCGAGGCGTCGGCGGCGGCGATCCGGCGGGCAAGCGCGAAGAGCAGCGCGAGGGTGTGCTCGGCCGCCGCGATCGTGTTGCCGGTCGGCGCGTTCACGACGGTGATCCCGGCGCGGGTCGCGGCGTCGAGATCGACGTTGTCGACGCCGACGCCCGCCCGGCCGACGACGACCAGCCGGCTGCCGGCGGCGATCAGGTCGGCGTCGACCTGGACCTGGCTTCGGACGACCAGGGCGTCGTATTCCGCGATCGAGCCGCACAGCTCCTCGCGGCTGAGGTTCGGTCGTTCGTCGACGTCGTGCTCTGCCCGCAGGCGGTCGATGCCCTCGCGGGCAAGAGGTTCGGCGACCAGGATCCTCATACCGTCGCGGCAGCGGCCCGGGCGCGGCTGAGGCCAAGGCTGTCCAGGGCTGCCGCCTGGGCAGCGGCGACGCCCTCGCCTGGCGTCACGTCGCGACCCAGGGCGAGGCTGGCGGCCTCGAGGGTGCCGACCGCGCCGACGATCTCCTCGACCGTCACGGAGCCGAGATGCCCCAGCCGGAAGATCTGGCCGGTCAGCTTGCCCTGGCCGCCGGCCAGGACGAGTCCGCGTCGCTTCAGCTCGGCGTTGAACGGCTTCCAGTCCATCCCCTCGCCGATGCGGACGGCGGTCACGGTCCGCGAGGCGAAGCGACGGTCGGCGAACAGCTCGAAACCCAACGCCGCGAGTCCGGCGCGGGCCGCGGCGGCGCAGGCTTCGTGGCGGGCGAAGATGCCGGCGGGTGTCTCGGCCTGCATCAGGCGCAGCCCCTCGTCGACCTGGAAGACGACCGCGATCGCCGGGGTCCACGGCGTCTCGCCCTTGGCGTGCGAGTCGCGATGGGCCCGCAGATCGAGATAGAAGCGCGGCATGCGGGCGGTCTCCATCGCCACCCAGGCGCGGGCCGACGCGGCGATCATGGCCAGGCCCGGGGCCGCCATCCACGCTTTCTGCGATCCGGTGACGACGACGTCGGTGCCCCATTCGTCCATCGCGAACGGGACCGCCCCAAGCGCCGACACGCTGTCGACGAGGATGAGCGCCTCCGGCTGGACCTCGCGGATGGCCGCGGCGAGCTCCGGGATGGGGTTCATGACCCCGGTCGACGTCTCGTTGTGGGTCAGCAGGACGGCCCGGTAGGGCTTGTTCGCGGCGAGGTGCTCACGCAGCGCGGCGGGCTCCGCGGCGTGGCCCCACTCGACGTCGAGCTTGGTCACCTGGGCGCCGTAGGCCGAGGCGATCTTCGCGAAGCGATCGCCAAATGCCCCGATCGACACGCCCAGGACGCGATCCCCGGGCGACAGGACGTTGACGACCGCCGCCTCGAGGCCGCCGGACCCGGCACAGGTCAGCACGGCGATGTCGCTCGTGGTGCCGAAAAACGGTCGCATACCGTCGATGACCCGGGCCAGCATCGCGGCGAACTCCGGCCCACGGTGGTTGATCATCTGGCGCGCGCCGGCCGCCCGGACCGACGACGGCAGGGAGGTGGGACCGGGGATTCGAAGGTTCGGCTCGAAGCGGTCCACGGGCTCCTCCTGGCGGCGCGGGCTGCGGGGGACGGGCACCGAGGATGGTCGCAGAAGCGGCCCCTTCCTGCCCGGCGACGCTGCCCGACGTTTACCAACCGGATGGCGCAGGATGGGCGCCGATGGGGGAACCGGTCGATGAGGCTTATCGGGAGCGCGCCGCCGAGCTAGCGCTGCTTGCTCGCGCAGCCGTGAACGCGAAGCGCTGGGAGCAGGCGGAATCCCTCGCCCGGCGCGCCGCTGGCCTCGACCCGGACGCCTCCGACGTCCGCCTCATCCTGGGGCAGATCCTCGAGGAGCGGAAACGCTACGGGGAAGCGGCCGGGGAATACGCGAAAGCGGCCCGATCGGCGTCGAACGCCACGAGTGCGCTCGAGAATCTCCTCAGGCTCTGGGTTGCTCCCCTGGCGATCTTCGGCCTGCTCAGCGTCCTGGTGCACGTCGCTGTTCGTTTCGTGCTCGACCACTTCGAGCAGACGCGCGTCGTCATCGCGCTTGTCGCCCTTACCGTCGCCTTGGTCGTTACTACGGCAGTCGCGCTCGTCCGACGGCGCCGCCGATTCCGAGCCCTGACCGCGGAGGACCGGCGGTTCGTAGAGCTCGTCGAGCGGGACCAGGGGTGGAGCGCACCCGAACGTAGGCCGCTCCTCCTGACGGGCGTGGTCATCGTGGTGCTGGCGGCCTCGACCGTGGCGTTCGCGGCGGGCACGAAGCGGTCGACTGACCTGGCCGTCGGGGACTGCTTCACGGTGGACCAGAGGGAGTCCATCCAGAAGGTCTCGGCGATCCCATGCGAGCTGCCGCACACGACGGAGGTCTACGCGAAGTTCCGCGATCCGGCTCCCTTGGGTGCCGCGTATCCGGGGCTGGCGGCCATCCACGCGTCGGCCTTCAAGCAGTGCCTCGCGCCGTTCAAGGCCATGACCGGCATTGACTACAACGTGCAACGTCGCCTGGCCATTCATGACTACGTCCCGGAGCAGGACTACTGGGATCAGGGCGTCCGGGACACCTGGTGCGGGGTGCAGCGGCTCGACGGCGGTCAATTGGTCGGTTCGGTCCGAGGAGCGAACTAGACAACAGGCCAACATGGCCGGCGGCTGGCGCGGGCCGGCACCGCCCACGCTTGACGCCGTGCCGGGCTTCGCGCACCCTGCCTATCCCCAACCGTCTCCGGGCCAGCGAGGAGGACGCACCGTGGTCGAGGCCGTCATCGACGAAACGCGGACGAGGTTCGTGCTGCCGGAAGAGCGGATCCCGCGCGCCTGGTACAACATCGTCGCGGACCTGCCGGTGCCGCCCGCGCCGGTCCTCCACCCGGGCACGGGCCAGCCCATCGGCCCGGCCGACCTGGCGCCGCTCTTCCCGATGGCGCTCATCGGGCAGGAAGTCAGCGCCGAGCGCGAGATCCAGATCCCGGAGCCCGTCCGCGAGGCCTATCGGCTCTACCGCCCCAGCCCGCTCGTCAGGGCCCGCCGCCTCGAGCGGCTGCTCGACACCCCGGCCCACATCTACTTCAAGTACGAGGGCGGCAGCCCGGCCGGGTCGCACAAGCCGAACACGGCGATCGCCCAGGCCTTCTACAACGCGGAAGAGGGAACGAAGCGGATCGCCACCGAGACGGGCGCCGGCCAGTGGGGCAGCGCCCTGTCGTTCGCGGCGGAGATCTTCGGCCTCAAGTCCAAGGTCTACATGGTCCGGGCCTCGTACGACCAGAAGCCGTACCGCCGGATCCTCATGGAGACGTACGGGGCGGAGGTCGTACCAAGCCCGTCGAACACGACGAACTACGGCCGGAAGGTCCTCGCCGAGCACCCCGACAGCCCCGGCTCACTCGGGATCGCCATCAGTGAGGCGGTCGAGGACGCGGCGACGCGCGACGACACGAAATACTCGCTGGGCTCGGTGCTCAATCACGTCCTGCTCCACCAGACGGTCATTGGCCAGGAGGCGATCGAGCAGATGGAGATGGCCGGTGAGGACCCGGACGTCATCATCGCCTGCGCCGGCGGCGGCTCGAACTTCGCCGGCCTGGCGTTCCCGTTTCTCGGCCTGACGTTCCGCGGCGGCCGGCGCCGGCGGGTCATGGCCGTCGAGCCGGCGGCGGTCCCGTCGATCACCCGCGGCCGCTACGCCTACGACTTCGGCGACACCGGCAAGCTCGCCCCGCTGGTCAAGATGTACACGCTGGGTGCGGACTTCATCCCGGAACCCATCCACGCCGGCGGCCTGCGGTACCACGGCATGGCGCCGCTCGTGTCGCTGCTCGCCAACCACGGGGACATCGAGGCGCGGGCCGTGCACCAGCGCGAGGCGTTCGACGCCGCGATCACCTTCGCCCGCAGCGAAGGCATCCTGCCCGCGCCCGAATCGAGCCACGCCATCCGGGCCGCCATCGACGAGGCGCTCGAGGCCAAGGCGGAGGGGCGCCCGCGGGTGATCCTGTTCAACCTCTCCGGCCACGGCCATTTCGACCTGACAGCCTACGAGAAGCACCTCCGCGGCGAGCTCGAGGACTACGAGTACGTCCCGGACGAGGCCGCCCTGGCGGCGCTCCCCGCGGTCTGATCCTGCCAATGGCGGCCCACGCGACCTCGCGACGGACGAGTCCTGCGCTGGCGATGGAACTGTTGCCGCTGGCGTGAGCGTCGCACTCCCGGCCCATCGCTCGTCCAGTCGTCCCCAGCCCGCGAGGAAGCGTGCCTGACTACCTGCGGCCCGAACGGCTCACCGTCGCCGAGGTCACCCGACGGCGGCGTGAGGCGCGCGGCCGCCGTTCCCCGTCGAGGCGTTGGCCGAGGCGTTGGCCGCAGATCGCCGTCGCCCTCGTCCTCGTCGCGGCGTTGACAGCCGGCACCGCTGTCGCGACCAACGCCTTCGGCGCCGGTGACAAGTTCGAGCGGCTGATCCGGAAGGTCGAGCTGGCCATCAACCCGCCGCCCGACCGTCCAACCGAGGCCACCGTGGACGTCACCCCGGACCCGACGGCGAGCCCCACGCCGATCGAGTCGCTGGCGCCCGGCGAGAGCACTCCGCCGCCCACCCCGGCGCCTGTTCGGAAGGCCGTTGACGTCCGGATCCTGACCAACCCGAAGGCCTACTTCGCCTCCGAGGTCCGCAACACCTGGTGCGCCGACGCCGGTGTCCAGATGGTCCTCGCAATCCTGGGCCACGCCGACACGTCGACGGCCTTCCAGCAGACGCTCCAGAGCCGGGTCCACGAATGGGACAGCTACAGCGACAGCCACAACGGCGACTGGGGCCCCGGGGCAATGGTCCAGGCCCTCGCGGCGTACGGCGCGCCGGGCTACAAGATTCACGCCCACGCGTCGCGCGACGGCGCGCTGCGCGACGCCGCCGTGGCCCTCGAGAAGACCCACGCCCCGGTCATCATCGTCGCCTGGCGCGGGGCCCACACCTGGGTGATGACCGGGTTCAGGGCCACCGCCGATCCCGCCGTGTTCGCCGATGCCACCGTCACAGGCACGTACATCCTCGACCCGTGGTACCCGCGCATCTCGAGCATCTGGGGGCCGTCCGATCCGCCGGGCACCTTCCAGGACGCGTCCGAGATGATTCGCAACTTCCTGCCGTGGAAGCGGCCGGAGGGCGCCTACCCGCAGCGCGACGGCAAGTTCCTCATCGTCGTGCCGACGATCACGGTCAAGCCGGTCGGCTGAGCTCCTCCGCGGCGAGCTGCGGGAATCGGCGGACGCGGACGGCGACGATCGCCAGAAGCAGGACCAGCCGAACGGCGATCCCGGCCGCAAAGCTCAGCGGGATGGCCGTCAGGCCTAGGGATGGCCGAAGCGCCAGGGTCGCCACGACCGTGACCGCCAGCCCGGCCAGGCCGGCCGCAACCGGCAGCAGCGTGTTGCGGGTCGCGTAGACGGCTCGGGCCAGCGGGTAGGTCAGGCTCTCGAGCGGTACGGACAGGGCGAACACCGAGAGCAGCAGCGACGTTCGGGCGACGTCATCGGCGTCGAACGCGCCGCCGCCCAGTAACAGCTCGATGGCGAACCGGCTGACGACGAACAACGCGACCGCGGCGGCGGTGGTCAGTGCCGCGATGACGAGGACGTTGGCCCGCAGCAGCGCGACGAACCGCCGCCGGTCGCCGAGGGCGGCCGCGGCGGACAGGCCGGGAAAGGCGGCCAGCGAGAACGCGACGCCGATCAGGCTGACCGGCACGCTCTCGAAGTTGCGGGCGAAGCTGACCGAGGAGACGCTGCCGGCGACGAACGCCGAGGCGACGTTGGTGAAGAACTGGAAGGTCAGCGGCTCGATCGGGGCGCCGGCCATTCGCGGCAGCATCAGCGCCCCGAACTCGCGAACGCCGGCCGTCCGGACGGCCAGCCGCGGCCGGATCCGGAAGTCGCTCCGCACGACGCCGATGAGCCGGATGGCGAGGTGCAGCAGCGCCCCCAGGACGGCCCCGATCGCCGCCGCGTAGATCCCGATCCGGCTCGCCAGGGCGATGGTCCCGACGACGATCCCGCCGTTGTAGAGGAGGGGCGCGAGGCCGTAGAACAGGAACCGGCGCTTGACGACGAGCAGCTCGCCCAGGGCGATCGAGGCGGTGAAGATGAGCGGCGTGACGCACATGATCCGGAACAGGCCGGTGTAGAGCGCGCGCTGCGGGGCGTCGAAGCCGCCGGCCACGAAGTCGACCGTCATGGGAGCGGCGACGAAGAGGACAACCGAAACCGGCGCCATTACGAGGACCGCCAGGGTCAGGATCGTTCGCGCGAAGTCGTCGGCGGCGCGCTGATCCTCCGCCCGCAGCTTCATGAAGATCGGCACGAAGGGCGCGGCCAGGCCGCCGGCGATCAGGACGTCGAACAACAGCTCCGGGACGACGAACGCGGCGTTGTACGCGTCGAGCTCGCCGCCGGCGCCGAACGTCCGGGCGAACGTGCGATCGCGGACCAGCCCCATGGCGTAACTGCCGAAGCTCAGGACCGACAGCAGGATCGCACCCTGTGGCAGGAACCTATCGATGACGATTCGGAGCGTCGAGCTCGCGCGCGTCAGCCCGCGGCGTCCTTCTTCTCGGTCTCGGCCAGCTTCTTCCGGTTGGTCTCGCGGGTCTTCATGATCCCGTCGCCCGAGCTATGGGTCGATTCGGGTGTCGGGAAGGGGTTCTTGGGCGTTCGGCCGGCTTCTCTCGCGGCCGCGCGGGCCTCGGCCCGGGCCGCCATCCGCGCCGCGAGCGTCGCCTCGTAGCCCTGGTCGGTTGGCAGGTAGTAGCGGCGGTCGGAGAGCTCATCGGGCAGGTACTGCTGCTCGACGTCGGCTCCGGCGTAGTCGTGCGAGTAGCGATACCCGACGCCGATGCCGTGCTGCTTCATGCCGCGGTGCGGCGCGTTGCGCAGGTGGAGCGGTACAGGCAGCGAACCGTGTGCCTCGACGTCGCTGACCGCGGCCCAGTAGGCGCTGCCGGCCCGGTTCGACTTCGGTGCGGTGGCGATGTAGGTCGTCGCCTGAGCGAGCGCGTACTGCGCCTCCGGCAGGCCGATCCAGTCGAGCGCCTGGCCCGCGGCGACGGCGACCTGGAGCGCCCGCGGATCGGCGTTGCCGACGTCCTCCGACGCGCTGATGATCAGCCGGCGGGCGATGAACTTGGGATCCTCGCCGGCCGCGATCATGGCAGCGAGCCAGTAAAGCGCCGCGTCCGGATCGTTGCCGCGCAGGCTCTTGATGAACGCCGATGCGGTGTCGTAGTGACCGTCGCCCGCGCGGTCGTAGCCAAGCACGCGTTGCTGGGCCGCGGTCTCGACGTCCTCGAGCCGGGGCGCGACATGGCCTTCCTTGTCGCGGACGCCCTCGGCCTCGGCCAGCGCGGTCGCACCTTCGAGGACATTGAGCGCCGCCCGGGCGTCGCCACCGGCGAGATTGACGAGATGATCGAACGCCGCCTGGTCCAGGGCTACGCCGCCCGTTGGACCGAAGGTGCCGGCCAGGCCGCGTTCGGCGTCCGCGAGTGCGCGGCGGACAACGGTCGCCACGTCCTCGTCGGTCAGGGGCTCGAGGCGCCAGACGCGCATGCGCGACAGCAGTGCGGCGTTGACCTCGAAATACGGGTTTTCCGTCGTGGCGCCGATGAGCGTGACCGTGCCGTCCTCGACGTGCGGCAACAGAGCGTCCTGCTGCGACTTGTTGAAGCGGTGGATCTCGTCGAGGAAGAGGACGGTGCGCGTCGCGTTGAGGGCGAGCCGATCCTGCGCCTCGGCGATCGTCGCCCGGACCTCGGCGACGCCGGCGAGGACCGCGCTCATCGTGCTGAAATGCGCCCCGATTTCGGTGGCCAGGAGCCGGGCGAGGCTCGTCTTGCCTGTCCCCGGCGGCCCCCACAGCAGGAGCGACGCGAGATGCCCTCGGGCGATGGAGCGGCGTAGCGGCCCGCGCTCGCCGACGAGGTGCTCCTGGCCGACGAACTCGCCCAGGTTGCGCGGCCGCATCCGCGCCGCCAGGGGCTGCCGCTCCGGCGGCGGCTGGAAGAGGGCCTCCGGCCGGGCGCCGGCCGGGCGTCCGGACGTTCGACGCGCTGGCATCCGGCGATGGTAGCGCGGCCGATCAGCCGGCTCGACGCCTCCGCGGGCGCGAGATCTCGAAGCTGCCGATGACCCGCCGGACGACGGGCAGCCACGCGGCCGCTCCGATCGCCTGGGCGACGATGATGATCGCGAGGATCAGCCCGGTGGCGCCGACGGCCAGGGCCGGGACGCTCAGGCCCAGGAACGTCGACGGGCCGTCGCCGGATGAACCCGTCGAGCCGACGGCGGGTGGCGTGCTCGCGCTCGACGAGGCGGCCGCAGCCCCAGGAGACGAGCTCCCGTCAGGCGCGGGCGGGGACGCTGCGACGTCGCTCGGCAGCGGCGTCGGGGTCGCGATGGCGAGGCCACCGTCGGCCGGGCCGGCGGCGGACGGCGAGCTGGTCGGCGGGGCAGGGGATGCCGTGGGCAGCCGGATGGGGAGTGAGCTGCTCGGCAGCGGCAGGGTCGGCGTGGCCAGTGGCAACGTCGGGGTGGCCACCGGCAGCGAGATGCTGGGTAGCGGCAGGGTGGGGGTGGGTAGCGGCAGCGAGGCGCTCGGTGCGGGCACCAGGCCGCTGGGCAGCAGCGAGACGACCGGCCCGACGACCGGCGCGATGAGCGACTGGACCGGCGAGACGACGGGTGCAACGAGCGATTGGACCGGCGAGACGAGCGACTGAACCGGCGCAACGATCGGCGAGAGCAGCGACCCGATCGGGCCGGGGAGCGACGGCAGGGGCAGGCCGGCCGCAGCGCCTGCTGCCGACAGTGACGCAATGCCGGCGGCCAGGGCAAAGGCGAGCACCCCGACCGCGCCCGCGGGGCGACCCGGCTGGCGAGGCGTGCCGGGGCCGCGGCGCCGCTTCACGGCAGAGTCGTCAGGCAATCCGCGACTCGGGGGTCCAGATCCGGTGGGTCGCGCGGCCGTCGCCGGGGAGTGGCGCGTCGGCGGCCGTCTCGATCCCCTGGACGAAGGCGGTCACCAACCCTGTCTCGAGCTGGGTGCCGGAGGCATCCTCGAGGCGCCGCAGGGCCTCGATCACGGTCAGCGCCTTGCGGTAGGGCCGCGAGGTCGTCATGGCCGAGAAGGCGTCCGCCACGGCGAGAATCCGGGCGACGAGCGGAATCCCTTCGCCGGCCAGCCCGTGCAGGTAGCCGGTGCCGTCCCAGCGCTCGTGGTGGTGGCGGATCCCGGCCCGAACCGTGTCGGCGTCGGGGACGTCGCGGACGATCACGTCGCCCAGTGCCACGTGCTGCTTGACGATGTCGTATTCCTCGGCCGTGAGGGGCCCGGGCTTGCGCAGGATGACGTCGGGAATGCCGATCTTGCCGACGTCGTGCAGCAGGCCGGCGACCTGGATGGCCCGACGGACATCCGGCTCGAGACCCACTCGGGCGGCGAGGAAGACCGCATAGCGAGCGACGTCCTCCGAGTGGCGCTTGGTATAGCGATCCTTCGTGTCGACGGCGATGACGAGCCCGGCGAGGACGTCGAAGCTCGTCCGCTGCGCCGCCGCGACCTCGTCGGCCCCCCGCTCGGCGACGCGGACGGCGTTGCCGCCGCTCGCCTTGGCCTCGTTGATCGTCGCCGCGGCGACCGACAGTAGCGCCGCCGCCGCGCGCCCGTGAAGAGGCGCGTAGCAGACTGCGGCGCTTACCGTCACCGGCAATCGCTCCGATGTGCCGAACTGGAGGCTCAGGCCGGCCAGCCGGTCGCGGACGCGCTCGATGCCGGCCTCCAGCTGGTCGGCGGCGCCCTCGGGTGCGACGGCCAGGAACTCGTCCGGGCCGAAGCGGCCCACGAGCAGCGGCGGGGCCAGCTCCGTGGTCATGGCGGCCGCCACCTGGAGCAGGGCGGCATCCCCGGCGGCGTGGCCGTGGGTGTCGTTCAGGAGCCGGAAGTTGTCGATGTCGAGGAGCCCGATCGCCAGCGACGCGTCGGTGTCCCGGACGCCGTCGAGCATCGCCGCGAGGGCACCCACCATCGAGCCGTGGTTGTAGAGGCCGGTAAGCGCGTCGCGGCGGGTCGACTCGACCAGCTCGGCGGTCTGGCGGGTCAGCCTGCCCTGGGCGGCCCGGAAGATGAGGTAGAGCAGGACCGTGAGGACGGCGGCGGCCGAGACGGTGACGAGGATGACGTCGCGTCGGGTCGAGTCGATGTGGGCCAGGATCGGCTCCGCGTCGCGGTAGACCTCGAAGACGGCGACCACGTCACTGCCAGCGAATACAGGCAGGTAGGCCTCGAGGATTGGCGCCCCGATTGGGAGACGGATGGTGCCGCTGTCGCCTTCGCCCACCTTGCCCAGGTCGGTCGTGGGCGTGCCGGCCGCCACCGCGGGCTCGAGCGGTTCGGATGACCCCACGACCGTCGGATCGTCGCTGAAGAGGACCCGGCCGTCCGGCGCGTGGACCTTGATCTGGAGGATGCCCTTGCCGGGCGAGTCGACGAGCTGGCCAAGGGCGCGGTTCACCTCGGCAACCCGCGCCGGAGTTGCGGATCCGGCGGCCAGATCGCCCGGCCGGAGGGTGCTGTAGACGAACTCGCGGACGAGCGAGCGGTCGCTCGAGACGCTCGAATCGATCGCCGCGCTAGTGACATGGTCCGAAACCAGCCAGGCGAGCGCGCTGGCTGTCACCACGACGAGCATCAGGCTCGCGCCGAAGACGAGGACGAGGAGGTTGGTGCGTCGCCTGGACGCTGGTTGATCCGGGATCACCGTCGACTCACTGGGGCGGCAGAGGCAGCCGAAACGTATGACCCCGATCGGCGGGGTGTCGATAGGACTTTCGGTGGAGGCGCCGGTTTGGATCAGCCCGCCGGCCGGCGGGTCAGGTCAGCCGGATCACGTGAGCGACGTCGATCAGGATGTAGAGGACCGCGAGGATGGCCAGGAGGCTGCCTCCCACGCGGACGATCCGGATGACGTCACGGCGGACGTAGGCGTATTCGTCGGCCGCCCTGACCGACAGGGGCGCCAGGTCGCGGCCGCGTGAGCCGGTGGTCTCGGTGGACCGGTCGCGGTCGCGGGTCCGCCTGGTCGCCTGCTGGGCGGCCCGTTCCTCGGCGAGGATCGCTGCCTCGATCTCGGCGGCCCGCGTCTCTTCCTCGCGGGTGAGGCCGCCGGGGCGACGAGGAGCGGCGTCGGCGGGATGCTGCGGCGGTCGCTGGAGGCGCGGCCGGTGACCCGGGCGGGTGGAGCCGCGGATGCGCTTCGCCATGTCGGCGGGGGCCTCCTGGAAATGATGGCCTGCGCCAGGGACGGAGGCCTGTCGCCGGCCGCGCGAACGAGCGCGGCCCGGCCGGACGAGAGGATAGCACCGGGTCAGGGAGGGAAGCCCGGGGTGATTGCGCTTTGCTAGACTCGGCTCGACCGCCGGCTCGGAGGCTGCACCATCCTGTTGAGCGCACGCGCCGGGCCCCCCACCGCGTCGCGACGATGCGGGGAAGGCCCCAGGGCCCGCCCATGACAGCCAAGCTGTCACGGCCCCGGCCGAAGCTCCCGGCATGGCCCTCGACGCGCTCTCGCCACCGGACGACATGACCCGTCTGCGCGTCGCCCACGAGCCGCCGCCGCTCGACCAGCTGCCGGTCTGGGAGGGCCTTGCCGATCTGGCGCCGGTCGACAGCCGCGGCGACGTTCCCGCCGGTCTCGACGCGCTGCTCGGTGGCCTCAATCCGGATCAGCTTCGCGCCGTCACGCACGGTGACGGTCCGCTCCTGGTCGTCGCCGGTGCCGGAACCGGGAAGACCCAGGTCATCACCCGGCGGCTCGCCTGGCTCATTGCCACGCGCCGGGCGAGGCCGGCGGAGATCCTTGCCCTGACATTCACGGACAAGGCCGCGGAGGAGATGCAGGTCCGGGTCGATCAGCTCGTGCCGTACGGCTACACGGACAGCTCGATCAGCACGTTCCACGCGTTCGGCGACCGCCTCATCCGTGAATACGCGCTGGAGCTGGGACTGCCAACGGACGTGCGCGTGTTGTCGCGCGCCGAAGTTGTCATCTTCCTTCGCGAGCACCTGTTCGAGCTGGGGCTCGACGAGTACCGGCCGCTGGGCGACCCCACCCGCTTCCTAACCGCGCTCGCGACGCTCTTCAGCCGTTGCAAGGACGAGGACGTCGCGCCGGATGCCTACGTCGCGTACGCGGAACGCATATCGGCCGAAGCGGGCGCGGTTCGCGACGCGATCGCGGCCACAACGGACGCCAGCGTAGACCCCACGCCCGCCGAGGCCGGCGTCGAGACGGCCCGTCGCCAGCTCGAGCTCGCGACCGCGTACCGGCGGTACCAGGAGCTGCTCGCCGTGAACGGCTTCGTCGACTTCGGCGACCAGGTCGCTCTCGCGCTCCGGCTGGTCCGCGAGTCGCCGACGATCCGCGAGGCCCTCCAGCGCCGCTATCGGTACGTCCTCGTCGACGAATTCCAGGACACCAACAAGGCCCAATCGGAGCTGGTCGCGCTGATCGCCCAGGGCCATCGCAACGTCACGGTCGTGGGCGACGACGATCAGTCGATCTACAAGTTCCGTGGCGCGGCGATCAGCAACATCCTTGAGTTCCAGGACCGCTACCGCGGCGCGCGCGTCGTTGTCCTCCGGCGGAACTACCGCTCGCTCGCGCCCATCCTCGAGGCGGCCTATCGCCTCGTTCGGTTCAACGACCCGGACCGGCTCGAGGTCCGCAGCGGCATCTCCAAGCGCCTGCGAGCGGAACGGTGGGCCGACGCGCCCGCGCCCGTCCGCCTCGAGGCCTTCGCCAGCGGGGCGGAGGAAGCGGACTGGATCGCGGCGGAGATCGCCCGCCGGGTTTCCGCAGGTGCCCGGCCGCGCGACGTTGCCATCCTCGTTCGGACGAACGCCGCCGCGGACCCCATCCTCCGGTCGCTGAACATGGCCGGCGTTGCGTGGCGGTTCTCGGGCACGTCGGGCCTCTACGCCCGGCCGGAGGTCCGGTTGCTGCTGGCGTTCCTGCGGGTCGTCGCCGACCCATCGTCCAGCGTCGATCTATACGCCCTGGCATCGTCGGACGTCTATGCGCTGGGGGGTCCGGACCTGACCGCCATCGTCAACAGCGCGCGACGACGAAACAGGTCGCTGTGGGACGTCCTCGAGGAGCTCGACCGGCAGCCCGGCATCCTGCGCCTCGCCGCGGAGACGCGGGCCGCGGC
>Ga0070697_100002028_pt1 | contig 15495 bp, 13 predicted proteins | sample KBSK1501metaG_FD_65475 | JGI IMG/M metagenome (GOLD analysis project Ga0070697, IMG submission 65475) | Corn, switchgrass and miscanthus rhizosphere microbial communities from Kellogg Biological Station, Michigan, USA - KBS K1-50-1 metaG | ecosystem: Host-associated > Plants > Roots >...
GGAGAGAAGCCGGATGCGTGTCGCTTTTTTAGGTTTAGGAATCATGGGTCGGCCAATGGCGGCGAATTTGGTTAAGGCCGGTCACGAAGTCACAGTCTGGAATCGCACGCCAGGCAAGGAAGTGGAAGGCGCGCGCAGCGCTTCGTCTCCACGCGAAGCCGCCACCGGCGCCGAGGTAGTCTGGATGTCGGTTTCGGATACCAAAGCTGTCGAGAATGTGCTTTTTGGATCACAAGGCGTCGAACAATCGCTCGCCGAAGGCATGACGATTGTGGATTCAAGCACGATCTCGCCTTCCGCAACCCGCAAATTTGCCGAGCGTGTGCGATCCCGCGGAGTTCAGTATGTGGATGCGCCAGTGACCGGGTCCAAGGTTGGCGCGGAAAGTGGAACTCTCATTTTTATCGTGGGTGGAGATGAAGCAGTCATTGAAACCTTGAAACCGTTATTTACTGCTATGGGTAAGCAGATCTTTCGCATGGGCGAAACGGGTAAAGGCCAAGCCGCTAAACTGGCCATGAATCTCCAAATTGCAGTCATTTATGAGGGCTTCGCCGAAGCTCTGACGCTGGCCACCAAGCTGGGGGTGGATGCTGCGACTATGCTTCCGCTGATCCAGGCCTCGATGGTCCGCTCTGGCGTAGTGGATTACAAGGCGCCCTTTGTCCTGAAACGTGACTTTTCTCCCAATTTCCCTCTTCGTTTGATGCACAAGGACATCCACCTTGCCTTGGAAGCCGCTAAAGAGGCTAGGGTTAAACTGCCTGCGCTTGAAACCGTCGAAGAGATTTATGAAGTTGCGAGTGAGGACGGGTACCAGGACCTCGACTACGCGGCTACTCTCACGTTGCTGGAAAAATGGGCTGGCGTTGAAGTAAAAGGCGCGACGGCCTGAGCTGAAATGGCCGCCCATTCTGGCATCTCCCACGCTGTTGTACCTTCGTAACTTCCACCCACTCCCGTATTACACAACTATTACAGACGCTGTTTCCAAGCACTGATAAGTTATCTATATGAGCCACGGGGACACTGCGATGGAACTCGAGACGCTGAATCGGAAGCCGGCTGCGGACAATGAAATCAATTGGGTGACGGCAACTTTTATGGCGCTGTTTCATGTTGGCGCGATTGCGGCCTTGTTCTTTTTCACCTGGAAGGCCTTATTAGTCGCGATGTTTTTGTGGTGGGTTTCGGGAAGCCTGGGAATTGGCATGGGCTACCATCGATTGCTCACTCATCGAGGATACAGAACGCCGAAGTGGGTGGAGTACGTCCTGACTACTTGTGCGACTCTTGCTCTCGAAGGTGGACCCATTTTCTGGGTCGCCACGCACCGCATTCATCATCAGCATTCTGATCAGGAAGGCGATCCGCACACGCCGCTCGATGGCAAGTGGTGGGCGCACATGGGCTGGATTCTGATGGGCAAGTCCATGCATCACGACACGACGACTCTCGCGCGTTATGTTCCAGATCTGGCCAAAAGCAAATTTCACGTTTGGATTACGAAATATCACTATGTTCCCATAGTCGTTCTGGGATTAAGTTTGCTGGCTCTTGGCGGATTGCCCTTCCTCATGTGGGGAATTTTCATGCGTACCGTAGTCGGGCTGCACGCCACCTGGCTGGTGAACTCGGCAACCCATACCTGGGGTTCCCGACGCTTCGTCACCCGCGATCTCTCCACCAACAACTGGTGGGTTGCGATCCTCACCTTCGGTGAAGGCTGGCACAATAATCATCACGCTCATCCGGTTTCTGCCCGTCACGGATTGAAATGGTACGAGGTTGACGTGAACTGGTACGGAATTTGGGCGCTAAAGAAACTGGGATTGGCGCGCCACGTGTACCGAGTAAGACTCTCCGAACTGCAACGGCGTGAGGAGCAAGGACGCTCATCCGCGGCCAGGCGTGAGCTGGTTTCGGTTTAGCATTCTGGTCACTTTTACCGTCCTCAAGTTTGTGGTGGGTCCTGCTTGTACTGCAGCACTCCGGGCACAGTATCTGCCTTCTCTCCTGCGGTTTTCCTTCCAATAGCGTTAAAATCCTGCAATGCGCATTACCAGCCGCCGCAAAGCCATCGCTTTTTTTGTGGTGCTTGGCGTCTGCCTTGTAACGTTGGCGGTGGGGCTCAACGTTGGCTGGATCATTCTTAACTGGCGCGAAGGCGTGCTGCTGTTTTTGGGCGTGATCCTATTTACGGTGCTGATTGCCGGCCTCATCGTGAATACCAGCTTTCTGGTACACGAAATTCGCCGCAATGAACAACATGACAGCTTCATCAACGCGGTCACTCACGAATTGAAGACCCCAATTGCCTCTATCCGCCTTTATTTACAAACATTGCAACGGCGGGATGTGGACGAGGCCCAACGGCGAGAGTTCTACCGGCTAATGGTGGACGACACCGATCGCTTGTTGGGGACAGTTGAGCAAGTTCTAAAGGCCGGCCAGGCGACCCATAAGAAAGGGAACCATTGGGCGCCGCTAAATTTTGGCGAGCTGGTGCAAGAATGTGTGGACGTCGCCCGCACCAGTCATCATCTTCAACCTGAGGCATTGCGATACGAGCAGGCAGTTAACAACGGAGCCGGGACGAGCGTGATTGGTGATGGTGAAGAGCTACGCACCGCGGTTTCTAATGTGATCGACAATGCCATTAAGTATTCCGGGCCTGCAGTGGACATTGCCGTGCGCTTGGAAACCCCCGACGACAAGCATGTCACGCTCAGCGTGCGAGATAACGGCGTGGGTATTTCTGCTCAAGAACTGAAACGTATTTTTAAACGTTTCTATCGGGTTCCTAACCGCTCCCTGACTCATATAAAGGGCACAGGCCTGGGGCTATTCATCGTGCGAACAATTGCCAGAAAGCATGGCGGGCGGGTATTTGCCAAGAGCGAAGGTGAAGGCCGTGGCACGACGGTTGTCCTTGAATTGCCCAGGAACGCAACATGAGCCATGTGCTGATTGTCGAGGACGAAGCCCATCTCGCTGATGGCTTGCGCTTCAATTTAGAGGCGGAAGGGCACACAGTTACGGTTGTCCGGGACGGAGAAAGCGCGCTGAGCTTACTGTTGAGCAAAGGGAAAGGCGGCCGGGTTGAGAACGAGATGGAGAAAGAATTGGACGCGGTAGTTCTCGATGTCATGCTCCCCGGCAAGGACGGTTTCGCCGTTGCCGCCGAGTTGCGAGCCGCAAAGAATTTTGTTCCGGTGCTGATGTTGACGGCCCGTGGCCGTCCGGAAGATGTGCTGAAAGGTTTTGCCTCGGGTGCCGACGATTATCTTCCCAAACCCTTTGAACTTGCCATCCTGCTGGCCCGCCTGCAAGGGCTATTGCGGCGGCGCGAATGGCTGCGAGCGAGTCAAGCGGGGCCGGCAAGGGCAAAGAGTAGCCCTGACACCGAATACGAAGTGTTCTCATTCAATCGGCGCACCATTGATTTTGGAAAATTAGAACTGCGGGTCAACGGGAACACCATCCACCTGACGCTGATGGAGGCGGAGTTGTTGCGACATCTTATCCGCAACAGCGGGCGGGTGGTGTCCCGTAAGTCGATTCTTGAGCAGGTTTGGGGATTGAAAGAAGATACCGATACCCGTGCTATCGATAACTTCATTGTGCGGCTTCGGCGTTACATTGAGGATGATCCGTCCCATCCGGGCCATCTGTTAACGGTGCGTGGAGTAGGGTATCGCTTCGTTGCCGAACCGGAGAACAGTGGCTAGTAGTCAGCGGCCAGTGGCCAGTGGCCAGAAAAAACCGTTGCAAAGAAGGAAGCGTGTCAGGGCACGCCTTCAGGCGTGCCGCCATGTAGCTATTGCTTCGCGCCTTTAGGCGCTGGGGGTATGACGCAGCGCCTGAAGGCGCATCGACTATTGTGACGGTACGGCATCGCTAAAGCGATGCCCTGATACGAATCCAACGCCTCGAGCACTAGGCATTAACAGCTGGCTACTGACAACTGACCACTGGTCACTAGCTCTTATGTCGGTGTGTAGAGGCTCCGGCCGCCAACTCGCGCATTACGCCAAGAAATCCTGCGGCTGCCTGCTCGTCCGCAAGTGCTTCCAGGGCCACTGTAGCTACCAGGTGGGGAGACTCTGCGCCGAAGCGGACACTCAGCAAATCAGACCCTCGGGAATTGATGAGAGAATTCACCACAGGTGTAAGCTCCTGGGTCCAATCGGTGCGGGTAGTGAGCACGACTGGCCCAGGGCGGCAAATCGACCAGTCCCTGGCACCTTCAGCTACTCGGAGCCGCTGGTTGGTGAGCCACCGGTGTCGGAAAACTTGGAGCTGGAAGCTAGGTGCGTAATCCAAATCGGCTTCAAAGGTAAGCGTCTCTTTGTTTTTGCTCCACAAACTGGAGAGCCACTGTAAAGGTAATGGCCGGGGGAGCAGCCGAACCGTGACGTGGACATCTTCAAACCATCGAGCCGCAAAGTGCAGGCGCGCCTGCAAACGGCAAGCGCCAAACCAACGCGCCTCGACAATCTTGCCCTCGCCGTCGCACGCTGCCCCTACCCGGCGCAAGGCCAAAACACCTCTGCGGCGGTTATATCGGGCAAAATAGAGGTACCAGAGGCTGAGCAGGACAGCCGTAGCCAGTGCGTCAATGAGGACCAGACGCCACACACCCCTGAGATGCACTTAGCGGGGTTCAGGGTGCAGCCTGGCAGCACTTTGTCCCCGCGGCGGGCGGTTTTGTGGCGAATCCCACGCGGATTGCAGCGAATCTGGTGCAACTCTGCTCTACTACAATGTCGGCGTGGAGTTTATCCAGCGAGAGTTCAAGCGAGAAGATTTCGAAATCCTTTGGGACATCGATCAAAAATGCTTCTCCCCCGGGATCTCATATAGCCGGTTGGAGCTCGCGGCGTACATCCGGCGTCGCGGATCATTGACGATCGTAGCAGAATCACTCGATGCCAAGGGCGGAACTGAAAAGCAGATTGTCGGTTTCATTGTTGCTGAAGTTGACCGCCGTGGGATAGGTCACATCATCACTATCGATGTTGTCGCTGCCGCAAGGCGTTCCGGAGTCGGTTCAGGTCTGCTGGCTGCTGCGGAAGACCAATTACGTGCCGTACGATGCCGCGGTGTGAGGCTGGAGACTGCCGTGGATAACCTGGGAGCCTTGGCCTTTTACAAGCGTCATGGTTATTTCTTGGAAAGAATAGTTCCACATTACTATTCGAACGGTGTGGACGCACTCATTCTTCGGAAAGATTTGCTTCCGCAAGCAAAATCCAGCTAAGTTGGCCTGATGAAGATTGCGATTCAAGGAGAAGCGGGTTCGTTCAGCCATGAGGCGGCTCGCCGGATGGTACCGGGATGCACCATTGTCCCCTGCGCCCGTTCCGCCGAAGTGTTTGATCGCGTGGGACGTGGTTCAGTCAATGCAGCTGTCATTCCCATTGAAAATTCCTTAGCGGGTTCGGTCACGGAACACTTCGATCTGTTGCTAGCTCGGAAGGTTTTCATAGAACGAGAGTTCCGCCTCCGCATCGTGCACAACTTGATCGCTCTACCAGGCGTCAAGCGAGCAGATCTTCGCCGCGTTTATTCGCACCCGGTCGCTCTCGAACAGTGCCGCGACTTCTTTCGCCGAAATCGCAAAGTCGAGCCAATACCGTTCTATGACACGGCAGGCAGCGTGAAACACATAGTTGAGAACCGGTTGCGTGATGCGGCTGGAATTGCTGGGCGACAAGCGGCTAATGCCTACAGGGGCAGAATCCTGGCGGCGGGGATTGAAGATGATAAACGGAACTTTACCCGCTTCTTTCTAATCCGGAGGAAGCGGAGTGTGCTGTCTGGCGCGAACAAGACGTCGATTGCGTTCAGCTTGCAAAATATTCCCGGCGCGCTTTTTAAAGCCCTGAGTGTGTTTGCCTTGCGAGATATCAGTTTAAGCAAGATCGAATCCCGTCCTATGCGTGGCCGGCCATGGGAATATGTTTTTTATGCCGACTTCCTTCGCGGGGACGATGTTGCGGCTCGGAATGCTCTTCGTCATCTCGGGGAAGTGGCCGATCTGGTGAAAGTACTGGGAGTTTACCCTTCGGCCTGAGCTCGTCTGGCAGCAGCTCTCGTTTCGGGAACCCAATCGTGACCTGTACCTTTGGGGTAGTGCAAAGCTAGTCGCCCGGGTTTAGAATCCAACAGCTTCTGAATGATTCTAGGGTTGCATCTTTCTGCGGCTGAAAGTCATCCAAAGGTTGAGTACAACCCACTCAAGGAGCATCATGGTCGAGAAAGCGCGCATTGAGCGCAACTCAAAGCCTAAGGAACAGGAATCGGAACGGTCGTTACCTATCCTTCCTGTGCGGGATACGGTTCTGTTCCCACATGCCGTCCTGCCGCTAACCGTAGGAAGGGAAAGTTCTGTACAGCTAATCAACTCATTAGGCGAGGATAAGACCATCGTCGTGGTGGCGCAGCGTGAAGCTCGCGTAGACGCCCCTCAAGCCAGTGATCTATACACCGTTGGTACCCTGGCGGTCGTCCACAAAGTAGTAAAGATGCCGAACCAGAGCCTGTTTGTGTTCGCAGAGGGCCTGGAGCGGGTTCGCCTGGCGGAGTTTACCCAGCTCACGCCATTCATGCGGGCTCGTGTGGATTCGGTTCCCGAATCGATCCCACCGAAGAGCTCGGAAGTTGAGGCCCTGCAACGGAACGTTCTAACTCTATTCCAACAAATTGTTGCTGGTTCTCCAACCTTATCGGATGAGCTTTCCACGGTCGCAATGAATATCGAGGAGCCTGGCCGACTGGTGGATTTCATTGCTTCATCGTTGCCATCTCTCTCCACCGCAGACAAGCAAGACACGCTGGAAACGACAGATGTACGTGTCCGGCTGGAAAAGATTAATCAGCATCTGGCCAAAGAACTCGAAGTTCAGCAGTTGCGGAACAAGATTCAATCTGAAGTGCAGGATCGGGTTCAACAGACGCAGCGTGAGTACTACTTGCGTGAGCAGATGAAGGCCATCCAGAAAGAACTGGGTGAGCAGGATGAAGGCCAACGTGACACCGAAGAATTGCGGCAGAAAATCGAATCCGCCGGAATGCCTGACGAAGTCAAGAAAGAAGCCTTGAAGGAACTTGGCCGGCTGTCGCGCATGTCGCCGATGGCTGCTGATTATTCGGTCACCCGCAACTACATCGAGTGGCTTGCGGTATTGCCCTGGGCCAAAACTTCCGGCGGCGAAGTGGATATTCTCAAAGCCAAAGAGATCCTCGACGCCGATCATTATGATTTGCAAAAAGTAAAAGATCGCATTCTGGATTATTTGTCAGTACGTCGTTTAAAACCCGGAATGAAGGGCCCGATTCTGTGCTTTGTCGGACCTCCGGGTGTGGGCAAGACTTCACTGGGCAAGTCCATTGCAAGGGCACTGGGACGGAAATTCGTCCGAATCTCCCTAGGCGGCGTTCACGATGAAGCCGAGATTCGCGGCCATCGCCGCACTTATATCGGTGCTTTGCCGGGACAAATCATCCAGGGAATTCGTCGCGCGGAGACCAAAGATCCGATCTTCATGCTCGACGAAATCGATAAAGTAGGCCGCGACTTCCGCGGAGATCCGGCTTCAGCGTTGCTCGAAGCGCTCGATCCGGAGCAGAATTCCGCGTTCCGCGATAACTACCTGGATGTCACTTTCGATCTGTCGAAGGTCTTGTTTATTACCACAGCGAACATGCTTGATCCCATCGCGGATCCGTTACGCGACCGCATGGAGATCATCGAATTGCAAGGCTATACGGAGGAAGAAAAAGTCCACATTGCCTTTCAATATTTGATTCCCCGTCAAATAGAAGAGAACGGCATCACGCCGGAGCAGATCGAATTTCCGGAAGGATCTGTGGGCTACGTAATTCGGCACTACACACGCGAAGCTGGCGTCCGCAATCTGGAGCGCAACATCGGCACCATCTGCCGCAAGCAGGCTCGTAGGTTGGCTGAAGGCAAGACCGAAAAGTTGGTGGTGACCAAAGAGGTGATCCAGGAATTTCTCGGCGGCATCAAAATTCGCAGTGAAGGCGAAATCGCGGAGCGCACCAAGCGTGCAGGCGTGGTTGTCGGTCTGGCTTGGACACCTTCTGGTGGGGATGTCCTATTCGTGGAAGCCAACACCATGAAGGGCAAGGGTGGCTTCACCATGACGGGACAGATCGGCCAAGTCATGCAGGAGTCCATGCAGGCCGCGCTGACCTGGGTGCGATCTAACGCGGCCCAGCTCGGCATCCAGGAAAATTTCTTCGCCGAGCATGACATCCACATTCACGTGCCGGCGGGAGCGATCCCCAAGGACGGCCCATCCGCGGGAGTCACAATGGCTACAGCTCTGGTCTCGTTGCTCACTGGACGTCCCGTGCGTCCCCTGACCGCGATGACGGGAGAAATAACCCTCAGCGGCAATGTATTGCCCATCGGTGGGGTTAAAGAAAAAGTCCTCGCCGCCAAACGCGCCGGGGTGCGGGACGTCATTTTGCCCGCAGAAAACAAGATGAATGTCGAAGAAGATCTCACTCCCGAACAATTGGAGCACCTCAACATTCACTACGTGAAAGAGATCAGCGAAGTATTGGAATTAGCTCTACCCACCTCGCCGGTAGAAGAAAAGCATTACGAGGAAGAGCGAGAGAAAGTGTTGAGCGAGCAAGCGGTGAGCTGAAGGTCAAAAAGTAGGGGACTCATGATCAATTGCCAGTTCTTCAAAAGGGAATTGGCAATTTCTTTTGGACAATAAATTTTCCCGATCAAGCCCTACCCTTGAATTTCCCACGGCAGTATGGCGATGTTATTATGATTAGCGGTAATCCCCGGAACCTTCCAAGAATGTTCCGGCCACACTCCTCAGTAGCTCAATGGCAGAGCATCCGGCTGTTAACCGGAGGGTTGTAGGTTCGAGTCCTACCTGAGGAGCCATTCCCTTTCAAGAGCTTATTCAATTTCGCACATTCTACGCTCCCTGACTGTGGGGGCTGGATGGATGCACCAGCCTTACTCGACCGCATTTTGTGAAATTACTTCGCGGTACCACTCCGCACTGAGTTTCGGTGTCCGCTTCTGCGTTTTGAAGTCAACGTAGTGGACACCGAATCTTTTGCTGTAGCCATCCGCCCATTCATAATTGTCGAGCAGGCTCCACAAGAAATAACCTTTGATGGGATAGCCTTCCGAAGCAGCGCGGTGCAGGTGGGTGAGGTGATTGCGCAAATACATTACGCGGTCGGTGTCCTCGATACGTCCGTCCGCGGTTACCACATCGTCAGCCGAGCAACCGTTCTCGGTAATATAAAGCGCCCGCGGCTTCCAAATGTCGCTGACGTTGCGAATCGCCCAGTAGATCACTTCTGGCCCGATGTAAATCCAGTCCGAAGCCATGCGAGGGTAAGAAGCCTGGCGCCGTTCCACCGAGTAGCCGACCGGTGACGCGCTGGCGCGGACGTACTCCGGTGTGTACACGTTGAGGCCGACGAAATCGAGCGGACTGCCGATGGCCTTCATGTCGCCGGCCTCCACCTTAGGAGCGTTCGCGCCCGCGCGCTCCAGATAGGCGTCAGTGTACTTGCCTTCCAGGACTGCAGTGAGGAACGCGGCGTTCCCCTCGCGAGTTGCGCGCCGCGCAGCCTCGATATGTTCGCGGGTTTCGATGACGGGCACGTACACGGTAGCGTTCTCCGCAAGACCGATCTGCGTTCCGCTCTTGGCGGTTGCCCTAATCGCTTGGACTGCCAGCCCGTGCCCGAGAATCGCATGGTGGCGAATCTGATTCACCTGTGCATCTGGCAGCTTCAGGCCAGGGGCGAACTTACCGCTCTTGTAGCCCAAATCGGTGAAGCATACAAATTCATTGGTAGTGAAGAAGTGCGAGACGCGATCAGAAAACCGCCTCGAAACATACGCTGCGTAATCTGCGAACGCATGCGAGGTGGCGCGGGACTGCCAACCGCCAGGCAAAGCCTCTGGCAGGTCCCAGTGAAAGAGCGTTATGTACGGCGCAATATTGTTTTTGAGCAATTCGTCGACGACTCGATCGTAATAGGAGAGGCCTTTTTCGTTAAGCTTGCCCGTCCCCTTGGGGAAAATACGTGACCACGAGACCGAGAACCTGTAGCCAGTGACGCCCAGGTTCTTAAGAAGCTTTACGTCCTCTTTGTAGAGATGGTATGAATCGTCAGCGACATCGCCCGTCTCACCCTGAAATGTTCTGCCCGGCGTGTGCGAAAAGGTGTCCCAAATCGACGGTTCTCGTCCATCTTCGTTTGCCGCTCCCTCTATCTGATAGGAGGCGGTCGCGCACCCCCAGAGGAAACCAGTCGGGAATTGCAATGACTTCGCACTGGGTACTTGAGCCAGTGCAATGCGCGAGAAGGAGGTGGCTAAAGCAGCCGCAGCCGCCGTGCCAGCTAGAGTCTTGCCGAATTGGCGTCGTGTCAGATTTGTCATTGATTAGAACCTGTGTTGACTTGGATTTTCCGCCAAAGAATTAAGACCCGATCGCGCCTGGCACCGTGAAACTTCAAACTATTTTGCGATCGTTTATTCTAGAACTTCGAAACCATATTGTCACCGGAGTTAGTGAACCACGCCCTGATGCCAGGCTTATCCGGATATCCGGTCGTTTGCCCGCTCTATCAACGCATCTGATCATCTTGGGTCAAGGACCGCGAGCGCCGGTTCTCCGTACGACTCCACATATAACTGCCCGTTTTTCGGGTCTACCGTAAGGGCGTAAGGATTCTTTCCAGTATTGAGCGTCTTGAGAACAGTGTTTCGAGCAGCGTCGATCACTGTGACATCGTCGCTATGCGAGTTAGCGACGTATACGCGATTTCTTTTCGGGTCCACCGCGACCGCCTGGGGAAGCATTCCCACCTTCACCGTCGCGATCGCTGCGCGTCTTCCGCCGTCGATCACAGTGACGGTGTCATCTCCGTGATTCACGACGTATGCTGTGTTAGTTACCGGGTTAATGGCAACTGCACAAGGGATCGCACCCGTCGGAACCACCTCAATGCGGCCGGGAACCTCATCCACCACGACCAGTTCCGAACTTCCGGCTCGCGTCACGTAAAGCGTTCCGGTGACCTCATTCAATGCTATTCCCCAAGCATGTATGCCCACGGGCACCTTGCCGACAACGGAAGGCACTCGGTTAAGTACAATCAGATTCGAGTTTTCGTAGCCTAGTAGGTATACCTTGTCCAACCGTGAATCCACAGCGATCGCATCCGCGGAGGCAGCCTTTACGGTGGCTGCGGAGTTTGTCGTGCCGTCGATCACAGTAATCAGGTTGCGGAAGGTATTCGATACATAAATCCGGTTTGTGGCGGGATTGACCGCTATGACGTATGGGCGCGGTCCTACACTTAGGGTTGCCAGTACCGCATCGGTTTTGCCATCGATTACGCTTACTGAGCCACTTTCGGAATTCGCAACGTAGATTCTGTTGGTTGCCGCATTCACCGCGATTGCGATCGGCCCGGCCCCCACGTTTACGCTCGACATGGATTGTGTTTTTGGATCAAAGACAGACACTTTGCTGCGGCTTGTTTCGACGGCATAGACTTTTCCGGTCTCCGGGTTCAGTGCAATACTTCTGCTGCTGATCAATGCGGTCGAGGGCTCTCTTGTCTGCGCATGCGCCGGGCTGGAGGCGACGCAAGCGAGAAGTGCGAGGATCACGGACATCGATAGTGAAGGTACGCGTCTCACGGAGCGCTATCGGAAAAAGGACTCGCCCAAGTCGAGCTTGGACCGGGCACCTCGAGAGTCAAGTCACGAACCCAGTTTCGGTTTGTCTTATCCACGGCGTGTGGAAAGCTCAGAAGCACTATACGACGATTTTTGTGTAACGCCGCCAGTTCTCGCATTGCCAGCGGGGTCTCCATCGTCTACATTCACAGTCAGGTTTTTAGGACATTCTGATCCGCCAATTAATAATTCGCCTTCTTCTGACTCTCCTCGTCAGCGCGGCGGCCGTTCTCTCGCCTAATGTGATTCTGGCACAACAACCTTCCTTCCGTGTGCTGGCGTTCTATACTGCAAAGGGCGAACCGGACCATATCGCATTCGCGGAGCAAGCCCTGCCGTTTTTTGCCGAGCTCGCGAAGAAAAACAATTTTTATTTCGAATCGACAACCCGATGGGAATCCCTGAACGCCGAAAGATTAAAGCGCTTCCAGTTGATTGTATGGATCAACGACTTTCCTACCAAAGCGGAGCAGCGGGCGGCGTTCCAGGACTACATGACACACGGCGGCACCTGGCTTGGATTTCACGTGTCTGCTTACAACGATGAGAGTACCCGCTGGCCATGGTTTGTTGATTTTATCGGTGGCGGTGTCTTCTATGGCAACAATTGGCCTCCGCTTCCCGCGAAGCTGATCGTAGACGACCGCTCGCACCCGGTCACACATCACCTGTCCGCGACATTCACGTCACCGGCAAACGAGTGGTACATCTGGAAGCCCAGCCCTCGCCTGAATACGAACGTAAGAGTGCTGCTCACGCTCGATCCGCAGAATTATCCGATAGGATTGAAGGACACCATCATCGGTGGGGACATTCCCGTAGTGTGGACGAATATGCGCTATCGGATGATCTACATGAACATGGGCCACGGCGACAAGATTTTCACCAGCAGCGAGCAAAATAAACTATTCGAAAACGCTGTTCTCTGGCTCGGCGCTCGCAAATAGCCGTCGCGTGCGTTTGGTTTAAGCTCCTGGCTACCGTCAGGCCCAGACTAGCGTGGTCACTGAATCACTCTTCAAATTGACATCCGCTGACATTCCACTCATCTGCAGGGTGACCCTTCGCTCGCCGCCAGAATTGCTCAGCACTAGCACGCGTTGGCCGTCGGGATTCTCCACACCCACGTGATCCACACCAGTCAGCGTGGTTTGGGAATCGAATCGTCGCGCTCCTCGCCGAATAAAGCGGGCAAAATGGGCGAATGCCCAATATTGGCCGCTACGGGTGATCTCTTTCGTCTGTGAATGAATGGTGACAACACCACCGCAGGGGAACGGGCCAATGTTAGGACGGCCCTTCTCGTCGAGCGCGAGATTCCACCCAGTGATTGAATCGCACCAATTGCGCAGGGTCGCGGTAAACGTTCGTCCCCATTTCGTCCAATCAGTGAGATAGTCCGGATTGGTATAGTCCGGCCCGCCCTCGGTCCAGTGCATCGCAACATCGGGAAAAGCATCGTGGACTCTGCTCATCATTTCGGGTGTACCTACATATCCGTGCCAGGCCACGCCCTCACATAATGCGCGCAGGCCCGGATCCTCGAGTTCGCAAGTTGCGCGGCCCCAAAGGTTATAGTTGTGATCGAGGATCCAGATCTTTGTCGCCAGGCTATTCTTCTGCAGCAATGGACCGAGCACCTTCACGAATTCAATCTCATATTCCTGGGGCCAAATGCATGCTGGCATTTTGCCGTCCTGGTCGGTATCGACCTCGTTTTGCGGAGTGACTGCTTGCACCGGCACGCCTTCGGCGGCGTAGGCCTGAAGGAATTTAAGAAAATACTGCGAATAGGTACCTATGTATCTCCGCCGAATCGATCCGCCCAACATCGTTCCGCTAGATTTCATCCAGCCGGGAGGGCTCCAGGGCGAAGAGAAAAGAAACAGATCGGGATTCATTTGTCGGGCCTGGCGCAATATGGGCAGGATGTATTCACGGTCGTGAGCGATGGAGAAGCGCTTTAACTCGGGGTCGGGGTCGCCTTCATCGTAGCTGTAGACCTGAGTCGAATAGTCGCTTGCGCCCATACAGGTGCGGCACACATTCAGGCCCATCTCCGAAGGATGGAACATTTCATGAAATAACTGCTCCCGTGCGGGACCGGCAAGTTGGTTGAACGTATAACAGGCTGCATCGGTGAAAGCCGCGCCGAAACCTAGAATGGCTTGAAACTTCTTGCCAGAATTCAGAACGATCGTTGGCTCCGAAGGTTTACCCGAGGCCGGTTGCCAGGAGATGGTTTCAGACTGAGCACAACGCAACTGCTGAGCGCTGACCCAGGATTTGATGTTGCCAGCTGGCACTGCACTGGAAGTTTCATCGTTGAGACTTGCGACCATTTTTGAGGTTGCCGTGCTGGCAAGTCCCAGAGCAGACAGTGTGAGAAAAGTTCGTCGTGTCGATTCTGGCATCGTGTTTCTCGCAAGGAAAACGGTTGCCGGGAGAATATATCATCGACCCGATCTAGGTTGAGCCGCCAGCGAAAGAAGCGTGGCTGAACTGCCGCATTTCTGGCCGGACGAGCGGCACGGGTAGGCGGTTAGTCGTTCATCGAGGAAGATCTCTGCTCAGCGAAACTCTAGGTCGCGACAACACTACATCAGGTTCTAGATTATGTTAAGGCCCCTCAGTCTCAGAGGTACCGTCTTGCCGAGCCCGCGCATCATCAACCTTCTGTTGTTGTTCAGGAGTCAACAAAGCGTAGATTTCGGCCTGGAATCGCGATGTGGCCATAATCAACTCTGCCATCAGACGCGACTGTTGAATGGCAAGTTTTCGAATTTGCTTCTCGTCGAACTTCCCGTTCTTTGTGGCCGTGACGAGGAGCTGCCGATTGGCACTGAGTCTCATCAACACGGGTTCAATCCGCTGCTGCTGGGCTCCAACCAGGACTTGAATCATTGCTATTTGCGATTGTGTAAGCTCCAGGTAGCTGACCAATGAACCTGAAAGCTGCAGCGATGAAAATGGTAGATCCGCCACCACGACTTCGCTTTCTTGTGTTCGAGAAGTTGACATTGGCACAGGTTCCGGAATACCTGCGCTCAACGCTTCAATCGCCGGTCCCTCTGATGCTGGATGCGGCCGCCCCGGAGTGGATGCCCAGGAGAATTGTGCAGTTATGGCCAGCAGCACGACGATCCCGACCGCGACACTTGCTTTTCCAGATCTGCCGTTCCTCTCCTCCCGTCGCCGGTTGCGCCTCCGTTCGAGCTGCTTAAGCACCTCTCGAGCGAGAAAGCTTCTGCCCACGATCCGAGCTCCCTCGCTCATCATCTGAAACAGAATATTTTCTCCGTGCTGACTGACGATCGTGAGGTTCGTAAGATCAACAATGAGTATGGCGCCTTCGTGCGTCTGGCGTGTCTCGTCCCATGTTCGCTGAAGTTCTGGCAGCCAGGGACCGACAAGACTGCCCTCGAGCGACAGTACGCTCTGCGCTTGGTTATCAATTGTCGTGATTTTGAACATGATTGCTTTTGTCCTCTATTCGATACAGGCAATGTTTATGCCAAACTCGGTGTCCTAAGCGTTTGCTAAATCACTGAATCCAGGTACGAGTTAATAGTCAGCGGGGGACGGCGTGTCGAAACTGTCATGGCGAAGTTGGCAGGTGTCGAAACTGCCACACCATGTAGCGAATTTTGGAACTTCCAGACTACTGTCCGAAATTTTCAGTTTTGTTTGGATACAGCTAGAATATTCCATGACCGAGACCC
>Ga0070697_100002029_pt1 | contig 15494 bp, 12 predicted proteins | sample KBSK1501metaG_FD_65475 | JGI IMG/M metagenome (GOLD analysis project Ga0070697, IMG submission 65475) | Corn, switchgrass and miscanthus rhizosphere microbial communities from Kellogg Biological Station, Michigan, USA - KBS K1-50-1 metaG | ecosystem: Host-associated > Plants > Roots >...
TTCCTGGCAGAGCCAATTAACCCAGGAAAACAACCGCATCAAGCAGTTGACGGCGCAAAAAACCGAACTGCAGCAGATCAAGCAGCAAGTCGAAACTTTTGACAAGCAGAAGGCGATTCTGCAAGTTCGCGTGGACACCATCGAAAAGCTGCAACGCGAACGCACCGGCGGGCAGGAATTGCTGGACATGGTCGCCAACACAGTCTCCCGCACGGAAAATCTCTGGCTGACGGACATGACGCGCAAGGGAAACACCTTGGCGATCGAGGGCTCGTCGGCTTCCATCAATTCCGTTGCGAATTTCATTACTGCCATGAAGCGCTCCGGTTATTTCCAAAAAGTTGAAATCGATGAAACCAAACAGTCAGACAACAAAAACGTGGAGACGTTTTCGTTTAAGTTGAACGCGGAAATCAATCCAACCGGTCCGCAGGCCAAGCCCGCGAGCACCCCGGCGCCGAATCCCGCGCCAGCGAAGAAGGGTTAGGAGATCGCTATGGCCAATCCGTTGAGAGACATGTCGGTGATTATGCAGGGCCTGGTGGCTGCGGCGATCGCGGTGGTGCTGGTGCTGGTCGGAATTTATCTGCCTTTCTCGCCGGTGGCGCAGGAAAAAGATCAGGTGGACAAGGCCATCACGACCAGAACCGCGCTGACCCAGGAAGTAACGCAACTGCAGGTATACAAGCAGCGCTACGGCGAATTGAAGCAGCAGATGGACGCGCTGAACAAACAACTCGACACTTTGAAGACGATTGTGCCCGAAGAAAAAGAGACCGACGAGTTTATCCGTTTGCTGCAGGGGGCCGCGACGCAATCGAACGTTGCGATTCGCGCACTGAAAGCCAAAGCGGTGGCGCCGAAGGACAACAATTATTACGAAATGCCCTTCGATGTGCAGGCAGACGGTCCGTATTTCAATGTTTTGGACTTCTTTGGCAGGCTAAGCCGCCTGTCCCGAATCATTAATGTGGGAGATCTGGAATTTGCGGATCCCGAGAAAGCCAAAGGCGGGCGCTACACCTTGCGGCCAGGAAGCACGGTCAGTGGAAGTTTTACGGCGACGACTTATTTTACGAAACCGGCCGACGTGACGCCTGCTACCGGTGCTGCTCAGCCGGGGGTAAAACATTGAGCGGCGGGAATGAACAAACTATGCGTCCTCTGATGACAGCTTTCATGCCATTGCTCGTTGGGATTACGCTGTTTGCCGCGCCCGGAATGCGCGCACAAACGGCGCCAGCGTCCACCACGGCCAGCAAACCTGCGGCTCAAACGGCGACAAAGCCCGCCGCGCAGACGGCTGCAAAACCAGCGGCCAAGAAGCACACGAAGACTCCCGCGCCGCTAGCGCGAACGGTTTCGGACAAAAAACCTGTGGAGAGCGAACAAAAGATAGCCAGACGCGATCCGTTCGAATCGCTGATCGGGCGCAAGCAGGCGCAGGACGCCTTGGCGAAAAATCTCCCTCCGGGAAAAGCGGGCTTGCAGGTCGGCACGCTACGTCTGGACGGCATCGTGAAGTCCGCGAACGGAATGATCGCCGTCGTCGCCAATCCGCAACAGCGCACCTACTTCTTGCGCGAAGGCGACCAGCTTTACGACGGGAAGGTCGAAAAGATTTCGATGGAAGGCGTGACCTTCCATGAAGAAGGCAAGGACGCGTTCGGCAAGGCTGTCGAGCGGGAAGTAAACAAGAGACTTTACTCGAGTGCAGGAGAACAGCAATGAAGACGAACTGGCCGGCCCTACGAAGTGGCTGCCTGATCCTTGCAAGCCTGGCGTGCGGCACGGCGCCTGTGCTGGCACAGTCGCAGGTATCCGCGGGCGTGGCGGCGACCGCTGCGGTGATCTCAAGCGTGGCGGTGACGCAAGGCTCGCAACGCGCAAGCGTGCGGGTGGAAGGTGAAGGCCGCCTGGACGCGCAAACGATGCGTCTGCACCATCCAGACCGTCTGGTGCTGGACTTCGCAGATACCCGGATGGCAGTGCAGAAGATGATCATTCCGGGAGTCTCGGCGCCAGTGCGCGGAGTCCGTCTGGGGCAGTACCGCCCGGGTATTGCGCGGGTCGTAGTTGACCTCACCGCGGCTGCTCCTTATCAGATCGGGCGTGAAGGCAACACGTTTGTCATTTATTTCGACTCTCCAGCCGACGCGCCGATTGACAACACTCTGAGCCAGACAACTGCTTCCGCGAGCGAAGCGAAGCCGGTTTTTCGCTATGCCGACGCCTTGCCGCGCGGCGCGGAACATCGCCAGGCTTCGTTGGTGAATGTCGCTGTGCCGCGGTTCGCGCTGCCCAGCGAACTGACGAATCGCAACGCAACATTGGCGTTCTTTAATGGAGATAATCAGCCAGCGCGGCCCGAAGAATCTTCGGTGCAACAAGCTACTCAACAGGCCGTGCAGCAGGCGAGCAACGCCGCCGCGACGCTGGCGCCCTCCGGGCAGCAAAATACGGAAGCGACGGCGGCAACTCCCGGGAAATATACCGGCGAACCAATTTCGGTGAACCTGAAGGATGTGGACCTTCGCGACTTCTTCCGATTGATTCATGAGATCAGCGGACTGAACGTCGTTCTGGACCCGGCGATCAAGGGCACTCTCACCATCGTTCTGGACGAAGTGCCGTGGGATCAGGCGCTGGACATCGTTTTACAGAACAACGGACTGGACAAACAGCTGCACGGCAACGTGTTGCGCATTGCTACTCGCGAGACCATGAAAAAGGAAGCGGATTCCGTCCGGGACCTTCTAAGGGCGCAGAATGATGCGACTCCTGCCGTCACAGTGACCCGCGTGCTGAGCTACGCAAAAGCCACGACCCTGGTGCCGACGCTTAAGAAGTTTCTTTCCGCGAAAGGCGATATTCTCGCCGATGACCGCTCAAACCAATTGATCATCAGGGATATTCCGATCACCATCCCGATTGTTGACAACCTGATTCACCAGCTCGATCGCAAGTCGCAGCAGGTCGAAATTGAGGCGCGCGTGGTTTCCGCGAACCGTTCCTTCGCTCAGGACATTGGCACCGAACTTGGTTTTGCCGGCACCACCACTAGCGGTCGCTCGCTATTCCAGGGCTCACCCTTGGTGGGTGGAAGCGGTATTACGCCAGGCGCCGGGATCCCGCAGAACCCCGTGAGCTTCCCGACTGGCGGCGGCACGTCTGGTAATGGCGTGACGACCGGTCTGCCGCTGCAGACCAACTTTTCGGCAGGTTCGCCAACGTCGGGCTTTGGTTTCTCGCATCGTTCGCCGAACTTTGCGGTCGACTTCTTCATCACCGCAGCCGAAGCAAAGGGCGTGGGCAAACTGCTCTCCAAGCCGCGCATCGTGACGCAAAACAACGAAAAGGCGTCGGTCAAGCAGGGTACTAAAATTCCGATTCAGACGACCGTGAACAACACAGTTTCTGTACAGTACATCGACGCGGTGCTGAAGCTGGAAGTAACGCCGCAAATTACAGCCGAAGGCACGGTGTTCATGGATGTGCTTGTGGAAAACACCAACGTGGATAACGGTATCGCGCGAATTCAGGGCATTCCCGCACTGGACACGCAGTCTGCGGAAACCAAGATCCTGGTTCCGGATGGCGGCACGGTGGTGATTGGCGGCGTGATCGTTACCCAGCAGAACGTGAACATTACCCAGGTTCCGTTGGTAGGCAGCTTGCCGCTGATTGGCAATCTCTTCAAGCGGACCAACGTGACCGTGAGTTCGCAGGAATTGCTGTTCTTCCTGACGCCACGAATCATTCCTGGCTGACGACGCCTGACTGATCTCGGCTCTGGTAACTCAAAGCTTCAGGCACTTTCAACTTTCCTCGAAATCGGCGAGACTTGGGCCTCACGGTTTGCATGTGCAAACCCTGAAACGTTGTTCAACTCAGGGTTTGTAAGTACAAACCCTCAAACCCTGGGTCTCCCCGATTCTTTATGGCAAATTCACAGGCGCGCCGAAGCCAGGAATTGCAGAAGTTGCTCCGCCACCAATCGCTGGATGCACTGCTCGTCACTAGTCCAGCGGATTGGTATTACCTGACCGGGTTCACCGGAGAAGCGGGAGCGCTCATTGTTGACCTGCGGCACGTGACTCTAGTGACCGACGGGCGGTTCAGAGTACAGGCTGCGGAGGAATTGCGCGGTGTGAGGGTCGTTGAGCACAAGGACGGGCTATACCGATCATGTGGTGAGCTGCTCAAGAGTCTGCGCGGCAAGAGAGTGGGGTTCGACCCCAACCAGGTGACTGTCGCACAGTACCAGCTGGTTAAAAAGGCAGCGGGGAAAGCGACGCAACTCAAGCCGATTGGCGGACTGGTCGCAAGCCTGCGAGCACGCAAAGATGCCGCAGAACTGGCACAAATGCGGAAGGCGGCGCTTCTGGCGAGCGACGTCGTGGAATCGGCGATCGGGCTTTTGCAGCCGGGCGTCCGGGAATTTGAGGTTGCGGCGGAGATTGAATACCAGATGCGCAAACGGGGTGCTTCGGGAGCGGCATTTGAAAGCATCGTCGCGTTCGGAGCGCGCGCTGCGCTTCCACATGCCCGGCCCACCGCTAAACGCTTGAGGAAAAATGAGTTGGTGGTGTTGGACCTGGGTGCTATACTTGGAAAATACTGCAGTGACATCACGCGAACGGTCTATGTGGGGAAGGCTCCCGCAAGGATACGATTATGGTACCAAGCCGTGTTAGAGGCGCAGGCTGCGGCTATTGATGCGATTGGACCCGGAAAAAGCGGCGGCGAGGTAGACGCGGTTGCCAGAGGGGTACTGGCGGCGTACCGGTTAGACCAATATTTCGTGCACAGCACTGGGCATGGCTTGGGGTTGGAAGTCCACGAGGACCCCCGCCTGGCCAAGGGTCAAAAAACACAGCTTGCCTCGGGAAACGTGATTACGATAGAACCGGGTGTGTATATTGCGGGTTTAGGTGGAATTCGGATCGAAGATGACGTCGTCGTGCACCAAGGGCGTAGCGAAGTATTGACCCGCGCCTCGCGGGATTTCATAGAGCTCTAAATACAAAACAGCGTGTTTCAGGGTTTGTGTTGCAACCCTGAGGTGAAGATGAAACGCAAAACCGGTGTGAAGTCGAGTGGCGGCGGGTCATCAGCGGGCCCGGACATTGATCAGATTGAACAGCTCCTGAAGACTATGACGGAGCACAATCTTGAGGAATTTGAATATTCGCGCGGAGACCTGCGCATACGGCTGAAGAAGCCTTCGTCCGGCGCTGCGTTGACGGTTCCGAGATCGACCGCTTTCCCGGAAATTATAGTTGCCGGTCCGTCGTCTTCCTCGGCGGGATCGGCTGCGGTGGCAGCGCCTTCGGCACTGGAGCCCCGGTCCACGGAAGACTTGCACCTCGTGAAGTCACCCATCGTTGGCACTTTCTATGGTTCGCCCAGCCCCGGCGCGGAGCCGTTTGTGAAGATTGGCGCTTATGTGGAAGACGGGGAAACCTTGTGCATTGTCGAAGCCATGAAGTTGATGAACGAGATTGAGTCCGACAGCAGCGGCGAAGTGCTGCGGATTTTCGTCGAGAATGGGCAGCCGGTGGAATACGGCCAGCCATTGTTCGGAATCCGTCCGAGCCGCAAGAAGTAGGCGGCGAATAAAATGTTCAACAAAATTCTGGTAGCGAATCGCGGGGAAATCGCTCTGCGAGTCATTTGCGCATGCAAGGAACTGGGAATCGCCACCGTTGCCGTGTATTCAGAGGCGGACCGCAATTCGTTGCACGTGCGCTTTGCGGATGAGGCGGTGTGCATTGGTCCACCGCGCAGCAGCGAGAGTTACCTCAACATTCCTCATGTCATTAGCGCGGCTGAAATTACCAACGTTGACGCGATTCATCCCGGCTACGGATTTCTCTCCGAAAACGCCAACTTCGCCAAAGTGTGCGAAGCATCTGAAATTACCTTTATCGGCCCGCGGCCCGAAATCATCGAGATGATGGGAGAAAAGGACCGCGCGCGGCGCGAAGTGAAGAGCGCGGGGCTGCCGACAATTCCGGGCAGCGACGGGGCAATCGAAGGCGAGGAGCAGCTTGCCAAAGAAGCCGCGAATATCGGCTACCCGCTGATTTTGAAGGCGGTTGCCGGCGGCGGTGGACGCGGCATGCGCGTGGTGCGCAAACAGGAAGAGCTTCTGGCCGCATACGAGACCGCACGCAGCGAGGCGCAACAGGCTTTTGGCACTCCCGATGTTTATGCCGAGCGGTTCATCGAAAATCCGCGGCATATTGAGTTTCAGGTGCTGGGCGATCAGCACGGCAAAATTATTCATCTTGGCGAACGGGAATGCTCGATTCAGCGCCGTCATCAAAAATTGATCGAAGAATCGCCTTCCCCAGTGTTAGATCCCAAAGTGCGTAAGGAGATGGGCGCTAAAGTCGTCAAGGCGCTGCAAAAAGTTGGCTACACCAACGCCGGCACGGTCGAGTTTCTGATGGGCCAGGACGGCTCGATTTATTTTATCGAAATGAACACGCGCATCCAGGTGGAACATCCAGTGACTGAATTTGTGACCGGCGCGGATCTGATCAAGGCGCAGATTCGAATCGCGGCGGGCGAAAAACTGGATGACGCGGTCGGGGAAATTCATTTTAGCGGCCACGCCATCGAGTGCCGCATTAACGCGGAAGATCCGGAGACGTTTGTGCCTTCTGCCGGACGCATCACGACTTTTCAGGCGCCGGGCGGCACGGGAGTCCGCGTGGATTCGGCGGCTTATGCCGACGCGGTGATTCCTCCCTATTACGATTCGATGATTGCGAAGTTAATTGTGAAGGGCCGCGACCGTGCGGAAGCCATTGGCCGCATGAAGCGCGCGCTGGAAATGTTTGTAATCGAAGGCATCAAGACATCGATTCCGCTGCACCGCCGCATCCTTGCCGATCCAGACTTCGCGGCGGGGCGCTTTGACACACATTTTATCGAGCGGCTGTTTGCTGGAAACGACGCCGGGCAATCCACAAAATCCAAGAAATAAAATGGCGAACCGCCTTGCACTGCCGCCGCTCTACGTGATACTAGACGCAGCGTTGCTACCTTCCGATCCAATCGAACTTACGAGAAAGATGCTCGATGCGGGGGCCCGCCTGTTTCAATATCGCGATAAAACCTCCTCCTCACGCGAGTTGCTGAATGCTTCGCAGGCTTTGGGTCTTACCATTCGGCAGCGCGGGGGCACTTTTCTGGTAAACGACCGCGCGGATATTTCGCATCTGGTCGGAGCCAGCGGAGTGCATCTTGGCCAGGACGATTTGAGTGTTGCGGCGGCTCGGGAAGTCGTGGGAAATGACTGCCTGATCGGATTGTCCACGCACAACTTGCGGCAGTTTAAAGCGGCCGCCGAATCAAGCGCGGACTACATTGCCGTGGGTCCAATTTTTTCTACCAGCGGCAAGAGAAATCCCGATCCAGTAGTCGGCATCGATTTCATTCAAACGGTTAGAAAATTGACCACCAAGCCGATCGTAGCGATCGGCGGAATTACCCTGGAACGCGCGCGCGAGGTAATCGATGCGGGAGCGGACAGCGTAGCCGTGATCAGCGACATACTGAAAGCAAAAAATCCCGCCGATCGCGTACGGCAGTATCTGAAGATTGTTCCCGTCGCGGCACAATCCGCGGGGAAGTGAGGCGACTCATTTATGGCTGAAATCGCGCGCCCGGCGGCGTTGGATCATTCCAAAAGCGAAGAACCTGGATTCGTTCGCGCCATCGGGTTATTCGACGGCACGATGATCGTGGTCGGTTCGATGATCGGCTCCGGAATTTTTATCGTTGCCGCAGACATTTCTCGCGTGACCGGTTCTCCCGGCGGCCTGCTCTTGACGTGGATCATTACCGGACTTCTGACAATTTCGGCCGCGCTCGCATATGGCGAATTGGCTGCGATGTTCCCGCATGCCGGAGGACAATACGTCTATCTGCGCGAAGCATACTCGCCGCTTTGGGGATTTCTCTACGGTTGGACTTTATTCCTCGTAATTCAAACGGGAACCATTGCCGCCGTGGCAGTCGGGTTCGCAAGATATTTGGGTGTTTTATTCCCTGCGATTTCGCCGAATACATGGATTATTCATCCGATTTCGCTGGGTTCGAAACTGGCTATCAGTCTTTCCATTCAGCAATTCGTGGCCATTCTGATGATTATGCTGATCACTTTCCTGAATACGCTCGGCGTCAGGCTCGGCAAGCTGATCCAGAACATTTTCACCTCGGCCAAGACGCTTTCCTTGCTTGGGCTGATCCTGATCGGCGTGTTTGTGGGCAGAAATCATGCGGCCATCGCGGACAATTTCTCAAATTTCTGGACGGTTCGAGGAGCAGCGACGATTGAGCCAGGCGCGAATTTTTTCAAGGGCTGGTTTCCCACGCTTACCGCAGCCAGCGGCTTCTTCGGGCTGGTAGTGGCCTTCGGCGTATCGCAAGTGGGCTCGCTTTTTTCCGCTGACGCTTGGAACAACATCGGCTTCACTGCAGCCGAAGTGAAAAATCCCAGACGCGATGTAGCGCTGTCGATGGCGCTAGGCACCATCATTGTTATCACGCTGTATTGCCTGGCCAATCTAGCGTATCTGTTCGCGCTGCCGCTGGCGCAAATTCAAAACGCTCCGGACGATCGCGTTGCAACGGCCGCGTTAAACGCCATCTTCGGTCCGGTCGGTGCGTCGTTGATGGCCGGAGCGATTATTATTTCCACGTTTGGCTGCAACAACGGGCTGATTCTTGCCGGTTCGCGGGTGGCGTATGCCATGGCCAAGGACGGACTGTTTTTCCGCGCCACCGGAAAATTGAACAAGAAGGGCGTGCCAGGCACGGCGCTTATCTACCAAGGCGTGTGGATCGCAGTATTGATCTTGTTGCGAACCCAGCGCGCGGACGCCGCCGGAGTAGTCACCTACGGCAATCTTTATAGCAATTTGCTGGACTACGTGGTTTTTGCCGCACTGATGTTTTACGTGTTGACCATCGTCAGCGTGTTTGTACTTCGCAGAAAACGGCCGAACGTGGAGCGCCCATACAAAGCGTTCGGATATCCGGCGGTGCCGGCGATGTACATCATCGCGGCTTCGGTAATTTTGTTTGTCCTGTTGTTTTACAGAACAGAGACAGCCGGTTGGAGCCTGGTCATCGTATTGTTGGGGCTGCCGGTTTACTGGCTTTGGTCACGGCAAAGCGTTAAAACAAAAAACACCGCATAGAAAATTTGTTGTAGGGCAAATTACGGCGTACCCCTACAATGGGCGAGTCCAATTTGGCAGCTTAGCGTAAGTGGTATTCCACCTGACAAAGGAGGAGTTGCATGGGCAACCCCTTGTTCGCAACCAAGCCGCTCGACACTTTGATGAAAGAGGCTGCCGATACCGGCGAGCACAGTCTCAAGCGAGCTCTTGGTCCCGTGAATCTGGTGACGCTTGGAATCGGGGCGATCATTGGCGCAGGCATTTTTGTACTGACTGGCTCGGCGGCATCGCTTTATGCCGGCCCAGCGATCATGCTTTCCTATATTCTCGCGGGCACGGGGTGCGTTTTCGCTGGGCTGTGCTATGCCGAATTTGCATCCATGATCCCGATCGCTGGCTCTGCCTATACGTATGGCTATGCCACGCTCGGGGAACTAGTAGCCTGGATCATCGGATGGGACTTGATACTGGAGTACGCGTTCGGAGCGGCGACCGTTGCGAGCGGCTGGAGCAGCACGCTGGTGGCGTTCCTGCAAGACTATGGCATCAGCCTGCCGCCGCAGATCTGCGACGTGCCGGGCGCGCAATGGGCCCAGTATCATGGCCGATGGGCGCCGGTAAGTGCTTTGGGTCTCACACCCGATCAACTGGCCCCTTTGCCGCACGCGACTGCATCCTTCAATTTGGTTGCTTTCCTCGCGATCCTCGGGGTTACCGCCATTCTTATCGTTGGCATTAAGGAATCGGCGAACTTTAACTCGGCTGTTGTATTTGTGAAGTTGGCTGCGGTGCTCACCTTCATCGCCGTGGCCCTCCCGTTTGTTCTTAAGAATCCACATATCGCACATGAAAATTGGAAGGTCTTTCTCCCGCCCAATACCGGAAGCTTTGGTTCATTTGGCTGGTCTGGTGTTATGCGTGGAGCAAGCGTGGTGTTCTTCGCTTACATCGGGTTTGATGCTGTTTCAACCGCGGCTCAAGAAGCGCGCAATCCGCAAAAGGACATGCCCATCGGTCTGCTGGGCTCACTTATTGTTTGCACCATCCTCTATATCGTCGTATCCGGGCTGCTGACGGCAACGGTGCATTATTCCCGCTTGAACATCGGCGCTCCAGTCTCGCTGGCCATTCGCGAGACCGGTGTCCGATGGGGAAGTTACGTGATCAACGCCGGGGCGCTTGCTGGACTCAGTACGGTAATGCTGGTCATGCTGCTTGGCCAATCCCGCGTCTTCTATTCCATGGCCCACGACGGCTTATTGTGGGAATGGGCCGGCGACATCCACCCGCGTTTTCGGACGCCTTGGAAGTCCACCGCCATTGTTGGCGTGCTTGTGGCCATCGTGGGGTCGCTTGTGCCGATTGGCACGCTCGGCCAACTGGTCAGCATCGGCACGTTGTTTGCTTTCGTCATCGTCTGCGCCGGTGTTTGGGTAATGCGGGTGCAACGGCCAGAACTCAAGCGCCCCTTTAAAACTCCGTGGGTTCCATTCGTGCCCATTATGGGGATGCTGATTTCACTGGCACTGATTGCTAGTCTAAATCTGTTGACGATCGTGCGGCTGTTTGTATGGCTGGCCATTGGCCTGGTTATCTATTTCACTTACAGCGTGAAGCACAGCAAAGTTCGCAACCAATCGTAACCCTGACCGTTTCGCCGGCGTGGAGTTCCTCCGGACCGGCGCTACTGATCCAAATTTGTACGCGCCGTATGCGCACTCGCATCGGGTAAGGTATTCTTCTCGTGCGTCCCCGACATGACTCCGACACGCGCCAATCTCTCAAATCTCTGGCGGCGTCTTTCCCGGCCGGACATCGCGGCAATCGTTTTGACGCTGCTGGGCCTGCTGGCCGCAATTTCTGGCCGATCCGGCGGCGCCTATAGTTTTGCCAAATTCGTCGGACTGCTAAGCGCGGTGTATCTAGCGTTTCGCGCCATCTCCTGGTGGCGCAATCGTCTTCTGTGGAGCCTGCGCAATCGCCTGATCGTCGCTTATCTCTTCATCGCGGTCGTTCCCGTGCTTCTTCTACTGACGCTGGCGATTCTCGCCGGGCAAATCCTCTATTCGCAGCTCGGCGGTTATCTCCTTTTCGAAGACATTCACAGCCGCCTTGGCCGTATGGCGGACTCGGCTAGAAGCATTGCCTCCGCCGAAAAGACTTTGCCAGGCTCGATCAATGACAAAGTGGTGGAAGAGGCGCTGAATGCGCAAATCCAGATGGCTTATTCGAATGAGCTTCCCGGCCTGAAGGTCGAGTTTCACGCCGACCCGCGACGGCTACAGCGCATCGCCGGACCAAACACCAAGGAGTTTACCGGGATTGTTCAGTCCAATGGCCAAACCCATTTGATCGCAATGCGCGAAGTCGATTCGCCGCGCGGCAGGAATCTGGTGGAGCTGAGCTTGCGCGTAACGCCGGAATTTCTCGAAACCGTCGCGCCCGGTCTTGGGCCGATTCAATTTACCGCGCTGCAGCGCGCTGACGGCGACGATTCAACCAATACCATACAGCTTGGCAACGTCCGCTACCGTTTCCTGAATCGCATCGCCACACACCATCGCACTCTGCCAGGCGCAAATTACTGGTTCGATCCGGTCATCGAGGGTTTCTCCAAGCTGGACGCTACTTATCTGGAGGCCGGAGAGAAGGCCGGAGAGAAACAACCGGTCTTCGCCTCCTTTTCCGCTCGTCCTTCCGTATTGAACGGGCGCATCTTCAGTTCGCTCGGAGAGTTCAGCAGCAGCACCGTGTTCGGCTTTGAATTGATCGCCATATTTCTTCTGCTCATTGAAATAGTGGCGTTGGTGACCGGAATCGTTCTGACCCGCGCCATTACCAGCGCCGTGGACGAACTCTACCAAGCAACGCAACTTGTTCAGGCTGGCGACCTGACACACCGGGTAAAAATCGAGCGCCGCGATCAACTGGGTATTCTCGGCGAATCGTTCAACTTGATGACCGGCTCGATCAGCAGTCTCATCGAAGAGCAACGCCAGCGCCAGCGCCTGGAAAACGAACTATCCATCGCGCGCGAAGTCCAAAACCAGCTTTTTCCGCAACGCATGCCGTCGGTACCGGGTGTGCAGATCGAAGCCATCTGCAAAGCGGCGCGCACCGTTAGCGGCGACTATTACGATTTTATTCAGTTGAGTCCGACGCGTATCGCGATCGCGATTGCGGATATCTCAGGCAAGGGAATTTCCGCCGCGTTGCTGATGGCCAGTTTGCAGGCCTCTCTGCGAAGTCAACTGCTCGCTCCAGGTAGTGAGTCCATGAGTACCGCAGAATTGGTTGGGCGGCTGAATCTCCATTTGGTTCGCAATACCGGCGACGACCGTTTTGCGACTTTTTTCGTCGCGGTTTATGACAGCTCGACGCGGCTGCTTCGCTACACCAACGCCGGACACCTGCCGGCTTTTTGCATCTGTGGCGACCATGCCTTCTACCTCGACAAAGGCGGGATGGTGCTTGGTGTGATTGAAGAATATCCATTTGTGGAAGGTTCGGAAACCGTTCCGCCGGACGCGATCCTGGTTGGCTACAGTGACGGTTTGGTGGAACCGGAAAATGTCTATGGCGAGGAGTTCGGCATCCAACGTTTGCGGGACGCGGCAATTCGCCTGAATGGTTCTTCGCCCCTGGCGATCGCGCAAGGAATGATGCAGGCCGCGGAAGAATGGGCTGGCACGCCAGAGCAGGCCGACGACATGACGGTAATCGTCGCGCGCCTGCGTTGATGTACTTAGTGCCGCTTATGCGGCTGGGCTATACTTAAAAAACTTAAGCTCTTCGAAACGAGGATGGGAATGTTACTGCGCAACCGGGTTGCGTTGATTACGGGGGGAACACGCGGCATCGGCAGGGGAATTGCCCTGCGCCTGGCGAAAGAGGGCGCGCGCATCGCCATCGGCTACCGTTCGAACAAAAATGTCGCGCAGAATACTTTGCGCCAATTGCAGGCGGCCGGCGCCGACTGTGTTGCCGTTGAAGCGGATATCACCACTGCAGAACGCTCGGAACAATTCGTCAATACCGTAACCGATCGTTTTGGCCGACTCGATATTCTTGTCAACAACGTAGGCGATTTTCGCTGGGGCACATTGGCCGAAGGCTCTCTCGAAGATTGGCAGGATATTTTCGCGTCCAACTTGATGAGCGTTGTGTTTATGAGCCGCGCCGCGCTGCCTCACATGCGCAAAGGCCGTTGGGGCCGCATCATTAATCTTGGAGCCGTTGGCGCCGAGCGTGCGTTCGGCCAGGCGAAAATTTCTGCCTACGCTTCGGCCAAAGCCGCGGTCGTTGCGCTCTCTCGCTCGCTGGCGCTCGAAGAGGCAAAAAACGGGATTACTGTGAATGTAGTAAATCCTTCGAGCATCGACGAAAAAGAATTGAGTCTCGACGAAGCGCGCCGCATCAAGGACGCGCGTTTTCCCATCGGCCGACCGCCTACCGTGGACGACGTCGCAGCGTCCGTAGCGTTTTTCGCTTCGGAAGAAGCCGAATATGTCACCGGACAGGTGGTTAACGTCAGCGGCGGCTGGATGCTCTGATTTTTTCGAAGACCTGCCTCTATGAAAGCTCTCACCGCAGCTGAAATGCGAGAAGTGGATCGGCTCACGACCGAGCGTTACGGAATTTCCGGTCCGCAACTGATGGAAAACGCCGGAAAGAGCGTCGCCGATTTTGTCCTGCACGAAATTTCACTTCGTTTTCAGTCGCCGGTTCGATCAGTGGTGGTGCTTTGTGGAAAGGGAAATAACGGTGGCGATGGATTTGTCGCGGCACGCTACTTGCGCCAGGTAATTCGCCATACTGCCGTATTGCTTCTTGGAGCGCCCGCGGAATTAAAAAGCGACGCCGCTCTGAATTTTCAACGTTGGCGTGAAAGCGGCGGCGAGACCGTTGTAATCGAAAACGAAGCCGCGTTACAGAACGCATGGCCCCGCATCGCGGCAGCCGATGTAATTCTCGACGCTCTCCTTGGAACTGGGTTGCGCGGCGCTGCCACTGGGCTCATTGTAAAAGTCATTAGCGATCTGAATTCTTTCTCGCGCAACGCAACGTCCGCGACTCCCGCACTCATCGTCGCCGTGGATATTCCTTCCGGTATGGCATCCGACGGCGAGCCGGCGGAAGGCCCGGTTCTTCGTGCGCATCATACGGTCACGTTCACCGCGCCAAAAATTGGCCAGCTTATTCCGAATGACGCGTCATGCTGCGGCAGCCTGAACATCCGCTCAATCGGCTCGCCTCCGGCACTGATCGACGAGCTCGGCAAGACCAACCTTCGTTGCGCAGGGCCAGACGAATTCGCCAAGCTTCCGCTGATTCGTCCAGCTGATTCGAACAAAGGTCTCTACGGTCACATGCTCGTGGTTGCAGGGTCGGCCGGCAAATCCGGCGCGGCTGTGTTGGCCGGAACCGGGGGACTCAAAGCTGGCGCGGGATTGGTGACCATCGCGACGCCCGATACCGTGCAATCCGTCGTCGCTTCGAACCAACCCGAGTACATGACCGAGCCGCTTCCCACACTCGCCGATGGCTCCATCGCCGTTGAAAATCTGGCTGACGCCGCCTTTGCAAAAATCGTCAAAGGCAAAACTGTTCTAGCCATCGGTCCCGGACTTGGCCAGGGGCCAGGCACACAGAAATTCATTCGCACGCTCGTACGATCGACAACTCTGCCTACGATCCTCGATGCCGACGGCCTCAATGCTTTCGCTACAAACGGAGACGCCTTGCGCGAGCGCAAATCGCAATTTCTGGCAATCACTCCGCATCCCGGTGAAATGGCGCGGCTGCTCGGCATGACAACTAAAGAAGTTCAGAAAGATCGCGTTCGAATTGCCACCGAATCCGCAAAACGTTGGAACGCGCACGTGTTACTGAAAGGCTTTCACACCATCCTCGCTTCGCCCGACGGGCAAATTTTTATCAACACCACTGGCAATCCCGGATTGGCTAAGGGCGGCTCCGGGGACGTTCTGACCGGCATTCTTGCCGCGTTGACTGGCCAGTTTGGCACGCAAGATTGGCTGCGCGTTTTGGCGCTCGGAGCGTGGCTGCACGGCCGGGCCGCGGATACCTTAATCGAAGGCGCCGATCCTTCCGGCATTTTGGCCGGCGACGTAGCTCGCGCGTTGCCATATGCGCGATTCGAACTGCTCGAGGAGATTCGCCGCGGTGGCTGAGGAGTTCATCACCCATTCCCCAGAAGAGACGACGGCGTGGGGCAGGGAATTTGCCTCCCGATTAAAGCCGCCGGCGCTGGTACTCCTTTCCGGCGACCTC
>Ga0070697_100002030_pt1 | contig 15491 bp, 14 predicted proteins | sample KBSK1501metaG_FD_65475 | JGI IMG/M metagenome (GOLD analysis project Ga0070697, IMG submission 65475) | Corn, switchgrass and miscanthus rhizosphere microbial communities from Kellogg Biological Station, Michigan, USA - KBS K1-50-1 metaG | ecosystem: Host-associated > Plants > Roots >...
CGGGCCGATGATTTGCATGCCGATCGGCAATCCCGCACGCGTGAACCCGCACGGAATGGAGATCGCGGGCAGTCCCAGCGCGTTAATGGGCCGCGTGTTGCGAAGCATGAGGAGTTCCTTGCTTCGAAGCGTGGCGGGATCGGACAATAGGCTGGCAATCGTGAACGGAGGTACAACAGCCGTGGGAGTGACCGCGAGATCGACAGTGTCAAATACCCTAGAAACAGAACGCCGGATATGGGCGAGCTGGCGGCGGCTTTGTATGTACGAGGCTGTTCCGATGTCTGCTCCAGCCCGTATTCGATTGAGGGTTTCCGGCTGGTATAACTCGGGCGTCTTGGAAATGTATTCCCGGTGGTAAGCGTAGGCCTCCGCGGTGGAAACGGTCCCGTAAACATCCATAACGGAAGGATCGTCTTTCGCAGCCAGTAGTGCGATGTCGTGCTGGCTTGCGGTGAGGTTCTTCAACACCGATAGAGCCGCTCCCATCGCCGCCTCGATCTCGGGATCGAGTCCCTCATAGAAGTAGGCGTGGGGAATACCCAGCCGCAAGGAGGAGGTCCCGTCGGCGATGCTTCCGACGAAATCTGGAACGGGGAGATCGGTGCTGTTCGTGTCGCCCGCGTCGTAGCCAGCAATCACCTGCAACATAAGAGTAACATCCTTGACCGTGCGAGCCATCGGACCCACGTGGTCCAGGGACCAAGCCAGAGGTATGACGCCCCGTGTGCTCACCCGTCCATAGGTCGGTTTGAGTCCAACGATGCCGCAGTAGCCCGCCGGCTGGCGGATGGAACCTCCCGTATCGGTACCAAGCGCCCCGAAGCAGAGTTCAGCTGCCACAGCCGCGGCCGACCCGGCGGAGGAGCCGCCCGCGCAGTAGTCGGGTTCCCAAGGATTTCGAACCGGGCCGAAATAACTGATTACAGAACTGCCGCCGTAGGCGAATTCCTGCAGGTTGAGCTTACCCAGGAGCACGGCCCCGGCGGCTTTGAGGCGACGGACAACCTCTGCATCCTTTGTGGGAACGCGATCCTTAAATAAATTACTCGCGGCGGTCGTGCGGACGGCGGCCGTGTCCAGCAAATCTTTCAGAGCAAGGGGGATTCCGTGGAGCGAGCTTTTCCAATGGCCACGGTGAATCTCTTCTTCGGCCGCACGAGCCTCGGCCAACGCGGAGTCGGACGTGACGGTGATGAAGGCGTTCAGCTTGGGGTTGAGTTGCTCAATCCGGGCGAGACACGCTCTGGTCAACTCCACCGGAGAGATCTTCTTGGCATGCACAAGTTGAGATGCTTCGGAGAGAGTAAGCCTTGAAAGACTTGCATTGTTCGACGGCGCCCCACCTTCAACTCCGGCTGAATTAGCCGCGACTGCGATTGGCGGAATCAGGGTTCCCGCCGCTCCGGCCACAGTTGTTTTCATAAATGATCTACGTGACAAAGCGCAATGCTCATGCGGCCGCTCAACTGCCACAGTCTAATCCGGAGCTTTGCATCTTCGCGACCTAACTTGTGAGCCCGTCGCGTCTTCTTTCACTGCTTTTAATAGTTTCCCGTAGCCTCGGCGCCCATCGCGCCAAAAGCCGACCAAATTCCAACTGGATTCAGTCCCCCTGCATCGGGTTCAATGGACCGAATCCATCAAACACCTCGACTGTGATATGACGTGGTCCGGCAGTTTCTCCAACCCACACTGGGGAGCCAGCAGCCATCTGTGCACTCTGCTGCGTCTGTTGGTTCGCCTGCTGCGCTTTCAACGCCTGTTTGTAGGCATCATATTGGGCCTGATTGCCGACGAAGATCTGGTCTTTCTTGGCCGTCGGATAGACGTAGTACAGTTTCCCGTGGTACTTCACCGCCGACACCTTGTCTACGGCCAGCAGGCTTACCTGTTGTTGCTGCTTAGGGGTGGTGACCATCTTGACCTTAAAACCCGCCTGCGAGAGCAGCATCTCTTTCCGCGGCGAGGCAGCGGCGGTGGTTGTCGCGGTGCTGGCGCATCCTGTGACAAAGGTCAAAGCCGCAACGGCACAGACGACACTTGTTAGGGCTAATAGTTTTTTCATATGCTTTGTTTTGCTTGTGTTGTTAGTTCTGGAGAAAGTTATGGCCGTAATTTCCTGGGTCCTTCACGCTGACAATTCCCATCTCAGCGCCGCTCGTCTGTAGGACCAAAGTCCAATCCGCGTCACATTGGTGTAGGGCGTTCGCCGCAGAGCGCGCCTCGATATCAAACATTTCCGTCGCCTAAAAGTGGAACCGCAAACCCGCGCCCACCAAATGCTGGCCCAAATCGCGACTCTCATTGGTATTGATTTGGGTGCTCGAGCTTACTTCGGCGATGGAGCGGCAGTGGCTGCCGCCGCGGGTGCGTTCTGCGTTGTCGAGGCTTTGTTCCCAATCTTTTTTGATCGCTTGCGCACCTTCGCGCCTTTTTTACGTTCGCTGTTTGGCATTACGATCATCCTCTCAGTGATGGTCTGTTCATATGGGGTCGAGGTGTTGAGGGGATCCGGGCCTGTTCCAGTCATAACGCCGGCGCTTCCTTCGCCTCGGCCACTGCCAGCGGTGCTACCCGTAGTTCCTGTGCCAGTGATTTGTCCGTTCGCGTCGCCGCAAATGAAAGATCCGGCACAAACGCCGACAAAAATGATCTGCGAAAGTTTAGATAAGTTCATTGTGGTTTATCGTGCAGGCTGCGGCTCTGCAATGCCAGCAAAATTGTCAGCAACGCCAGACCTGCGACTGAAAAGATTCACGCAGTCCGGCTCAACCAACATGGGTTCGACTACGCCAGAGAGCTTATTAAACAGGGGCACGTTGTTGCGGATGGCAATGATCGCAAAAATACTGCTGTCGAAATGTCCCATAATGTCGTTTGAAAGTCCGTTTGAAAGTCCTCGACTTGTCAGCCAAAAACCCGTAAGATGCCGTATGTTCCTCAAATCATGCAGTATTAGCTTCGTTGGCTTATTCCTTTTAGCGTTCAGTGCCCGGGCCGGGACGTCCGCTTTTGACGGGGTTGTGAAGGATCCCGCCGGACATCCCGTCAAAGGCGCCGATGTTCGGATTGAAGCAACAAACGGAAGTAATTTTTCCAGGATTGTTAAGACCGATGCCACCGGCCATTACACCTCCGATGGCCTTCCAGCCGGGATTTACAAAGTCACTCTCGTTGTCAATGGAGCCGTCAAGGCATCGATCCTCAATGCCTCCACGCAGTCTGGCAAACACACTCAGCTCAACTTTGAGCTGACCCCAACAACAAAGTTCGTTAAGACACACAAGGTTTGGATTCCACCCGACCTCGGAACTCATATCGGCGGCGGTCAATGGGTCGACGTGGATGATAACGGCAATCCCGTCAACAATACTGGAGGGGGCAGCGTCGACAAATATAGGGGAATGCAACCGACGATCAGGACCCAATTCCGCCCGGGTCAATGATTCTCCCAAGCCCTCAATCGGTGCGATAAGCGCATTCTAAAGCCACCAGACTGGGCCGACCCAAATTAGCGATGGCCCGGACTCACATTCTACGGCGCATCGGGTCGGCAGTACATCGGCTCGACTAAGAACCCTGAGCACAGCCGCGGCGGCAATCATACAAAGCACCGGTTCGTTAGTAATATCGAACTCGTTGCAGCCAAGGAACTCTCTTGTATTAATCATCCATCCGGCAAAAAGACGGTCAGGTTCGGTTTCCGCGGCATTTTGACTGGTTGCGAAACCATGGCGATACGAATTGACCCGGCAGTAAATCGGGCTTGGCCATCGCCTGCGATCGAGCCTTGAAAGAAAATCTTTTCGCGTCGCGACAAATCTGATTTGAGTGTTTCATGTTTCGCATGAAATCGTTTTTGATCTTGCATGTCTTCGGCGCGTTAATCGCCGCCATGGCTTGCGGCGCGACGGAGTCCGATTTGGCCGCCACCTCAACGAACCAGCTCGGTGTCGATCTTCACCGCCAACTTGCCACAGGCGACGAAAATCTTTGCGTTTCGCCGTACTCGATCGAAAGCGCGCTGGCCATGACATTCGCCGGCGCGGACGGCCAGACCCGCACGGAGATGGCGCGCGTTCTGCATTTTCCCGGCGACGGCGGTGCCGTGCCGGCCTCGTTCGCTGCACTCCAGCATTCTCTGGAAGAAATGAGCGCGAAGACGGCCGAACTCGTAAAAGAATCCAAAAAATTCGGCGGCCCAAGCGAACCGATTACTCTGAACATCGCCAATCGGCTCTTTGCTCAAAAGGGATACGATTTTCGCAACGCTTTTTTGTCGCTTGTAAAACAAGACTACCGCGCGGCATTTGAGCCTCTCGATTTCGTTGCCGATGCTTCCGGGGCTACGCAGCACATCAATAAATGGGTCGCGGATCAAACTCGTAACAGGATTCGCGACCTCATCCCGGCCGGCGCACTCGATGAAACAACGCGACTCGTCCTGGCGAACGCACTTTATCTAAAGGCGCCCTGGGCTGACCCATTTTCAGAGAACGTAACCCACCCGGAACCGTTCCACGTTCATGGAAGCGCCGCTGTCGATGTTCCGACGATGCGGAAAAGAGATGAGCGCTTCGGTTATGCGAAGCGTGAAGGATATAGCGCCGTTAGCCTCCCTTACGCCGGCAATGATCTTCAATTCCTTGTTCTTCTTCCCGAAGATGTAAACGGTTTGCGCGCGTTCGAATCGAAACTAAGCGCCGAGATGTTGGTCCAGTGTGCGAAGCTGGAAGAGCGCGATGTCGATCTTCGTTTGCCAAAGTTCAAAATCGAGCCGCCGACCATCACACTGGCGGAAAAGTTGGAAGCGCTTGGGATGAAGACCGCATTCAACCAGCCGACGGGAAGCGCTAATTTCGATCGGATGGCGTCGCGCAAGCCGGATGATTATCTCTATATCTCACAGGTTTTTCACAAAACGTTCATCGCTGTGGATGAGAAGGGAACGGAAGCAGCCGCCGCCACGGCCGTGGCCATGATGGCTGCGACCGCTTTAAGAGAACGTCCGCCTCCGATCGAAGTCAAAGTCGATCGGCCCTTCCTCTACGCAATTCAGCATGTCCCGAGCGGCATCTGCCTTTTCCTCGGCCGCGTAACTGATCCTCGCTAAGGTGGACATCGGCACTCTCGCCAATTTAATCAACGCAATCGCCGTGACAGCCGGCGGGATCTGCGCCTGGTGTCGCGTGGTAACAAACCCAACTTCTGTTTTGAATTCAACGGTTCACAGACCGCCCCTACAAAAGAGATTCAGACGCGGCGTAGCTTAATTCGCCATTCACCATACGCGCCGCGGAGGTGAATCGATGCGGCTCGGTTTTATTTGAATCAACAATGTGAATCACCTCGATGCCGCGCACTTTCAGATAATCGGAAATCAGCGCACGATGACAGCGCCACCACACCGCTTCCGCGCACATAATCGCCGCCGGTCCCACTTTGCTCGTAAGATCGACAAGACGCTCGATACCTTTTCGAAATTCTTCCGTTTCCATCCAATCGGCATAACCGCGAAAAGAAGCATTTCGCCACGCCGTATTACGCGAGTCGGGTCTGGGTTTTCGTCGCCCACCAAGCTCCGGAAGATGTTCATAGCGTAATCCGTGCTCGCGTAACGATTGCGCAAGCGCCTCTTTATTGAATTGCGGATAGCGTCTCGAACCCGGGAAACTGCGTACATCCACAACCAACTTGATTCCGTTCTCCTCAAGCAACGAAATGAACATGTCGATCTTGCGCGTGGAATGGCCAATCGTCCAGAGTCTCATGTGAACAGAAAACGGCTGTTTGCGCTGGCTGCAATTCTTTTGATGATCGGCATCGCAGTGCCGTTCGCAATTGGATGGGCGCTGGCTGCACCAGTTCAGGTAAGCGTGGGAAAAGCTCCCTCGGATCTGGGCGCTGAGACAGTCGAATTCAAAAGCGACTCAGGCGCCATCGTCAAAGGCTGGTGGTGTCCGACCGTGAACAGCCGCGGTGTTGTTCTTCTTTTGCCAGGAATCCGCGCGAACCGATTGAGCATGGTGGATCGTGCGCGATTCTTGCGGCGCGCGGGTTATTCAGTCTTGCTGATTGATTTTCAAGCGACTGGCGAAACGAAAGGCGATCACATCACGTTTGGCTGGAAAGAGAGCCGCGATGCGCTTGCCGCCGTCGATTTCATTCATCATATCGATCCATCGGCTCGCATTGCAATAATCGGCAGTTCGCTAGGCGGGGTGGCTGCGCTGCTCGCGACGCCGCCGTTAAAAGTTAATGCGCTCATTCTTGAGTCGGTCTATCCGACAATCGAAATTGCAACGCGCAATCGGATGGAAAATTATCTCGGGCCAATCGGCCGGACGTTCGTCTCTTTTTTTTTGATGCAATTGCATCGGCGGGTTGGTGTTTCACCTTCGCAATTGCATCCGATCGATCACATTGCGGCGGTGGATTGCCCAGTCCTTATTATGAGCGGCGAGAAAGATCGCAATACCAGACCGGCCGACACACAAAAATTATTTGAGCCCGCTCGATTTGCCAAACAACTTTGGTTCGTACCGAACGCCGGACATGTCAATCTTCACCAAGCGGCACCGCACGAATATGAAACGCGGGTCTTGGCATTTCTCGCGCAGATGGCAGAGTCTCGATGATATGAAAAAGATATTCTTCTCTGCAGTTGTCGGGTTGATTACATTGACATTGGTGCAAGCAGCTGAGACGCAAAAACAACCTGCTGCCGGAACGTCGGCGCCGGATTTCAGTCTGACGACCAATGATGGTAGCCAGGTCAGCCTGAAAGATTATCGCGGCAAATGGGTGGTGCTCTATTTTTATCCGAAGGATTTCACGAGCGGCTGCACCATGGAAGCGAGAAATTTCCAGCGCGATCTCGCGAAGTACGAGCAGACGGGCGCAGTCGTTCTTGGCGTGAGTGTGGACACAGCGCAATCGCATAAGGATTTCTGTACGAAGGAAGGGCTCAATTTCAAATTGCTGGCTGACCCCGATGCGAAAGTGTCGACCGAATATGGATCGGTCATGGATTACAAAGGAACAACGCTTGCGGCGCGCAATACGTTCATCGTTAATCCGAAAGGCGAGATCGCCAAAGTTTACACCGGCGTGAAACCAGCCGACCACAGCGAACAGGTGCTGAAGGATTTGGCCGAGTTAAAGAAGAGTTAATCAACTGGACGTCATAAATGGCAGCCCAAAGAAAATCGATTGATTGCAGGGATTATCCGAGTGAAAAAAACTGCTCCTTGAAAATTTCAGGCACAGAGCAAGAAGTGCTCGATGCGGCGGTGCAGCATGCTGTTTCAGCCCACGGTCACGAGAATTCCCCGGAGCTGCGCGATCAGGTCAAGTCGATGCTCAAGGACGAGGCCAATTAAGCTTCCTGCAAGTTTTTAGATGAAATGAAGGGGCACCAGCGGCGCCGAGCAACGGAAGCTTTTTGCCCGCGTCTTCTGTCCTCGGTGACTAAATCCGTTTCGTTAATTGGAGAATGGTAAGTCCATCCGCCAAACGCGCATCGCGCTCGCGTTTGTCGCTGCGTATTTCATTTTGATCTTTTTCGCGCACTTGCCCGATCATCTGATTCTCTTTCCAACGAGGGCGTCAATCGATGCAGGCGGGGCTGTCCGAAAAACAGTTCCATTCCAGAACGGCGAATTGGAATTATGGACAGCAATATCGCGTCGAGCGCAACGAAACGGCCGCGTGGATACGTACGTTTTGCGGTTCTACGGCAACGCGGACCGCGCGGAGCGCTGGGTCGCAGCCGAAGCAGAAGAATGGGACGATCGACCAGTCGAAATCTGGGGAATGAATTATCCCGGATTCGGCGGCAGCACCGGGCCGGCGCGGCTTTCGCGGATCGGGCCGGCAGCGCTCACGGCGTTCGACGAATTGCAACGTCATGCGAATGGCCAGCCGGTCGTGCTCTACGGCGCGAGTCTCGGCGCATCCGCCGCGCTCCATATTGCTGCGCATCGGCCGGTTGCCGGATTGATCCTGCACAATCCTCCGCCGCTCCGCCAAATGATCCTGCGTCAGTTTGGCTGGTGGAATCTCTGGTTGTTGGCGGGTCCCATCGCGTTGCAGATTCCGCGAGATCTGGACAGCGTTTCGAATGCGAAGGCGATTCATGTGCCCGCGATCTTTTTGCTTGCGGACAAAGATGAAGTGGTCGCGCCTCGCTTTCACCGGCTCGTGGTTGAGGCTTACGGTGGTGAAAAGCGCGTGATTTCGCTGCCTGGCGCTTATCACAACGATCCGATCGAAGGCGCAGCGCTGGCAGATTTGAATCGTGCGCTCGACTGGTTGTTGCCTAAGAAGGGTAACTGATTAACGAGGGGCTCGGTCGAGTTCTTCGATCACTTTCTGCATGCCGCTGACGACAAGCGCGAAGCGATCATAATCGAGTTTATCGGGCGTATCGGTGGCGCTGTGATAGTGCGGATAACGAAATGGCGCAGTGTCGGTGACCATGATGCCGGGATAGCCATGCTGCCAGAAAGCCCATTGATCCGACCAACTGACACCCGGAATGAACGATGGAAGAGCGGCGCCTTCCGAAGGAACTCTCGCGTGTTTGCGGAAGAGAGCGATGGCGCGGCGCAGCAGTGAGCGCGAATGGATATTGCCCACAAAGCCGATGAAGTTACCAACCGTGGGATAAAAAACTCCGAGCCCCAGTGATGGATAAGTTTGCGAATGTGGCGCGTCAGAGAAATATCCGATCGTTTCCAAAGTGATCATGGCGGAGATTTGGTCGCCGCGGGCTTTGCATCGGCCAGCGTAAACAAAACTTCCCATTTGTTCCGTTAGAAAATAAGGCGGCTCCTCGTTTACAAACGCGACGAAGCGCAGCGTGCGTTGTACTGGTTTTTGGGCGAAACGGCGCGCCAGTGCGAGCATCGCAGCAACGCCGCTGCCATTGTCATTGGCGCCGGGCGAGCCGAACACCGAATCGTAATGCGCGCCGATAAGAAGAATCTCGGGACGAGCACCAATTTCCGTCTCGATATTGTGACAGGCTCTTCCGCGCAGGTCGTACGTGTCACGCCGCGGAACCAAGCCGGCGTGGAAAAAGGAATTCTCGATGAAATCGGCGGCCGCATTGAGCTGCGGATAGCGCGTCATGTTTCGCTCGCCGATTTCGCCAGCGAGCGTCTGTACATCGGCGCGCAGCTCATCACGCAGCGTGATCTCCTCAGGTGAAAGCGGCACTGAACGCGAAATATTTTCCCGGGGCATTCGGAGCAAGAAATACCATGTTGTGTTGCCAACAATCGCGAAAGAAATAATCAACACGAGCACGCGACGCCACGAACCGATCAACTTCACTTTAGTGGCGCTTCGCGCTTTTCATTCGACGCATTTGCACTTGCGCTTCGGTCTCAAGTTCCGCGAGCAACTGCTGCGCAATGTTGGAAAGTTTGCCTGACCACGCGGCGCCGACAATGACAGGCGGAAAGTGAGGCAACGGAAGAGCGCGCACCTGCAGCGACGGCTCGAAACCTGGCACCGCCACCGCCAAACCGATGCCGTAGCCGCTCGCGACGTAACGTTCGATCAAGCGAGCCGAGTTGACCTCGATTCCGCAAAACCATTCCACCCCGAGGCGTTGGAGACCGTGCTGAAAATGCACGTGAACAGGATCCGCGCGTGGAAAAGTGATCAGCGTTTCCTCGATTTTGTCGCGCTTCCACAACTCACCGGCGCGAGCGAGTTTCGACTTTTTGTGGACGAGCAGAATCAACGGCAGCTCGAGCAACGGTCGCGCTTGAATTCCGCCGCGCGATTTTTTTTCGATAAGCGTGATGGCAAGGTCGACATCTCGGGTTAAAAGCAATCTCTCGGCGTCGGCCCGCCCCGCTTCATGCAGGTAAAGCCGAAACGTCGGAACCTTCGCACGAACCCTTTGCAACAATTCCGGGACGTAATCGTGCAGCACGATCGAGGGCGCAGCGATTCGCAATTGCGGTGAAGCATTCTTGCGGAGTTTTTCGGCAACGGTCTCGATGTTGTCGAAGAAAGGTTTGATGAACTCGAACAGTTCCGCGCCAGTACGCGATAGCGCGAATGGCCGCCGCTGAAATAACTTCGTGCCGAGCGACTCCTCCAGTTTTGCGATCTGTCCGCTCACGGCAGGTTGCTGGATACCGTAAGGGATGTTCCGCACCGCGGCTGCGATTCCGCCGTGTTTAGCGACAAAATAAAACAGCTCGAGGTGATGGACGTTCATGATCGAAAGAAACGATGAAGTCCCCAACTTTTATCAATTAACGTCCGGGGAGCAAAGCAGGTATCATCTCTCACAAAGCCGGATTACACGGCTGAATCTAACAGACAAATGGAACTCTTAGTCCTCCTTCTAATCGGTCTCTCGATCTTGATCGTCGTGCTGCCCTTTGTCGCGATGTCCAAAGCGAGCGCGGCGAAGCGCAGCGTTGATGACTTATTCACGCGGCTATTATCGGTTGAAAACGACGTGCGCACTTTGCGGCGGCAAAACGGTTCCGCCGCAACAAGGCCGCAGGCGCAGTCTTCGGAAACTGCCGCACGAGCCGAGACCTCGCCACCTCCGCTTCCGGCGATTTCAGTTCAGCCGCCGCCCGAACAGGCCAAGCCACCCAAGCCGGTTCAAGCGAAGCCCCCGCCGCCACCGACTCCGGTTCGAGCGCCGATCGACTGGGAGCAGTTCATGGGCGCAAAACTCTTCGCGTGGATCGGTGGGCTGGCGCTTTTTCTCGGCGTGGCTTTTTTCGTGAAGTATTCATTCGAGCACAATCTTATCCCGCCGGAACTGCGCGTGGCGATCGGCTTCGTCGTTGGCATCGGCCTTCTCGCCGGCGGCGTACTGCTCAAACGCAAGGAAAACGCGGTCACCGCGCAAACGCTCTGCGCCACCGGCGTGCTCGTGCTCTATGCCGTTACCTTTGCGTGCCGGTCTTACTATCACTTCGCGTTCTTCGGTCTCATCCCGACGTTTTTGCTGATGGCGTTGATCACGGTGGTCGCGTTCCTGCTCGCGGTGCGACTGAATGCGATTGTCGTCGCCATTCTCGGCATCGCGGGTGGCTTCCTCACACCGGTACTGCTTTCGACTGGGCAGGATTATCCGCTGGGACTCTTCGTTTATATCGCGCTTCTCGATATCGGTCTGCTTGCTGTCTCGCAACGGCAACGATGGAATGTCCTGCCGATTCTCGGCGCAGCCGGAACTGTCTTGATGCAGGTCGGATGGGTCGAAACATTTTTCGTTCCTGAAAGATATTTCAGCGGCAACAAAATGCTCGTTGTGATGGCGGTGTTCGCGGGATTTCAAGCCCTGTTTCTGGCGCCAGTGGCTTGGACGAAACACACGGGAAAAATGAACCGCGAGCTTTCCGCTTGCGCGCTTGGCCTGGCGGCCGTCGCCGTTTTGTCGGCGTTTTACTTGCTTTCGTTCCAAACACTCGGGCAGCGGCCTGCGCTTTTGTTCAGCTACATTTTTCTTGTCGATCTTGGCCTGCTCGCTCTCACGCTGCTCGACGCCAAATTTGCTGTCGTCGCAGCGCTCGCCGGGCTTGCGGCGTTTACCTTTCTCGGTGCGTGGACCGGCAACTATCTCACTAGCCAGCATCTTTATACCGCGCTGGCGTTTTATTTTGTATTCGCGCTGTTTCATTCAGCGACGCCGCTCGCGCTGCAGCGACTGCGCAAAATCACACCGCCGTGGTGGTGTCACGCATTTCCCGCGCTCGCGCTGGTGCTGGTGTTGATGCCGATCTTTAACCTGACTGAGCTTTCAATTCTCGTCTGGCCGTTCGTGTTCATTGTCGATCTTCTCGCCCTTGTTCTTGCCGTGATGACGGCGACGCTGCTGCCGATTCTCGCCGTGCTCCTGCTCACGCTCCTCGCGATGGGCGCGTGGTTGTTCCGCGTTCCGAGCGAACTAACCGGTTTGCCGACAGCTCTGCTTCTGCTCGGCGGTTTTGCGATTTTCTTTCTCGTGGCGGCGGCATGGACTTGCCGTCGACTACTGGCTGAACCGGGCACCGCCAGCGCGCGCGCGCCGAGTCTTTTCGGCAGCATCGCCGATCCGGCAAATCTCTCTGTTCAACTTCCTGCCTTGTCGGCCACGCTGCCGTTTCTTCTTCTCATTATGGTCACTCTGCGACTGCCGCTCGCGAATCCCTCCACAGTGTTCGGCCTGGCGCTGTTGCTAATCGCTTTGCTTCTCGGCATGACGAAACTTTTCTCGCTCGACGTGCTGCCCGCGGTGGGACTTGTCTCGGTGCTGGCGCTCGAGCACGCCTGGCATTTTCAACATTTCGATCCGGCGCACGCCACGCTCCCGCTGATTTGGTACCTCGCGTTTTACGCTGTGTTCAGCGTATTTCCGTTTATTTTTCATCGGAGATTCACGGGAAAAATAACGCCGTGGGCAACGGCGGCGCTCGCGGGACCGTTGCACTTTTATCTGGTGTATCAGCTCATTCGCGTTGCGCATCCGAACGGTGTCCTCGGTCTGGTGCCCGCGGCATTTGCGCTGCCGTCGCTCCTCGGACTTTTCGTGCTTCTCAAGCGCACCCCGCTCGACAGCCCAGCGCGCAATGCGCAGCTCGCGCTTTTCGGCGGCGCGGCGTTGTTTTTCATCACGCTGATTTTCCCGATCCAATTCGACCGCCAGTGGATCACTGTTGGCTGGGCGCTGGAGGGTGCGGCGCTCTGCTGGCTCTTCCATCGCGTGCCGCATCCGGGATTGCGTCTCGCAGGCGTCGGCCTGCTCGTCGTGGTGTTTGCGCGCCTTGCGCTAAACCCGACCGTACTCAGCTATCATCCACGAGCCGCGGCCCCAATTTTCAACTGGTATCTATATACCTACGGCATCACCACTGTTTGTCTTTTCGCCGGCGCGCGATTGCTGGCGCCGCCGCGCCAGCTCGTACTCGGTCGAAATTCGCTGCCGTTGCTCTACACACTGGGCACAGTGCTGGCCTTCCTGCTCGTAAACATCGAGATCGCCGATTACTTCAGCACCCCCGGCACGGCAGCATTGACCTTCCAATTCTCCGGAAATTTCGCGCGGGACATGAGCTACAGCATCGCGTGGGCGTTGTTTGCGTTGTTGCTGCTCATTGTCGGCATGCAGAAGAAAACCGCGCCCGTGAGGTACGCGAGTCTCGGATTGCTCGGCGTCACTGTGGTCAAACTTTTCTTTCACGACCTTTCGCAGCTCGATCAACTTTATCGCATCGGCGCGTTCGTCGTCGTCGCCGTCATTGCCATCCTCGCATCGTTTCTGTACCAGCGGTTTCTCGCCGCTGTGGAGAAAAACAATGAAGCCAAATCCGCGATTCCACCCGCACCGTAAACTCTGCGACGTCGTCGCGTTCGTTACGTTTCTCTGCACGACATCGCTTTTGGCATTTGAGCCAAACGAATGGCGTCAGACACAGGCACTCAACGTTCCCGCCGCATCTGGTCTGGTGCGGGTAAATCTTCCAGCGTTAACGTTGGACGCCGCAGAGCCGGACCTCGAAGACCTGCGAATTGTGGACACTGTCGGCAACCAAGTGCCTTATCTAATCGAGCGACCTGCGCCCGAAGCCGAGTCAACGCTGCGGCCAAAAGAATTGCGCAGCACAATCGAAGGCGGCACAACTCGGCTCGTCCTCGAAACAGGGACGACCGGGCCAATCGCCGGCGTCAGTCTCGAAACGCCTGCCTCGCAGTTCGTCAAAGCCGTGCAAGTGGAAGGATCGCACGACGGCGCGAATTGGAAGAAACTCGCTGCGGGAGAACCGATCTTCCAATTGCCCGGTGGCGCCGCGAAGTTGCGCGTATCGTTTCCGCAAGGCGGCTGGAGATTTTTGCGGCTCACCGCTGACGACCGGCGTTCGGACCCAGTGCCGTTCACCGGCGCACAACTGCACAGACCGCGCTCCACCGCGCCCGCGGAAGCAGTTTCCGTCAGGATCAAATCGCGCGACGAAAGCCTCGGCGTCACGCGGCTTACCCTCGATCTTGGCGCATCGAACTTGGTGCTGGCGTCGCTGCGTATCGACACGAGCGAGCCGTTGTTTACGCGTTCTGTTACTCTTGCCGTTCCCGAAATTGGCGAGGACGGCATCCGGGAACGGACACTCGGCGAAGCGGTAGTGTATCGCGTAGATGTCGATGGAAAGAGCGAGGCGCGTCTCGATATCCCGGTCGAGCAACAAATCAAGCCGCGCGAGTTGTTCATGCTGATCCGTAATCAAGACAGCCCGCCGCTCGCGATCAACGCGGTGCGCGGCGAGCGCCGACTCGTGCGACTGATCTTTTTCGCACCCCAACCAGGCCATTATTCGCTGCTTAGCGGCAACAGCCAATGCGCTGGGCCGAGTTACGATCTTTCCGCGTTAAGCGAACAGTTAAAAAATGCAACGGCGACGGAAGTGGAGCCGTCACCGCTCGCTCCCAATCCCAAATACAAAGCGCCCGAAGCGCTCGCAGCCCTCACCCTGACCGGATCAAAGATCGACGTCGCGAAGTGGAAATTCCGCAAACTCGTTCCGCTGACTCAAAGCGGTGCGCAACAAATCGAGCTCCATCCCGACCTGCTCGCCCACGCGTTGCCCGATCAGCGCGACCTGCGTCTCGTCCGCGAAGAACGGCAGATTCCATTCTTAATGGAGCAAACATCCATATCGCGCCCGATCCGGTTGAACGCCGCGCCGGCCAACGATCCAAAAACCCCCACGCTTTCGCGCTGGTCGCTCAAAATGCCGCAAGCAGCATTGCCGATCACGCGGGTTGTCTGCACATCTGGTTCACCGCTTTTCCATCGGGAAATGCGGGCATGGGAAGAAGTCACGGACGAGCGCGGCGACAAATTTCCGCGCGGGCTCGGTCGCGCCACGTGGGACCAAACGCCAGCGAAAGCAACGCGCGAGTTTATCATTCAACTCAGCGCACGGCCGCAAAGCGACACGCTATTTCTCGAAACCAATAATGGCGACAATCCCGCAATCGAACTGCGCGAATTCCGTTGCTACTATCCAGTGACGCGCGTCGTGTTCAAAACCGCGCCCGACTCGACGCACCCAGTCTGGCTCTACTACGGCAATCGCGAAGCGAGCGCTCCGCACTACGATCTCAGTCTGGTGGCTGGCGAGCTCTTGCGCGCGGATCGCGCAACTGTTGTTTCCGGCGGCGAAGAAAACCTTTCCTCAAAAGCTGAGCGCGTTGGCCAAACGCTCACTGGATCTTCCCGCTACATTTTTTGGGGCGCGCTTGGTCTCGTCGTTGTCGTTTTATTAGGCCTTATCTCGCGCTTCTTGCCCAAACCGCAGCAATGATCAACCGATCTTTTTCCGAAACCGCAGAGCACAAAGAATAAAAAGCAAGATCGACATTAAAATGAGCACCGCGAGATTGGGCCAGTATTCGACAAAATGTGCGCCGCGCAGAATGATTGCGCGCATGAGCGAGATGAAGTAGGTGGTCGGGAAAAGCGCGCCGAG
>Ga0070697_100002033_pt1 | contig 15486 bp, 15 predicted proteins | sample KBSK1501metaG_FD_65475 | JGI IMG/M metagenome (GOLD analysis project Ga0070697, IMG submission 65475) | Corn, switchgrass and miscanthus rhizosphere microbial communities from Kellogg Biological Station, Michigan, USA - KBS K1-50-1 metaG | ecosystem: Host-associated > Plants > Roots >...
CTATCGCATCGTCACCGAGCTGGCGCCGAGGTTTCATATGATGAACCTCCAAGCCTTTCATGGAACCGCACTGTTGACACCGCCAACCATCTCTCTCCAGGATCCGAGTTCGAAGTATCGCGTATTCTTCCGCATCCAGTTTTAATCGGGGTTGTTTTTGACGTAGACGCATCGGATTTATTGAACTTTGCATGGTCAGATCTGTTGTTGTGTCTCTCCCAGGTTTGCTCCCGCCAGGAAATCTGCGCAAATCATCTCCAGGCAGTAACCTCTGGACTTATCGGTTCCAAGCATCAGGCCAGCAGTTTCGAGAGCCTCCTCGACCACAGGTAACTGGCACTTGTAAAGCTTGAAGTAAATAATCTCCCAGGGCTCCGTTTCCTTGCCAGTGAGATGCCGCTCGACTTCTTGCTTGAATTCCTCCCTGGGCATCGAGCTGGCTTTGTGCACCCAGGGTGCACAATCGAAATCCTGCCCCTCCCTCCGGGCTACCCTCACCAACTCTCGGGCTTTCGTCCATCCCATCAATCTTAGTTCCGGCTTCGCGATCCGCGGCAGATTCTCGTGAATCGTCATCAAGTAGTACGCCTTCCGTCGCGACTCAGGGAAACGCTTTGCCAGAAACTCATCAAACGACTTCAGTTCTTCTAACCTCCAATATTGCTTTGATCTGACCTCACACAGATATTCCCCAAGTTCGACAAACCTCGTGTCCTTCTCTTGTTCCTTCGCCTTCTCCCAGCTCAAGATCTCGTCGATTTTGCCTAGGACGAGGACGGCCCGGCGGCGATCGATTTCTGGTGCCACAGCATCGCGTCCGTTAATCCACAAGCTCGTCAAGCCAATCAAGATCGTCCGCTCCTGGTCTGCGGATAAGGTTGGCCGCTACCAATGACTCGTTATTTAGGCAAAGTCCCAAATGTGGGCAGCTCAAGCAACCGTTTTGGGGAAAGCGGATACCGGTGTGCGAAACAAACTGAGCCCCTTCGATCTGGCCGACCGTGTTTTCCACCAGACGCCCGAATTCCCCGCGCTGCTCTTCCGTGATCGTCGCTCTTAAGTATTGAATTTCAGGAGCGTGTTTCCGGACGAAGACGACCAGCGCTACTTCCGAAATCCCACTGATCCAGGAATAACAAATGAGTTGCGGGTCGAGCGAGAGCAAACCTTCGGGTTCCGTTGAATAGCGGCTGGTGGTGGTCTTCCAGTCCATCAGGCAGTGCTGGCCATCGATCTCCCCGATGGCGTCAAGATAGGAGACGAATTCACTTCCGCCCGGCAGCGCCCGCAGCATTTTGATTTGCAGATTTTTCTGTGGATTGCGAATCCGAATGCGATCATCGCGAGCAAATGTTTCGAGTAAATGGACCCCCTGGTGAAAAATGTGATCCCAGGTCTCTCCTTTGCGGTATTCAAAAGGAGCATCGCGGTACGCCTCCCATTCCTTGAAAAGCAGGGCAGCGCTGTCCTCTTGACAAAAATAGGCACCTAGAGCCTTTTCAAAACAGAGACCAAAGACCATCGCTGCACGCGTCTCTTTTTCCCGCCAGCCATCCAAATAGCGGTAGCGATAGCTGCGCGGACAACGAAGATACTGGCTAATTTGGGTATAGCTATAGACCATCACTGCCTCCCCGCCCATCGGTGTGGGCTAGGGATGTGCAGTCGAGTGCTTCCCAGTCCGCCTCAGGGGCGAAGGCCTCCAGGTTTTGGTAAGACCGCCCGTTCAGGGTTGTGAATGAAGTTCGGATGACGCCGCGAAGGCCGGTGAGAGATCTTTCATCAACTTGATCATCTTTGAGTAGCTGCGCGTCATAGCCAAAATCTTGCAGAAACCGGTTGAGCTTCCAGAGAGCCCTTTCGGTGCAATACAATCGTCCGGAGAATAGCCGACCGTCGAACGGTTTGGGTTCCAAAACCACAAAGCGGATCTCAACGAACGGCTTCTGTGGATGCCATCGGTAATGAGCCCTTTCTACGCGAACAAGGAATAATCCTTCGATCCTATTTTCGACTCCCTGCTGATTCAGGTGCAGTCCCGGAATCTGCCGTCTCATGGCTTCACCTCCACAGGCTGAGCATAGGAATTGAGTTTGCAGACCAAGCCGTCCCGGTTTTCCTTTGCGGCGGTCGCCAGATGGAAGATAAAGGACTCAACTGAATCGCGGCTGGCGTCTTTAAGGGTCGGTGTGCCACAGAAGTCCGCGGCATAGGCTTTCACCAGATTGGGGTCGAGGCTGTACTGGCGGATCAACAGACATAGTTGGTCGCGCATTCGAGGCTGACCGTTGTTCGAACCATTTGCGGAGTGTGACTTCGTGGACGATTCGTGGCTCTTCGCGGGAGCCGAGGACCCGGAAAGCGATCCCAATTCCTCGACAGAACACAGACCGATGCCGTAGGCCTTCCGCAAGGCGCGATTGACGGCTCGCGTTTCCGCCACGCGCATCTCAGCACCCCGGACCAGCGGAGAGACATTCGAAGGATCGGCGTCGCCATAACCAACGAAACCTTTCGATCCGCGGGACTTATGGACGACGGCCCTAAAAACCCAACGGTTAGCTATAGGATCAGATAGCCGCTCTTCCAGAGTTGTATTGATTCCTCGGCAGCGGTTGCGGAAAGCCAAGCGTGCCAGGCCAGAGTGTGTGATGTACCACCGCCCGTCCAGAAGTTGAAGGTGACCTGCTGCTATAGAGAGGCTGTACGCTTCGGTTAGCTCAGCTAATAAGCAGATAGAGTTCTTCGAAAGTCTTCCCCAGTTATTGCGAGCGCACCTCACATTTCTGCGCAGCAAAACGGTCTTTTCAGGTGTTTTTGCTATGCTCGCCGCCCCACCCACAGGGCATCTTTTCTGAGAATCAGGATTTAATTTGCTCGGACTTTCCGAGAGATTGGTCCGAGAAGAAGAACGCATCATTGTAAAGACCTCCTTTTTGCTAAGCTACCAGCGCTGGTGGCCAAGGGAACCAAGGCCAGGGGTTTAGTGTACTCGTAAAAAGAATACTCGTAAAATGAATATAGTCAAGAGGAAATTTGGCGGACGTCCGCGTCGATCTGACAGTAAGGTAGATTTACGTGGGGTCGGTGGCAGGATAAGACAGTTGAGGGCCGGGACTACCCAGGAAGAATTTGCGAGCGTCCTGGGCATCAGCCAGGCCCAGCTCTCGAAATACGAATTAGGCCAGTCCGCCCCCCCACTCGGAGTACTGATCAGGTTGGCAGATAAATATGGCAAAAGTACGGATTGGATTCTGACCGGTAGGAGTTAATTCGGAACAGTTTGCGTTGGATCTAGTGCCGGCGACTACATCGAAGTATTTGCAGCGCACTACGCGTCCGAGACGACGCATCATAATGCCCACATTTCTTGCGGCGGCGTACATTTTTCTTGACTCTAGCAAGCTCTGTGCGTATAAAGCAGAAGGGAAGTAGATACTCTGGGAAGTCAGGCTCGTGCACCTGGGTGCACGGGCTCGCGAAAAGGTAAGGCCAAACGAGTTTTTTTGAGCTGATCGGAAAATAGGCATCGCATAACTCGCAGTGCCTAACGATAAATAGAGAGCAGACTGGGTCAGGGCAGGCTGAAATCAGGCTTGCCTTTCTTTTTTAGGGAGGTGTTGATGACGAACACATCGACAGCAGCACAGGGCGAAAATCTCAAAAACTCCAAACCAGAGCTGAACAACTCTCCCGGCAATAAAGCAGGCAAAGCGACGGCACTGAACTTTGCCTCCTCATCCTCCTTTACTGGTCGCGCCACGGGTCCGAGAACTCTCCAAGGAAAAGAGCGGAGCAAGTTCAATGCACGCAAGCACGGCCTTTTTTCGAAGGCCGTCATCCTGCGGGACGAATCGCGCGCTGAATATGACGCACTGCTGAACGGATTGATGGAGAACCTCCAGCCTCAGGGCAAACTGGAGAGAGTGTTGGTGGAGAACTTGGCAACTCTTTTGTGGCGTAAGCGTCGACTTCTTCAGGTAGAAACCGCAGAAATTGAGAGAGCGCAGTTCCTGAATTTGGATCTTGCACTGCAAAATAAGCTCGACGAATTGGAATACGCACAACTAAAAGGCGTTCCGGATGCGAAGCTCGGCCATAGCAATCCTATCCTCCTGATTCGGAATGCAATCGAAATCCTGAACACACATCGTCTATTAGTTTTGGCGGGCGATTCTCCGTCGGGAGATGCGATTCGGCGAACACTGAAATCGATCTATGGATACCAGGATGAAGGTCCAGAGCCTTTCGGCTGGCGTCAGTTGTCGCTAATGCTATCGAAATTGATCTCATCGGCTGAGCAGGGGAAGGGGAACGGTGAGGATCCGTCTGACGTGAAGCAGTTCATGGTCGAGGCGATCCGCGAAGAGATAATGCGTCTCGCGAAGCTACATGATACTGCAGCGGCAGTCGAAGTACTGAGACGCGATCACAATCTTGCCGCGGCGCGTGTCCCGTCCCAAGAAGTTTCCGATCGCCTCATACGGTGCGAAGCGCACTTGAGTCGTGAATTCGACAGAACCTTAACCCAGCTCGAACGCCTTCAGCGGATGCGGTTGGGCCAGCCGGTCCTGCCCAAACTCGAAGTTCGCCATTCGCTCTCGTGAGGATTAGCAGGTGCAACTGAGGTGTGAAACTGCAGAACGAACTTCGACAAGTCTTTTAAATAGAGAAGCTTAGGTGTGCGCCGGGATAAACCAGCGTGGAGGTGCGGATGAAAAAGCCGTACGGTGAAGGTCCAGCGACCCACACCGGCCCGGACTCATGCGCGTGACCAGTCGCAAGACTGGACATGAAGCATTGATACAACCTGTCCCTGGACCGCCCGAACCTGCACTGCTTTGGGATGGTCCACAACTGTCTTTGCGATTGCCTCTAGCAGCCATAACGCGAACGTTAAAACTGGAAGACCACGCCGGTCGAAACGCGCAAATTCTTTTGCGATTGCGGGGCGGCGCCAGCTGCAGCGAAGCGCGTCAAGAGGTAATCCACCTTGACGGGACGAACGGAGAAATGTTTTGCCAGTTGGGCGTCAAACCCGCCACCTACCGTCATGGCAAAGCCATTGTCCGATCTGTTTGCCGTGGCAGTACTTGTGCTCACGCGTTCTGCGCCGAAGAGCACCTCGCCAAACGGCGTGATGCGGTTCCAGTGGCGGTAAGAAATCCGCGGGCCAAAAAGATAGGTGGACAGCGTGAAGTCCAAGCCAGTGTTCAGAACGTTGCCGTTATGATATCCGCCGAAATCGGCGACGCCGCTCAGCCAGTTATTCGCATTGTAAGCGACGGAAGCGCTACCGCCGTTGAGATTGAAGTTCTTTGCCCCATCCCACCGATCATAGGAATACCCGGCAAAGATATCCACTTTGGAATGATCCTGGGCCTGGGCCACCCCGGCCAAGAGCGCGAGAAACGCAAACAGAGACACCACGAGCTTACTCTTCATTACATCCTCCTGATGGATTTGTGCACCGGCCGCAGAATCCCTGGGGCGGTGTGTGGCTGCTGGGTGCCTTAGGCAGGTACGCAGCGATCCGCAACTCACTTGTGTTTTTACTTCTGGTGAGATGCTCCCGTTGCAGATTCGGTTGGCGGGGAAGCGACCGTATAGGCAATTTTCTAGCCTGCGGCGCACCGTCGGTGAAACGCAATGGCGGTCAATTTGGATTGCTGCTTGAAATTTGCGGCCGGAAATTCCAAGCAGCCCATCCGTAACGTGGAACTTAGAAATGGAAAACGACGCCGGTCGAGACGCGGACATTGTTCTGCGTTTCGCGGTTCGTTGTGGTTTCCGGGAAGCGCGTCAGAAGATATTCAACCTGCGAGGGACGCCAGGACAAACGGTGAAAGAGATTCACTTCAACCCCGCCGCCGAAGGAGGCGGCGAAAGCATTGCTGGCGATACACGATAACAATATGACGTGAGCGATAACAACCTTCGTGGTCGCGAACGCGGATGACGGCTGGCGTATCTTCGCGGCGTTACCGGACACGTTGCGCTCACAGTCCACAAGCGGTGTTCGTGGTAACCTCTTCACATTGGATTGATATTTCGTGCGCCTGGTTCGGGTGGGCGCGATCCATTTTCGAATTGGACGTAAAGGGAGACAATCCCTATGAATGCGACCGTGCACCGAATAGGCGCCGTTGCGGCGTGCTTCGTAGCGGGAATCATCTCTGTCTGTTGGCACATGGAAACTAGAGCCGCCGGCTCCAGAGATCCAAAGGCGATGGCGAATCGCCTCGATCAGCCTGAAACGAAAATCGTCAGCTCTTGGGACCAGAAAGCTGCCGCCGCTTACCTCGATCAAAGGGCAGCTTGGTGGATGGAATGGCCGAAGGCCGCGCGCGATCACCAGACCTTCTGCGTGTCGTGTCACACAGCGGTACCTTACGCGCTCTCGCGGCCTGCTCTTCGTAAATCGCTCGCCGAGACAGCTCCTTCCGCGACCGAACGCAGGCTCCTGGACAATGTCACCAAGCGCGTACGCCTTTGGAAGGAAGTCGCGCCGTTCTACAGCGACGCGGATCGCGGCGTGTACAAGACTGTCGAGTCTCGCGGGACGGAATCCGTTCTCAATGTCCTGATCCTTGCCAGCAATGACGCGCAGGGCGGCCAACTTAGCAACGACACGCGCACGGCGTTGGATAACATGTGGGCCGAGCAGCAAACCTCGGGAAATAGAAAGGGCGCGTGGCGGTGGCTGCGCTTCGCCAATGAGCCGTGGGAAGCGGACGATTCAGACTACTATGGAGCCACTCTTGCCGCGGTCGCGGCAGGCACTCTCCCGGCGAATTATCTCGCGAGACCTGAAATCCAAAATAACCTCAAGATGTTGCGCGAATATCTGAACCGCGAATGCGCAGCCCAGACCACCATCAATCGCGCTGTCCTCTTGTGGGCTTCCGCGAAAGTCCCTGGACTCCTCGAACCAGAAAAGCAAAAGGCGATCATCACTGAACTGCTGGGCAAGCAGCAGGCCGACGGCGGCTGGAGCCTGTCGTCACTGTCGGGGTCATGGAAACGAAATGATGGCACCCCGCAGGAAACGAAGGTCGACGGATACGCCACCGGGCTGATCACGTATGCGCTACAACAGGCGGGGATCCCTCGAGACAATACTCAACTGAAGCAGGGGATCGCTTGGCTGGCCCGTAATCAAAACAAGTCGGAAGGCTTCTGGCAGTCCTACTCCTTAAATAAAAACATAGAACATCACATGGCTCCAAGCACCGCGCTCTTCATGAACGACGCGGCCACGGCCTACGCCGTGCTCGCGCTTACTGAGGCCAATCGGCATTAAGTCAGAACACGCCGGTCGGCTGGCCTCCAGATCCCCATTTGTTTGCCGGGAAATTCTTCGAGATTTCGATTCAGCGGCCGGGTAACGACCCTGGCGAGGGTAGCTTCCTAGAACGGGCCTTCGGCAAACCCTGGAACATTTCACTTCTCCGGTAACCGCGTTAATCGTCCAAGTGCCGCGAATGTTTGCTTGAATTACTTCCTCGAACACGGTGGCGGGATAACTTCCGTGTAGCCGACAATCCGGGAGTCGGTCAGTCAATGGCTACAAGCCCGTTTGTCGGTACAAATCCGACCGACGAACCGGTAAGCGCAGCCCATCGCGCGTTGTGTTCTCCCTCAAGGTAAGACTGTGTCTGCAGGCCTGCCGCTGCGAATTCTCCGCGGCGTTCCATGACGGCCAAACGAACGGGCCCTTCTGGTACCCTGGCTCCCCGTTCTAATTCCGCTCCTAAGAACAGTTTACAGCGTCGTGCGATTTCGCAATCCTTGCACCAATGCGTGGGGGGCATTTGCGCGCATCCAGCTCCGTGTAAGTGCTCCATAACTCAAGGGGTGAATACGATGCGTTTGAATTCACTTCGCACTGCGGTCTTGTTCGGTTTGGTCGTGCTTGCGCTGATGGCCAATGGGAAAAAGCCTGTTGCCGCGGCGCAAACGGCGCCGCCAGCGTCCCCGAGCGTCGCTCTGAGCGCCTCGCCGACTTCCGCCCAAGCGGGCCAACCTATCACGCTCAGGTGGTCGTCGACGAACGGCACGTCCATCACTTTGGAGCCCTCGGTGGGCCCCGTCGCAGCCAACGGCTCTACGACCGTGAAGCCTTCTCAATCGACCACTTATACCGTCACCGCTACGGGTCCGGGCGGCTCGGCCCACCGCAGCGCCCAAGTCATTATCACACCCGCGCCTCCTCCGGCTGCGATCCAGAAGCCTTCCCAAGAAGACATCTCGTCCGACCAACGGGAGATGAGGGGCCTCGACGAACAGATCCAGGAGATCAAGTCAGACTCCCTCCGCATGTCGGCAGAGCTGAGCCAGCTGGAGGAGAAACTGCTGTACCCGTCAGGGACACAGGTCGCGATCTTCGTCGCGCTGGCCAAGGGCGACGCGATGCGCCTCGACGCCGTGCGGCTCCAGATCGACGGCCAACTCGTTGCGCACTACATCTACAGCGCCAAAGAGCTCCAGGCGCTGCGCAAGGGCGGCGTGCAACGGATCTACGTCGGCAACGTGGCGACCGGGGATCACAAGCTGGAAGTGCTTGTCGACGGCAAGCTTGAGGGCGGCGCGGACTTCAGCCGCACAGGAGATTTTACTTTCCGCAAGGAAGTGAAGCCAAAGCTGGTCGGATTGACTCTGGCCGGGCCGCGTTCCGGCAACACCCCGATCACGCTTGGGGATTGGTAATCGATGCGAGTGACTCGCCAACTCATCGGACTCGCCCTAGCCTTGGGGCTTGCTGCTCGTCCGGTCACGGGCGGCGACGTGAAGGACCTCTATTTCGGCGAGGCGCTCTATCACGCCTACCAAGGACAGTACTTCGATGCACTCCAACGGCTCGACACCGAGCTCGCCCAATACCACGTTCTGGACGAACCCCGACTCGATACGCTTCACTATCACATCAACGACGCCGAATTTTCGGTAGGCGACTTCGAGCTCGACTATCGCATGCACCAACGCGCAGGGCGCGCCATCAAGGCGGTGCTCGAAGGTGCCGTCGATGAGGCGGTACGAAACGAGGCCGCGTTCAGGCTCGCCCGCATCCACTTCCAGAAGGGTCAGCTCGATGATGCCTTGCAGGCGCTAGCGCGAATCAAAGGTACGGTGCCCGAGGAGATCAGGGGCGACGTCGAGTTCCTGCGGGCGAACGTCTATATGGCGACAGGCCAGCCGGGCGAGGCTGGTAAGGTGCTCGCGCAGCTAAAGAGCAATGAGCGCTTGGCCGGGTTCGTTTCCTACAACCTTGGCATCGCGCTGTTGCAGGACGGTCGACCACAGGAAGCGATCGAGCAACTGGACAAGGCCGGGCAGCTCCCGGCCGGTGATCCAGCCGGTCTCGCGATCCGCGACAAGTCGAACCTGGTGCTGGGGACCATGTTGTTCGAATCTGGCAATTTTGAGCGGGCCAAGCAGGCATTGGACCGCGTCCATCTCGAGGGACCATTCTCGAACCAGGCTCTGCTGCGGGCGGGCTGGGCTGAGGCCTCGGCCCACCAGTATGACCGCGCGCTCGTGCCGTGGAACATCCTGGTGGATCGTGAGCCGACGGATGCCGCGGTTCAGGAAGTCATTCTTGCCGTACCACATGCGTACGCCAGCTTGAACCTACACGGTCGTGCCGCGCTCCTGTACGGGCGCGCGCTCGAGCTGTTCGGCAACCAGATCGAGAGAGTCGACGCATCGCTCCGCAGCATCAGGGAGGGGCAGTTTCTCAATGCGCTGATCCGCGAGGAGAGCCGGGAGGACGAAACCTGGGTCATCCGCCTGCGCAACCTGCCCGATGCGCCAGAAACTTACTACCTGATGGAGTTGATGGCGTCTCACGACTTCCAAACCGCACTGCACAACTACCTCGACCTCGAGGACCTGCGGTCGAGGTTCATTGCCTGGAAGACCAGCCTCGATGCATTCGACGATATCATCCGAATCCGCGGACAAAACTACGAGCCCCTGCTGCCGCAGGTCGACGCGCAGTTCCGAGAGCTGGATTCGCGGATGCGCCTGCGCCTCGAGCAGCGCAAACACCTCGCCGAACGCCTGCAGGCCATCCTGACCGCGCCACGGCCGGATTATCTGGCGACTGCGGAGGAGCAGATCGCCGGCGAACGCATCGCACTCATCGAAAAGCAGCTCGGCGGCTCTGACGACGCCGAATCGCTTGCACTTCGGCAACGCGCGGCCCGCCTGCGCGGCGCGCTCACTTGGCGGTTGGAAACCGAGTACAACGACCGGCTGACCGCGGCATATGTACACCTGAACGAACTGAAAGCGCCTCTCGACGCTCTCAATCAAAAGTATGACGCCTTCGTTAGGACGAGGCAGGCGGCGACGCACAGCTACGTCGGATACGACGTCCAGATTGCACGGCTCCGCGAGCGCGTCGGCGACGCATTGCAGCGTGCCGATATGTTGATAGCCCGGCAGGGACACATGATCGAGACCGTCGCCATCAACCAGCTCGAGGCTCGCCGGGAACGCTTGGTCGCCCAGCAGACCGAGGCGCGCTTCGGCGTCGCCGATAGCTACGATCGAGCCGCGCGCGCCAAGTCCGACGCCGGGGGACACTGATGCGTCGCCTCGCCATTCCGATAGTGATCGTGTGGGTTTTCATGGTCGGCTGCGCCGCGCGTCCTATCAAGCCAGTGGGAACGGCGGGGACGCTGGCGGAGCTACGGAACGTGCGTCCGGACGTGCAAGAAGTGAAGGTCGAACAGGGCCTCGATCAGGCCATGCAGCACTACCGGCGCTTCCTCGAGGAGACACCAGACGCCGCGATGACTCCGGAGGCGATCCGGCGTCTCGCGGACCTGCAACTCGAAAAGCAGTTCGGGATACGCGCGGGCAATGCCACGCCGCGGGAAATGGCCGCTCCGAAGCCCGCCGAGATACTCACGAGCTCGCGAGCCGGCAGTTCCAATCCGGCCGCGGCGGCTGCCAGCGCCGGTTTGCTGGAATCCGATCTTGATTTCGAGCGGCGCACCACAGCGGAGGCCGGAATCGTGGCGGGCAGTAACGCCGGCGCTTCCCCGGCGGACGCGGTGCGCGCTGGCGCAGATCCCGAGGGTCCACTCGAGGCGATCGCTCTCTACAATCGGCTGCTCACCGAGTACCCCAGTTACAAGAACAGCGACCAGGTCCTCTATCAGATGGCGCGGGCGTACGACGAGCTCGGCCGCACCGAAGAGGCCATCGAGACCATGGAGCGCCTAATCCGCACGAATCCGCATTCCTCGCACTTCGACGAAGTGCAGTTCAGGCGGGGCGAGTACTTCTTCACGCGCAGGCGCTACCGCGACGCGGAAAGCGCTTATTCGGGCATCGTCAAACTGGGACCCTCCACCGAGTACCATGAGCTCGCTCTATATAAGCTCGGATGGACGCTGTACAAGCAGGAATTCTACGAAGAGGCTCTGCAAAAGTATATTGCCCTGCTCGATTACAAAGTATCGATTGGCTACGACTTCGACCGGAAGCATGATGAGGACAACGATCGCCGTGTCGCGGATACATTCCGTGTGATCAGCCTGAGCTTCAGCAACCTCGGCGGGCCGGAAACCCTGCCGGAGTACTTCTCCAAGTTCGGAAATCGATCCTATGAGGACCGCATTTACTCCAGTCTGGGTGAGCATTATCTCGGCAAGTTGCGCTACGACGATGCGGCGAAGACGTACGAAGCTTTCATAGCGCTTTATCCGTTCCACCGCGCCGCGCCGCGGTTCAGCATGCGCGTCGTTGATACGTTCACCCAGGGCGGGTTCCCCAAGCTAGTACTGGAGTCGAAGCGGGAGTTCGCTTCCAAGTACGGCCTGAAGGCCGAATACTGGCGACATTTCAAACCGGAAGAGTCGCCGGAAGTACTGGCCTACCTGAAGACGAACCTGAAAGACCTAGCGACGCATTATCACGCCCAGTATCAGAACGCAACCGAAGCGAATGAGAGGCTCACGAATTATCGCGAAGCCAGCCAATGGTACGGCGCTTACCTTGAGTCCTTCCCGAAGGAGGCTGATTCGGCATCCGTCAACTATCAGCTTGCGGACCTGCTTTTGGAGAACGATGATTTCGGCGAGGCGGCCAAACAGTATGAGCGTACGGCTTATGGATACGCACCGCATCCGCAGTCAGCAGCTGCAGGATACGCCGCGATCTATGCATACCGCGAGCAGTTGAAGGTTGCCGACAAGAAGCAGCAGGACGCCGTCAAGCGCGATACAGTCGCAAGCTCGCTCAAATTTGCCGACGCATTCCCGCAGGACGAACACGCCCCGGCAGTCCTCGGAGCGGCGGCCGATGACATGTATGAGATGAAAGACTACAAGGCCGCCATCGAGGCCGACCAGCGCGTCATCGATAAGTATCCGGGCGCAGCAGCGTCGATCCGGCGTTCCGCGTGGATTGTGGTTGCGCATGGATCGTTCGAGCTCGCCGAGTACCCCCAGGCCGAGCACGCCTACACCCAGGTGCTGGCGGTAACGCCAGAAAGCGACGAGTCGCGCGCCGCGCTCGCAGACAACCTTGCCGCCTCGATTTACAAACAGGGTGAGCTCGCAAACGAGGCGAAGGATTATCGCGCGGCCGCCGACCACTTCCTTAGGATTCGTACCGCCGCGCCTACGTCATCTATCCGTGCGACGGCTGAGTACGACGCGGGCGCCGCGCTGATCCGGTTGCAGGACTGGAAGGCCGCGGTGGATGTGCTTGAAGCTTTTCGCGCTACCTTCCCGAAGAACAAGCTCCAGCTCGAGGCCACCAAGCAGATCGCCTACGCTTTCCGGCAGAGCGGCGAGTTATCGCACGCAGCCGGCGAATATGAGCGCATCGCATCCCAATCCGAGGATCCGGCGCTACGCAGCGAGGCGCTGCTCGAGGCGGGAGACCTCTACGCGCAATCCAATTCCCGAGATCGCGCCCTGGATGCATACAACCGGTACGTTAAAGAGTTTCCCAAGCCGGTAGAGACAGCCATCGAGACGCGATTCAAGATCGCCGAGATGTACAAGGCCGCGCACGACGAGACGCTCTATCACAAGCAGTTGGAAGAAATCGTAAGCGCCGACGCGGCCGCCGGATCGGAAAGGACCGGTCGGACCCGGACGCTTGCGGCGGGCTCGGCCCTCGTTCTCGCAGAACAACTCTATGGAAATTTCGTCGTCGTGAAGCTGCGGCAACCCTTCGAGACCAGCTTGCAGGATAAGAAACAGCGCATGGATGCCACGATTGCGGCGCTGGGCCGGTTGGTGGACTACGGAATCGACGAGGCGACCGCGGCAGCGACGTATTACATGGCCGAGACCTACTCCAATTTCAGCCGCTCACTGCTCGAGTCGGAGCGGCCGGACGACTTAAAACCAGAGGATCTGGAGGAGTTCAAGAACAAGCTCGATGAGGCTGCGTTTCCGTTCGAGGAAAAAGCCATCAACGTCCACGAGAAGAACATCGAATTATTGCACGCCGGTGTCTTCAACTCGTGGACCGAGAAGAGTCTCAGCAGGCTCACCGAGCTGATGCCGGGCCGCTACGCGAAACACGAAACGAGCAGCGGCTTCCTCGGCGCCACCGACAGTCATGTGGTCGGATCGCCGGTGGCGCAGGTCTCCGACCCCTCGAAATCGCCCAGCGCGATCGCCCACGGCGTGGACGTCACCGATGAAATTCGTGCCAACTACGAGTCAGCAGTGGGCATGCTGAAGGAGGAGCGGTACGAACCGGGCATTGCCTTGCTGCTTAAAATGACCGAGAAGATGCCCGCATTGACGGCAGCGCACATCGATCTCGGCATGGCATACGCGCGAACCGGCGACCTGGACCGCGCCGAGGCCAGCCTGAACAAGGCGCTGCAATCGGATCCAAAACAGCCTGTCGCCTATAACGAACTCGGTATGGTGCAGCGGCGCAAAACACAGTTTGCAAAAGCACGCACGAGTTATGAGGCGGCCCTCACACAGTCCGCCGACTTCCCGTATGCGCACAGGAACCTTGCGATTTTGTGCGACTTGTATCTCGGGGATTACACCTGCGCGATGGAGCATTACGAGGCGTACAGCCGGATCGTTCCGGATGACACCGAAGTCGTCAAATGGATTGCCGACCTTCGTAATCGCGCAAAAAAACAGGAGGGGCGATGAGGAAGACTAGCGTTCACTGGATTTTCCTTGGGGTCCTTGCCTTGATGCCCGCGGCTGTACTGGCGCAGCAAGCAGCGCAGCCAAACACGAAACCAGCACAGGGAAAGACCGAAAAGCCGCAGCCAAAGAGAGAAGAGGCAAAGAAAGAGGAGGCAAAAAAGGAGGAGGCAAGGAATAACGAGGCAATGAAACTGACTGAAGAGCCGCAGCAAAAGACGGAAGAAGACGGGAAGTTGACGTCCGTCCCAGGAAGCAAGGCCCTCGGTATGTCCATTTTGGGCAATCAGGAAGCGCCTAAAGCACTGGTCATCGTTCCCTGGAAGAGTTCGGAACTCGGCAATGGCCCCGGCGTCTCGACGTTGCTCGATGACTCGAGGCGACCCGTAGACAAGGAGGTGTTCATGCGAATGCTCAGTTACTACGAAATTAGGTCGGAAACAGCGCGACTCAGCAGCGCGACGACGGATGGGAAAGCGGCAGCGCCCGACAATGCGCCGCAAAGGAGGAAGCCATGAGTTTGACTGAACTGTTACGACACGTCGGTATATTCGGAGGCGCGGTGATCGTTTGCCTCGCCCTGCTTTCTGTCTTTTCGGTGGGCATGATCATAGAAAAGCACCGCCGCTTATCATCAGCCTCGCGTGAGTCGGAAAAGTTTAAGCCCGAGTTCAAGAAGTTCCTTCACGGGGGAGAAGTCAAGGATCTGATCGAAGCCGGGCGGTTGCACCCGAATTCCTACGTGGCGCAAGTGGTCTCGGCGGGCATCATCGAGTACGACGCCGTGGGCCAGAACGGAGGCGATCCGGCCGCTTCGCTCGAACTCGTCACGAGCGCACTCAGGGACTCCATCTCCGAAACGCTGATTCAGCTGAAGCATGGTCTCGCGTTCCTTGCCACGATCGGCTCCACCGCCCCGTTCGTTGGTCTTTTCGGCACCGTGGTCGGAATCATTAACGCTTTCCGGAGCATTGCGGCGACGGGGTCCGGCGGAATGTCTGTGGTTTCGGGCGGCATCGCTGAAGCCCTGGTCTCGACGGCCCTGGGTATCTTCGTCGCAATTCCGGCTGTCGTCGCCTTCAACCACTTCACGGGCAAGATTGAGACTTTCCATGTCGCAATGAATCGGGCTTCGTCCCAGCTCGTGAACAGTTTGTTCAAATCACCGGAGCTCAAGGGGCTTGACGTCGAAATGGATGAAGTCAGGGCCTCGAAGGTCAAAAAGGAAGGCCCGGCATATGCGACTCGGTGAACCCGGCAAGATGCAGGCGACCATCAACATCACGCCGCTCGTCGACGTGGTGCTGGTGCTGCTGATCATCTTCATGGTGATGGCGCC
>Ga0070697_100002036_pt1 | contig 15480 bp, 16 predicted proteins | sample KBSK1501metaG_FD_65475 | JGI IMG/M metagenome (GOLD analysis project Ga0070697, IMG submission 65475) | Corn, switchgrass and miscanthus rhizosphere microbial communities from Kellogg Biological Station, Michigan, USA - KBS K1-50-1 metaG | ecosystem: Host-associated > Plants > Roots >...
GTGCGCGCCAACGAGCCCGACGCCCACGAGGTGAACTTCGACCTCTTGCCGCTCGAGGACGTGGACCGGGTCGAGGTGGTGTATGGCCCCTCGGTGTTGCTCGGCCGGAACGCGCTCGGCGCCGCGGTGAACCTGGTGACCAGACGCGGCGCAAGCCCGGCGGCGCGCGAGATCGAGGCATCGGCGGGAACCTGGGACCGATACGAGCTGAAGGCGCGCGCCGGAGGCCGGCACGGGGTGTGGGACTACTACGTGGGCGCGCGCTACGAACGGGAGGGAGGCTGGCGGGAGGACACGCGCAGTCGGATCGGTACGCTGTTCGCGAAGCTCGGATTGCTGATTGGCACGTGGGACGCCACGCTCAGCTACTCGGGCGCCGACAACAGGATCTTCCAGGCGGGCAGCCTCCCCGAGAGCGTCGCGGTGGCGAATCCGCGCCGCAACTTCACCGGCGGCGACTACTTCGCGCCTCAGGCGCACCTCGTCATTCTCAACGCGCAGCGGCTGGTCGGCCACACGCAGCTCGCGCTCAACGCGTTCGGGCGCTCGCTCTCGAGCGAGCAGTTCAACGCGAACTTCGTGGGGGTGGACTCGCGCCAGCGGAACGCGACGCGCATCGGCGGCGGGGCGGTGCAGTTGTCGGGGAAGCTACCGCTCGGCGCGAGAGCGCTGCGCTGGCTCGCGGGCGCGGACGCTGACTACGAGCACGTGGCCGTGCGGATCTTCGCGGTGCGCGGCGGCTCGCCCGATTCGCTCACCGAATCGGTGCGCACGAATCAGGTCAACGCGGGGGCCTTTGCCGGCGCGAACCTCGAGATCGCGCCCCGGCTCACAGCTACGCTCGCGGCGCGTTACGACTGGATCCGCGTGCCGTTCGAGGACTTGATCGACTCCGCGCAAAACGGTCGGCACATGTTCCGCCGGCTGTCCCCGCGCGCCGGGCTCACCTGGAACAACGGGGGCGGGCACGAGATGTTCGGCTCGGTGAGCCGCGGGTTCCGCGCCCCCGCCGTGGTGGAGCTTGGCTGCGCCGATCCCCAGGCGGCGTGCCCGCTGCCGTTCGCCCTGGGCCCGGATCCTGCCCTCAAGCCTGTGATCGCCACGACCTACGAGCTGGGATGGCATTTCCGGCCGCCGCACGGCCGCTTCGACGCGAGCGCCGACGTGTACCGCACCGACGTACGCGACGACATCTTCTTCATCGCGTCGACCGTCACCGGCGGCTACTTCCAGAATATCGGCGCGACGCGTCGCAGCGGTGTGGAGCTCGCCCTCCAATGGCGCGACTCCACAGGCCTGCGGGCGTACGCCAACTACGGGTATACGCGGGCCAGCTTCGAGACGACTGCGACGCTTGCCACCACCCGGGATACGGCCGGCGAGACGGTGACACCGGGCGACAGACTCCCCATGGTGCCGGACCACCGCGTGAATGCCGGGCTCGCGGTGCCGATCCTTCGTCCCCAGGGGAACGAGACTGGTGTGGCGCTCCTGGCGGGCGTGGATGCCCGTTACGTCGGGCGGCAGTGGCTGCGGGGCGACGAAGAGAACGTCACGCGGCGCCTGTCCGAATATGTCGTCGCCGATCTCTCGCTGACGCTGACCTGCCGCGCCTTCGAGCTCCGCGGCGCGGTGCGAAACCTGTTCGACCGGCGGGTCTTCACGTTCGGCACCTTCGCGGCGAATCCCACGGCGCCGGGCTCGCCGGTCCAGCGCTGGTTGACGCCGGGGCCGCCGCGCCATGTGCAGGTGAGCGTGAGCAGGGACTTCTAGGTCGTCGGTTGCACGATTCTCGCCGCCGGGTTTGCTTTCTGCTCCCATGAAGATCGCCGTTTGCATCAAGCGCGTGCCCGATTCCGAAACGCGCGTCAAAATCGCCGCCGACGGCAAATCGCTCGACGAAGCCGGCGTCAAGTTCATCCTCAATCCCTACGACGAGTTCGCCGTCGAAGCGGGGCTGCGGCTAAAGGAGAAGGCCGGGACCGGCGAGGTCGCCGTGATCGCGCTCGGTCCCGCGGCGGCGCAGGAGACGATCCGCACGGCGCTCGCGATGGGCGCCGATCGCGGCGTGCTGCTCCAGATCCAGACCCTTCACCCCGACGGGCTGGAAACGGCCAAGGCGCTCGCCGCGGAGCTTAAGGACGCTGGGTTCGACGTGATCCTGTTCGGAAAGATGGCGATCGACGACTACAACCATCAGGTCGGGCCGATGGTGGCCGAGCTGCTCGACCTCCCGTGCGTGACGACCGTGGCCCACCTCGAGATCGCCGGCGCGAAGGGGACGGCAGAACGGGAGATCGAAGGGGGCGTAGAGGTCGTGGAGTTCCCGCTGCCGGCGGTGCTCACCACCGACAAGGGATTGAACGAGCCACGCTACCCCGCGCTCAAAGGGATCATGGCGGCCAAAAAGAAGCCGCTCGAGATCAAACCCACCGCGCCCGGCCCGGGCGCGCTCGAGATTCTCTCGCTCACCCTGCCGCCTGAGCGACAGGCGGGCAAGATCGTGGGCGAGGGCTCCGCGGCGGTTCCCGAGCTGGTGCGCCTGCTCCGCGAGGAGGCGAAGGTCCTGTGAGCAACGTCCTCGCCGTGCTCGAGCAGCGCGACGGCGCCCTCCGCAAGGTGTCCCATGAGGTGGTGACCGGTGCGCGACGCCTGGCGGATGCGCTGGGTGGTGGCGCCAACGTGGACGCTCTCGTGCTTGCGGCCGGTTCCGTGCGGGGCGCGGACCAGCTGGGCGGATTCGGTGCCGACAGCGTGGTCACGCTGACCAATCCCGCGTTCCATAGTTACGCTCCGGAGGGGTACACGCGCGCGATCGCCGACCGCGTGAAAACCGGCGCGTACGGAGCCGTCGTGTTCGCCGCGAGCGCCACCGGGAAAGATCTCGCTCCCCGCGTGGCCGCGCGACTCGGGCGCCCGCTCGTCCAGGACATCACCGACGTGAGTGTCGTCAGCGGCTCGGTGATCGCCATTCGGCCGGTGTACGCCGGCAAGGCGCTCCTCAAGGTGAGGGTCGCCGGCACCCCTGCCGTGTTGTCGCTGCGGCCCAACGTCTTCACTCCGGTGCAGCGTCCCAAGGCCGGCGCGCAGGAAACCGTAGCCGTGGACGGGTCTGGAGGTCGTGTCGTCGTCAAGCAGATCAAGGCGGCGCCGGCGGGCACCCTCGACGTGGCGGAAGCACCCATCATCGTATCCGGCGGCCGGGGGCTCAAGGAGCCGGCCAACTTCAAGGTGTTGGAAGAGCTGGCGGCGGCATTCGCGGGCCGCGCGGCCGTGGGGGCATCGCGCGCCGTGGTGGACGCCGGGTGGCGGCCGCATGCCGACCAGGTAGGCCAGACCGGGAAGACGGTCAGCCCGACCTTGTATGTCGCGGTCGGCATCTCGGGCGCGATCCAGCACCTCGCCGGGATGCGTACCTCCAAAGTCATCGTGGCGATCAACAAGGACAAAGACGCGCCCATCTTCAAGGTGGCGGACTACGGGATCGTAGGCGACCTCTTCGAGGTCGTGCCCAAACTCACGGCAGAGATACGGAAGCTCCATGGGTGAGTGGTGAGCGGGGAGCGGTTGGTCCCAGTGCGTTTCCAGCCCCCGCTCCCCCTGGACCGGCTGCTCATTCCTGTCGGGACTGCGGGTGCCGGCGACCAAATGGAGCTGGACGTGCTGATCGTGGGGGCGGGGCCGGCCGGCCTCGCCTGCGCGATCGAGCTGGCGCGACTCGCCCAGGGCGAGGGCAGGGACGTGAACATCGGCGTGCTCGAGAAGGCCGAGGCGCTGGGCGAGCATTCCCTCTCGGGCGCGGTCGTGAACCCGCGCGCCTTGCGCGAGCTGTTCCCCGATCTGAAGCACCAGGACTTCCCGTTTCGCGCACCGGTGACCAGGGAAGCGGTGCACCTTCTGACCACGCACCACGCACCACGCATTCCCGTGCCTCCGACGATGGACAATCGTGGCAACTACGTTGCCTCGCTGAGCGAGATGGTCCGCTGGCTGGGTGAGCGGGCCGCGGCACTGGGAGTGAACGTCTTCACTGGCTTCCCGGCCGCGTGCCTGCTGGTCGAGGGGGGGCGGGTGGCGGGCGTCCGCACCGCGGCGACCGGCCTGGACCGCGAGGGCCGGCCGCTCTCGAACTATATGGCTCCGAACGACCTCATCGCCCGGGTGACGGCGCTGGCGGAGGGCACGCGGGGGAGCCTGTCACAGGCGTGGCTCGAGTCGCAGGGCGTGACGTCCGAGAATCCCCAGATCTTCGCGCTCGGCGTGAAGGAGATCTGGGAAACGAGACAGCCGCTCGACACCATCGTCCACACGCTCGGCTGGCCGGTCCCGACGGACGCGTTCGGCGGCAGCTTCATGTATCCGCTCGAGCCGAACCTCGTGGCACTCGGGCTGGTGGTCGGGCTCGACTATCGGGACGCCGCGCTCGACGTCCACGAGCTACTCCAGCGGATGAAACTGCACCCGTTGTTCCGGCAGTACCTCGAGGGCGGCGAAATGGTCGAATGGGGCGCAAAGACGATCCCCGAGGGCGGCTACTACGCGGTCCCGGCGCGCCGCTCGGGCGACGGGGTCGTAATCTTGGGCGACTCGGCCGGCTTCGTGGACGTGCCGTCCCTCAAGGGAATCCACTACGCCATGCAGTCCGGGATATATGCCGCGCGCGCCATCTTTGCGGGACTCAAAGCGAGCGACCTGTCAGCCGGGCGGCTCGCCGAGTACGATCGCCTGGTCAACGCCTCTTTCATAATGAAAGACCTGTACCGCACCCGGAACATGCGGCTCGCGTTCAAGGACGGATTCTATGTGGGCGGGATGAAGGCGGCGCTGATGACGCTCACCGGGGGACGGTTTCCGGGTCGGAAGATCGCCCTGCGGCGCGACGCGGAGACGGAGCGCACGCTGACCCCGGGCGCAAGCCCGGGGATCACCCCCGACGGCCGTCTCACCTTCTCAAAAGTGGATGCGGTGTTCAAATCGGGAAACGCGACGCGTGATACCATTCCCATTCATCTAGTATTGGGGAAGGACCTGCCGGCCGCTGCGGCCGAGTTCTACGCCCACATGTGTCCGGCCGGAGTGTACGAAGTGGTGCAGGGGACCTTGCGGGTCAATGCCCCGAACTGCGTCGACTGCAAGGCCACGGACGTGCTCGGCCCGAGGTGGACGCCACGGGAAGGAGGGAGCGGGCCCAAGTACAAGCGGATGTAGGACTCCGCGCCACACCTTCCGTCAGCGGCGGTGCACCAATAGTCGACGCGACGGCCACAGTCTTCAGCAAGCCGCCCGATGCGCGCGCGCCACGCCGCCGCGGCATCGTCAATCCCACCAAGAGGATAACCCAGATCGCCAGGCCGACTCGACGTGGCACCCGGTATGCAAGCCCGGTTAGGGAGAGCCCCGACCACACGCGCTTCGACCCCAGGATCGCTTGCGCCCAGATGAGAGCAGGAGGTGCATCGCATGAAAAGCGATTCCACGCTGCACGAGCAGCCCCGGCGGCGTGGCTGGGACCGGCGGGCCGATCAGGGCCGCCGAATGGTGCGCGACCGACGGCGCGAGCACATCGAGGTGCAGCACGAGCGCCGCAGTGGCGTCGAGCGGCGGGCGGACGCTCCGCGTCGCGCGCAGGGGGGTAGGCGCAACTCGGACCCGGAAGGGTTTCAGCGGTTGAACCTGTAGTCCCGCGCTTATGACCTGGCAGACCGTGGTGATCGCCGTGCTGGCGCTCGCCCTCACGTGCGACTTGTATCTGCGCGGTCGTGCGCTCTTCAAGGAACGTGTGCGGGCGGGTGGTCGGCTGACGTGGAACGAGAACCGGAGGGCGTTCTACGAGCTGGCCGGCAGGGAGTTCGAGCGCGCGCGGCGCTACGACCATCCATTCACGCTGGGCTACTTCGACCTCGACGACTATAAGGAAGTTGCCGACCGCTTCAGTCACGCGGCGGCGGAGGAGATGCTGTGGTTGGTGGCCGAGTCGGCCCGCCGCTCGATCCGCGCGAGCGATGTGGTTGCCCGGCTGGGCGGCGACACCTTCGGCATGTTGCTCCCCGAAGCGGGGCCGGAGGCCGCCGACACGGTGATCCGTAAGCTGCAACAGACGGTGCGCGACGAGTCGGACGCGACCGCTCTGCCGCTCTCCGTGAGCGGGGGTGTCGTGACGTGCCTCCAGCCGGCGGAAAGCCTCGAGGCGATCATCGGTGCCGCCGACCGCCTGCTGACGGGCGCGAAGAGCGTCGGGAACGACACGATCTGGTGCGAGGTGATCGCCCCGCAGCCCCTGGAGGGGTTCGAGCCCGCCCGGTTGCGGCGCCCGTTCCGGCTTCCCCCGGGATTCGATATGCCGATCCCGCCGCTGTTACGCCGGCATGGGGACGGGTGACGATTACAATCCCGCCATCTTGATTCCATCGATGATGAATTGCACCGCGATCGCGCACAGCACGAGCCCCATGAGCCGCGTCAGGATCCGCATGCCCGTCTGACCGAGCCGCTGCTCCACGCGCGGCGCGGCGGCCAGGGTGACGTAGGTGAGGAACGCCGTGAGCGCGATCGCGGCATATACGCCAAGCGTGGTCACCAGGCTCTTCGAGGCGCCCGCCAGCACCATGACCGTGGAGATCGCCCCCGGACCTGCAAGCATCGGGACGCCGAGCGGCATGATGCCTACGTCCTCTTTCTCGATGCCCTCCGCCTTTTCGACGGCCGTCTCCCGTTGGGAACTGCGGCGTGCTTGAACCATGTCGAGTGCGTTGAGGCCGATCAGCACACCGCCCGCGATCTTGAACGCCCCGATAGTAATGCCGAACAGGCGGAAGATGAGGCTCCCCCCCAGAGCGAAGGCCGTCAGGGTGATGGCGCAGGTCCAGGCGCCCCGCTTGGCCATCTGATGGCGCACATCGGGCGGGTCCCGCGCCGTCATGGCGAGGAACGTGGGCACTGCGGTGAGAGGATCGACGATGAACAGGACCGACGTGAAGATCAGGAACAGATCCTGAAGGGTGCGCAGCGCCTCGCTCACATCGCGACCTGTACGACGCGGTCCTTGCCGCCACGCTTCGCCGCGTACATCGCCTGATCGGCCTTGCGGAGCAGCTCGTCGGTCCCGGCTTCGGTGCCCGAGACCGCCACGACGCCGATGCTGGCCGTGACGGACGGGGTGCCCCGGAACACCGTGCGGATGCTCGTGCCAAGGCGGGTGGCTGCGGCGTGCGCCACGTCGCCATCGGTTTCGGGCATCAGGACCCCGAACTCGTCCCCCCCCAGTCGGCCCACGACGTCCGCCTGGCGCACGGCGCCACGCATCGCGTCGGCTACGAGCCGCAGTACGGCGTCGCCCGTGGCGTGGCCGTGCGCGTCGTTGACGGACTTGAAGTCGTCCAGATCGAGGTAGATCAGAGCCAGCGGCCGGCCGTAGCGCCGGTTGCGGCTCAGCTCCTGCGCCAGCTCGTGGGAGAACGCCCGGGCATTCAGCGCGTTCGTGAGCGGGTCCTGGGTCGCGAGCTGCTCGAGCTGCGAGTGCGTCTGTCGCAGCTGGGACAGGCCCGTGATGGCGATCCCGACCACCACCAGGTAGGCGATCTCGTTCAGTACCCGGTAGTCGAGCAGGGTGTCGGGGGGCATCTGGTCGATGCCGACGGTGAAGCGCAGCAGGCTGGTTGCCAGGGCGAACGCGATGCCCCAGTGCATCCCGTCGTGCCAGGACGCGAGCAGCACGGGAATCACGTACAGGATCTCCAGGCGCAGCTCGCCCGGCGTCCGCGCATTCAGGAGATACACGCCTCCCGTGAGGAGCGCCCACCCGAACAGCCGCAGCGCGCGCAGCAAACCAGGGCGCCGGGCCACTTAGAAAGGTGCCTCGGCGACGTGGCTCGGATCGTCCAGCAGCAGCGCCGGGAGCGTCTCGCCCGCCGCCACCGTGGGCCGGTCCTCGGGGACGATCAGGAGCGCGTTCGCGCGGGCCATGGACGTGAGGATGCCGGAACCCTGGGGGCCCGTCAAGCGCGCCGTCAGCGCCCCACGCGATCCCTCGGGTTGGACGACCGCCCGCAGGAAGTGGCGCAGCTTCGGGCCAAGCTTGATCGGCTCGCCCACGCACACCGGCACGGTGCGACGGAACGGCAGCCGGTGGCCGAGCAGGCGCCGGAGGACCGGGCGCACGAATAGCTCGAAGGTGACCATGGCGCTCACCGGATTTCCGGGGAGCCCGATCCACGGTTTGCCGTCGAGCAGGCCGAATCCCACCGGGGCGCCGGGGCGCATGGCGATGCGCCACAGCTTGATCTCGCCCCCCAGCTCCGTCAGAACTTCGCGCACGAAATCGTGCTCGCCCACGCTCACACCGGCGGTGGTGACGACCAGATCCGCCCTCCCCCGCCGCGCTCCGGCGAGGTGCTCGCGCAGGCTCTCCTTCGTATCGCGCGCCAGGCCCAGGTCCACGGGGATGCCGCCGGTCCGGCGGATCAACGCGTCCAGGGTGTAGGAGTTGGAGCTCGCGATCTTCTTGCCCGACAGGATCTCGTCCGCCTGGTCCAGGTCCACGATCTCGTCGCCCGAGCCCATGAAGGCAACCCGCGGCGCATCGTGGACGAGCGGGGTGGCGTGGGCGATGGACGCGAGCACGCCGAGCTGGGCCGGGCCCAGCGGTTTGCCCGCGCCGAGTACGACGTCGCCCTTCCGAATGTCCTCGCCGCGGTAGCGGACGTTCTTGCGGGCGTCGCGGCCGGTTACCACCGTGACGCTTCCAGGCTGCGCCGGCTCCGTGTCTTCCTGCCGGACGACCGTGTCGGCGCCGGCGGGAAGCGGCGCGCCCGTGAAGATGCGGGTGACCTGGCCGGGACCGATCGGCTTGGTCGGGAACTGGCCAGCCGCCACGGCCTCGATCACCGTCAGCGTGATCTTGCGATCGGGCCCGGCGCGCTCTACGTCCGCCGCCCGCGCCGCGTAGCCGTCCATCGCGGAATTGTCCCAGGCCGGGAGGTCGATGGGGCTCGCCACATCCTCCGCGAGTACGCGGTCGAGCGCCTCGCGCAGCGGCCGCCGCGTCGCCGGGAGCGGGGCGATGTGCTCGAGCATCAGGCGGGCCGCTTCCGTCGGGGTCAGCATCTCAGGGCGGAAGGATCTTGGCCCGGTCCCACGCGAGATTGGCGAGCGTCACGAGCCAGGCGGTGTCGGTGAAACGGAAGACCGGAAAATCGGCCCGGTACTTGGGATGGTCCGTCACCATGGCCACCCAGTCTCCCGGGTCGTGGACCGCGGGGTCGAACAGCGGCTCCGGCCCCGCCGCGAGGCGGTACACCTCGACCTTGGGCAGCGGGGCGCGCTTGAAGCCCTCGACGAGCACGATGTCCGCTCCCGCGAGATAGAGCTGCGCCAGGGCGACGGGATCCGACTCCTGCTCCGTCCGCTCCCACAGCACGCGCTGCCCGGGCCCCTCCATGAGCACCCGCTCGGCGTGCCCTTCGTGCCAGTGGCGCCAGGAGTCCTTGCCGCGCTGGTCGGTGTCGGCGGGATGGGTGCCGTGCTTGATCGTCATCACGCGGAATTTCCGGCGCGACAGCTCCGCGGCGAGCGCCACCAGGAGCGTCGTCTTGCCGGCGTTCTTGCGCCCGATGATCGACATCATCCGCGTTGCCGCCACGCCGCCTCCGCTCGTTCGAGATCCGCCGGAGTGTTCACGTTGAAGAACAGCACGTCCGGGTCGCCGAACGTGCGCACCCGTTCGAGCGGTAGTGTACCGACCTTCACATCGGCGTGGAAGCCGATCGCCCGCAGGTCGCCGCGGGCGAGCTGCCGCTCCATCGCCGGACCGCACGCCGGTCCGTACACCGCGCACAACGGCTCCACCCCGCGCCGCCCGTCGCTTTCCGGAAGGAAGGCGTCCCAACCCGCCGAGCCCGCCACGAGCGCCCGTAACAGCTCGGTCGTGAGGAACGGCATGTCCCACGCGACGCACAGCACCGGTCCCCCGCCCGACACGACGGCCGTGTAGATGCCGCCCAGGCTGCCCTGGCCCGGGCGCACGTCGGGGATAGTGCGGAGGTCGGGTCGCCAGGAGGGTCCGTCGGGGGCGTTGGCGACGAGCAAGGGAGGTTCGCCGGTCACGCTGGCCACGGCGTCCACCACGCGGTCGAGGATCCGTCGCCCGCCGAGCTCCACCAGCCCCTTGGGCTGCCCGCCGTAGCGTCGGGCGGCGCCGCCGGCCAGCACGGCGCCGCGCACCCTCAGACTCCGAGCGCGCGGTGGTCGACCATCAGGCAACGGTCCATCACGCAGGGAATGCCCGCCGTCTCCGCCCGCGCCCGCGCCGCCTCGTCTGCCACGCCGAGTTGCAGCCAGATCAGCCGGGGGCGGGGCCGCACGCCGATGGCCTCGTCCACGATCGGCCCGGCGAACTCACTGCGCCGAAACACGTCTACGACGTCGATCGCGTGCTCCGCCGCGGCGGCGGTGAGGGTAGGGTAGCTCTTCTCGCCCAGAATCGTGGGGTGGCCCGGGTTCACCGGGACGATCCGGTAGCCGGCGTCCCGCAGGTAGCGGGCGACTCCGTGGCTCGGCCGCATCGGCCTGGGCGACAGCCCCACGACGGCGATGGTGCGCGCCGCGCCGAGAATGTCGCGCAGGGCGTCCGCCGTCACGCGTCGGGGCGGTGCATGTGCGGCGTGCCGCTGACCGCGCGCCCGACCAGCAAGATCCCCGTGCGCCGCGCGATGGTCACCGCGAGCGTCGACGGGACGCTCGGCGTCGCGACGTAGGCGACCCCGGCGCGGGCTGCCTTGTACGCGAGCTCGGCCGAGATGCGACCGGTCACGAGCAGGCCGCGCCCGGCGATCGGCTCCCGCGCGATCACCGCCGCGCCGATCACCTTATCCACGGCATTGTGGCGCCCGATGTCCTCGGCGTGGAACAGCAGCCGGTCCTCGTTGGTGAGAGCCGCGGCGTGGATGCCCCCGGTCTCGTTATAACGGTCCCCGCGCGCGAACAGCTCCTTGAAGAGCGCGCGCAGCCGCTCCGGGGCGGGCGGCTCGCCCCGTGCGCGCGCGTACGCCACCTGGTGCGGATCGGCGAGGAAGGTGGACACGGCCCCGCATCCCGAGGCGAGCACGCGCTTGCGGTTTTCACCCTTGACGGCCGCCACGCGCTCAGGCTTCACCTCGGCCCAGAACCCGAGGTCCGGGGCGCAGGGCCGCAGCTTCACCAGGTCGTCGAGCGACTCGATGTAACCCTCGCCGTGCAGCCACCCCGTCGCCAGTTCCTCGAGCTGGTCAGGCGTGCACATCCAGGTCACCGCCGGCTCGCCGTTCACCTCCAGCCAGACGGGCAGTTCTTCAACCACGGCCGAATCGACGAGCATGCGGCCGCGGCGCGTCCCCGGGGTGGGTGGCTTCCCCGACCGCGAGTCCTCACCCCCTGACCCCCTCTCCGTTCCGGAGAGGGGGGGCGCCCTGAACTCCCCCTCTCCCGAAGGGAGAGGGGGCCGGGGGGTGAGGTCCGGGAGCGGGTCCGGGGTTAGTGGCTCAGGGTTCACCGAAATATTCCGAGTAGATATGCGGCCCCTCCTGGATGCGCACGGCATGCAGCGTCACGCCTCGCGGGAGCTGCGGCGCGATTCGTTCCCACACGTACACGGCCAGTGCCTCCCCCGTCGCGAGCCGGCGCCCGGGGCCGAACTCGGGGAGCGCCTCGTTGATGCTCCGGCCATCGAGCCGCCGGGTGATTTCTTCGGCGAGCAGACGATCCAGGGTCTCGAGGCTCATCACCCCACCTGCCTCCGGCGCGAGCGGCCCCTTCACGGTGACCCGGCACTGGTAGCGGTGGCCGTGCTCGGTGGCTGCCCGGCCGAACTCCTGGGCGTTCCGTTCGTCAGCCCAGTCCGCCCGACGGATGTAGTGCGTCGCGCTAAACTCAACGACACGGGTAAGATAGCTGATCGGCACGGCTAGAACACTCGCACCGCGCTGGCCTTGAACGAGAACACCACGGGGCCTCCTGGCGTGAGCCCCAGATCCCGTGCCGCCTCCTCCGTGACGACCGCCACGAGCTCTACGCCCACGTCTGCCGTGACCTGTACGGCCCCCGGCCGCTGGTGCGTGAGGCGGGTGACGCGCCCGGTGAACACGTTGCGCGCGGAGGAGGCGAGCGGCTCGCGACTCACGAAGATGTCCGTGGGCGGCACCGCCAGGATCGCGGGCCCGGTCTTGTCGGTCGCCGCGGCGATCTCGATCGTGCCGACGCACACATGCTTGAGCTCGCCGCTCCCGCTCGACGGCAGGTCCACGCGGAACAGGTTCTCCGGCGTGACGGGCGACAGCCGGCCCTCGGCGAGGGCCCGCACGTCATCCGCCCAGCGGTAGGCGTCCTCCAGCTGATGCGAGGCGAGGCAGACGGCGAGCGGGCGGCGGGCGCGCTCTTCGGTGAGCGCGCGATACAAGGTCTGCGCCGCCGCGCGGTCGGCCGAGCTGGCGGGCTCGTCGAGCAGTAGCACGTCCGGCTCGATCGCGAGTGCGCGCGCTACCGCGACGCGCTGCACCTCGCCGTCCGACAGCTCATGCCGCCTGCGATGGAGCAATGGTGTGATCCCCAACCGCGCCGCGACGCTTTCTACTTTTCTGTTGACTTCTGTGCGTCTGATTCCTCTCACCTGTAATCCGAACTCCAGGTTTTCACGGACGCTGCCGCGCAACAACACCGGGCGCTGTTCCACGAGTGTGATACGCCGCCGGGCCGCCGGGCCCGCCGAGGGCGCCGTCGCTCCGGCCACCACGACGCCGTCGAGCCGCACCTCGCCCTCGGAGGGGCGCTCGAGCAGGGCAAGCAGCCGCAGCAGCGTGCTCTTGCCCGACCCGTTGGGTCCCACGATCGCGACACCCGAGCCGGGTGCGACGCTAAAGCGCGCGATGTCGAGCACCACGCGGCCGTCGTAGCGGTGACGCACGCCGGCCAGCTCAAGCATGACCGCGGCCCTGAAGCGCCTGCAACGCGACGTTCACGAGCAGAGCGAGGAGCAGGAGGATGAGCCCGAGCGCGAGGGCGAGCCCGAAGTCGCCCTGGCTCGTGTAAAGCGCGACCGCGGTCGTGAGGGTGCGCGTCTGGCCGCGGATGTTGCCGCCCACGGTCATGGCGGATCCGATCTCCGCCACGATGTGGCCGAACGCGGTGGTGATCACCGCGGCGAGGGCGAACCGGGCCTCACGCGCCACGGTCCACGCGGTGCGCCAGCGGCCGGCGCCGAGCGTCTCGGCGGTGCGGCGGATGCGCGGATCGACACCCTGGACTGCCGCGGCGGCGAGCGCAGCGGCGATGGGCAATGCGAGCACGATGTCGCCGACCACGATCGCCTGCCAAGTGTAGAGCCATGCGACACCGCCCAGCGGACCCCGCCGGGACAGCAAGCCGTAGAGTAGCAGGCCCACGACCACGGTCGGGAACGCCAGAGCGGTGTTGACGACCGTGAGCGCGGCGCGGCGTCCCCAGAACGGCCTCGTGGCCAGCACGAACCCGACGGGGATACCGAGGCCGCAGGCGAACACGGTGGCGATGAGGCCGATCTTGAGCGTGAGGAGCGCGATGCCGTACACTTCGACATCGCCTGAGAGCAGCAAGGCGACCGCGCGTCGCAGTCCCTCCCCTAGAAAGTCCATCCCACGCCGATCGTGGCCCACGGATGCGACGTCCACTCGCTGAACGAGGCGGTCAGCGGCAGGACCCGGCTGCCGTCGCTGGCCGGCACTTTGTAGGAGACGGGGTAGTTGAGCTTCCAGAGCACCAGGCGAAGGTCCCCTCGCACGGAGAGGCGCCGGGCGGGGTACCAGCGCAGCCCGGCGTTGGGCGCGACCGTGAATTTCGAACCGAACTGGTAGCCGCTCGGGTCGCTGGGCGCCGCGCCGCTGATGGCCATGCCCAGGCCTCCGCCCACGTAGGGAGCGAAGCCGCGCCACGTCTTGCGACCGGTAAGCACGAGCTGCAGCCCGGCGTCGACCAGGACGACGTCGTTCGGAAACGGGCCGGTCGTGCGGGCCGGGGACGTGGAGTCCTTTGTCGGATCCACGACGAAGCGGCTCGTTTGCCCATAGGCGAGGCCGAGCGACGCTCCGATCGCGCCGAACAGGACTTCGTAGCGGATTCCGACGGTCTTTCCATCCGAGAGCCCCACGCCCACGCTACCCCGGCTACCACCCAGATACCCGAAGGTGATGACTCCAACCGCGCCGCGCCGGACATCGTGGTAGGGAGAGTGGGAGGGCTCGTGTCCGACTTGGGCGGTCAGCCGGTCGGGCGGAACGGCGGTCAGGAGTCCCGCTGCAACGAGAACCGCCGTGCCCCACATGATCCGACCGCCCGACCGCCCGTCCGCCTGTCCGGCCATTAGTTCGTCTCCCTCAGATCCCGCCCGGTCATCTCGGGCGGCGGTTGGATATCGAGCAGTCGGAGCACTGTGGGGCCGACGTCGCACAGCGCGCCACCGTGGCGGAGCGGCCCCCGCGCCTCGTTGTCTACAAGAAGGAACGGCACCGGGTTCGTCGTGTGCGCTGTGTGCGGGCCGTCCGTTATCGGGTCGATCATCAGCTCGCAATTACCGTGATCCGCTGTGATGAGCAGCGTTGCACCGCGGCGCGCGGCGCTCTTCACGACGCGCTCGAGACACTGATCCACCGTCTCCACGGCTTTCACGGCCGCGCTTAGTACCCCCGAATGGCCGACCATATCCCCGTTGGCGTAGTTGCAGAGGATGAAATCGTGATGCCCCGCCTCGATCGCCTTGCACAGGACGTCCGTCACCCCCGGCGCGCTCATTTCGGGCATGAGGTCGTACGTGGCGACCTTCTGGGATGGAACGAGCAGCCGCTCCTCACCGGGGTAGGGCGTCTCCACTCCGCCGTTGAAGAAGTATGTCACGTGCGCGTACTTCTCCGTCTCGGCCGTGCGGAACATGGTCTTCCCGTGGTCGGACAGCACCTGCGCCACGATCTCCGACAGCACCATGGGCCCGAACGCCATCGGAAAAGGAAACGTCTCGTCGTACTGGGTCATGGTGACGAGATCGACGGCGGGCCTGGTACCGGTGTCGAAGCCGTCGAACCCGTCCAGCGCTAGCGCGCGCACCATCTGCCGCATGCGGTCGGCCCGGTAGTTGAAACAGAAGATCCCGTCGCCCGACCGGATGCGCGGCGTCCCCGCGATGACGCGGGGCTTCACGAACTCGTCGGTCTCGCCGGCTTCGTAGGCGCGCCGGATTGCCGTGAGCGGGTCGGGGGCCACCTCGCCCACGCCGTGCACCATCGCGTCGTAGGCGATCCTGGTGCGCTCCCAGCGCTTGTCGCGATCCATCGCGTAGTAGCGGCCCACCACGGTCGACACGACCGCCCGACCGCCGTACTGGGGGAGCTGGTCCACCAGCTCCTGCATGAACGCGAGGGCCGACTGCGGCGGCGTGTCTCGCCCGTCGAGCCAGGCATGAATCGCGACCGGCAGCTCGTGCATGTG
>Ga0070697_100002038_pt1 | contig 15478 bp, 9 predicted proteins | sample KBSK1501metaG_FD_65475 | JGI IMG/M metagenome (GOLD analysis project Ga0070697, IMG submission 65475) | Corn, switchgrass and miscanthus rhizosphere microbial communities from Kellogg Biological Station, Michigan, USA - KBS K1-50-1 metaG | ecosystem: Host-associated > Plants > Roots >...
GCGGGGCGGGGCTGCGTTGATCTCCTCGATGAGCAGGCCGAGGGCACGGGTGATCAGGGGCGCGGGCGGGGGGTCGAGGGTCACGGTGATCACGCGGGGCGTGCTGGTGATCGTGCCGCCGAGGTGGAGCAGGTGGCGGGTGATGGCCCGGTACTCGTCAGGGTCGCGCAGGTAGTCGTTGAGCCGGTTGCCGAGCCAGTGCTCGGCGGCGGCGGCGAGCAGCCGCAGCACCATCTGCAGGGAGCGGCGGCGCGTGGCCAGGATGGCTTTCCGGGCGCCGGGGGTGACTTGGCTGGCGGGCAGCTTAGCGGGGATTCCCTTGAGCGCGGTCCTGGCCGCAGCGACGGCGTTCCCGGCCGTGGTGATCTTCTTCTCGGCGGGCGGGATGGCCTTGTTCTTGGCGGCGGCTGAGAGCCCCGGGCTGGTGAGCAGGGAGGCCAGCTCGCGCTCGGCGGTGGCGAGCGCCGCCTCGGCCTCGCGCAGCCGGGCGCGGGCGGCCTTGCGCTCGGGGTTGGCGATCAGGTGGTCATCGTCTTGGATCCCGGCGCGGTAGTCGCACAGCCAGTGGATGCCGTAGTTGTCCTCCAGGTACTTGAACAGGTTCTCGATCCGCCACCGGCAGCGCAGCCAGCTCAAGAGCGCCGCCGCGGGCGCGGCGAGGTCGCTGGTGAGCACCTGCAGCACCGGGGCGCCGTCCTCGAACAAGGTGATCTGCCGGGCCTGGCCGTAGTCCTTGATCTGCGCGGTCTCATCGGCGAGGGCGAGAACCTCGGCGGGCTTGCCGTCGCCGCGGGCGGCCCAGTACCGGCGCGGCGCGGCGGTGACGGGGGCGAGCGGGCCGCGCCGCCAGGTGACCCAGCCGGCGCCGGCGTCGCGGATGCCGCGGAAGGCGACCGGGTAGGAGCCGCCGCGGTCGAAGCCGAGCAGGATCTTCGCCTCCGCGCCGAGCACCTGGCGCAGCTGGGCCAGGGCGCCGGGCAGGGTGGCGGTCAGCCCGGAGGGGTCGCCGGTGGCGAAGGCCACCGCCCGGCCCAGGTAGTCGGTGACCATGGTGTCGGCGCGGCCGGGCTGGGCGTGGCGGCGCTTGGTGTTCCAGCCCTTCGGGACCGGCTTGGCGCCCTCGTAGGGGACGAAGTGATCATCGACGTAGTACACGTGCAGGCCGGGGGCGTCGGCGGCGAGCATCGCCGCGGCCAGCTGCCGCTGCAGGGCCAGCGGGTCGCACCGGTCGGCGATCGCGGCGAGGCGCGGCCGCAGCGTGCGCGGGTCGGGGAGCCGGCCGATCCCGGCCAGGATCCCGGCCTGGGCCGGGATCAGGTGCTTGGTGCCCTCGGCGGAGGAGGCGCCGAGCGCGAACGCCAGCGACGTGGCGGTCAGCAGCCCCAGGTCGTCATACCGCGGCCGGGTCAGGGCGGGCGGCAGCGCGGCCGCCAGGATCGCCTCCGCGCCGATCCGGTCGAGGTAGGCGTGGGCCAGCATCGCCCCCGCATACCGGCTGGGCAGCACGCCGCCGGCGACCCGGGCCAGCCCGGCGCCCGGCGACGGCTCCCGCCGGCCCGCCGGGACCAGACCGCCAGCGGGCGAGGGTGCGGGCCCGGGCACCGCGCGGCTGGCCTCCGGCTCCGGCCCGGGCGCCGCCGGTTCCCCGCCCGGCCCGGGTACGACGGGCCGGCCCGGCTCCGGCTCGCCTGGCTGCGGCCCGGGCTCGCCTTCCGGCCCGGCGGCGGGCAGCTGCTCCTGCACGGCAGCCGGGCCCAGGCGGCGGAACACCGTGGACTGGGCGACCCGCAGCCGGCGGCCGATCTCGCTGTCCGAAGCCCCCTCCGCCCGCCACCGGGCCGCCTGCTCCCAGTCGCGCGCGGCCAGCTTGCCGGGCCGTCCCCGCTCGCGCACCAGCCCGGGCGTCCCCTCCCGCAGCGCCCGGTTATGCAGCGTGGCGACGTAGTTCTCGGTCAGCCCCATCACCGCGGCAACCGCCCGGCCGCCGAACCCGAGCTGGCGCAGCACCGCCACGGCCACGTTCCGCATCCCGGCGTCCCCGGACGGGTAGCAGGCCAGCAGCGCCGATCCGGCGCAGATGAATGTCATGCCGTCATGCTCGGCACGGCGCAGGTCCCTGGGGTCGGGCATGCCCTCCAGGATGGCCGCAGCGGCTGGCGTCATGCCATAACCCTACCGAAGTTTTAACTGTTTTCGCATAACAACCAGGTAAGGGAAACCACAGGCCAGGAGGCCTGCGGCTCACCTACTTCCGGAGGTCTGAGCCTCGGCCTTCAGCTTTATGACCTCGTTAACAGGGTCGCCCTTGATCAGCGTTGAGTTGTTCCACGTCACCTCGTCGAGGGTTCTGGAGATGACGTACTTAGGGAGGCTATTCAGCTTCCTGGCGACCTCGTCTTCGTCGGTGACCAGCGGCCAGTACGCGGCCATGATCTCGTACGTGGTTCGCCCGAGCAGAAAGGCGGCGGCGGCTTCGAACCAGTCAGTCACGAACCGGCCCATCGTCTCGTCCGCATAAGGAACCATCCAGCCGCCTTGACTGAAGCCTCCGCTTGGGTCCTCGGTGGGGCCGCCCGGGCCCTGCATGACCCCATCTAGGGACAGGAACGTCGTCAAGGTCACTTGCACATTGTTCTCCTTTAACCTCCTGAGACTGGCTCGCAGGCATTCATGTCGACGCAAGGACCGAATATCAGGAAAGTAGCTCAGCGAAGAAGCGCCCAGCCAGGAAGAAGACCGGAAGAAGGCCGGCAGTTTCAGCCTGCTAATACTGTCGAAAGCGGGACAGTTCGGGGGTTTGGACTAAACACTTTCGGGGACGTCGAGACCGGCCGCCTGCTTATCCAGGCGGCGACGCCAGGCCGGCTGGTGAGCGGGATCCGCACCTCGTTCGCCCCCGACCGCCTTCCCAGACCGGCAGGGCATCGGCGATTGCGGGCGAAACCCCGCGTGCCGCGTGCATCATGCCTGCCTTTCCAGGGTGCCAGCGAGCACATGGCGGACGCGAGACGCCCCGTGCCGGTCACCGGCCCGCTCGTACATGGCCAGGGATTGGCCGAGATGGTGGCGCGCCTCGTCGTGCGATCCCCGGGCTAGGGCTATCACCCCGAGGTTGAGGAGTACATAGGCTTCCCAGCGCGGGTCGCCGAGAGCCTGCGCGAAGGCCAGCGCCTGCTGGAGATTGGCAGCGGCCCGCTCGTGCTCGCCGAGTTCGCTGCGCAGAACACCGATCATGATATCGGCGTACGCCACGTAACCGCCGCTATCGACCGAGCGGAATATGTCCCGGCAACGACTCAGAAGGGCGAGGGCCTCGGCCGGCTGTCCCTGCTGGCGGCGTACCTTGGCGAAAAAGAGCGCGGCCTTTGCCTCGCGGTCGGCGTCGGCGAGCCCCCGGCTGAGCCCAAGGACCCGTTCGAAGCAGGCGGCCGCCTCAGCCAGCAGGCCTTGCCGCCGGTAGGCGCGCGCGAGCCCGGTCAGGCTGTCGGCCTCACCAGGGATGTCCTGCAGCTCGCAGAAGATGGCACTGCTGCGCGTGAAATGCGCAACGGCTTCCCGCAGGCGGTCCTGACAGCGGCGCAGGTCACCCAGGCCGCGCAGCAGCGATGCCTCGGCATGCCGGTCGCCGGCCAGCCGGGCGGCACGAAGGGCAACCTCGTGCGTGTGCTCCCACTCGTCCCAGCAGACGTACACCTCGAAGAAGTCCGCGAGCAGGCTCGTGAGCGCCTGCCCGAGCTGCCCTAGGCCCTCGCGCCATACCTGCTCCAGGCTTACCGCGAGGCCGGTGTGCTCGGCCGCCAGCCACTTGTATGACCCGGCCAGCCCGTCTACCGGATCTCGCGAGATCGCCGGCGCCGTCCCGTTCGGCAGCTCGGGGGGCCGCAGGCGGAGCTGGCGCACCGCCGCGTGTGCCCTGGTGAAGTAGATCTGCAACGTTCGTTCCAGCGCGGCCTGCCGGGTAGCCGGCGTCTCGTCCGTGGCCAGCCGTTCCCTGGCGAACAACCGGAGCAGGTCGTGGCATCGGTAGCGGATCTGCCCGGCGGCATCCTCACCGACGGTGTCCAGCAACTGGGCGTCGGCCAAGCGCTCGGCGATCTCTTCCGCTTCGGTAGCCGGAACATCGAGCAGAGCGGACAGCATCCACGGTGCGAAGTCGGGTACCTCGAGCAGGCCGAGCAGCCGGAACGCACGCCGCTCGACCTCGCCCACAGCCTGGTAGCTCAGCGCGAAGCCTGCCCGCACCTCGAGATCACCCACCGCCAGTTCGTCCAGCCGCCGGTGGTGCGCACCAAGCCGGTCGGCCAGCCGCTGCATCCGCCAGTGCGGCTTGGCGGCAAGCCTGGCACCCACGATCCGCAGCGCCAGCGGCAGATACCCGCACAGGGCCGCGAGCTGCGACGCCGCCTCCGGTTCGGCAGCAACACGGCTGGGACCGACGATCTTGCCGAGCAGCTCAACTGCCTGCTCCGGCGGCAGGACCCCGAGATCGATCACCTCCGCCGGAGTCAGCCCGGCCAGCCGGACCCGGCTGGTGACCAGCACTGCGTTGCCAGCGCCCGCGGGCAGCAGCGGGCGGACCTGCGCCTCGTCGGCCGCGTTGTCCAGCACTACCAGCATCCGCCGGTCGGCCAGCAGCGAACGGTACAACCCGGCGCGGGAGTCCACATCCTGGGGGAGGCACTGGCCCTCCACCCCCAGCGCGCGCAGGAACCGGCCCAGCACCTCCGCCGGCGTAAGGGCCTGCGCCTCGGCGCCGCGCAAGTTCACGTACAGCTGCCCGTCGGGGAACTTCGGCCGCAACTGGTGCGCGACATGCACCGCCAGAGCCGTCTTGCCCACTCCGGCCTTGCCCACCGCGCCGGTGACCACCACCGCCGTGGACCCATTCGGGCGGCCGGCCATCCGGACCCGCAGCCGGTCCAGCGCGTCCTCGCGGCCGGTGAAATCCTCGATGTCGGGCGGCAATTGAGACAGCGCCACCGGGACCCGGGACGGCCCCTCCTCTCCCGCCCCTCCGGCTCTCCCGCGCGAACCAGCGGCAGCCTCCCTGAATGCCGCCCGCTCGGCGTCGCTCAGACCCAGCGCATCGGCCAGCAGAGAAACCGACGCCCAGCGCGGCCGCCCGACCTGACCGTGCTCAAGGCTCCTGATAGCCCGCACGCTCATCCCCGACCGGCCGGCAAGCTCGTCTTGCGACAGGCCACGGCCAAACCGGAAACCAGCCAGCAGCTGCCCGAACTCGCCGCCACTGTGAACTTTCCCGTTCACCCCTTCGGGCATAGTGCTACTCCTCGCTGCTGGCACAACGCGGTCAGCTTACGATGACCGCGACCCCTGTCGTCAGCAGCGCTCCGGCCAGGAGCACGGCGCCGACAGTGGTCAGCGTGTTTCCAGCCGACCATTGCCCTGGCTTGCCGATGCCCATGTGAACGAACATGCCGCCGGATTGCGCCAGGACCCCGGCCAGGAGCAACGCCCCGACGATCCATTGCCCGGTCCGGGACAGGCTGGTATGGGTGAGCAGGTCGAGGACGGCCAGGCTGAGCACGAGCAGCACCCCGGCGTGGGCGTGCCCGGCTCGGAAGTACGCGACCTGGAACTCGTTCAGCCGCCGCGCAATCAGCAGCCGGAGCAACGAGAAGCCGCCGAACATGACCGTCGGCAGCGATATCAGGGCGATCGCTGTGAAGACTTGGACCGGCCGGTTCACCAGGGACCTCCCAGGGGTTGGTGCTCTGAGCTCGGAGCCCACCAGAAGACGGTAACCAGGCTCGCGGGCCGTGGAATCAGTCATGAATAAGCAATATGTACCGGAGGCCGGCATATGCGGCTGCTGGTCAGGGGCTGAGGGTGTCCCGGTCGAGCTGGCTTCTGGAGGTGATGCCGAGTTTGGGGAACGCCTTGTAGAGGTGATAACCCACCGTCCGCGGGCTGAGGAAGAGCTGAGCGGCGATGTCGCGATTAGATAGCCCCTGGGCAGCGAGCCTGGCGACCTGCAGCTCTTGCGGCGTCAGCCGGGGCGAACTGGTCCGGTCCGTACGCGGTGCCGTAGCGCCAGCAGCGGCGAGCTCAGCCCGGGCCTGTTCGGCCCACGGCGCGGCATGGATCCGGTCCAGGGTATCCACGGCGGCGCGTAGCTGGGTGCGGGCGTCGGATTTGCGGCGGGCGCGGCGCAGCCACGCGCCGTACAGCAGCTGGGTGCGAGCCTGCTCGAAGGACCCGTCATGCAGCTTGAGCGCGGTGAGGTAGTGCTGTTCTGCTTCCTCGCCCGCTTCGAGCAGGGCGTAGCAACGTTCGGCCAGCGCCTCGAGGGCCGGCATGCAGGCCCGCCGGGCCCAGTCGGAGAACCTCGCCAGCGGCTCGGTCGCCCGCTCCGGCTGGCCGACCCGGACCGCGGCCTCGACCAGGTCAGGGACGCTCCGCAAGGCGGCTGCGTGGTACCGGGCAGGCCCTTGCCAGATCGTCTCCAGCTGGACCAGGGCGGTGTCGGGATGGCCGTGGCCCAGGTCCAGCAGGCCGAGCGCCCAGTGGACCCAGGCCTCGGCCGCCGAGATGAAAGCGCTCGCAGGCCCGGCGAATGCCGCATCCGCCAGCTGGCGGCAGCGGTCCTGGTCGCCCTCAGCAGCAGCCAGGTACGCCATGATCCCGTTCAGGTCGCTGGTCCACTGCGGCTGGCCCGTGTCCCGCGCGATCCGCAACGCCTCGGTCGCGCTGGCCAGCGCGTCGCAGTGCCGCCCGTCAAGAAGCAGGGCCTGTGCCAGGCAGGTCAGCAGGGTAGGGAGCCAGCCGATCCTGCCCAGAGTGCGGGTGTCGGTGACCAGCGTCCCCAGCAGGTCGCACGCGTCGGGGATCCGGCCGGTGACCAGGGCGGCTATCGCGATCATGGTGAGGTCGTATGGGTCACCGGCCCGCGAGCGTCGCGCCTGGGCCACCAGGTCGGCGAGCGAGGGCAGATCGTCGCCGGGTCGTTCGGCCGCCTGCCTGGCCAGGCGCAGCATCAACTGGATGAACGGCGTGAGCGGTTCCGCGAGCGACCCGCCGACCGCCTTCAGCCGGTCGGCGGTGTCGGCCACCAGCCCGCGGTCGCCCGCATACCAGGCGACATGCATCGCGTACGTCAGCATCCGGGTAGCCTGCAGCGCGTCCAGGCTGGCGATCTGGGCCGCCTCCTCGACCAGCAGCCGGTGGGCGGTGTGCAGCTGGCCCTGGGCCACGTCGGCCCGGGCGCGCACGTTGGCCAGCCTGGCCTGGACGACCGGGTCGGTGGTCTGGGCTGCCGCCCGTGCGGCGAGGCCACGCGCGTGGTCCAAGTCGCCGATCTCCGCGCTGGCCTCGGCGGCCGCGGCAAGCCGACGAGGCTGGGCCTCGAGGTCCGTGCCGAGCTGTACCGCCCGCTTGTACGCGGCCGCTGCGGCCGCGTACCCGCTTCGGGCCCTGGCCTCCCCCGCTGTACGCTCCAACTCGGCCGCGATCTTCTCATCTGGCGCGGTCGCCGCAGCTGCCAGGTGCCACGCCCGCCGGTCGGCATCCGCTGGGCTGCACAACGCGTCGGCCAGCGCCCGGTGCACGGCCAGGCGCTGGCTCAGCGTTGCGCCGTGGTACAGCGCCGCACGCACCAGCGGATGGCGGAACGTCACTGTACGGTCGGTGATGCCGATCAGCCCCGCCTGCTCGGCCCGCCCCAGGGCCGCAGCCTCCATCCCTAGCGTTCCGGCGGCATCCAGCAGCACGCCCAAGTCGCCGCTGTCTTCGGAGGCGGCAGCCAGCAGTATGGTCTGGGTGTCCGAGGGTAGCCGCCGAATCTGACCCTCGAATGCCTGCTGCAGCCGGTCAGTCAGCGCCAAGGTCGTGTTCCCCGGCCACCCAGCGGCAGGCGGGGCAGCCAGGTACGCCGCGGGCAGCTCGATGAGGCCAAGCGGGTTACCGCACGCTTCGGCGAGGATACGGGACCGTACCGTGGGAGCCAGCCCCCCCGCGTAGTCAGCCAGCAGCGCGGCCGCCGAGGCCGCATCCAGCCCACCAAGCCGCAAAAAGCGCAGGCCTGAAGCGGGAAACACCGCGTGATGATCGCGGGCAGTGAAGATGATCGCGATCCCCTCCGCATCCAGCCGCCGGGCCGCGAACACCAGTGCCCCGGCTGACGCCCGGTCCAGCCAGTGCGCGTCGTCGACGAGACACACGAGCGGACGGTCCTCGGCCAGCTCGGCCAGTAGCGACAGCACCGCCACGCCGACGAGGAAGCGGTCATGGGGCCCGGCACGCCGAAGTCCCAACGCCGCGCTCAGCGCTTCCTGCTGCGTCTGCGGTAGTGCGGGAAGATGATCCAGCGCCGATCCAAGCAGCAAATGCAGCCCGGCAAATGGCAGCTCTGCCTCAGACTCGACACTACGGCCGCGGATCACCCGCATCCCCACGCCATCAGGCCCCGCGGCCGCATCCGCACTCCGCGCGGCATAATCCAGCAGCGCCGTCTTGCCGATACCCGGATCCCCGCGAATGACGAGCACACCGCTGCGCCCAGTGCACGCACCCGCTAGCAACTCGTCAATGACGGATTGCTCAACGGCCCGCCCGTGCAACACAGTAACCACCTACCTCGCTGACGCGAGCTTGTCAAAGGTTTTGCGGCGCACGCCATCACGGGGGGTCTCGCCCGCCCAGTCGATCAGGCAGGTTACCGCCAGCCAGGAAGCGTCCTGAGCATCACCGGTGAGCACGGCCTCGATGCGGGCAAGCTCCAGCCCACAGGGGCTGGCCCGGACGACGAACTCGCAGACGACCTCGGCCCTGAACTTCATGGTGAACGAACGGTGGTTCCGGGAATTGTTTCCCATGTCGAAGCCGCGCGTATTCAGCCGCGGCCGGGCTGGGCCATCGCTGGGCAACTGCGCTGGGAGGCCTGCGCCAGGCAGCACGGGCTCCGCCCGCGGGTCATTGGCGCCGCGTGCGGCTGCGAACCAGCCCTGTCGGTCCGGCTCGGTCAACCCGAGCGCGTCAGCCAGCAACCTCACAGTGTCATTGCGCGGCGACCGCACGCGGTCGGCCTCAAGGTTACGCACCGTGCGCTCGCTCAGTTCGGCGCGCGCTGCCAGCTGTTCCTGCGACAGGTAGGCCCGATGCCTGAACGCTCGCACGAGTGCACCGAATGAGCCATCCGGCGGCGGGGCGCTGGCCAATTGCGCCATATCTTCTCCCTTACTGGCTCCCTGCGACACTGGGGATCCCTACCTCGTCCCACACGGGCAGCTCGATTTCGATCACCGAGGCGGACAGCCTGGTTCGCCAGTACGTTAGGGCTGGCCGGGGCCGAAGGCATCAGCCGAAAGTCGACTCGGGGGTGGAATCTCCTGCCGCGGCTGGGTGGTATCCGGACGGATGACCACGTCGCGGTGCCGACTTAACGGCAGCAGCCCTAGCACCCGGGCGCGGGCGACCGCCTGCGTGCGGTTGGCGGCGACGAGCTTGCCGAGGATGTGGCCGACGTGTTTCTTCACCGTGGCGAGGGTCACCACGAGCTCGTCGGCGATCTGCTGGTTCGACCTGCCCGCGGCCAGGAGCTGCAGCACTTCCAGCTCCCGACCGCTCAGCGGCTCGGCCAGCCCCGCCGTCCCGGTGTCGCCGGTGGCAGCCGCAGGAGCTGCGGGCTGGAAGGCCCGCGCCAGCTGTTCAAGGTAGCGCTGCGGAACCGCCGCAGGGAACACCACCCGCCCAGTGCGCTGGGCCGCGGCTAGCCCGCCCAGCAGCCGGGCCATCGGCGCACCCTCGTCGGCGAACACGCGTACGTAGCCTTCCGGGGCGGCCAGCGCCAGCGCTCCGGCCAGGCTGGCCGACGCGGCGGCCAGGTCACCGCCGTCCGCGAGCGCGAGCGCCCGCAGCGCCGCCACTTCGATGACGCTGCCCGTCCGCTGCTGGGCGGCCGCCTGGGCGTGCAGCCGGTCGAGAAGCTCGAGCGCCCGGCCGGGAGCGTGCTCGGCGAGCAGCACCCGCGCCAGCGCCAGGTACTCACGCTCCCGCGGGTAGCTCGGCTCGTCGCCGGTCCCCAGCCCACACCCGCTGGCCCAGCGAGCGGCGGCGGCGACTTCGCCGAAGGCGAGGAGCAGCCGGGCGCGCCACGCTGGCACCGGGTTGTGCAGGGCGGCCACCTGCGGGCTCAGCTCGACCCGCTCGGCTTGGCCGATCGCGTCCAGTGCGCCCGCTTCATCGCCTTGCGCCCACCGGATCCGCGCCAGCATGGCCAGGCCGGTGGCCAGCGGCTGCGTGAAGGCGAGCTGCCGGCATAGTGCGACGCCCAGGGTCGCGTGCTCATGAGCGGCAGGCAGCTCATTCAGCTCGTACAGCACCTCGGCCAGGCCCACAAGCGCTATGCCCGCGGGCGGCAGCTGCTGGCAGGCCTCGCTGGCGGTCTCTTGTCCCCGCTGGTAGGTACGCAGCGCCGCGCGCAGGCGGCCCTGGGCCAGCCGGACTTGGCCGAGGTCATAGCAGACAATCAGGGAGAGAAAGCCCTCACCCGCCGCCAGCCGCTCGGTGACCAGGTCCGCCAGGGCGTGCTCAGCCGGCCCGAGCCGACCGCGCAGCCAGTCAGCCACCGCGAGGTTCCAGGCGACCATAGAGCGTAGCAGCCAGTCATCCTCGCCCAGGTGCGTCATGGCTTGCAGGTCCCATTCCACCGCGCGCGCCGCATCGCCCCGCAGACGCGCGAGTTCGGCGCGCAGGAACGCGATCGACGCGGGGACGTTGGCCAGCACGCTCAGCGCCCGGCCGACCGACGGCTCGTGCGGTTCGTCGCCGCTGGCGGTGAACGCGCGCTCCGCATTGGCCAGCAGCGGCTCGACTACCTCCAGGCGGCCGCCGACGACGGCGGTAACAGCCTGGGCTAGGCACAGTCGTGCCCGGGCGCGGATCGACTCCACGGGCAGCGCGGAAAGCCAGCGGTCAAGCGTGGCACCCTCGCTGAGCCGCAGCAACGCCTCCACATGCCGTTCCACCAGCCGAGCCGCCCAGCCCATATCACCGGCGGCCATAGCATGCCGGACCGCCTCGTCGGCGGACCCGTGCTCTTCATGCCAGGCGGCCGCGGCGCAGTGCAAGCCTCGCACTTGTCCGGGTTGCTCACGCCCCAGGCGAGCGCGCAGCAGGTCGGCGAACAGGTGGTGGTAGCGCCACCAGCGGCGCACCTCATCCAGCGGCACCACAAACAGGTTGGCCCGTTCCAGCTCTTCCAGCATCGCTTGGCTATCCGTCCGGCCGGTAACCGCGTCGCAGAGTGGGCCGCACAACCGGTCCAGCACCGAGGTTTCCAGCAGGAAACGCAGAACCTGCTGGGGCTGGCCGGCCAGCACCTCTTCGGTTAGGTAGTCCAGCACGTAGCGGTGGCTGCCGACAAACGTCGCGATGAACTCGGCCGGATCAGCGTGCTTCCGCAGCGACAGCGCGGCCAGTTGCACCCCCGCCGCCCATCCCTCGGTCCGGTCCTGGAGCGCGGCAACCGAGGCTGCGGGAAGGTCAAGGCCGGTGACCTCCCGCAAGAACGCCGCCGTCTCCGCCACCGTGAAGCGCAAGTCCTCCGCGCGGAGCTCGGCGAGCTGGCCGCGCGCCCGCAACCGCGCCAGCGGCAACGGAGGGTCGACCCGACTGGAGAGGACAAGGCGCAGCCCCGGCGGGAGCCGGTCCAGCAGGAACGTGACGCTCTCATGCACCAGCGGCGCCTCAATCAGATGGTAGTCATCCAAGACGAGCGCGACCTGGCCCTCGCCCGGCAGACTCATCAGTTCGTTGATCACTGCGGTCACCACCGCCTCCAGCGGCGGCTGCTGCGGGCCGCGCAGCAACGCCACGACCGGCGCGCCAACCCCTGGCCGCACCCGGTCCAATGTGGCCGCCACGTACCGCCAAAACCGAGCAGGGTCGCTGTCGCCCGGATCCAGCGACAGCCACGCGACCGGCAGGCGGCTGCGCCGGGCCCAGTCCCCCAGCACGGTCGTCTTACCGAAGCCAGCCGGCGTACAGACGACTGTCAGCCCATTGCCGATCCCCTGCGATAGGCGTGCCAGCAGGCGGGGACGCGGCACGAAACCCGGGCGCGGGACATGGAACTTGGTGGCCACCAGCACATCCCGCCCCAGCGCGGGAACCCCGGGGGGGCTGGTCGTGGGTGACTTGGCCATCAGTCCCTACACCTCAGCAGCCAGCCCTGCGAGCCGTATCCAGCAGGCACCTCTCATAGTAGTGCGCAACCTCAATCCGGGGCACCCAGCGCGCGACGGGAGCCTCAAGGCGTACTGGGCCCAAACTTGACGAAGGAGTGCCACATGTTCGGTGAACGCCCGGTCGATGGGGCTGCCAGCTCTCCGGAAGTAAGGTCCGTGTCGGATGAGAGCCGGGTCGGCCGTCAGCGGGACCGGTCTGCGGCAGAGCAGTGTGGTCTACAGGGATCGAGGCACAGGTGTGCCCAAAAACTCGAGGATCATCGATTGAAGCCAGTCCACGCGGTCCAGCAGCCCGATGTGTGAGGTGCCGGGCAGTACGGCGAGCTGTGAGGCGGGGAGCCCAGCGAGGTCGCCGACGACGCCACCGCCAAGCAGGCGGAACATCTTCATCGTGTGCTCGGGCCGTACGATGTCGGAATCGCCGATGATCAGCAGCGCCGGCGTAGTCACGGCCTGGATGTCCTCCTCTGGCCAGCCGGCAAACGTGCGGTCCAGTTGATTGTTCTTGGCAACAAGGACCGGCCACGCGCTGGGATCCGGCGCCACCTGCAGGTAGGCCTGATGCCAGACCGAACCGGTGAGATCGTCCGCGCCGGATTCCGGTTCCGTGAGCATTTCCGGGTAGAGGCCATCGCGCCGGTAGGAGGTGCCACCCGCGAAGACAAGCCGCCGCACCCTGCCCGGGTGCTGCATGGCCAATTCCACGGCGACGGCACCGCCTAGGCTGTACCCGACAAGATCGGCCATCTCGATGCCGAGTGCTTCTAGGAGTGCCGCGGCGTCGGCGGCCATCTGCCGGTAGGACAGCGGCTGGTCGATGTCAGCGGTATGACCGTGGCCCTGCAGTTCGATGGCGACGACCTGGCGCATCGCCGCGAGGGCGGGCAAGAGCTTAGCGAAGCAGCTGTCGATCGTTCCCATGGCGCCGTGAAGCAGGGCCAGCGGGGATCCCTCGCCGTGGATCTCGTAGTACATGTCGAGCCCATTCACCGGCACGTAACCGCTCGTGGCGTCCGGCCCGCTGGCGGGGTTCGTTGTTGGCACTGTAATGCTCCGTTCTCAACAGCCCAGTGCTGCCTCTAGTGCGCGGCGAAGAGCGCGGGCAGCGATGCCCGTCAGCGTGCGGGTTGGTACCGCTCGGAACCGGTCACTCGCGTCACTCACGGCCGGAGGCGGCGAGCGTGTAGGTGAGGTACAGGACTCCGCTGCCGTAGGCCTCCGATCCGGCGAGCGCGAACTTGGTTGCCGGGCCGGTGTCAGCGAACAGCCGCTGACCGCCGCCATGTACCAGCGGGTAGACGAAAAGGTGCAGATCGTCGACCAGGCCATCGGCGAGCAGCGCCCGGACCAGGGTCCCGCTGCCGCTGACGTAAATGTTGCCGTCGATCCGGTCCTTGAGGTCACGGATCGTGCTCGCGCTGTAGGGGCCAAGGATGGAGGAGTTGCTCCAGTCCGCGGCTTGCAGCGAGGCGGAGACGACGTATTTGGGCGTCTCGTTCATGAACGGCGCGCCGGGGTCGTCTTCGGCGGTCTTGGTAGACCAGGCCGGGGCGAACTCCTGAAAGGTGCGGCGTCCCAGCAGAATCGCCTTGCTCGATCCCATGATTCCGCCAATGGCCTCACCCATCTTGGGATCGAACGAGTAATCGAATGACCAGGATGGTGTGTCGATGACACCATCCAGCGTGATGAACTCATGCACCCCGATGGCGCCCACTATCATCATCTCCCTCGAGGGTCCGGTTGGAGCTGGGCTGCGATTTGCGCGAGGGCCCGGTTCACGTAGATGGGAAGCAGTTCGGCCAGATAGGCGGCAGAGCCGAACGCGTCGCCGGTAAAGGCGATTCCGTCGGCTGCCACGTTCGCAGCGGCCTCGATGACGTCGGCGGTGAGGCGCGAGCCAGCCAGGCGCTCTTCGGCTCTGGCGGCCCGGGCTGCGATGGCGCTGACGCCGGTAATGGCGATCTGGCACTGGCTGCATGTTTCGCTGGTGTCGAAAGTGGCGGCGACAGCCACGCCGATCATGGCGTGCCCCGAGGCTGGGTGCATGCGCTTGAGATAGGTGCAGCGGGTCAGGGGACTGGCAGCAGGCATGGTAACAGCGGTCAGCAGTTCACCCCGCCGCAGCGTAGTGGCTTTGTTGCCGAACCCCGTCCCGTCCGTGGTGAAGAAGTCACGGGCGGGCACCACCCGTTCGCCGTCGCGGCCGCGCAGATGGATGGTCGCGCCGGCGGCCAGGACGACGGGTGGCCAGTCGCCGCGCGGGTTGGCTTCTGCCAGCGACCCGCCCAGCGTGGCCCGGTTGCGGATCAGAGGATCGCTGATCACTGCGGCGGCCAGGGGAAGCAGCGGCACGGCGCGGGCGATGTCGGCCGAATGCTCGATCTCGGCAGAGGTGGTCATCGCGCCGATGCGCACCGCTCTGCCCGGGCTGCCGTTACCGTCCGTTTCCGGGGCGCCGTCGTCGCTGAGTACCTCGATTTCGCGTAGCTCGGCTATGCGGCCCAGATCGATGACGGTGGAGGGACCCGTGCGGCTAAGTTTCCACTCTGGCAGCAGCGCATGGCCGCCGGCTATGAACGTGGCGTCTTCGTCGCGGCTCGCCATCTCAAGTGCCCCGGCGATGGTTGCCGGCCGAAGGTAGTCGAAGCCGGCCGGTATCACCGCGCACCTCCCGGAGCGCTGCCGCTGGTGGCGGCCTGGCGGATGGCGGTGCGGACCTGTTCGGCATGCAGCGGCATGTCCAGGTGTGTTACGCCCAGTGGTGCCAGGGCGTCGAGAACGGCGTTGACGATGGCCGGCGGCGCCCCGATGGCCCCCGCCTCACCGATTCCCTTGACCCCGCGGAAGGTGAACGGTGACGGGGTGACGGTGTGCTCGGTCTCGAGACGCGGAATGTGCTGGGCGCGGGGGAAGGCGTAGGTCGTCCAGTTGTGTGAGGCGAGGGAGCCTTCGCTGTCGTACCGGGCCCCCTCGAGCAGCGCCTGGCCGAGCCCTTGCGCGATGCCGCCGTGTACTTGCCCCCGCGCCAGCAGGGGGTTGATCAGCGGGCCGCAATCGTCGACCGCGACGAACCGGTCGATGACGATGTCGCCTGTCGCGGGGTCCACGTCGACAACGACGATGTAGGTGCCGAACGGGAATGTAAGTCCGTTCGGGTCGTAGAAGACCCGCTCATCAAGGCCGGGTTCAAGACCGGGCGGGATGTCCGGCACGAAATGAGCCAGCCGGGCGACGTCCTGCCAAGTCACCCTGCCTGCAGGGCTGCCGTC
>Ga0070697_100002039_pt1 | contig 15476 bp, 13 predicted proteins | sample KBSK1501metaG_FD_65475 | JGI IMG/M metagenome (GOLD analysis project Ga0070697, IMG submission 65475) | Corn, switchgrass and miscanthus rhizosphere microbial communities from Kellogg Biological Station, Michigan, USA - KBS K1-50-1 metaG | ecosystem: Host-associated > Plants > Roots >...
TCCAGGCGCAGCTCGGCGAGCAGCTCGACAGCCTGCTCGAGGCGCACCGCGAGGTGCAGGCGTTTGGCCGCAAGCTCGCCCTGTTTTCCGAACGGGCGCCGATCGCGGTGTTCGAGGTGGACCCGCGCGCCACGATCCTCGACATGAATCCGGCGGCCGAGAACCTGTTCGGCTACGCGGCGCCGGAGATGGTGGGACGAAACTGCATCAGCATGCTGCTCAATCCGGTCGATCGCGAGGCCACCGACAAGTGGTGGGCCGAGCTGGTGGCGCAGGGCCGGCCGGCCACCGTGGTCGCCGAGCGCTGCCTGCGGCGCGACGGCCTGGAGCTCGCCTGCGAGTGGACGATGACGCCGCTCGTCGACGACGACAAGCGGATCGTCTCGGTCATCCTGCAGGGCCGCGACATCACGCAGCAGCGCGCGGCCGAGCGCATGCGAAGCGAGTTCACCTCCACCTTGAGCCACGAGCTGCGCACGCCGCTCACTTCGATCATCGGCTCGCTGCAGCTGCTGCGCGCCGGGGCGCTCGGCGAGGTCTCCAAGGACCAGGACGAGATGGTCGAGATCGCCGAGAAGAACAGCCAGCGCCTGCTCGACCTGATCAACGAGGTGCTGGACATCGAGAAGATCGAGTCGGGGCAGCTGACGCTGGTGCCCGAGCCCATGCCGCTCGACGCGCTGCTGGGCGAGTCGCTGCGGCTCAACCAGGGCTACGCCGACCGCTTTCGCGCCAACCTCGCGCTGCACGGGGAAGTCCCCCAGGTCGTGGTGCGGGCCGACCGCAAGCGCCTGATGCAGGTGATGACCAACCTGCTGTCGAACGCCGCCAAGTTCTCGCCGCCGAACAGCGCCGTCGACGTGACGGTCGCGCAGAAGGACGCGGCGGTGCGCGTGGAGGTGAGCGACCGGGGGCCGGGCATCCCCGAGGCCTTTCGCGGCCGCATCTTCGGCCGCTTCGCGCAGGCCGACTCGGCCGATTCGCGCGTCAAGGGCGGCACCGGCCTGGGGCTCGCCATCTGCAAGCGGCTGGTGGAAATGATGCAGGGGCGCATCGGCTTCGAGGACCGCGAAGGCGGCGGCACCACGTTCTTTTTCGAGCTGCCCGTCATGCCGCCCGAAGAGACCGCCGCCGAAGCGGCCCCCAGGGTGCTTCTCACCGAGCACGACACCGTGGCCGCCGAGTACCTCTCGATGGTCCTCGAGAAAGGCGGCTATCGCGTCGACGCCGCGCCCGACGCGAGCGCCTCGCGCGCGCTGCTCAAGCGATGGAAGTACGCCGTGTGGCTGCTTGCCCGCAGGCTGCGCGATGCCGAGGACCCGCTCGCCCTGATCGCCGAAGTGCGGCCGCGCCTGGGCGCTACGCCGATCATCATGCTGGCGAGCACGCGCAGCGAAGAGGCCTACGTGCGCGAGCCGCAGCGCGTGGGGGTCGTCGACTGGCTCCTGAAGAGCGATTCGCGCACGCGCATCCTCGACGCCGTGGCGCAGGCCCTCGGGCGCGCCTAGTTGGTCACCTCGCTCATCGCGGTAGGCGCCGTCGTCGTCGGTTTCCCACTGCTCATGTACCTGATGCAGGACTCGCTGATCTTTTTCCGCCAGCCGGTGCACGAAGCGCAACGCGAGTCGATCGCCCGGCGCTTTCCCGCCGTTGAAAGCGTATTCATTCAAACCGACGTGCGCCTGCACGCCTGGCACATCCGGGGATCCCCGCTGGTGCTTTATTTCGGCGGCAACGCCGAGGAAGTCTCCTGGATGCTCGAGGAGGCGCCGCGACGCGCGCCGGGCGTCGGCTGGCTGCTGATCGACTACCGCGGCTACGGCTCGAGCGAAGGCTCGCCTTCCGAGGCGGCGCTCACTTCCGACGCGCTCGCCTGGCATGACTACGCCACCAAGACGCTGAAAGCGAACAACGTGTTTCTCTTCGGCCGCAGCCTGGGCAGCGGTGTGGCGGTGCAGCTGGCCGCAGAGCGTCCGCTGGCCGGGGTGATCCTGGTCGCGCCGTTCGACAGCATGGTCGAAGTGGCCAAGCGCCATTACCCGTATCTCCCGGTAGACTGGATGCTGAAGCATCGCTTCGACTCGATCAGCCGGGCGCCGAAGATCGCCGTGCCGCTGCTCTGCCTCGTCGCCGCGGAGGACCGGATCATTCCCGCCGAGCATTCGCGCCGGCTGTACGCGGCCTGGGGGGGACCCAAGCAGTGGGTTGAGCTGCAGGGCGCCGGGCACAACAGCACGGACAGCGCGCCCGCATTCTGGGAAAACATATGGAAATTCTTAACGCGCTGATCCTCGGCGTCGTCGAAGGGCTGACCGAGTTCCTGCCCATCTCGAGCACCGGGCACCTGATCCTGGCGAGCGACCTCCTCGGCGCGAACGACGAGCGCGGCAAGGTGTTCGACATCGCGATCCAGACCGGCGCCATCCTCGCGGTGGTCTGGGAATACCGTGCGCGCTTCTTCCGCGTCGACCCGAGGCTATGGCTGAACCTGATCGTGGCCTTCATACCGGCCGCGGTGCTCGGGCTTGCCTTCGGCGCCTACATCAAGGCGCATCTGTTCAGCGCGGTACCGGTCGCCACCGCGTTCATTGTCGGGGGTTTGATCATTCTTTTTGTCGAAAGAAAAAAGCTCCCCTCCAGGGTCGACAGTACTGAAGCGATGATGTGGCTCGATGCGCTCAAGGTCGGGATCGCTCAATGCTTCGCTCTGATCCCCGGCACCTCGCGCTCGGGGGCGACGATCATCGGCGGCATGCTGTTCGGCCTGTCGCGCCGCGCCGCGACCGAGTTCTCCTTCTTTCTCGCCGTGCCGACCCTGCTCGCGGCAGGCGCCTATGACCTGTGGAAGAACCGCGCGCTCTTTGCGGCGCGTGATCTGCCGATGTTCGCGGTCGGCCTCGTCGCCGCCTTCTTCTGCGCTTTCATCGTCATCCGCTGGCTGATCCGCTACGTCGCGACCCACGACTTCCGGCCGTTCGCGTGGTACCGGATCGTATTCGGCGCGGTGGTGCTGCTGACGGCTTACTTCGGATGGGTGAGCTGGAGACCCTGAAAACAGGGACAGACCACGTTTTCCAACGCATAGCTATGAAAAACGTGGTCTGTCCCTGATTATCCTTCTGATTATCCTTGCACCCAGGGCAGACCGGCCTTGCGCCAGCCGCTGACGCTGTTGCGATGCTGCTGGTCGTCCTTGTCGCCCTCGAAGCCTTCGAGCACGTTGTAGGTCTCGCGCCATCCGGCCTGCATCGCGGCTTCAGCCGCGCCGTGCGAGCGCGCCCCGGAGCGGCAGATGAACATCACCGGCTCGTCCTTCTTGGTTGCCGCCGCCAGCTCGCCGATGAACTCGGGGTTGGGCCGGTTGCCGGGATAGGTCTGCCACTCGAGGGCGATGCTGCCGGGGATGTGGCCGACGTACAGCAGCTCGGGCTTCGTGCGCACGTCGACCAGCTTGGCGCCGGCCTTCATCAGCGCGTGCGCCTCGGAAGGAAGCAGAGCGCCGGCGTACGTCAGCCCCATTTTCCGGGCACGCTCGGCGGCTCTTTTCTTGATGTCGTCCATGTGCTGCCGCATTATAGTGCGCGAGACCTCAAAATGCCCCTAGACGGTGCGCCGCGGGCGGGTAAAATGCCCCGGCTCCGGGCGGTGACATTAGGCATGGAAACTGCTCACCGCCGACTAACCCACTACACCTACTCGCAATCCCCACCAAGCCAGGAGAACCGCAGATGGCGATGACGCCCGATGACGTATTGAAGCTTATCAAGGACAAGGAGGTGAAGTTCGTCGACCTGCGCTTCACCGATACGCGCGGCAAGGAGCAGCACGTCACCGTCCCGGTCAAGCATTTCACCAAGGACAAGTTCGAGCTCGGCCACGCCTTCGACGGCTCGTCGATCGCCGGCTGGAAGGGCATCCAGTCCTCCGACATGCTGCTGATGCCCGACGCGGTCAGCGCGCGCATGGACCCGTTCACCGATGAGCCGGTGCTCAACATCACCTGCGACGTGTACGAGCCGATGGACGGCAAGCCCTACGACCGCGACCCGCGCTCGATCGCCAAGCGCGCAGAGGCCTACCTCAAGTCAACCGGCCTCGGCGAAGTGGCGTACTTCGGCCCGGAGCCCGAGTTCTTCATCTTCGACGGCGTCACCTGGAACGTCGACATGTCGGGCTGCTTCGTGAAGATCAAGTCGGAAGAGGCGCCCTGGTCCTCGGGCATCGACTACGAGTCGGGCAACATGGGCCACCGCGCGCCGGTCAAGGGCGGCTACTTCCCGGTGCCGCCGACCGACACGCTGCTCGACATCCGCAACGCGATGGCGCTCGCGATGGAGCAGCAGGGCGTGGACGTCGAAGTGCATCACCACGAGGTGGGGGCGATGGGCCAGAACGAGATCGGCACGCGTTTTGCGCCGCTGGTGCAGCGCGCCGACTGGATGCAGATCTACAAGTACACGGTGTGGAACGTGGCGCAGTCCTACGGCAAGACCGCGACCTTCATGCCCAAACCGGTGGTGGGAGACAACGGCTCTGGGATGCATGTGCACCAGTCGGTGTGGAAGGGAGGCAAGAACCTGTTCGCCGGCAACGGCTACGCCGGGCTGTCGGACTTCGCCGTGTACTACATCGGCGGCATCATCAAGCATGCCACTGCGCTCAACGCCATCACCAACCCGGGCACGAACTCGTACAAGCGGCTGGTGCCGGGCTTCGAGGCGCCGATCAATCTCGCCTACTCGGCGCGCAACCGCTCCGCGGCATGCCGCATCCCTTACGTATCGAGCCCGAACAGCCGGCGCGTCGAAGTGCGTTTCCCCGACCCTACGACGAATTCCTACCTGGCGTTTGCCGCGATGCTGCTGGCGGGCCTGGACGGAGTGCAGAACAAGATCCACCCGGGCGACCCGATCGACAAGAACATGTACGACCTGCCGCCCGAGGAGGCGGCCAAGGTACCGCACGTCTGCGCCTCGCTCGAGCAGGCGCTCGATTGCCTGCGCGACGACCACGCGTTCCTGACCAAGGGCGGCGTGTTCTCGGACGACTTCCTGGAGTCCTACATCACGCTCAAGGAAGAGGAGCTGACCCGCTTCCGCATGACCACGCACCCCGTCGAATTCGACATGTATTACTCTTCTTAACCGTTTCCAGTGCGGAAGAGGGGCGGTTTGTCCGCCCCTTTTCTTTTTGTTTGATAGACTTAGCTGATGCACCGCGCGTGGGCGCTGGGATGGATGGTCATCGGCGTGCTGGCCGCGCCCGCCTACGCCCAGGTCACGGAAATCTACAAGTGCGTCGACGGGACCGGCCGGCCGCTGTACACCAGCGACAAGCGCGACACGGCGGGCAAGAAGTGCGACCTTGTCTCGCGCGAGATCAATGTAGTCCCGGCCCAGCAGATCCCGGTGCAGAGGCCGTCGGCTTCCAGGCCCGGCTTCCCGAGGGAGTCGGCCTCGGATCGCGCCAACGCGAAGGAGCGCCAGCGCGACATCCTGGAAAAGGAGCTCGCCACCGAGCAGCAGCTTCTGGCGAAAGCGCAGCAGGACCTGGCGGACCAGGAATCGGTGCGCTCGGGCGACGAGCGCAATTACGCGCGCGTCCTTGAGCGCCTGCAGCCGTACAAAGACAGCCTCGAGGTCCATCAGAAAAACGTAGAAGCGCTGCGCCGAGAGCTCGGCAACCTCAACCGCTAGGTGGCCTCGTTCCCCGGCCTGGATCTGCTCGCCACGGCGGTGGTGGCGCTCGACGACGGCTTTGTCGTGCGCTATGCCAATCCGGCGGCTGAAAATCTGCTGGCCACCGGCGTGCGCAGCCTGATCGGCCAGCCTTTTCTCGGCCTTTTCTCGGAGCGCGCGGAACTCGAGCGCACGCTTGACGAGGCGCGCGCCACGCATTGGGATTACTCGGCGCAGGACGCGACCTACGCCCGCACCGGATTACCGCTTTCGTGCGTCGTCACCCGCATCGAAGCGCAGGGCCTGGCGTTGCTCGCCGAGCTGCGCCCGCTCGACCAGCAGCTGCGCCAGGCGCGCGAAGAGCGCATGGTGTTCGAGCAGCAGACCAACCGCGAGCTGATCCGCAATCTCGCGCACGAGATCAAGAATCCGCTCGGCGGCCTGCGCGGCTCGGCGCAGCTGCTCGAGCGCGAGCTCGAGCGGCCCGAGCTGCGCGAATACACGCAGGTGATCATCAAGGAGGCCGACCGGCTGCAGGCGCTGATGGACCGCATGCTCACGCCGCATCGCGCGCCGCGCATCGAGCCGCTCGGCATCCACGAGGTACTCGAGCGGGTGCGCATCCTGGTCAAATCGGAATATGGAATCGAAATTTACCGGGACTACGACCCGAGCCTGCCGGAAATGCTCGGTGACCGCGAGCAGCTGATCCAGGCAGTGCTCAACATCGCGCGCAATGCGGCCCAGGCAGGCGGCAGGAACATCGCTTTCCGCACGCGCGCCGTGCGCCAGATTACGGTTCTGCGACAGCGCTACAAGCTGGCACTAGAATTGCAAGTAGTCGACGACGGCCCGGGCGTGCCGGACGAGATCCAGGATCGGATCTTCAGCCCGCTGGTGTCCGGGAGGGAAGGCGGTAGCGGCTTGGGACTCTCGCTCGCGCAGACGTTCATCCAGTATCACCAGGGGGTCATCGAGTTCGAGTCCCGTCCGGGCCGCACGGCATTCAGGATCCTGCTGCCGATAACATGAAGCCGGTCTGGATCGTCGACGATGATCGTTCCATCCGCTGGGTGATCGAGAAAGCGCTCAGCCGCGAAGGCATCGCCTTCAACTCGTTTTCCTCCGCGCAGGAAGCGCTCGACGCGCTCTCCGGGGATGCACCGGAGGTCCTGGTCTCCGATATCCGCATGCCCGGGCTTTCGGGGCTGGAGCTGCTGCAGGCCGTCAAGCAGCGGCATCCCGCGGTGCCGGTCATCGTGATGACCGCCTATTCGGACCTCGATTCCGCGGTGGCCGCGTTCCAGGGCGGCGCCTACGAGTATCTGCCCAAGCCCTTCGACGTCGACCAGGCGGTGGAGCTCATCCGCCGCGCGCTCGACGAAAGCAGAAGGGAATCTGAAGCCATAGAGCCCATGGGCGAGGCGCCCGAAATCCTGGGGCACGCCCCTGCCATGCAGGACGTGTTCCGCGCCATCGGGCGGCTTTCGCAATCGAGCGCGACGGTGCTGATCACCGGCGAATCGGGAACCGGAAAGGAGCTGGTGGCGCGCGCCTTGCACCGACATAGTGCGCGCGCGTCGCGGCCGTTCGTGGCGATCAACACCGCAGCGAGCCCGAAAGACCTGCTCGAGTCGGAGCTGTTCGGCCACGAGCGCGGCTCGTTCACCGGAGCGCAGCAGCAGCGGCGCGGGCGCTTCGAGCAGGCCGAGGGCGGCACGCTGTTCCTGGACGAGATCGGCGACATGCCGGCGGAGCTGCAGACGCGGCTCCTGCGCGTGCTCTCCGACGGCACGTTCTACCGCGTCGGCGGCCATCAGCAGATAAAGGCCAACGTGCGCGTCATCGCTGCCACGCACCAGAACCTGGAGCAGCGCGTGCGCGACGGCTCCTTCCGCGAGGACCTGTTTCACCGGCTGAACGTGATTCGCCTGCGGCTGCCGAGCTTGCGCGAACGCGCGGAAGACATACCTTTATTATCAAGACATTTTCTTGCCGCCAGCGCGCAGCAGCTCGGCGTCGAGCCGAAACGACTCGCCGACGAGGCGCTGCAGCACCTGTCGCGGCTCGAGCTGCCCGGCAACGTTCGCCAGCTGGAGAGCCTGTGTCACTGGCTGACGGTGATGGCGCCGGGGCAGGTGATCGAGGTGGGCGATCTGCCGCCGGAGTTCCGCGACCCGTCCACCGCCGTCGCCGCGGACTGGCTCTCGGCGCTCGAGCAGGAAGCCGAGCGCCGGCTGGCGCGCGGCCAGACGGGAATCCTTGATGATCTGGGCCGGCAGTTCGAGCGCACGCTGATCTCGAAGGCGCTGCAGCGCACCGGCGGCCGGCGCATGGAAGCGGCCAACCTCCTGGGCATGGGCCGCAACACCATCACCCGAAAAATCCAGGAGCTGGGGATCGAAGAAGACCCGGAACCGGAAAGCTAACCCACGGCGGTTTTGCCAGCGGGTCGCGCGGCTGCGCGCCGATTCGCCTCAAGGCGGGCATCGACCAAGGCAACGATCGCGTCGACCGCGTCGGATCGCATGCCCTTCTGCTCCGCGACGGTTTTCACCAGGCGGTCGACGCGCTCGATGTTGGGCGCGCCGCCGAACAAGGCCCGCGCCGCAGAGGACGGGCTGGCAAGCCCTTGCGCCGCGGCGGCGTATTTCTCGAACGGCACCAGGTCGTCTTTTCGGGCGCCGAGAGACTGGCAAAGCTTGACCACCCAGTCGTACACCGAGCGCGAGGCTTCGATGTCGGTGTGCACGGCTTCCTTGATGGAGCGGATTCCGTCCTTCGTGATGCAGCGGTAATTGCCCGCCATCAGCATCGCCCACTTCGCCAGCGGCACGAAGACCGACTCGTGCACCTTCAGCTTCACCGGCAGCTCGATATTCTCGAAGCGCGCGGCTTCAATGTCGGCTTCCAGCTGGCGAAGAATCGCCGTGTGCGCGTCCGAAGGAAAGCGCGCCGACTTGAAATTGGTGGGCAGCCTGACCTGCAGCACGTTGACCTTTTCTTCAGGCGGGCGGAAAGCCTGCGGATCCGGGCTGCACAGGGTCATCAGCGCCGGGTCAAAGCGGTCCCAGACCGTGGGGTCGGTATAGCAGCTTCTGCATGCGTCGGCGGAGACGCCCGGAATGCGGGCGAGGTACGGCAGCGGCGGCATGTTCATGATCGACATGCAGGGAACCCTCGCCTTGGCCACCGCATCGAGGAGCTCGCGCACGCCGGGCGAGCGATATTGCGGCTCCTGCATGGCGAGGGCTACGAGATCGTAATCGGCCGGCTTGACCTCGGCCGGCAGCGACGCGGACAACTTGCCCGGCAGCTTGCGCGAGTCGACCTCGATCAGCCCTTCCCGACCCTTGACGGGCAGGCGTACGCGGGTTCCTTCCTTGTTGATCAGGTCGGCCTCCGCGGGAAGGCAAACGAGCCTGACCGTGTGCTCGGCGAGCAGCAACTTGGTCGCCAGCAGCGAGCCGTAGGAGGCGCCGAGAATCAGGATTTTGCGTGGCATGAAAAGCTCCGATGAGAGAGCGCGAGGCTACTCCCAAACGGGCGGCGATTTCATGTTGCAGTGCCGCATTTCATCACGTAAAATGCTGCGATGCAAAGAGCTGCTCCTCGCTCGCGGGACATCAACGTCCTTGGCCGCGTCAGCGCCGAGTTCGCCGAGATCCTTAGCGAGGACGCGCTCGATTTCATAGCGAATCTGCATCGGCATTTCGAGCCGCGGCGCCAGGACTTGCTCGCGCGCCGCGCCGCGCGGCAAGAGGAATTCGACCGCGGCAAGCTGCCTGATTTTCTTCCCGACACGCAAAAAACAAGAGAGCAGGAGTGGCGCGTAGCGCCGCAGCCGAAGGACCTGCTCGACCGCCGCGTCGAGCTCACCGGCCCCACCGACCGCAAGATGGTGATCAACGCGCTGAATTCGGGCGCCTCCACCTTCATGGCCGACTTCGAGGATGCGAACTGCCCGACCTGGCACAACATGGTGGACGGGCAGATCAACCTGCGCGACGCGGTGCGGCGCACGATCAGCTTCGAGCAGGGCGGCAAGCAATACCGCCTGCGGGACAAGACCGCGGTGCTGATTCCGCGCCCGCGCGGCTGGCATCTCGACGAGAAGCACCTGCACGTCGACGGCAAGGCCGTCTCCGGCGCGCTGTTCGACTTCGGGCTGTTCTTCTTCCACAACGCGAAAGAGCTGATCGCCCGCGGCTCGGGCCCTTACTTCTACCTGCCGAAGATGGAGTCGCACCTGGAAGCGCGCTTGTGGAATGACATCTTCATCGCCTCGCAGGATCAGCTCGGCGTCAAGCGCGGCAGCATCAAGGCCACCGCGCTGATCGAGACCGTCGTCGCGGCCTTCGAGATGGACGAGATCCTTCACGAGCTGCGCGAGCACTCCGCCGGCCTCAACATCGGCCGCTGGGACTACATCTTTTCCTGCATCAAGAAATTCCGCGCCAACCAGGAGTTCTGCCTCGCCGACCGCGCGCAGGTCACGATGACCGCGCCGTTCATGCGCGCGTACGCGCTGTTGCTGATCAAGACCTGTCACCGACGGGGGGCGCCGGCGATGGGCGGCATGGCGGCGCAGATCCCGATCAAGAACGACGCGAAGGCCAACGCGGCGGCGCTCGAGAAAGTGCGGCAGGACAAGCTGCGTGAAGTGACCGACGGCTGCGACGGCACCTGGGTTGCGCACCCCGGGCTGGTGCCGGTCGCGAAGGAGATTTTCGACCAGCACATGCCGCAGCCGAACCAGTACGACCGCCAGCGCCCGGACGTGCGCGTCAGCGCGCGGGACCTGCTCGAATTCCAGCCCGAGAAGCCGATCACCGAAGCCGGACTGCGCAACAACATCTCCGTCGGCATCCAGTACCTCGGCGCCTGGCTCGCCGGCAACGGCTGCGTCCCGGTGTTCAACCTGATGGAGGACGCCGCCACCGCGGAGATCTCGCGCTCGCAGATCTGGCAGTGGATACGCTCGCCAAAGGGCGTGCTCGACGATGGCCGCAAGGTCACGGCCGTCCTCTTCAAGCAGCTGCTTGCCGAAGAGCTGCCTAAGGTGAAGGCCTACCTCGGCGAAGCCGCTTACAGCGCCGGCAGATACGAAGAAGGCGCGAAGCTGTTCGAAAAGCTCACCGCCGGCGAGTACGCCGAGTTCCTCACGCTTCCCGCGTACGCGCTGATCGATTAATTCAAGTCGGCGATGACCGGCGCGTGATCCGAGGGCCGCTCGAGCTTGCGCGGCTCCCGGTCGATGGTGCTGGCCGTGCAGCGCGCCGCGAGCTCGCGCGACAGCAGGATGTGGTCGATACGCAGCCCCCAGTTGCGCTGGAAGCCGAGCAGGCGGTAATCCCACCAGGAAAACAGCTTCTCGGGCTGCGGGAACAAGCGGAAGGCATCGGCAAGGCCGGTGTCGACCACGGCTCGCCATGCCGCCCTCTCCGCAGGCGAGACGTGGATCTCGCCTTCCCAGCGCTTCGGGTCATGCACGTCCCGGTCTTCCGGCGCGACATTGAGGTCGCCGAGCACCGCCAGGCGCGGATGCTGCTCGAGCTCTTCTTTCACCCAGCGGGCGAGCGCTTCGTACCAGCGCAGCTTGTAGACGTACTTCTCGGATCCAAGCGACTGGCCGTTCGGCGCGTAGACGCAGACTACCCGCATGTCATTCACCGTGGCCGCGATCACGCGTTTCGGGTCATCGGGAAACCGCGGGATACCGTGGGCGATGTCGCGAATCGCCGAACGCGCGAGGATCGCCACGCCGTTATAGGCCTTCTGCCCGCAATACACCGACTGGTATCCGGCCGCCTCGATTTCGACGCGCGGAAAGTTCGCGTCCTCGAGCTTCGTCTCCTGCAGGCACATCAGGTCGGGCTGCGCCGAAGCGAGCCAGTCGAGCAGGTGGGGAAGCCTGACCTTGAGCGAGTTGACGTTCCAGGTGGCGAGCCTGAATCTCACCGAACCTGCGTCACCTCTGCTGCGAGCGCTGAGGCGGCGCGCCGGGCGCGTACGGCCCGCGCGGAGCTTCTTCGGCGGGTGCCGGCTGCTGCGCACCAGGCTTGGGCTCCTGCTGGCTGCGCGGCGTGAGCAGGCCCATCTTGGGATAGCCGGCGTTGTCGAGGAGGCGGTGATAGGCCGATTGCTCGAAGCCCTTCTGCGTCGCGCTGCCGACGACGATGACCGGCACCGAGGCGCTGCCGGCGACCTTGACCAGGTCGTTGACCTCCTTCTCGGTCACGCTCACTTCCTTGAACGGGATGCCGCGCGCGTTGAGCAGCTTGCGCGCATCGTTGCAAGGCTCGCAGTCGGTAGCCGTGTAGAGCGTTACCGGCGATTCCTTGCGCGCCTGTTGCAGCGCGTACGGTTCGGAGCCGCCCTCGGCAGCCCTCGACGCGGTGACGCGCCACCGGTGCACATCTTTCGCACCGGGCGGCGGCGGCGTGTCGGCGACGTTCAGCCGGCCCTTTTCGTCGGTCCAGCGATACAGCTGCTGCGCCGCGACCGCGCCCGCGGCCAGCGCGAGAAGCAGGACAACACCGATGCGCATCATGCGGAAATCATACCATTGTGCTTCAGCAGCGCTTCGACGCGCGGCTCGCGGCCGCGGAACGCGCGGAACGACTCCGCGGCCGGCCGGCTGCCGCCGACGGCGAGGATCTCGTCGCGGAATTTCCGGCCAGAGCGAGCGTCGAGCACGCCGTTTTCCTCGAAGAAGCTGTAGGCGTCGGCTGAAAGCACCTCCGCCCACTTGTAGCTGTAGTATCCGGCAGCGTAGCCGCCGGCGAAGATATGCGAGAAGCCGTTCAGGAAGCGGTTGTACCCGGGCGGGTGCAGCACCGCGACGCGCTCGCGCACTTCCTGCAGGAGGGCCAGCGGGGTTTGCCCCGACGCCGGATCGAAGTCCGAATGCAGCCGCATGTCGAACACCGCGAACTCGATCTGGCGCAGCATCGCCAGCCCGCTGTGGAAGTTCTTCGCCGCGATCATCTTTTCGAACAGCTCGCGCGGCAGCGGCGCACCGGTGCCGGCGTGGCGCGTCATGTGGCGCAGCACGTCCCATTCCCAGCAGAAGTTCTCCATGAACTGGCTCGGCAGCTCCACCGCGTCCCACTCGACGCCGTTGAGGCCCGCGACGCCGAGATCATCGACGCGGGTCAGCAGGTGATGCAGGCCGTGTCCGAACTCGTGGAACAGCGTGAGCACGTCGTCGTGCGTGAATAGCGCGGGTTTGCCGGCCGAATCCGACCTGAGGGGCCTGGAAAAGTTGCAGTTCAGGTAGGCGACGGGCGTTTGCAGCTGCCCGCCCTTGCGCCGGCGCGTGATGGCGTCGTCCATCCAGGCGCCGCCGCGCTTGGTGTCGCGCGCATAGAGGTCGGTGTAAAACTGGCCGACAACGGGATTAGAGGCGGTGCCGGCGCTGTCGCGGATCTCGAAAAAGCGCACATCCTGGTGCCACACCGCCGCCTTCGAGGGCAGGATCCTGATGCCGTAGAGCGTTTCGGCCACCCTGAACAGCCCGGCGATGGCGGCGTCCTCCGGGAAGTACTGCTTCACCTCCTGGTCGGAGAAAGCATAGCGCTTGGCGCGCAGCTTCTCGGCCGCGTACGCGACGTCCCAGGCCTGGAGGTCCTGGATGCGCAATTCTTCGCGGGTAAACTCGCGCAGCTCTTGGACATCGCGCTCGGCGAACGGCCGCGCGCGGCGCGCCAGATCATCGAGGAACCGCAGCACCTGCCCGGGCGACTCGGCCATCTTCGGCACCAGTGACACCTCGGCGTAGCTGCGGTAGCCGAGCAGCTGCGCCAGCTCGCGGCGCAGGGCGACGATGCGCGCGATGAGCGGCGTGTTGTCCCATTCCGGCCGGCCGAATTCCGAGGCGCGGGTCACGCTTTCGCGATACATCGTCTCGCGCAGCTTGCGGTCGTCGGCGTATTGCATCACCGGCAGATACGACGGCGCGTGCAGCGTGAATTTCCAGCCCGCCTGGCCCGCGGCTTGCGCCGCTTCGCGCGCCGCCTGCAGCACGTCCTCGGGGATCCCCGCAACTCTTTTCTCGTCGACCACGAGCGAGAACGCGTTGGTCGCGTCGAGCAGGTTCTCGGAGAACTTCGCGCCCAGGCGCGCCAGCTCCTCCTGGATCGCCGCGAAACGCGCCTTCCTGTCCGGCGGCAGCTCGGCGCCGCCCAGGCGGAAGTCGCGCAGCGCGTTGTCGACGATTTTTCGCCGCGCTTTCGACAGCTGGGCGAATTCGGGGGAATCGCGCAGCGCCCGGTATTTCTCGAACAGCGCCTGGTTCTGCCCGAGCTCGGTCCAGTACTGGGAAATCTTCGGCAGGTTGGCGTTGTAGACCTCGCGCAGCGCCGGGCTGTCCAGCACCGCATGCAGGTGCGAAACCTGGCCCCAGGCCCGCGCGACGCGCTCGTTCGCGTCTTCGAGCGGGGCGACGAATGCGTCCCAGCTCGGGCTGGCGTGGATCGCCGCCGCGGTCGCGGCGCGGCCTTCGGCGAGCAGCTGATCCACCGCGGAAGTGACATCCTCGGGCTTCAAATCCTCGAAACGAGGTAGAGCCGAAAAATCCAGTAAAGGATTCATATGGAAGCAGCGCGCACGCAATTCTCGAGCAGGAGCGCAATCGTCATCGGTCCGACGCCGCCCGGCACCGGCGTGATCCAGCCCGCCACGTTTTTGACGGCGTCGAAATCGACGTCGCCGGCCAGCGTCCCGTCGCCGAGGCGGTTGATGCCCACGTCGATCACGCAGGCGCCGGGTTTGACCATCGCCGCGGTGATGAGTTTCGGCCGCCCGACGGCGGCGATGAGGACGTCGGCTTCGCGGGTCAGCTTGTGCAGCTCCATGGTCTTCGAGTGGCAGATGGTGACGGTGGCGTCGTTCTGCAAGAGGAGCAGCGCGAGCGGCTTGCCGACGATATTGGAGCGCCCGATCACCACCGCATGACGCCCGGCAAGCGTGACGCCGGCGTGCTCGATAAGCCGCATTACGGCGGCCGGCGTGCAGGGCACGAGCTTCGGCTGCCCGGCGACGAGGGCGCCGAGATTCTCGAAATGGAAACCGTCGATATCTTTCGCCGGCGCGACCGCTTCGAGCACGCGCCGGGCATTGATCCGCCCCGGCAGCGGAAGCTGCACGAGGATGCCATGCACGCCGGGGTCGGCGTTCAGTGCTGCGATGCGCTCGAGCAGCGCGCGCTCGGTGACGTCGGCGCCGTACCGGTGCACCTCGGAGCGCACGCCGGTCTCCTCGCACGCACGCGCCTTGTTGCGCACATAGACCGCGGACGCCGGGTTGTCCCCTGCCAGGATCACCGCAAGGCCGGGGCGGACACCGCGCGCCGCGAGCCGTGCCACAGTCTCCTTGACCGAAGCGCGCACCGCAGCGGCGAGAGCCTTCCCGTCGAGGATGCGCGCGGCCATGGAGGGCGGGCAGTCTACCACTTGAGCCACCCGGTTCCCCGTATTAAGCTTGGGGCGCACTCCCTCCGCGCCCGCAAGGCGCAATAGCAGACCTCCAAAAAGCGAACCCCATCATGTCCGCGCTCCCTCAATTTCCGGCCGCGAACGATCCCGACGCGCTGGAGACGCAGGAATGGCTCGACGCGCTCGAGGCGGTGCTCGAGCGTGAAGGTCCGGAGCGCGCGCATTACCTGCTCGAGAAACTGATCGAGAAGGCGCGCCGCTCCGGCGCCTACATTCCGTTCTCGCCGAACACCGCGTACATCAACACCATTCCTCCGCACATGGAGGAGCGCACCCCCGGGGACGTGCCGCTCGAGGAGCG
>Ga0070697_100002040_pt1 | contig 15475 bp, 11 predicted proteins | sample KBSK1501metaG_FD_65475 | JGI IMG/M metagenome (GOLD analysis project Ga0070697, IMG submission 65475) | Corn, switchgrass and miscanthus rhizosphere microbial communities from Kellogg Biological Station, Michigan, USA - KBS K1-50-1 metaG | ecosystem: Host-associated > Plants > Roots >...
GATGTCGGACTCGGCGATCAGCGAGGACATGCTCGACCGGGCGCGGCAGCTGGGGATCCCGGTGAGCGGCTGGCACCTGGCGGTCCGGGTCGAGGCCGACGACCTGGACGAGGCCGAGCACGACGAGGTGCGGCGGTTCGAGCTGCTGGAATCGGCGGGCCAGGCCGCGCTCCAGGCCGTGTCCACGGCCGGCGAGACCTGGTACCTGTCCCGGATCGCGCGCGCGATCATCTTGATCCGGGTGACGACCTCCAACCCGGGCCCGCAGGCCGGGGCCCGGGCGGCCCGGTCGGCCGAGCGTGCGCTGCAGGCCATCATGGCCCGGCTGCCCGCGCTGCGGTTCCGGGCCGGCGTAGGGGCGGCGCACGAGGGCCCGACGGGGCTGCGGGCCTCGGCCGCCGAGGCCCGGGGGGCGCTGGCCGCCGCCCGCGCCGCGCGGCGGCCGGCCGGGGTCGCCGCCCACGACGCGGTGGGCATCCGGCGGATGCTGATGGAGTGGTATGCGTCGGAAACCGTCCGCGCCTCGGTGCGGGACCAGCTCGCGCCGCTGGAGAACCTGGGGGCGGCCCGCGCCGACACGGCGATCCGGACGCTCGCGGCCTACCTGGACGAGCAGGGGTCGGTGGTCAGGACGGCGGAGCGGCTGCACCTGCACCGCAACGCGGTGACCAACCGGCTCCGCAGCATCACCGAGCTGCTCGACGTCGACCTCGACGACCCCGACCAGCGGCTGGCCCTGCAGCTCGCGTGCCGGGCCCGCCTGCTCGGGTAACTCGCAGCTCAGGGCTTGCGCCCGACGCCGCAGATGGCGTCGATCTCCCTGGGTTCCTCGTCGGCGTCCCTGACGTCGGGCCGCCACCGGGAGGTGGTGACCACGCCGGGCGGTACCAGGTCGAGCCCGGTGAAGAAGCCGGCGATCCGGTTCGGGTTGCGCAGGTGGTAAGAGCTGGCGGAGTTCTGGTTGTAGACCGCGATGGCCTGGTTCAGCTCGGCGTTGGTGTCGGTGCCGTCGGACAGGGCCAGGTAGCTGCCCGGGGGCAGGGCGTCGAGCAGCCAGGCCACGATCGACCCAGGCTCGTCGGAGTCGTCGACCTGGCCCATGATGCCCAGCAGCATCAGCGCGACCGGCTGGCTGAAGTCCAGCGTCCCGGCGGCGTCGCGCAGGATCGCGTCCGGATCCCGCACGTCGGCCTCGATGTAGCTGGTGACCCCGCCGGGCGCGCTGGTCAGCAGGGCCTCGGCGTGCACCAGCACGAGGGGGTCGTTGTCCACGTAGACGATCCGGGCCTGCGGCGCGATCTGCTGGGCGACCTGGTGGGTGTTGTTCGCGGTAGGCAGGCCGGTGCCGATGTCGAGGAACTGCGTGATCCCGGCCTCGCCGGCCAGGTAGCGGACCGCGCGGGCGAGGAACCGTCGCTGTACCCGGGCGATGTTCGCGATGCCGGGGAACATCTTCAGGATCAGGTCACCGGTCGCGCGGTCGGCCGCGAAGTTGTCCTTGCCGCCGAGCAGGTAGTTCCAGACCCGCGCCGAGTGCGCCTCAGTGGTGTCGAGCTGAGGCGGCACCCCCGCTCCGCCCGGTGACGACGTGCCGCTCACCGCCCCGCCCTTCCCCGCCGGATTCCCGAACGCGCCTTCTGGCCGCGTCAGGTCAGCTTATCCGGGAGTTCAGACGAATTGATCATGGTGTGGCACAGCTCGGCCCACCGGTTCGCGGTCACGGCTACCGCCCCGTGTCCATGACCGTGGCCTTGAGCAGCTTGGTCATGCCGCGCTCGTAACGGACCGGGTCCCTGGCGTACCTGGCCACCTCCGCAACGTCGGGGTACCAGGCACGACACTACAATTGCAGGAGCGACAGGGCCGGGCGGTGGGGCGGGAACCAGGCTCGTTCGGGGTCATGGGTTTTGAAGCATCGTGACCTGCCGCCCCCGCCGCTACGGGGCCCGGGTAGTGTGACCGGCATGCGGCTCACGGTGGTCGGATGTTCGGGTTCGATGCCCGGGCCGCACAGTCCCGCGTCGTGCTACCTGCTGGAGGCCGACGGCTTCCGGCTGGTGGTGGACCTGGGCAGTGGCGCACTCGGCCCGCTGCAGCGGTACACGGCGCTGGAACGGGTGGACGCGGTGGTCCTGAGCCACCTGCACGCCGACCACTGCCTCGACATGTGCCCGTTCTGGGTGGCGCGGACCTACTCCCCCGAGGGCGCGCTGCCGCGGATCCCGGTCCGCGGCCCGGCTGGCACGGCGGAGCGGATCGCCCGGGCGAACGACGACCCCGACGTCACCAGCGTCTTCGATTTCGTCACGCTGACCCCGGGCCGGCACCGGATCGGGCCGTTCGCAGTGAGCGCCGGTCACGTCGCGCACCCGATCGAGACGTTCGCGTTCCGGTTCGAGCACGGCGGGCACGCGCTCACCTACTCCGGCGACACCGGTGAGTCCCCCGTGCTCGTCGAGCTGGCCCGCTCGGCCGACGTCCTGCTGTGCGAGGCGGGGTTTCCCGATCTGCCGGATCTGCCGCCGGACCTGCACCTGTGCGGACGGCAGGCCGGTGAGCACGCCGCCCGGGCCGGGGCCGGGCGGCTGATCGTCACCCACCTGGCCCCGGACATCGACCCGGCGCAGAGCCTGGCCGCGGCGGCGGGCACCTTCAACGGCCCGGTGTCCCTCGCGGCCCCCGGCCAGGTTCTCGACCTGGGATAGCGGGGGCCGCGAGCGGCATCAGTTCTCAGCTGATCCTGACCACCTGGCCGCCGTTCTTGCACAGCTGCGGGCCCAGGCCGCCGGCCGGGGCGATGCTGCAGTTCGAGACGTAGATCGCGCCGTCGGATCCGGCCGCGAAGCCGGACGGGAAGAACAGCTTGCCGACACCGAGGCGGGTGCGGTGGCCCCACCGGTCGATGCGCACCACGTCGCCGGCCGGGTTGCCGCCCGGGCCCGGGTTGAGCCCGGCCACCTGGAACTCGGTGGCGTAGAACGCGCCGTCCCGGCCGAAGCCGCAGCCCTGCACGGTGGACAGGCCTTTGGCCCAGACCTTCGGGGCGTGACCGGGAACCACCCGCCAGATGCGCGCGTGCCCCGGGCCATGCGAGCCGCCGAGCAGCTCCCCGACGTACAGCGCGCCGTCCGGGCCGCGCGCCACACAGGTCGGCACCGAGTCGCTCTCCGAGCCCTTCGGGACTCCGAAGAACGCGACGATGCCGGCCTCGCCGTTGTGCTCGACGTCGAGCAGCAGGTTGGCGCCGGCGTCAATCACGTAGCGGTGCCCGTGAGAGGAAAGAACGGCGTTGGGGTTGGCGTCAGGGAAGTCCCTGGGCGCCAGGAAGCGGTGGGTATTCGTCCACGCCCAGTCCTGGTCACCGACGTCGGACACGTTCCTGATCGAGTGGTAGGGCTTCACCTGGACCAGGTGGCCCAGCTGGGCCAGCGCCGCGGCCCGCAGCCTGGCCGGGATCGCGCCCTTCGGCGGCACCTCGTGCGAACTCAGCCCGAACTGTCCGTAGAGCGGGCCGTACGGGCTGCGTGACACCGACACCGGTCCCTCGGCCGCGACGCCTCCCGGTCCGGAGCCGGAGATCAGGCCGGTGACGAGGCGCTTGACGCCGTGCCTGGTCACCAGGTCAAACGACCCGGTGAGCCCGATGCACGTCTGGCCTTGCTCGCCGCCGGCTACGCATACCTTGCCGCCGCGGCCTGCCTCGGCGAGGTAGAGACCGCCGCCGGGAGCGGGCGCGAGCCCGCGCGGGTTGTTGAGGTGGTCGGCGATGACCGTGACGTTGTTGTGATGGCCCTGTGTCTGCGCCCCTGCGGCAGACGGCGTAGCCAGGCCCAGCGCGGTAGCCAGGCCCAGGGCCGTGACACCTCCCGTCATGATGAGTCGCCGTTGATGAAGTGCGGGCTTGCCCAATAGAACCCCTCCCTGCAAGCCGGTTTCCCGCCGGACCCTGGACTCCCCCGGCCCGGCGGCCGTCATGGCAGCCGAACAAGCCCCTGTGACGGCGCGTTGCAGGGCATGTGGAGATCGCATGGAGATTGTGCGAAAGTGATCGGTTGGCAGGCTCTTAGGAGCGGGACTTGGGCGGGTCGCCGCCGACCTGGATCTGGGAGCCGTGCAGCTCGCGGCGGCAGGCGGAGCAGTGCAGGACGGGGTGGAACTCGCCGCCGCAGGTGGTGTGGGAGAGCAGGGTGGCGGGTCCCTCGGGGGCGCGGAACCACCGGTCGCCCCAGTCGAGCATCACCATGACGTGCGGGAAGAAGGCCCGTCCCTTGTCCGTGAGCCGGTACTCGGCCCGGCCGGAGCCGGCCTTGGCCGCGACCGTCTCCAGCACGCCCATCTGGCAGAACGTGCGCAGCCGGTCCGAGACGATGGTGGGCGGGGCGCCCGTCATCAGCAGCATGTCGGTGAACCGCCGGGCGCCGAGGAACGCGGCGGCCAGGGCCGCCGCCGACCAGCGGTTGCCGATCAGTTCGATGGTCTGCGGGACCAGGCCGGGCCCGGGCGAGCCGCCTGCGGAGCGGCGCCGGGTGGTGGCGCGCGGCACCGACCGCGCGAAGCCGCCGCTCCGGCCGAACGTGCCGCGGACGTCCCAGATGCCGGCCGGCTGGCGGCAGGCCCGGCAGTGCATGACCGGGCAGAACTCCTCGCCGCACTCGGTGTGGTACATCGGCGGCAGCGGCTCGATGTGCTCGGTCACCCAGACTGCTTCCCACGACCAGATGGTCAGCAGCACCTTCCACAGGTCGCGGCCGCGCTCGGTGAGCACGTACTCGCACCGGCGCGGCCCGTCGGAATACGGCACCAAGGTGAACACGCCGGCCTCGGTGAGCCGGCGCAGCCGCGCGGTCAGCACCGAGTTGGCGATGGCGAGCCCGTCCTTGAAGTCCTTGTACCGGCGCACGCCGGACATGATGGCCAGCCTGACGATGGCCAGGTTCCACTCGTCGCCGATCAGCCCGAGGGCGATGGCGTTCGAGTTCTCGGCGATCTCGGGCGTCACGCTGTTCTCTGGCGTTGCGCTGTCTTCTTGCGTTGCGCTGTCTTCTTGCGTTTCAGGCATCTCCGGCTCTTGGTCAGGCCCCGCCGGTCACCAGCCGTTGACAGAGTCGCCCGGCGCCCAGCAGCTGTGCGTGCCACTCGCGATCCGCTCGGGGAGCTGAGCGCGCGCGATCGGTCCCCGGCCCACGTCGCTGGCACGGAACACCACGCACTCGGACAGGTCACGGTTCATGTCGACCGTGAGCGTCACCAGGTACGCGTCGTCTTCTTCGGTCCCGCCCACACGCGGGGCCACGCCGACCTCGCTGCAGAACACGCCCGGTTCGAACTGATAGCTCTCCTCGCGGCCGGTCAGCGTGTCGTGCTTGACCAGCCCGTTGAACAGGAACCAGCCCGGCTCGTTGGTGGCAGCGTAAGTGTACCGGTAGGGCCGTCCGCCGCACCCGCTGTTGATGGTGCCGAACTCGGTGCAGGTGTCCGACAGGTCCTGCTCGCGGACCGCCCCGGTGACCATGTTCATCCGCCACCGGTGCAGCCGGGTCTGCATGATGTCCTGGGCCAGGAAGCGGAACATCCGGTCGGCCGGGCCGTTCGGGCCGGCGTTCTTCGGCTCCGGGCAGCCCTGGAAGAACCCGTCCACGACGACCTCGTCGCCTTCCTGGAAGGCGTTGGTCCAGTGCAGCACGTAGGTCGGCTCGAACTCGAACCAGCGGATGTCGCCGGTGCCGCCGCGGCGCGGGATGACGCCGAGCCGGGACGGGAGCTGGGGGTGGAAGCGCGCGGCGTACAGGCCGCGGGCGATCAGGTCCGGCTCCCAGAACAGCGGCATGTCGTTGAGGATCGCGTAGTGCTCGGTGAAGGCCATGTCGTGCGGCAGCCGCGGCCCGGGCAGGTCGATGGGAACGTAGTGGACCAGGTGGTTGCCGGCGTCCACCACGCCGTAGTGCAGGTAGGGCGCGGTGGTCGAGTAGTTGAAGAACAGCAGCTCGCCGGTGTGGTCGTCGACCTTGGTGTGCGCCGACACGCCGAGGTCGCTCGGGAACGACCCGCCCCAGCTGCACTTGCCCAGGTCGTCCAGGGTGAGCGGGTCGAGCCGGTACAGGTCGCCGCACTGGTAGAAGCTGGCCACCGCGACCCCGGCGTGCACGATGACGTCGGTGGAGGCGGCGTCCTTCATCCGGCCACGGGCGCCCCAGCCGTCGGCGCGTATCGCCGCCTCCGGGTTCTCCGCCAGCCCGGCCCACAGCGAGCGGCCCGTCTCCTGCTCGGTCAGCAGCCCGTCGGTACGGACGAACCGGTTCCGGTAGGACACCTTCCCGTCCCGGAACGACACCTTGTGGATCATCCCGTCGCCGTCGAAGGGGTGGTACCTGACGATGGCCGGGTGCAGCGGGTTCTCCGTGTTGCGCAGGTACACGCCGTACAGGTCGTCGGCCAGCTGGCTGAACATGTACGGCCACATGAACTTGGCGTCCTGGCCCTCGTGCCCGATCCAGGCGGCCGCGCCCAGCTGCTTCGGCGCGTCGGCGCCGGGCACGTTGCGCTCCTGCTCCACCGCGAGGACAAGCACGCAGTCGTACCGGCCCGCCTCGATCTCGGCGGTGGCGGCGAGCACGGCCACGCTGCCCGACGCGCAGGCCGCCTCGTGCCGGGCGGCGGGCTTGCCCCACAGCCGGGGCTCGACCGTGGCGGGCATCGCGCCCAGCTGCCCCTGCCCGGTGAACAGCTGACCGAACGCGTTCCCGACGTGGATGGACTCCACGTCCTCCGGCTCGAGCCCGGCGCTGGCGAGGGTGCCCTCGACCGCTTCGGCCACCATGTCGGAGATCTCCAGGCCCTCGCGCGCGTAGTTCCGCGCGAAGTCGCTCTGGTAGCTGCCGGCGATCCGCACGCTGCCCATGCCGTGCTCCCTGCCTGCCATGTGGGGGCCTGCCGTTTGGGGGCCTGCCGTTTGGGGGCCTGCCGTTTGGGGGCCTGCCGTTGCCCGCATACTACAACAGATGGAGTGACTCATCCAGGGACGAATCGCCCCCCCAGGTCCCGCGGCCGGGCGTGTTTGCGATTTCCCATGACGGCGTGTATCAGGCCGGATCGGGACGCCTCTGCACATACGAGGTAGTGCTAAGGAGGTCTGCCATGAGCCGAGCCACGCTGCCGCGGACAATCGCCGGCAACCCGCGCCGGCTGGCCGCGTCGTATGCCCGCGGATCTCAGCCGGAGGGGCGCCGGGGACCGCTGATGCTGGCGGTCACGGCACTGATCGTCGTGGTGGCCGCCATCGCGGCGGGCGCGGGCACCTGGTACGCCATGGGGCGGGCTCCGGCGGCCAAGTTGCCGGCCGTCCTGCACTCGTCGGCACCGGCCAGCCCGTCCGCGCCGACCAGCCCGTCCGCGCCGCACGGCTCGGTACCGGCGTCCGCTCCCCCGGCCGGCCTGGCCTCGCTGACTCCGGCCGCCGCCCTCTACCCCGGCGCGAGTGCGATGGCGGGGGTCATCAACCGGTACTTCCGGGCGATAAACGCCCGCGACTACGCCGCGTACCTGGCCACGCAGAGCCCGGGTAACGCGATGACCGCGCAGCAGTTCCGGGCCGGGTTCGAGTCCACCCGGGATTCGAATGTGCTCATCACCAGCATCACCACCATGCCCGACGGGAGCCCGGCCGCGGACGTGACCTTTACCAGCCAGCAGCAGCCGCAGGACGGCCCGGAAGGCAAGTCGTGCACGAACTGGCACGTGACGATGTACTTCGACGCCATCGCCGGGACCTACACCATCGGTGCGCCGCCGAATGGCTACAAGGCGTCCTACCAGGCGTGCTCAAGCTGATCACGAACGGCGGCCGCCGCGGCCTGTTTCCGCGGGGCCGTCGCGGCGCTCCAGCCGGTCGATCATCCGGGCGCCGGTGAAGCTGTGGTAGAGGGCCCGGACCTGACAGCGGACGACGTGCTGCCCAACCCGTTCCCGATGGTGAACACGGCCGGCATCAACGGGATGTTCCTGCCCTGGCTGAAGGTGGGCGGTCTGCTGGTGCAACACCACCCGTTCGACCTGGCCACGTTTCTGGGGCAGATCGAGCAGCACCGCGCGACCTATACCTGCGCGCCGCCCGCGCTGCTCGAGGGCTTCATCGCCGGCCACCCGAAGGTGGCCGACGTGGCCGTGGTGGCCTACCCGGACGAGGTGCTCGGCGAGCGTGCCTGCGCCATCGTGGTGCCCCGCCAGGACCAGGCCGTGACGCTGGCGGAGATCGTGGCGTACCTGCGGAACTTGGGCATCGCCACGTTCAAGCTGCCCGAGCGGCTGGAAATCCGGGAGGAGCTGCCGCGCAACCCGCTCGGCAAGATCCTCAAGCGCGAATTGCGGGATGAATTGCGACAATAAAGAATTCGCCGTTACCGGGCGTGTAAGATAACCGCTCCGGATACGGTTGTCTCAGCCGTTGATAGGGAATGCCAGGCGTTAGCTGGGACCATAGTGCGGGGGCGGAATTCGGTCATGAAACGGGGCGTATTCGCCATTTTCATTGTGCTCAGCTGCTTTGTGATTCATCACGGCAAGTGCAATGTGCGACAAGGAGCGAAGATGCGACGTAAATGGCCGGTTCTCGCGGCGGCCGTCCCGCTGGCGTTCGGCTCGGCCCTGGCCACCGCCCATCCGGCGGCGGCCTCGACGGTCGGGGGCGGTCTGCCCGGTCCCGGCGGGCAGGTGCAGCCAGGCGGCCCGGTGAGCCAGCTGAGCCAGCCGGGCGACCAGCTCAGCCAGCCGGGCGGGGTCATCCCCGGCGCGCCGACCGGGATCGTGACGCCGCGGCTCGGCAACGGCCAGGCCGCCGCCAGCAGCGGCGGCAGTAGTAGTAGTAGTAGTAGTAGCAGCAGCAGCAGCAGCAGCCAGGCCGCCAGCGTCACCAGCAGCAACTGGGCCGGCTACGCGGCGACCGGCGCCAGCGGCACCTTCACCAGCGTCTCCGCCAGCTGGACCCAGCCCACCGCCAGCTGCGCCACGGGGAACAAGTACGCCGCGTTCTGGGTCGGGCTCGACGGCTACACCAGCAAGACGGTGGAGCAGATCGGCATCGAGGCCGACTGCTCCGGGAGCACCCCTGTCTACTACGCCTGGTACGAGGTCTACCCGGGCGCCGGGGTGAACTTCACGAACCCGGTCAGCCCGGGCGACAAGTTCACCGGTTCGGTCACCTCGCAGGGCAGCGGCAAGTTCCGGCTCGTCCTCAAGGACACCACCCAGGGCTGGACGCAGACGATCAACGCCACCCAGGCCGGGACGGACCTGTCCTCGGCCGAGGCCATCGCCGAGGCGCCGTCTGGCACCGCGGGTGGCTCCAGCGTCCTGCCGCTGACCGACTTCGGCTCGGTCGGCTTCACCGGCGTCACGGTGAACGGCAAGAGCATGGCCACGTTCAACCCGACGCAGATCACCATGCCGGACACCTCGGCCACGGTCATGACCAGCGACGGGAGCTTCACCGTGAACTACGCGGGGACCGGCTTCCCTGAGTGGTTCGGCTTCTAGGCTTCTGCTCCTGTCCGGGGCAGCGCCGCCCGCCGCTAGCAGTGCGCGGCGGGCGGCGGCACGTCCAGGGTGGGGTTGCGGTCGAAGAAACCGGTCGGCTTGAGCACGAAGCCGCAGCGGGCGACCGGCATGACCGGCCAGTCCTCCGGCCGCGGCACGTGCGTCGGGCCGAACGTGTGCCAGACCACGATGTCCTCGCCGTCGATCTCGCGGTCGCCCGCGATGAAGGCGGGGATGCCCGCTCCGCCCGGGCTCTGGTTCACGAAATCGCCGGCCGGCCAGCGCTGGTCCGGGTCGTAACGGGTGACCCACAGGTGGTTGGCGGCGAACCCGGCCCGGGCCGCCAGCGGGGAACCCGGGTCAGCCAGCAGCACCGGGGCGGACTCCGGGTAAAGCGTGTAACTGGTCGGACGGCCGAATCGGTTGGCCCGTTCGGTACTAATAATGCGCCAGGTCCGGCCGCGGGAGCCGTCCGCCCGGCGGCCCGCCTGTGACTCGCGGGTCAGCCGGGTCACCTGCTGCACGATGGCGTTGCCGTACGGGTTGTCCGGCCCGATCGGCTGGCCGCTGACGTCCACCTCTTCCACCGCGTTGGCCAGCCCGTCCACGCTCACGTCCAGCCGGGCGCTGAACAGGTGCTGGTGCACCGCCCCGGCCAGCCCGGGCGCGACCTCGGTGGCGTACGGGTGACCGTCGGCCGGGTAGGCCGAGGTGAACAGCACCCCGGTCGCCTTGACCTCGAGCTCGATCGTCCCGTCGAGGTAGAAGTACCAGTAGAAGCCGTAGTCGTAGTTGCCCACGGTGGTGAAGTAGGAGACCACGAGCCGGCGCTGGCGGCGGGACTGGGCCGAGCCGTTGAAGATGTCGGTGTGCTTCCACAAGATGCCGAAGTCTTCCTCGTGGACGCAGATGGCGTTGGGTATGGTACGGGGCTGGCCGGCGTCGTCGGTGACGGTGGCGTCCAGGTAGGCGATCTCGCCCAGGCAGTCGCAGCCAAGCTCGAGCGCGTTGGCCCACTTGCCGACCAGGTACTCGCCGGTGTCGAAGTAGGCCTGCCAGTGCCGGAACTTCGGGTCGCCGTAGGGCACGACCATCTCCGGGATCGAGGCCCGGTAGAGCACCGGGCGGTCGTCCAGGCTGACCTGGTGCAGGGTCAGGCCCTCGCGGGCGTCGAAGCCGATCCGCATCGACCAGTCCTGCCAGCGCAGTGCAAACCCGTCCAGGGTGAAGCTGGGCCCCTCCGGCTGGGTGATCTCGATCGGCTTGAGCGTGGTCCGGTGCGGGCCGCGGACCGCCTCGTCGTCGTAGTCGCCGGACTCCGCCGGGACCGGGAACTCGAACTCGTCGGTGACCTTGAAGACCTTCTTCTCGATCAGGTCCACGTAGGCGGCGACGCCGTCGATCGGGTGCGCCCAGGCCAGGTCGTGCTCGCGCTCCTGGACGAACGCCAGCACGCGGACCATCCGCCGCCGGTCGTCTTCGGGCGGCCCGTAGGCGCCCGCGGTGATCGGGCAGGTCCTGATCTTGCTGAGGTCGTGATAGCCCCGCCTGGCCATGGCCGCGCGCCAGTCCGGGTCGGCCTTGGTGATCTCGTCCACCCGGGCGAAGTCGCTGTCCAGGATGGGCATCTGGCCGTGAACGGGCGGGTCCAGGGTGCGCGTGCCGACCACCTTCTGGTGGGTCAGCGACACCACCACGTCGGACGATTCGCCGGTGCCGGTGTTGACCAGGAACGCGCGCAGCCTCCGGTCCGGGGTCTCGCCGACCAGCACCTCGTCCTTGGGCGCTTCCTCGAGGCCGTAGTAGGCGAACCTGACGGGTGCCCTGTCTCCTTCGGCCAGCAGCCCGGCCGCCGCCATGATGGCCCGTCCGGCCAGGTACTCCTCCGCGCTCGCCGGGTCGAGCGGATGCGGGCTACTCATCGGCCACGATCGATCCGACCCGGTCCCCGATGGCGGGGTCACGTCTGACGAGCCACATCGAGTATAGGATGGCCACCACGATGAGGCCCAGCGCCACCCACGGGAACCAGTCGTAGGGGTCGGGCTGACCTGGCTTGAACAGGTAGTAGATGGGGACGGCGATCGCGACTACGCCGAGGGCGGGCAGCACGACGTGCTTGACCGGGTTGAACTCGTCCGGCCGGTACTTGCGGTAGTAGAACGGCAGCGCCACGTTGGCCGCGAGGTACACGAACAGGATCAAGATCGTCCCCATCGTGCTGGATTCGAAGAAGAAGTTAAGCGCGTCCAGGCTGTTGCCGTGCCCGCCGATCCAGTGGCCGAGCGCCCAGCCCAGGGTGATGGCCGAAGCGATGCCCACGAAGGCGATGATGGCGTTGACCGGCGTCCGGCGGACCGGGTGCACCCGGCCGAGCCAGCTCGGCAGGAGGCCCTCGCGTCCGGCGTTGAAGATCAGCCGACACTGGGAGTTCACCGCGGCGATGAGCACGCCGAGGGTAGAGGTCAGCCCGGCCAGGTACGCGATGAAGGCCAGCCAGGCCGCCACGCTGTGGGCGACGCTGATGAACGGGATGAGCGGGGTCGTGAGCGCTGTGACGTTGTAGTGGAAGCCGGTGACCGTGGCGTAGGCGACCAGCAGGTACGTAGCGGCCATGAGGGCGATCGACAGGAACACGGCCCGGGGCACATTGCGCCGCGGGTTGTTGGTCTCCTCGGCCAGCGCCGCCGAGTTCTCCCAGCCGATGAATATGTAGACGGCCAGCGGGAAGGCAAGGCCCAGGCCGCTGAAACCGTTGAGCACGTGGCTGGGCTGGAACGGCACGGAGCTGAAGTGGCCGCCGTTCTTGATCAGCACGGCGATCGACACGACCAGCAGCACCAGCAGTTCGAAGCCGAAGAAGAAGCCGGCCAGCTTGGTCGACACGGCCACGCCGCGGAACATCATGAACATGGCGCCGGCGGTGAAGAGGGCGGAGAAGATGATCCACGGGATGTTCGTGCCCGTGTAGTACTGGATCATGATCGACACGAACCCGCCGGAGATGACCAGCACCGACGAGATCGCAATGATGTAGCCGATTCCGGCCACCAGCGCGGTGGTCACCGCGCTGGTGCCGCCGAACGTCTTGCCTACGAACGTGATGAAGCCGCCGGTCGACGGGTGCGCCCGGGAGAACTGCGACAGCGTGTTGCCGAGCAGGGCAATGGCGACGATGGCGACGATGATGACCACCGGCGCCCCGAGTCCGGCCGCGAGCACGATCAACGCGAAGCCGAAGTAGAAGCTGTAGGCCGGGCCGATGTTCGCCATCGTCGACGCCGAGATGTCGATCAGCCCCAGGGCCCCGCGGTGCAGTCGCTCCGCGGACTCGGGTGCCTTCGTTTCCGAGAACGGAATGTGCCGCGCTTCGCTCATCGTGATCACGGCGTGCAGACCCAGGCCTTAAGGGCTGGCAGGCAACGCCGCTTCACCTCCTCCAGAATGTCAGTGCGGGGTAGTACTTTGGACTTGCCTGCGATAGCCAAGCGGGCATACGCAGTACCCAGCAGGAAACCGCGGCGGGGCACGCCGTGGCTGCGCGGGGAGGCTTCCGGGATGCCGGGCCTGTGAACCGCGAACCGACAGCGCGGCCGTAGGCTGCGGCTGGAATCCGCTTCCTCGACGGGGCGGAGGATGTCAAGCGCTCATCTCCCTCGAGGGACGTCCGGCCTGGTGTCGGGTATGTACGTACTACGGATCATGCGCGGGGTGTCGTTAACAGTCAACGATGACACTGCCTATCGCTGTCGCTGTTGGCAAGCGCTTTCCAATTTGTGCGAAACGTACCTGATGGGAGCCTGGGCGCGCAAGGGTCTGGCCGGGGCTTGCCAGCTCGACCAGCTGGCAAGCCCCGGCGATGCCCCCGCAGATCCAATCAGCGGGCGGGCGGGTGCGGCTGGGTGCTTTCGCGCAGGATCACCTCGCCGGGGACGGGGATGACCCGCGGCTGCGGCTCCGGGCCCGTGGCCGGCCCAGTAGTAGCCGGCCCTGGGCCGGGGGGTTCGGCCAGGACCAGGCCGGCCGCCATCTCCCCCATCCGCTTGAGCGGCAGCCGCACCGTGGTCAGCGGCGGGTAGACGTCGCGCAGCGTGCCGATGTCGTCGAACCCGGCCAGCGCGATGTCGGCCGGCACCTGCAGGCCGCCGGCCCGCAGCCGGGCCAGCGCGCCCATGGCCATCACGTCGGTGACCGCGAACACGCAGTCCGGCAGCGGTGCTTGTCCAGGGCCGGCCGCCGCCAGGACCGCGCTCATCGCCTCGTAGCCGCCGTCCCTGGTGAACGGGCCGTAGACGACCTGGGCCTGATCCAGCGGCACGTTCCAGGCCGCCAGCCCGGCCCGGAATCCGTCCAGCCGGTCCCGCGCGGTGAGCAGGCCCCGCGGCCCGGCCAGCACGGCGAAACGACGGTGCCCGAGCGCCACCATGGCCCGGGCCAGCGCCTCGGCGCCGGCCGCGTTCTCCGGCAGCACGGTGTCCACGCCGAGCAGGTCCTGGCCGACGGCCACGGCGCGGCCGCCGGAGCGGGTGAAGGCGTCGATCTCGGCACGCAGCGCCGCCCGGGCCACGGTGTCGTCGGTCCGGCTGCCGATCAGGATCACCGCACGGGCCCGCTGAGCGCGCATCAGCGCGACGTACTCGCGTTCGGCCGCCTCGGTGGCCGCCGTGCTGGACATGCAGACCAGCAGCTGGCGCGCGTCGGCGACCTCGATCAGGCCGGCCGCGATGGAGGAGAAGTACGGGTCGGCGATGTCGTGCACGACCACGCCGATCATCGTGCTCTGCCCGGTGGCGACCGCGCGGGCCTGCAGGTTGGCGGTGTAGCCGAGCTCGGTGACGGCCTGGTTGACGCGCTGCGCCAGCCCGGGCCCGACCCGGCGCGAGCCCTCGTTCACCACCCGGGACGCGGTGGTCAGCGACACCCCGGCCCGGTCGGCGACGTCTTGCAGCGTCACCCTGCGGACCTGATGCACTGCTCACTCCTCGCCATCGCCCCGGCTTGACCGGCCTACCGGGCCGGCCTAATCTGGGAAAGCACTTTCCCAAGGTGCTCAGGGTAGCACCGCACCCCGTCGCCGACCGAAGGCCCAGCTGAAGGGCAGAGCCATGACACGAAAGGTCATCCACGTCGCCCTCAACGGTGTCACCGGCCGGATGGGGTACCGGCAGCACCTGGTGCGGTCGCTGCTCGCCATCAGGGAGCAGGGCGGCATCCGGCTCGAGGACGGCTCCTGCCTCTACCCCGAGCCGGTCCTGGTCGGGCGTACTGCGGAGCGGCTGCGGGCCATCGCCGAACGGCACGGCCTGGAGCGCTGGACCACGTCGGTGGACGAGGTGCTGGCCGACCCCTCGGTCGACGTCTACTTCGACACCCAGGTCACCAGCGCGCGCGAGGTCGCCCTGATGAAGGCGATCGAGGCGGGCAAGCACGTCTACACCGAGAAGCCCGTGGCCGAGACTCTGGACGGCGCCCTGCGGCTGGCCCGCGCGGCCAAGGCGGCCGGGATCACCCACGGTGTGGTGCACGACAAGCTGTTCCTGCCCGGCGTGATGAAGCTGCAGCGGCTGCTTTCCAGCGGCTTCTTCGGCCGGGTGCTGTCGGTCCGGCTCGAGTTCGGCTACTGGGTCTTCGAGGGGGACGAGATCCCGGCCCAGCGGCCGTCCTGGAACTACCGCGCGGACCAGGGCGGCGGGATCACGCTGGACATGTTCCCGCACTGGAGTTACCTGCTGACGGACCTGTTCGGCCCGATCAGCGCGGTGTACGCGCGGACCGCGACGCATATCCCGCGGCGCTGGGACGAGTCCGGCTCGCCGTACGACGCGACCGCGGACGACGCCGCGTACGCGGTGCTCGAGTTCGCCAGCGGCGCGTTCGCCTCGGTGAACTCCTCCTGGGCGGTCCGGGTCAACCGGCGCGAGCTGCTCGAGCTGCAGGTGGACGGCAC